>Ga0335079_10003888_pt1 | contig 17197 bp, 18 predicted proteins | sample Lox_Sample_33_FD_206719 | JGI IMG/M metagenome (GOLD analysis project Ga0335079, IMG submission 206719) | Soil microbial communities from Loxahatchee National Wildlife Refuge, Florida, United States - Lox_Sample_3.3 | ecosystem: Environmental > Terrestrial > Soil > Wetlands | place: USA... | reverse complement strand
GGTGTTGGGGGTGAATGCGGTACCATTCCTGATGTCCGCGTACCCGAATCCGTTCTGATAGATCGGGTCGCCATGCTCGGCGACAAGGATGCTGCCGCTAAACTGGCCCCTCCTGGAAAGCTGGTGGAAGAGTGTGTCGATCTGTGCGGACTTGGTCTGTGCGGCGGCGTTCGCAGTGAACGCGAGTGCGAGTGCGGAAACTGCCACAGCCAGAATTCCCGTACATGCGGTGCGATAAGAACATGCCATTCGAGTCATGCTGGAAATTGGAATATCGATTGATCCGGACCCTGAGGTCTTTACGTCAAGTGCCCCTCAAGGGAAAACGAACAAAAGAGAGTCACGAATACAGAAACCAGTGAACAAGCGGAAAAGTTCAATCAATCTTCCAGGTTCGAATGTATGCGACAACATTCTTCAGTTCGTCGGCGCTGAGTGTCTTACCGAACGCAGGCATGTTGACATTGATCTGACCCGTAGCGATGAATTCCCTCAACACATCGTCCGTCATTGATGTGGCAACATCTGCCAGCCGCACATGCGTCGGCTGAGCTCCTTTTCCGTCCTGACCGTGACAGATTTGGCAGCGGAAGCCAAAGAGGAGCTTTCCCTGCTCTACACCGTGGGCTGACTGCAGAGCCGCCCCGATCTCCGATGCAGGCACCGTTCTCCTTCTCGCGGGGACATTCTTCACGAATGCGTACACTGCCCGCAGGTCATCCATATTCCACGACTTGTAGTACGCATACGGCATATGCGGAGTGAGAACTGTTCCATCCGGAGCGATGCCGGTTGTCACCGCGGCGAGAAACTGGTCTTCGCTCCACGATCCGATGCCCGTCTCCGTATCGGGTGTGATATTTCGGGCGAACGATGAAATTGTACCTTCGTAGGCAAAGCTGCTTCCCGCAAAGAGACTGTCTACATATACTGATCCATCCTGCAAGTTGCGGGGGGTGTGGCAATCGGCGCAATCGGCAAGATTACTCGAAAGGTATCGTCCGTATTCCGGCGTTACGCCTCGCGGTGGCGCGGAAACGGGTGACGTTACCGGATCTTTCGGCTTCATCAGCTTGAACGTAAAGAGCGCTTTTGCCATGAATGACGGCTCGTCTTTCGGGACCGCGTTCCTGACTGGCGGCAGGCTTCTCAGATAGGCTACTACAGCAAGGGCATCCTCGTCTGCCATCCCGTGATACCAGTCTGCTGGCATGATCGGGAAAAGTGTGGTGCGGTCCCTGCTGATCCCCTCGCGCAATGCCTGAACGATTTCCCCGTCGGTCCAGTTGCCGAGCCCCGTTTCGGGATCTGGCGTCAGATTCCGTGAGTACCATTTACCAAAGCCCGGACCGACGTTTGTGAGATCGAAGAGCGTCCCGCCGTGTGGCGAAGTGTTTGCATCTCCGGAGGTATCGCCGTGGCATCCCCAGCATTGTGCCTGAAACTTGTAGATGTACTCACCGCGGGCGAGTGTTGCCGAATCTGTCGGAGCTTTGAGATTCGGCACCGATCGTGAATTTTTTGCATTCCACATGACTTCGACATAGATCACGAGAATCAGAAAGAGCCCTAGAATGATTCCGACGAGCCAGGTGAACTACTTGAGAACGCGTTTAGCTGCTGGTGACATGCCCTGTGCCTCTCATAAGTTTGTGATCTGCGCATTCCCGGGAGGAGTGGACACGGGTCCATCTTCACTCGCAGCAACGAGAACTGCAGGTGATTACTTTTGCGGAATGATCCCCTGCTTTCCGAGTTCCGGTACGACAAGCCCTGCGATTTCGCTCCTGACGGCGTCCCGCGAGCTGGGATTGATCATTTCACCGGTTCCCGACCAGACGAGGTGTCCTGTTTCTTTCGCCGGTGTGAAAACCATGATCTCATGGCGAACGACTTTGTTCGTATCGGTGAACCCGGGTTGCTGGACATCACGATAAATGGTGGAATAGGTGTTTGTGTTCTTATCGTACTGGGTGACTTTCTCGCGGGTGACCGTTCCCGGAATTTCAGCTGTAGTAGTCTGGGTAGCGAGCCGCCGTATAAACATCACGCCGTCGAAACCCTTGTCGGCAACAGCTGCCGCAACCTGATTGGGATCGGGGATGGAGTCGGGAAAGAGACGGTATGAGCCAACTGCCGTTACGCCGTATTCCCCCAACGCAGCAGCCATCTCATCCTCCCAGAGGCGCCGGTTCACGGGGTTATTCTTGCCCGCCACAATCAGCATTTTGGTCATCGGCGGGCCAAGGAGTTCTGAATCTTTCCATTCGTTGGTCAATCGGGAAGGCGCGCATCCGGTATGGATTGTGGCAAGCATTCCAACCGATACGATCACGGCGATCGAAAAGGCAATGTTTTTCATTTTGTTCATGAGGAGTTTCCCTTTAGGGTTTGCGAAAAGGTGAACCTGCAAATATCATGAACCATTCTCTTAATTGCAAGCATTTCGGAGACCACCATTGGACGCGGGCACGTATCGCAGGAATGCTGTGGAAAATGACAGGATCAGTGCGGGGTGAACAATTCAAAAATGAAAAGTGAGAATGAAGAACGAGGATATGCCATTTCATCATTTTCAATTTTCGATTTACAATATGCACTTTGCAATGTATCTCACTCGGGAATCGATCTCACGACTTTCCCTGTGTCGTTGAGGAATTCGATGTGTGCGGCGCCAAGAGTATCGACGCGGAGGCGAAGGCGGTCGTTTCCGGCAGGATCCGCCAGCGAAAGCATTGACGAGCCGCTGCGTGTGCGTCCGAGATAGACCCGGTTTCTACCGTCCAACTTCGAAAGCTCTTCAAGCGCTCTTTTCTTTTCTGGTCCATCGGGCATCTTGCCGATTGCTTCGTATTTTTCTGAGCGTTCCTTATTGGTGATCGAGTTGGGATATTCATTAATGGAGAGTCCGGAATACCGGCGGCTGTTGCTCTCGTAATGTTGAAATGCAATGGCCTGATCTTCATCATACTGGTCGAATGCGAGAATAGCGCCTGCCTCGTAATTGCTTCCCTCACGAGAAGAGCCGAAAGCTAACCCTCCGCATTCCGTTCCTTCATCATTATAGAAGATCATGCCGATACGTCGACCACTTCCGTATGCGAAGGGAATACCTCGCTCGACGGGCCCCGGTGTACGTTCCTTGTTTGCAATGACCATCCGGAGCTTGCCGTCCTTTTCAACAATATTGATTCGTTCGGCGTCAATCTCCTCAAAATGCTGCTTCTGCGCGGTCTGTCTGAATCCAGAAAACCACATCACCGCGATGAGCGAAGTGACAACGAGTGCGTACACTTTCATCCATCGAAGTTCTCTCCTGATTCCAGCAAGTTCGTCATTCATCGGTCGTTCCTTCCTCGGATTTGATTTTTCATGGATTGCCTGCTGTCTCAATGGTACGTAGGTCCGTTCGGGAGTGTTGCATCTCACGGTTCAGAATGACCGAAACAGAAGAGGACAGGGTATGACAACGGGGAAGTTTCCACCCCGCATTTGGAGGAGAAGAAGGGCTCAACTGCAATCTTAGCCCGGGGTTACCACTGGTAAATCCGCAGGGTGCGCGTCAATCAGACTATGCTGGGTACCTTTCTCGTATCTTCTTACTGGAAACGGGTCCGCCCAGCACGGCGCTGATGTAGCAGAGATCGAGAGCCGTGGAGCTGAGCGGGACAACGCTCCAGATGATCAGGATAATTCCGAACGTGGAATCAATGAGGATGATTCCGACGAGAAGGAATATCAATCCTGCCACGAGCCGAAATATCCTCCCGCCCCGGCTATTGATGAATTTCGAAAATCCCGATCGGTTGAATCCATCTGAAATGCTTCCCATGAGATGTTCCCTGAGTTATGATTTTCCTGAACGATGCGGGTATATCCCGAAGACATTTCCCGCGGGATCTGCAAAGAGGGCTGTGATTTCATGAGCATCCGGTTCGACCGGCTGCACAATTTTCCCTCCGTGTGAAACTATTGATTTGGCTGTTTCGGATGCACTGTCCACCATGATGTGGAGCATCACTCTCGGATCGGTCTCGGCTTCCTTCCCTGCAAGCCACATACCGCTTACCTCGCCAACGCCGTCGTCGAATGCCATCTCGCCGTTTGCGCGCTCGCGGATATTCCATCCGAAAACATTCCTGTAAAATTGAGCTGATTTCTTTACATCCGCCGCCGGAATCTGGATGCAACAGATCTTGCCGTTGCCAAATGTGGGATGTGTGGGCTCCATCATTATCCTTTGTATCTATCAATATGGATTGGACTGAATTTTCCGAATACGCGGCATTGTGACTTAGGTTTTCTTGTTTGCGCGTATGCGTTCCTCCACAGCCGAAGCAAGTAATTGTCTCAAGGCGGGCTTCTGGAGATCTGCGGGCTTTTCAATCTTCACGTGCCGGAAAGTTTTCCCGGCACCGTCGAGAATTCCGTGCGGATCATCAAGCACCAATCCATGGTTGAACCCGAGATTGATGTGAGTTCCGTAGAGGCCAATATAGCAGAAATGCTCCATGTTTTTTTTCGGCCCAATGCCGTATCCAATGACTCGGAGCCGCTGCCAGGGGACTTCGTAAACTGCCGGATAAACGTCTGTTATGAACTTTCGCACCGCCGCTGCGAGCTTCCGCATCTCCGGGCCCGATTTCGCGATCGTTTCTTTAAACGTTCCGGATTCGTTGATGCTCTTCATGATGCGACGGCCAGGCAATTGTTATTCGAGAACAATGGCGCTAAAAGTTCGCGTGTCCTTGTGGATTTTTCACTTGAGAGTATGATTCACGGCGATGTTTAACCACGCTTCACGCAATGCATCGCGAAGTGCCGCCTTCTTGACTGTCTTTAGAATCACACCCGTGGCGCCCCGACGGCCCCATGCACCTTTCACTGGCACGAATGCGTCGGGATGACGGGCTACATACCCCATCTGTTGGTCGGGTGTAAGTCTGACCATTCCCCAGGATTTATCGGGGTACCCCATTGATGCGAACACTTTCCCTGACACACGAAAGTCCGGATGATCCATATGCCGTGATTCTTTCGTATCCGCCAGGGCAAGAGCTAGATTCCTGAATTCACTCGGGGTCATGGTGGCTCACCGATTCGTTCGCACGAAAATCGAGCTCGAGAATGAATCAGTATAGCACTTAAGATTGCGGGAGTCAAGGCATATCTGATTTCTGATGCGGTTCTTTGGACGCAACTGCCTGTGGTGATTTTCTTCCTTTATCACGTACTCGGTTGGTCTGGCCAATTAGTTATTACGTTTTTTACTTTTGAATTTTACTTCTATCCTTCCTTGCCAATACCAGGAATTCCGCTATATTTCTAATGACAATATACTTGATTGCTCAATGAATCAATCTATCCGGTTTTCCCTTGCAACGCTTCTGCTGCGTATCCTTGTCGGGGGAGTCTTTCTTGCCGAAGGGATACAGAAATTTCTTTTCTCCGATGAGCTTGGCGTCGGGCGATTCGAAAAGATCGGCATACCGATGCCGGCATTCAGCGCACCGTTTGTAGGAGTCGTCGAGATCCTATTCGGAGCTTTCCTGATTGTCGGACTCTACACAACAGTCGCTGCTATTCCTCTCCTCATCAATATTCTTACGGCGATCGCGACGACGAAAATCCCGATGCTTATTCATAACGGCTTTTGGAAAATGGTTCATGAGGCACGGACGGATTTTTCGATGGTGGTCGGCCTGATTGTTATTCTGCTGATCGGTGGAGGGGAGTGGTCGCTGGATGCGATGAGAAGGAGGCGGGTCGGTTCAATGCCGTCGGGCAGGGAGAACAGTTGAAAGAACTCGCCCTGCTTTTTTTCCGTCTCGGTTTCACGGCTTTTGGTGGACCGGCCGCGCATATTGCCATGATGGAGGATGAGGTCGTCAAGCGCAGAGGATGGATTACTCACGAGTATTTTCTCGACATGCTCGGCGCAACGAACCTCATCCCCGGACCCAATTCTACGGAAATGGCAATCCATATCGGGTACGTGCGAGCGGGCTGGAGGGGGCTCGTTCTGGCTGGTGTCTGTTTTATTGCTCCGGCCGTACTTATCACGCTTGTCATTGCAGAACTCTACAGACGTTTCGGACCAATACCCCATTTTTCCTCAGTCATGATCGGTGTGAGGGGTGCAGTCATCGCCATCATCTTGTCTGCAGTCGCCCGACTCGGCAGACCCATGTTGAAACAGAGTTTTATGCTTGTGACGGGCCTCATCGTTGAGATCCTCTCACTTGTTGGAGCAGATGAAGTTATGCTGCTCCTCGTTGCAGGGGCTGCGGGACTGATCTGGAATTACCGCGCCAAGATCCGTGGTACGTTTCTCTATATCGCTGCCAGCATTCCACTACTGTCGATCGGTGCGTCTGCTCAGCCGGCTGAAACGGTTTCAGGTGTGACGCTCACCGGACTCGGAATCTTCTTCCTCAAAATCGGCTCGATACTCTACGGAAGCGGATACGTCCTGGTGGCGTTTCTTCAGGGAGGACTCGTCGATGCACGCCAGTGGCTAACACAATCTCAGCTTCTGGATGCGATCGCCGCAGGGCAGTTCACGCCGGGGCCGGTTCTTTCCACCGCGACGTTCATCGGATATCTCATACTGGGAATTCCGGGAGCGACTGTAGCAACGATAGGAATCTTTCTCCCTTCTTTTGTCTTCGTATTAATTTCCGGGCCATTCATACCAAGAATCCGGAAGTCTCCTCCGGCGAGCGGGTTCCTCGATGGTGTGAACGCGGCGGCACTAGGTCTTATGCTTGCCGTGACAATTACGCTCGGGATGGCAACATTGGGAAGCATGATGAATCTGCTCATTTTTATCGCCGCTCTCGCAGTGCTGGTTATCTGGAACCTGAATCCCGCCTGGATCGTAGCTGGGGCAGGATGCGTCGGGTGGATGGTAGCAAGAATGCTACAGTAGCCACCCAGGAATGTCTGTTCATTTCAGATCCTGGGATTTTCTTCGTGGCATTTTGAAATTGGGAATTGTGGATGCAATCACTGCCATTTTCCTGTCAGGCAAAGATAAGACCTCCAAAGAGCCATCACGGTAAAGAACCGACCAAACCTCCTTGGCTAGTAAGCGGACTTGCTTGAGATGCTTGATTGTCGATCAGGGGGTTCTGTGCTCGGTTCTCCGTCCGCCTTTGCTCCTCTCTTATTTTTTTTCTATATTAGCGGGTTAATTTCACGTATTTCAATCTCTTATGGCTCGTATCTACATCGAGGATTTATCCAAGCACGTTGGCGAAGATGTCTCCATTAGTGGATGGCTCTATCATAAGCGCTCTAGCGGAAAAATCCGTTTCCTCGTGGTTCGCGATGGGACAGGTTTACTTCAGTGTGTGATGATGAGGGGCGTGGTCTCCGACGATATCTTCGCGCAATTTGATGCGCTCACACAGGAATCGTCTCTTACCGTCAGTGGAAAAGTCAAGAAGGAGGATCGTGCGCCGGGCGGATATGAAATGGATCTGTCCAATCTCAAGATCATCGCGATTGCGAAGGAATATCCGATCACGCCAAAAGAGCACGGTGTGGATTTTCTGATGGATCAGAGACATCTCTGGCTCAGGTCATCGCGTCAACATGCCATATTGAGGATACGACATCAGATCATTCTTGCAATCAGGCAGTTTTTCGATGGCCGCGGATTTACACTCATGGACGCGCCGATATTTACGCCTGCTGCGTGTGAAGGGACGAGCACACTTTTCGAAACTGAATACTTCGATCTTGGCAAGGCCTACCTCACACAGTCGGGACAGCTCTACGGAGAGGCCGGGGCGATGGCGTTGGGTAAGATCTACGTCTTTGGTCCAACTTTCCGTGCTGAAAAATCCAAGACCCGCCGTCACCTCACAGAGTTCTGGATGGTTGAACCCGAGGTGGCATTCAACGACCTGAACGACAACATGGAGCTCGCGGAAGAGTTCCTCGAACATATTGTGACTTCGGTACTCACGTTCAGGAAGCCGGAGCTGGCTGCCCTTGAGCGGAACACGAAGTTCCTCGAAAGTGTGAAGAAGCCCCTTCCAAAAATCACGTACACCGAAGCCGTTGAGATCCTGAAGAAGAAGGGGAACCAGTTCGAATGGGGCAACGATTTCGGCGCGGCCGATGAGACCATCATCTCTGAACAATTCGATCGTCCTGTCATCGTCCACCGCTACCCGGCGAAAGTGAAGGCATTTTACATGAAGCGGGATCCCCAAAACCCTGATCTTGCGCTTGCCATGGATGTTCTGGCACCTGAAGGATATGGTGAAATCATCGGCGGCAGCGAGCGTGAGGATGATTACGACACCCTTCTGAACAGAATTCATGAGCACAACCTCCCGGTGTCAGCATTCGACTGGTATCTCGATCTGCGCCGGTACGGCTCAGTACCTCACGCCGGCTTCGGGCTCGGGGTTGAGAGAACTGTTGCATGGATTTGCGGGCTCGAGCATGTGCGCGAGACCATCCCATTCCCGAGAATGATCTATCGACTCACCCCCTGAACCGATGCTGACCGTCTCACACCTGCGGAAAGTCTACTCCACGGTCGTTGCCGTCGACGACGTTTCCCTGCAGGCAAAGAAAGGGGAGATTCTGGGGCTTCTGGGTCCCAATGGTGCCGGCAAAACGACCACGATCCGCACGGTGCTGAATATGATCACTCCGGACAGCGGGACGATTCTGTTTGACGGCAAGCCGATGGATGAGCGCATCCAGAACTCCATCGGATATCTTCCGGAGGAACGCGGACTCTACCGGAAGAACAAGCTTCTCCATACGATACAATACTTCGCCAGCCTGAAGGGAGTCAGCTCAGCGGAATCGAAGCGCCGCGCGTACGACTGGCTCAAGCGGTTCGATCTCCTCAACTATTATCAGCAAAAGGTCGAAGCTCTCTCCAAAGGCAACCAGCAGAAGGTGCAGTTTATTATTTCCATACTGCATGATCCTGAATTCATCATACTCGATGAGCCGTTTTCCGGGCTCGATCCTCTCAATCAGATTTTGTTGAAAGACATTCTCCTCGAGCTTAAACAGCGGGGGAAGACCATCATCTTTTCCACGCATCAAATGGATCAGGCGGAAAAACTCTGCGACGCAATCTGTCTCATCAACAAGGGAAGAGTTGTCCTCGAAGGCGCGATTGCCGATGTCAAGAATCGGTATGGAAAAAATACCGTCACGATTGAGTTTGACGGTGACGGAAAATTTCTTTCGTCACTCTCTTCGGTTCAGACCGCGCATATTTTCGAAAATTATGCCGAGCTGATTCTGCAGGACCGGCAAGCGGCTCCGCAGTTTCTCCGGGAGATCGTATCGAAACTTGAAATCCGGAAATTCGAGATGACACAGCCGTCGCTCAATGCGATTTTCCTCGATGTCGTCGGCGGTGCACCGAAGAACGGTGAGGGTCCCTCATGAACAAAGCCCTCGCCGTGGCGAGATGGGAGTATATCGAAAAGGTCAAGTCCAAGGCCTTCCTTATTTCGCTTCTCCTGACGCCCATGATCATGCTGGGCATGGGGATTCTCCCGACGCTCCTTGCAACGCGGCCGGATACTTCATCGCAAACCATAGGTATAATCGATCCGTCGGGTGAGATTTCCGCTCCTCTGTCGGCATACCTGGATGAATACTACAAACTCCCGAACGGAAATCCGAACTACGTACTCCGCCCGTTTTCCACCCGCTCGCCGGAGGAACTTGTTTCCGCAAAACACGAAGCGGATTCTCTCGTTCTGGATGAGCAGCTCGAGGGATATGTCGTGATGGGAAAAACGGTCATGAGCGACTCTGCATTCGAATATCATTCCCAGAATGTGGGAAATGTGAAGCTTATCGAGAGGATGAATCATGCCATGCGTGATATCCTTGTCCGGAAAAAACTCGAAGCGCGCGGGTACGATCCATCCGTCATCAAGGATCTGAGCAGCGAGATCGACATGAAAACGATCAAGCTCGCCAAATCGGGGCAGGAGGAGGAATCGGCCGTGGAGCGGGTCTTCTTCACTGCGTATGGTTTTATGATGATGATGTTTTTCCTGATCATTACATCAGGACAGATTCTCGTCCGCAGTATGCTGGAAGAAAAATCGAATCGTGTCGTGGAGGTTCTTATCTCATCGTGTACCGCGAACCAGCTCATGGCAGGCAAAGTGATCGGGTTGAGTCTCCTGGGATTGACGCAGATGGGATTATGGGCGGTCATCGGGATTGCGATCAGCCTGAAAATGGCGATTACACTGATTTCGCTTCCGAGTGCCGGGCTTCTCTTTCTCTATTTCATTTTTGGATATCTCTTCTTTGCGGCGGTCTTCATTGCAGCCGGGGCGCCGGTTTCGACGGAACAGGAAGCTCAGCAGATCAACAGCTACCTCGTCATTCTGCTCATCCTTCCCGTGATGTTTGCATTCACGATCATGCAGAACCCGAACTCCACACTGGCGCATGTGCTCACATTTATACCTTTTCTTACACCAACGATGATGGCGATACGGATTCCCGTGCAGATGCCGTCGGAATACGAAATCGCTGGCTCGCTGGTGGTTCTCATACTCTTTGCATTTGGAGCGATCTGGATGGCGGGGAAGATATTCAGGACGACCATTCTGCTCTACGGTAAACGGCCTTCATTGAAGGAGCTTCTCATTATCGTACGGGCTAAATAAGAGAGGTTCGGATGAAAACATGCGGCGCGCTGCTTGCAACTTTTCTTGTCGTTGTACCGGGACCTGCACAGGTTCTTACTTCGGGTCAGCATACGCGGGAGGTCAGTCAATCTATCTACGGCCTCGGGCTGTCTGCCGGTGTCGCAAGCGGTTTTGGGCTCAGCTTCCGTCATCATCTTCCAGGCTTCTTTTCGTACCAGATCGTCGGCGGCGTGATTAAAGTGGACAACAAGACCGATTACAATATCGGGGGGGAAGTACAGTTCGATATGACGCGCGGCGACCGCTCGAGATTTTTTGCCGATGCCTCCACCGGGTATTTCTACTCCGGCGACGGCGGGAATACTCTTGCTGGTCCGTACCGGCTCGGCCTCGGCCTCGGATGGGAGTGGGGAAATTTCGATCCCATGAACATGAGCGCGGAGCTGCTCTTTACCTATTTCAGCGACGGGACGATCCTCCCGCTGCCGCAGGTCGCCATCCATTACTATTTTTTTTGAAAGTTCCGCGGAAAACACTATCTTGATTCCAGTCAACAGAACCGCCCTGAATTGCTGAATGAACGTTGAAGTAGTCTTCTTTTCCATTGTTTCAATTGTGGCGATTGCTTCAGCGCTCATGATGATTACCCGCCGCAATCCCATCGTGGGTGTTCTCTTCCTCATCGTCAACTTCTTCTGTCTCTCGGTTCTCTATCTTTTTCTTCATGCGCAGTTTATCGCGATCGTGCAGATCCTCGTGTATGCCGGAGCGATCATGGTGCTGTTTCTTTTCGTCATCATGCTCCTGAACCTTGGCGATGAGGAAAAACTCGCCGAGAAGCGATCGTACCGCCGGATTCTTGCGTACGCGCTGACAGCCGTCATACTCTTCCAGATCATGATCGGTATTGCCATGCCGGTTGGTCTCAATCCGTTTATCCTCACTGCGCGCGCCTCAGAAATCGGCACCGTTGAATATATCGGGAGGTCGCTCTATACCGAGTACCTTTTCCCGTTTGAGATCACCTCGCTGCTGCTGCTTGCGGCAATTGTCGGAGTCATCGTCCTCGCAAAAAAGAAATTTCAATGAACCCCTCGGTCGATGCAATACCGCTCTCGTATTATCTCGGCGTAAGCGCCATCCTGTTCGCTATCGGTGTCGCGGGTGTTCTGACTCGGAGGAATGCGATCGTGGTCTTCATGTGTATCGAGCTCATGCTGAATTCGGTGAACCTGACACTGGTAGGGTTTTCCGCGTTCCTCGGTTCCACAAACGGACAGATTCTGGTCTTCTTTGTTATGGCTGTCGCTGCCGCGGAGACGGCAATTGGACTTGCGATCATCATTGCGGTCTTCCGCAACAAGCAGACGATCAACATCGACGAAATCAATATCATGAAGTGGTAATGGACATTCATGGTTAATTACGCGGGATATATCGTTCTCCTGCCGCTGGTGGGATTTTTGGTGAACGGACTTTTCGGAAAGAAAATGAATTCCGAGAAGTTGAGCGGAGTGATCGGGAGCGGATGCGTGGGAGTATCATTCGCGCTTGCCGTTGCAATTTTGTTTGAAATGATGAAGGCACCCGTCGGTGAGCGGGCACACATCGTAGAGATATTCCAGTGGATCGCTGCCGGATCATTGACGATTAATGCCGCATACCAGATTGATCAGCTTTCCATCGTGATGACGCTTGTGGTAACCGGCGTGGGGTTTTTGATTCATGTATATTCCATCGGGTACATGCATGGTGACAAGGGATTCTGGAGATTTTTTGCTTATCTGAATCTCTTCATTTTCATGATGCTGAATCTCATCCTGGCGAATAATTTCGTGCTGATGTTCTTAGGGTGGGAGGGAGTCGGGCTTTGCTCGTACTTGCTTATCGGTTTCTGGCACGACCGGAAATTTGATACCGGCGGATATAAACCGGGAACCGCAACCACCTCTGATGCGGCAAAGAAAGCATTCATCGTGAACCGCATCGGCGATTTCGGTTTTCTGATAGCCATGTTCATGATCTTTCACCTCTTCGGCAGTCTCACATTTGAGGATGTCTTCTCACGCGCAGCAGCAGTCGGGACGGTTGGCGATAAGACATTTTTCTGGATCACGATTCTTCTTTTCCTCGGTGCGACGGGCAAATCTGCCCAGATCCCTCTTTTCGTGTGGCTTCCGGATGCGATGGCAGGTCCGACCCCCGTGAGCGCGCTCATCCATGCCGCAACAATGGTGACTGCAGGAGTGTACATGATTGCACGATGTTCGGTGCTCTTTGCGCTTGCGCCGCTTACCATGAACATCGTTGCCGGCATCGGGATGGCGACCGCAGTTTTTGCCGCCACTATCGGACTCGTGCAAAACGATATTAAGAAGGTTCTTGCGTATTCGACCATCAGTCAGCTGGGCTATATGTTTGTCGGCTTGGGTGTCGGAAGTTTTGCGGCGGGAATCTTCCATGTTATAACGCACGCGTTCTTCAAGGCCTTGCTCTTCCTCGGTGCGGGTGCGGTGATTCACGCAATGCACGAGGAACAGGATATCCAGCGCATGGGAGGGCTGAAGGAGCACATGCCGACGACATACAAGACGTTTTTTGTTGCCGCTTTGGCGATTTCGGGCATTCCTCCGCTCGCAGGCTTCTTCAGCAAGGACGAAATTCTCTTCCGTGCGTTCTCACAGGGTTCCGTCGTTCTCTGGCTCTTTGGGTGGATTACGGCGGGATTGACCGCATTTTACATGTTCCGGCTTGTCTCGCTGACATTCGAAGGAGCTCCGCGGTGGAACAAGGATAAACATCCGCACGAGGCCCCGAAGGTGATGACCGTTCCTCTGATCATCCTCGGTGTACTTTCCATTGTCGGCGGCTTCATCGGAATTCCTGCAAGTCTTGGGGGCAATAACGCTCTGGAACATTGGCTCGACCCGGTGTTCGAGAGATCCAGAATGTATCTCGCACTCCTTCCTGATACTTCCGCCTCGTCCGAGTATTTTCTTATGGCCCTCTCCATTGCTGTCGCGGTCGGAGGTGTTCTCTTTGCGAGAACCCTTTACCTGCGAAAGCCCGAGGTGGCGCAGAAGATTGCTTCTTCGTTCAAGGGGATATACTCGCTCTTTTGGAACAAGTACTTTGTCGATGAAATCTACGATGCCGGGATTGTGACACCAGTGGTGAAATCATCGGAAAAGCTACTCTGGAAGGGGATTGATATCGGCATCATCGATGGAATGGTGAATGGGTCGGCAAAGCTGATGGGATGGTTAAGCAGCCGTATGAGAAAAATTCAGGTTGGCGTTGCGCAGACCTACGCCATTGCATTCGTTGTGGGCATCCTTGTCATCCTCGCCATTCTCCTGGGGCACTCCTGAGGCGAACATGATGCAGCACATCGTCACATACACGGTCTTCTTTCCTCTGATCGGCATCATCTTTCTGCTCTTCCTGAAAAAAGAAGCGGTCGGCGCGATCAAGATTGCCGGACTCGCAGGAAGCATCGTGACCTTTGTCCTCTCGATCATTCTGTGCATGCAGTTCGATCGGGCGAATCCTCATTTTCAGCTTGCCGACCGAGTCCAATGGATTCCGACGTTCAACGTCTCATATCATGTCGCCGTCGATGGATTGTCGATCCTCCTCGTGCTGCTGACCACGTTTCTTACGCCGATTGCGATGCTCTCCTCGTGGAAATCGATCGAGAAACGTGTGAAGGAATATACCATCATGCTCCTTCTCCTCGAAGTGGGAATGCTCGGGGTTTTCTGTGCGGTGGACATGGTTCTCTTCTATCTCTTCTGGGAAGCGATGCTTATTCCGATGTATTTTATCATCGGAATTTGGGGCGGCGGCAACAGGGTCTATGCTGCGATCAAGTTCTTCCTCTATACGATGTTCGGAAGCTTGCTTATGCTCGTGGCTATTATCTGGCTTGGATATTTTGCGACGACGCAGCCGGTAGCGCAGTTTACGACAGACTTGCAGATGCTCTATAACATGGCCCCGCGAATCCCGCTGGCGATTCAATCGTGGCTCTTTCTCGCATTTACACTCAGTTTTGCGATCAAAGTCCCGCTCTTTCCGTTCCATACCTGGCTTCCGGATGCGCACGTGGAAGCGCCAACTGCCGGCAGCGTGATCCTTGCAGGCGTTCTTCTGAAAATGGGAACGTACGGACTCCTCCGCTTCTGCATACCGCTCTTTCCACAGGCCACTCTCGTTTTCATGCCGTACATTTGCGGTCTTGCCGTCATCGGCATTATCTACGGTGCACTCGTGTCGATGGTGCAGACCGACATCAAGAAGCTTGTCGCGTATTCTTCTGTGAGTCACCTAGGGTTCGTCGTACTGGGTATTTTTGCACTCACGCCGGAGGGAATTCAGGGGAGCATCATTCAGATGGTGAACCACGGCCTCTCGACCGGCGCTCTCTTCTTAATCGTGGGAATGATCTATGACCGGCGGCATACGAGGCAAATTTCGGATTTCGGCGGGCTGGCTAAGGTGATGCCGGTATTCTCCACAATCTTCATGATCGTGTCGCTCTCCTCAATCGGGCTTCCCGGGCTGAATGGATTTATCGGCGAGTTTCTCATCCTTCTCGGAACGTATCACTCGACCTATATCAGCAACTGGTTCGCGATCGTGGCCGCGTCCGGCGTGATCTTCGCCGCTGTGTATCTCCTCTGGATGTATCAGCGTGTGATCTTCGGAGAAGTGACGAACTCTGCCAACCGTGGCTTGAAGGATCTGTCGGCACGTGAGATCGCGGTGCTTGTACCGATCCTGATTTTTGTCGTCTGGATTGGTGTGTATCCAAACACGTTTCTTGATCTCTCGGCCACCAAATCGAAGGACATTGTGACCAGTCTGCAATGGGTCGTATCACACAGCGTCACGTACCTGCAAGGCGCTCCTTCCCCCTAATGGTGTGCCAATGCGCCAGACCACAAGATGGATCATACTCCTCGCCGCATGCATGATTTAATTTGGTCCTGCGCTGCTGGCCGGCAATAGCGATTCGAGCATGTCGCCTCATCCTTACGCCTTTGCCCCATTTCTGCTTCTCCTGCTGTCTATCGCGGTCATTCCCCATTTTCACAAGAAATGGTGGGAATCGCACTACCCTCTTCTGGCACTCGGATTCGCCTCTCTGACGGCGATATACTATCTCGTGGCTTTCCATGATCTGACTCCCGTTTACGGTGTCGGTAAGGAATACGTCAGCTTCATGATTCTCATCGGCTCGCTGTTTATTGTTGCAGGAGGCATTCAAATACGAATCAACCGGCGTTCAACACCGATTGCAAACGTAGCATTCTTGCTTCTTGGCGCTGTACTCTCTAATCTCTTCGGAACGACGGGAGCAGCGATGATTCTTATCAGGCCATTTCTGGACTTCAACAGCAATCGTCTAAGAGCATATCATGTCGTGTTCTTCATTTTCATTGTATGTAATATCGGCGGCGCATTGACGCCCGTGGGCGATCCGCCGTTGCTCCTCGGGTATCTTCACGGTATCCCATTCATCTGGGTCGTTCAAAATCTGTGGCCCATCTGGGTGATTGCGACCGGGCTCATGTTACTCACATTCTACGTCATTGATTCGAAGAATGTTCATCATAACAAAACCGACCAACGAGCAAGCGAGGAAATTCTCCACAAACCCCTGATCTCCGTCAAGGGACTGTATAATCTGGTATTTCTCGGACTGATCCTCATATCAGTATTCATCAGCAATCCGCCGTTCGTGCGAGAATTCCTGATGCTTCTCGCCGCAGCTGCCTCATATTTTACCACCAGCACGAGCGTTCATCAGGAAAACGGTTTCGAGTTCGGTCCCATACGCGAAGTGGCAATTCTTTTTCTCGGGATCTTTGTGACGATGGTGCCGGCCTTGCAATGGCTTGAGCCGAATGCATCCGTTCTGGGGCTTTCCACTCCCGGGCAATATTACTGGGGAAGCGGCGTTCTTTCGAGTATTCTCGACAGCGCCCCGACATATCTGAACTTTCTCACCGCTTCGATGGGCACATTCGTGGACCCGAAAATAGTCCACCAGGTGATGCAGATGGTTCAATCGCATGGAACTCGTCTCGTTGAAGGACATTCGGAGGAAGCGGGGCGTACATTTGCAGTGCTGGCTTCCGCTCATCCGCATCTCATTGCTCAGGGGAGTGCGTCGTACCAGGAGATCTCGATAGCGTATATGCTTGCGACCCGCGAAGTATTTCTGAGAGGAATTTCGGCGGGCTCGGTGATTTTTGGTGCAGTAACGTACATCGGGAATGGGCCCAACTGGATTGTGAAAACGATGGCGGAGCGCTCGGGGGTTTCGATGCCGGGATTCTTCGACTATATCATACGATATGCGCTTCCGATTCTTCTTCCGCTGTTTCTGCTGATCTGGCTTCTCTTCTTCCGGATATAAAAGTCCCCCGCACACCTGCTCAAGGAAATGCGGGGGATCTGGAAAATTGCTATTTCTTCAACTTGGTCAGGATCTCTTCCATTTCATCCATAACACGATTCATCTTCTT
>Ga0335079_10003886_pt1 | contig 17201 bp, 15 predicted proteins | sample Lox_Sample_33_FD_206719 | JGI IMG/M metagenome (GOLD analysis project Ga0335079, IMG submission 206719) | Soil microbial communities from Loxahatchee National Wildlife Refuge, Florida, United States - Lox_Sample_3.3 | ecosystem: Environmental > Terrestrial > Soil > Wetlands | place: USA... | reverse complement strand
TGTCCGCCCACATGTACTCGGGATCCGGGTTGTGCCACGCGACGATGGGATCGAAGCGGCCGTCGAGATCGACGTGCGGCCACACGGCGTGGTGCGCGACTCGGTGCCCGAGCTCGCGCAGCCGCGCGATCGCCCGTTCGCCTTCAGGCGACGCGAGGTTGTAGAAGACCGACCGCGTCATCAGGAACCACGTCGACCATGCGTCGAGCTCCGACTCGAGCTCGGCCATCGTCTGCGCCGCCGCGAGCGAAAGGTCGACGTCGTGGCGCAGGATCAGGTCACCGGCTTCCGGTGCCCGGTCGAAGCCCGCGAATCGATACCCGCCCTGTCTCGCCGCCTCGAGCAGCTCGCCGTAGTGCGCGAGCGAGAACTCGCACGTCATTCGACGTCCACGTCGAGCAGTCTCGCAGCAGCCTCGGCCCGCTCGAGCGCGTTCAGGTTCGTGTCGGCGGTCGCGATCACGTAGCCGCGCCGGTCTCCGTCGAGCCTGACGGGCCGGATCACCTCGCCGACCTGCAGGTAGACGTCCGCCTGGACGACCCCGGGGAACGCCCGCACCTTGTCCAGCGACCCGATCCGAGTGACGCGCCCGGTCGGCAGCGGCCCCGGAGCGGCGGTCAGGAAGCGGATCGCCAGCGGCTGGCTGAAGCGGGGCTTGACGAGCTCGTCCGGCAGGTCGTCGCCGAGCACCATCCGGAGTTGGACGTCGACGAGATCCACGCCGACGGCGACCCGCACGAGGTCGGCCATCTGGCCGCCCGGGATGCGCGCAGCGCACTCGACGACCACGACGCGGCCGTCGGTCGCGGCGATCAGCTGAGGAAAGGCGATCCCCGTCTCGAGCCCGAGCGCATGCACCGTGTGCGCGGCGACGCGCTCCGACTGGACGAGCTGCTCCGGCGGGATCGTGGGCGGGTAGACGTGGATCCAGCCGACGCCGAACCCGATGCCGGGCGGGCGGAGGCGGTCCGACAGGGTCAGCGGGATCGTCTCGCCGTCTCGCGCGATCACGATCCCGTTCAACTCGATGCCGTCGACGAACTCCTCCAGGATCGCGTCGCCGGTCGGCGACGCAGCGAGCGCCTCGTGCAGGTGGACGTCGACGTCGTCGAGCGACTCGACGCGGAAAACGCCGCGCTGCCCGCCCGAGTCGGCGGGCTTCAGCACCGCCGGGAACCCGACGGAGTCGGCGGCGCGTCGCGTCTCCGACAGGTTGCGCACGGCCGCGAACCGCGGCTGCGGCACTCCGGCGTCGGCGAGCCGGCGCCGCATTGCGACCTTGTGCGTCATCAGGTGCGCGGTCTCGGTCCCGATCCCCGGGAGGTCGCGCGCCTCGGCGACTGCGGCGACGACGGGAACGGCCCGGTCGGCGCTCACCGTCAGCACCCCGTCGATCCGCAGCCGTCTCGTCGCCCGCAGCACGGCATCGACGTCGCTGAAGTCGACGACCCTCGCGATGTCCGCCTCCGCGAGACCGGGCGCGTCGGGGTTCCGGTCGACGGCCGCCACCCGGAGCCCGCCCGCCTTCGCCTGCACGATCGCCCGGCGCTGATGGCGGCCGGCGCCGACGAAGAGGACGGTTCTCACGCGCGCGATGCTACTGGGGCCGACTCGCGGTCTCAGACCGCACGCCGCGGCTCGTCGGCGTGCCGGCGGTCGCGGACCGCGAGGCGGAGCCGCGCGCCGAGACGCGCCGGGCGCAGCTCGGCGCAGAGCACCGCCGACGCGCCTGGTCCGCGTTCGCCGTAGCCCGCACCCGAGAGCGTCGTCACCGATCGCCAGCCGTCCGCGCCGAGCTCGTACAGCTCGTCCTCCCACACGAGGAACCCCGCGTCCTCGAACCGGCCGACCCAGGTTCCCGGTGCGAGCACGGCCTGCTCCGGTCGCAGCTCGTCGTCTGCCGATGCGGGCACCGTGACGAGCAGCCGGCCGTCGCCGTCGAGCACGCGGTGAAGCTCGCGGAGCGCCGCGTCGAGCGATCCGTCGTCGCGCTCTGCCGCCAGCCCGTACTGCGAGTTGTCGCGGCCGACGTGTTCGAGGGTCGAGATCGCGATCACGACGTCGAACGCTCCATCCTCGAACGGCAGGCCGCGCAGGTCGGCCGTCACGCTTTCGAGGCCCGGCACCTCGGCCGCGGCGAGATCGACTCCGACCAGCCGCTCGGCGCCGAGCCCGCCGAGCGCTGCGAGGTACGCCGGCTCGGCGAAGACGTAGCCGACGTCGAGCACGCGCGGCTCGCCTCCGTAGCGCGCGAGGCACCACGGGATCTCGATGGGGCGCTCGTCGGTGCCCGGCGGAGCAACGAGGTTCCGCGGCCGCTCGCCGGCTGCGCGCTGCGCTGCAGCCCAGGCGGCAGCGTCGTCGAGCAGCCGCACGCGGCCGAACTCGGCCGAGCCGGCGAGCTCGGCGACGAGCGCCGACCGCGACATGCCGGCACGGAGGCGCGCGACGGTCTCGTCGAGCTCCGCGGGCTCGACGGGGCGGCGCAGCACCGACCGCCACAGCCGGCCGACGAACGCGTCGTCCGGTCCCGCGGCGGCGTCCAGCCAGGCTTCAAGCGTCGGATCCAAGCCGCGCAACGATACGCTGCCGCCGTGGCAATCGAGGGCAAGCGCGTGTTCGTCACCGGGGGCGCCGGCTTCATCGGCACCACGCTGGCGCGAGAGCTCGTCGAGCGGAACGAGGTGGTGGCGTTCGACAACCTGCACCGCGACGCGCTGGCCGCGACCGGTCTCGCCGATCACCCGAACTTCACGCTCGTGCAGGGCGACGTGCTCGACGCCGATGCGGTGCGCGAGGCGGCGCGGGGGGCGACGCACATCGTCCACTGCGCCGCGATCGCCGGCGTCGACACGGTGCTCGAGAGCCCGGTGCGAACGATGCGCGTCAACGTGATCGGCACCTACAACGTGCTCGAGGCCGCCCTCGCCACCGGTACGACGGTTGAGCGCTTCGTCGATTTCTCGACCAGCGAGGTGTTCGGGACGCACGCGTTCCGCGTGCAGGAAGGGCAGGTCTCGACGATCGGCTCGGTGGGGGAGGCGCGCTGGACCTATGCCGTGTCCAAGCTCGCAGGCGAGCACATGGCGCACGCCTACCACGACGAGCTCGGCCTGCCGACGGTCACCGTGCACCCGTTCAACGTCTACGGGCCGGGGCAGATCGGCGGCGGCGCGATCCGCGCGTTCATCGAGACCGCGCTCCGTGGCAACGAGCTCACGATTCACGGCGACGGCTCGCAGATCCGTGCGTGGTGCTACGTCACCGACATGGTGAGCGGTGTGCTCGCCTGCCTCGAGCGGCCCGAGGCCGTCGGACAGGCGTTCAACATCGGGAATCCGCGCTCGGCGGTCACGATCTACGACCTCGCGCAGCGCATCAAGCGGCTGATGCACTACGACGGCGAGATCGTGTTCCAGCCGCTGCACTATGCCGACGTCGAGCTCCGCATCCCGAACGTCGAGAAGGCGCGCGAGCTGCTCCACTGGGAGCCGGAGGTCGAGCTGGACGACGGCCTGCAGAAGACGATCGCGTGGTATCGGGAGAGACTCCCCGTCTCCGCCTAGGCTGGCCCGACCTGGGCGAGCCCGAGCTCGCCGAGGTGGCCGAGGTCCTCGAGAGCGGCATGCTCACGATGGGCCCGAAGGTCGCCGAGTTCGAGCAGGAGCTCGCGCGCCTCTGCGAGGTGGAGCACGCGCTCGTCGTCTCGTCGGGCACTGCGGCGCTGCACGTGGCGGTGCTTGCGCTCGGGCTCGATCCGGGCGACGAGGTGCTCGTCCCCGCCTACACGTTCCCGGCGACCGCCAACGTCGTCGCGCTGGCCGGGCTCGTGCCCGTGCTCGTCGACGTCGATCCGGAGACGATGAACATCGACGCCGGGCAGATCCGCGTCGGCCCGCGCACGAAGGCGATCCTCCCGGTGCACCTGTTCGGCCGCCCGGCGCGGCTCGAGCAGCTGCCCGACCTGCCGGTCCTGGAGGACGCGGCCGGCGCGCTCGGTGCGCGCCGCGGCGGGCGTGCCTGCGGCGGGCTCGGCCTGCTCGGCTGCCTCAGCTTCCATCCGCGCAAGATCGTCACGACCGGCGAAGGCGGCGCCGTGACGACGAACGACGAGCGCATCGCGGCCGAGGTACGGAGGCTGCGCAACCACGGCTGGCGGTCGCTCGCGCCGCCCGACATGCCCGCGCCCGGTCTCAACTACCGCCTCTCCGACATCCTCTGCGCGGTCGGCCTGCCGCAGGCGCGGCGGCTCGACGAGCTCCTCGCCGAGCGCACCCGGATCGCGGACGGTTACACCGATCGCCTGCGCGGGCTCCCGCTGCTCCTTCCCGGAGCCGACGAGGGCGACGTCCACGGGTGGCAGGCGTACGTGGTGCAGGTCGACGACCGCGACCGCGTGCTCGGCGAGCTCCGCGCCCGCGGCATCGAGGCCCAGATCGGCACTTATGCCCTCAACCTGCTCGGCGCCTACCGCGACCAGGGGGCGTTCCCCGGGGCGGCCCGCGTCTTCGAGCGCGCGCTCGCCCTGCCCCTCCACACGCGCCTCTCGGAGGACGATCTGGATCTCGTCGCCGAGACCCTTGACAAGATTGTGAGTAATCACTAACCTACGCGACCATGGTCGCACAGGAGCGCAAGACGAAGGAGATCCGGCGCGAGGAGATCCTCGACGCCGCCCTCGTCGAATTCGCGGAGAAGGGGCTCCACGGGGCGTCGACGGACGACATCGCGCGCCGCGCCGGCATCTCGCAGCCCTACGTCTTCCGCCTGTTCGGGACGAAGCGGGAGCTCTTCAAGGCCTGCTGCGCCCGCTGCTTCCGCGACACCCTGGAGCTGTTCCAGCGCGCCGCCGAGGGCAAGCGGGGCGAGGCCGCGCTCGAGGCGATCGGCGAGGCCTACCGGGACCTGCTGGCCGGCGACACGCTCTACCTGCGGGCGCAGATGCAGGCCTACGCGGCCTGCGGCGACCCGGAGATCCGGGCGGTCGTCCGCGACGGCTTCGGCGACCTCGTCGCATACGTCGAGCGCGTGTCCGGTCTCGGCGATCCCGAGATCGCGCTCTTCTTCGCCCAGGGGATGCTGATGAACGTCATCTCGCAGACCCACCTCGGGGACGCGCCCGAGCCGTGGGCGGTGCAGTTGCTCGAGGGCTGCGGGAAGGCCTGAGGCGTCTTTTTTTCGATCGGAGGTAAGTGATGGCTCACAAACGAAACATCGGCTGGACGTTCGCGATCACCTCGGTCGCCCTCTTCATGGTGACGCTCGACAACCTCGTCGTGACCACGGCGCTGCCGGTGATCCGCAAGGACCTGCACGCCTCGCTCTCACAGCTCGAGTGGACGGTCAACGCCTACACGCTGACGTTCGCCGTGCTGCTCCTGACCGGTGCCGCCCTCGGCGACCGCTTCGGCCGCCGCCGCATGTTCGCGATCGGGCTGACGATCTTCACGCTTGCCTCCGCCTGGGCCGGCCTCGCCACCTCGGCGACGATGCTCGACATCGCACGTGCCGTTCAGGGCGCGGGCGGGGCGATCGTGATGCCGCTCACGCTCACCATCCTGTCCGCCGGAGTCCCGAAGGAGCGGCGCGGCCTCGCGCTCGGCCTGTGGGGCGGGATCAGCGGGCTCGCGGTCGCCTTCGGCCCGCTCGTCGGCGGCGCCGTCGTGTCAGGCATCTCGTGGCACTGGATCTTCTGGCTGAACGTGCCGATCGGCCTCGTCCTCGCCCCGCTCGCGCTCGTGCGGCTCGACGAGAGCCACGGCCCGGCGTCGAAGCTCGACCTGCCCGGCGTCGCGCTCGCGAGTGCCGGCCTCTTCGGGATCGTCTGGGGGCTCGTCCGCGGAAACGAGCTCGGCTGGAGCTCGCCGGAGATCGTCGGGGCGCTCGCCGGAGGGGCCGTCCTGATCGCGCTGTTCGTGCTCTGGGAGCTGCGCACGGCGGAGCCGATGCTGCCGATGCGCTTCTTCGAGAACCGCACCTTCGCGCTGGCGAACGTCTCGAGCCTGCTCATGTTCTTCGGGATGTTCGGGTCGATCTTCCTGCTCAGCCAGTACTTCCAGACCGTGCAGGGCTACACGCCGCTCCAGTCGGGTCTGCGGATCCTGCCCTGGACGGCGATGCCGATCCTCGTCTCGCCGGTCGCGGGTGCGTTCTCGGACCGGATCGGTGGCAACCGGTTGATGGGTGCGGGGCTCGCGCTGCAGGCCGTCGGGCTGGCGTGGATCGCGTCCGTCTCGACGCCCACCACGCCGTACGTCGACCTGGTCGCACCGTTCATCCTCTCGGGCGCCGGCATGGCGTTGTTCTTCGCGCCGGTCGCGAACGTCGTGCTCTCCGCCGTGAAGCCGCAGGAAGAGGGACAGGCGTCGGGCGCGAACAACGCGATTCGCGAGCTCGGCGGCGTGTTCGGCGTCGCGGTGCTCGCATCGGTGTTCGCCCACTACGGCGGCTACCGCACGGGCGAGACGTTCGTTCACGGGATGACCGTCTCCGTCTACGTCGGCGCAGCGGTCGTCGGGCTCGGCGCGATCGCCGCGTTCGCGATCAAGCGGCCTCGCCGCACGCAGCCGGCCGTCGCCGCCCAGCCGGCGCTCGAAGCGGCCTGAGCCGCGCGCCCGTCGGGCACCCCGTCCCGGGCCCGGTCCGGGGCGGGGCGCCTTCGCGCCGCCATAGACTCGACCGGTTGACCGCGGCTCTCTCGAGGCTCAGCCCGAACGCCGTGCTCGGTGCGTCGGCGCTGATCACGGTCCTGATCGAGGGGCTCGGCCCGCACCGCGCAGCCCGCTACGGCCCGGAGTGCGTCGCCGCCGCGATCGCGCTGGCGATCGCATGGCGCTCCCGCGACCGGCTCGACACCAGAGCCGTCGTCGCGCTCGCCGTTGCGCTGCCGTCGGCGCTCGCGCTCGTTCACCTCGCCCGCGGGATCGCCGGCGACGTCGACGTTGCGTCGGTCTATCCGGCCGAGGGCGGGTCGCTCCTCCACGGGACCTACCCCCACAGCGAGTATCCGCCCGGCGCGGTCGTGCTGTTCGCCTTCGAGACCTGGGTCGGGAGCGCACGGTCGGTCAATCCCTTCCTGATGGCCGCCTGCCAGGGCGCCGTCGTGTGGGCGATCGCTTCGCTGCGCACGGGCGATGCGCGCTGGTTCGCCGGGGCGGTCGCGATCTGGCCGGCGAATGCCTTCTTCTGGGAGTTCAAGTACGACGCCCTGCCGGCGGCGCTCCTGGTGGTCGGGCTCGTCTTCGCCCTGCGCGAACGGTGGGCGGTCTCCGGCGCGCTCCTCGGTGTCGGCGCCGCGGTGAAGTGGACGCCGGGCCTGGCGTTCCTGATCCTCGTGCTCTGGCTCGTTGCAGTCGGCCGGCGCCGCGATGCGTTCCGTCATGCGGCCGCGTTCGTCGTAGCGGCCGCGGTCGTCGTCGTGCCCTTCCTCGTCTGGAGCCCGCGCGCGGTCTGGTCGTCCGTGACGCGGCAGGCTCCGCGAGGGCTGACGCCGGAATCGCTCTGGTACCTGCCGCTCCGTCTCGTCCATCATGCGTCGCAGCCCGGGGCGGTCTACGACGCTGCCGCCGTCCCGTCGTGGGTGAACCGCGCCGTCGTGGTCATCCAGGTGCTCGCGCTGCTGGCGCTCGCCGGCTACGTGTTGTGGCGGCGACCGCCGTCGCCGCGCGCGGTCATTGCGGCTGCGGCTGCGCCGGTGCTCTTCCTGCTGCTCAACAAGGTGTTCAGCGCGCAGTACCTGCTCGTGATCCTCGCGGCCGGCTGCCTGGCCGCCGGGCTCGTGGAACGCGGCCGGATCATTGCCGTGCTGCTCCTGGTCGCGGCGACCGCGAACGTCCTCGTCTACCCGCTCGGGACCGCCTGGCGGCCGGCCTCGGTCGTGCTGTTCGCGTGCGGGCTTGCAGCGGTCGTGCTGATCATCGCCGGGATCGACGGACGTGAGCGCAGCGTCACGGCTGCTGCAGCCTGAGCCGGGTGGCGGCCGCGGCCACGAGCGCCGCGATCACCGCCAGGACGACGAATGCGCCGCGCAGGCTGCCTGCCGCTGCGAGGCCGCCCATCAGCGGCGGCCCGAGCGCGAGCCCGAGGTACGCGAGCGTCGTCACCACGGCGACCGCGCCGGCGGGGTCGACCTTGCGGCGGCCGGCCGCGCCGAAGACGACCGGGGCGTTCAGCGAGATCCCGGCGCCCGCCAGCGCAAAGCCGACGAGCGCGGTGCCGGGGTTGCCGGAGACGGCGACGACGGCGCAGCCCAGGGCGGCGGTCAGGGCGCCACCGGCGAGCAGGGTGCGGTCCGGGACGCGGGTCGCCGACTGTCCCATGAAGCGGCCGAGTGCCATCGATGCGCCGAAGAAGCCGGGGCCGAGGGCGCTGACGGCGGCCTGTGCATCGAGCTGCCTCGCGAGGAAGAGCGCGCTCCACGTCTCCACGGCGCCCTCGACGACGAAGGCAGCTGCGCCGACCAGAGCGATCGCGGCGAGCGCGCGGCCGAGCGGGACGCGGCGTCGCCCCCGAGGGCGGGCGCTCTCGTTCGGGGCGATCACCGATCGCCCACGGGCGAGCAGGAGGGCGGTTGCACCGATCACGACCGCGACGCCGGCGAAGATCGTCTCCTTCCCGGCGCCGGCACTGCGTGCGACACCCGCGGCGACGGCGCCCACAAGGACGCCCGTCGAGTAGAGGCCGTGTGCGAGGGGCATCAGCCGCCGGCCGGACTCGCGCTCGATCTGCGCCGCCTGGGCGTTGATGCCGACGTCGAGCACGCCGGAGGTCGCCCCCATCAGCACGAGCGCACCGGCGAGCGCGGGGAGCGAGCCGGCGAGGCCGGGCAGCAGCGCAGCCGCCGCGAACGCACCGCACGTCCACGCGACGGCGCGGCTGCCGAAGCGCCCGATCAGCGGGCCTGCGAAGAACAGCATCGCGGGCAGGGAGCCGACGGCGACGAAGAAGAGCGCGACCCCCAGCGCGCCCTTCGACGCGTCGAGCGCATGCTGCACGCTCGGAAGCAGCGCCGCCCACGCCCCCCAGAACAGCCCGAGCGCGACGAACCCTGCGAGCGTCGGCGCCCGCCGCGAGCTCACCACGCCGGATCCGGCGTCCAGTCGGCCCAGCTCGCGGGCCACCAGCGGCGGCCCGCATCGAGGTCGGCCGCGATACGGGCGCCCTCGGCGCGGATCTCCACCGCCTGGACGGCGGTGAACCGGCCCTCGCGCACCCGCTCGTCGAGCAATTCGTCGTCCTTCCATTGCCACGGCCCGTCGAGCGGCACCCAGATGTCGAGCTCGAGGTCCTGGGTGTCGTAGCCGGCGGCCGTGCGCCGGAACGGCTCCTGGAGGTTGATGTACCACCCGCGGAAGTTCCGCTCGGGCCCGTGCCAGAAGAGCCAGATCGCGTACGCATCGCCGGGCCGCTGGAGCATCAGGAGGCCGTTCCCCTCCCAGCGCTCGCGTCCCCGCCAGGGATGGACGCCGCCGGGCGCGGGCCAGTCCCCGTCGGGGAACTCGAACGGCGTGCCCTCGGCGATGTAGGTCGCGAGCAGGTCGGGCCGGTCCTCGACCACGACGACCGGCACGCACAGCCACGCCCTGCCGTCGTTCAGCACCTCGCGCCTGATCACGATCTCCCCGGGCGGCCACATCTCGCGCCCGGACTCTAGGGTGGGCCGTCCGTACGATGGCGGCCGAACGGATGCGCCTGCTTCGGCGGAACCTCGTCTCAACGTACGTCGTCTACGGCGCAGCCGTCCTGGCTGCGCTCGTCACGACGCCGGTGATCGTGCACGGGCTCGGCAAGGACGAGTACGGGCTCTGGGTCTTCATCGGCTCGATCACCGTCTTCGTCCAGCTGCTCGACCTCGGCGTCGGTCCGTCGGTCGTCCGGTTCGGCGCCCATGCGCGCGGAGCGCAGTCGCCGGAGGAGGTGAACACGCTCGCGTCGATCGGGCTCGTCGTCTACGCGATCATCGGCGCCGTCACGGTGGTCATCGGGCTCGTGCTCTCGGTGATCGTGCCGTACCTGATCGACATCCCGAACGACCTGGTCCAGGCGGCGCGCGCCGCCACGCTGCTGGTCGTCGCGGGCATCGCGGTTCGCTTCCCACTCGGCCTGTTCAACAACCTCCTGCTCGGCCAGCAGCGCTACGACATCGTCAACCTGGGCAGCCTCGTCGGCCTCGTCGTCTACTTCGCGCTGATCGTCGGGGTCTTCCCGTCGTATCCCGGGATCGTGCTGCTGGCGTTCATCACGCTGCTCGCAACGATCGTGCGGCTGGTTTTCCCGCTCTTCTGGCTGCGGCGCGAGCTTCCGTTCCTCGAGCTTCGCCGTGCGCTTGTCAGCCGGACGCGCGTGCGCGAGCTCCTCACGTTCAGCTGGCACAACTTCCTGATCCATCTCGCGTCGAAGGTCGCGTACTCGAGCGACCTGATCGTCGTCGGCATCGTGCTCGGTGCGAAGGCGGCTGCGCTGTACGGCGTGCCGTCGAGGATCTTCGGGCTCGTGCTCGGCCTCGGAACGGGAGCGACCGATCTGCTCTACCCCGCCTTTGCGGAGCTCGAGGGCGCAGAAGAGCCGGTGCGCCAGCGCAGCCTGCTGCTCGCCGGGCTTCGCCTCGGGATGGCGCTGATGCTTCTGCTCGCACTGCCGCTCATCCTGATCCCGGACCAGCTGATCTACGGCTGGATCGGCCCGGGGTGGGGGCCGAGCTCGGCGGTGATGGCCTTGCTCGGCATCGTCCTGCTGCTCCATCAGCCTGCCCAGCTCCTGTCGCAGTACCTCGTTGCGCGCGGCTACCAGCGGCGCCTCTCCGTGATGCTGCTGTTCGTCGTCGGTGCGAACCTCGTCCTCTCGATCATCCTGGCCCGGGCGGTGGGGATCTGGGGCGTTGCACTGGCAACCGTCGTCACCGAGGCAGCCGCGACGGTCGTGCTCGTTCCGCGGCTCGTCCACGAGTCGTCCGGGCCGTCGTACCGTGCGGTCGCCGCCGCAGCCCTCCGCCCGGTCGCCCCCGCGATCCTCGCTGCGGTCCCGGTGCTCGTGGTCTTCAGCCGCCTGCTCGATCCGAAGACGCTTCTCGCTCTCGTGCCCGTCGGGGTGCTCTGGATCGCCGTGTTCGCGGTCTCCGTCTGGTTCCTCGGACTCGAGGATGCGGACCGCGCAAGCGTCTCGGCGCGGCTCGGGATCCGTCGTCCGCGCCGCCCGCTCGCCTCCGCGCCGGAGTGACGCGGTCAGCCGCGGGGCGGTAGGTGCCGGTCGAGGATCTCCTCCTCGTACCGCCGCCCGAGCACGTCCCAGTCCAGCTCGCGGCCCGCGCGGTCCGCCGCCTCGGCGAGGGCGGCGCGCGCGATGTCGTCGCCGGCGAGCCGGACGACGGCGTCGACGAACGCACGCCGGTCGCCGACGAGCACGCCTGCTCCCGTGTCGCGCAGGACGGCGGTGACCTCGAAGTCGTAGGAGACGGTGGGGACGCCGACTCCCATGTACTCGGCGACCTTCGCCGCCTGGATGCCCTGGTCGGCCGTTCGCGGGTAGAGCGCCAGGTCGAAGTTCGCGGCGTGATCGAGCACCTGGTCGCGCGGAACGCGCCCGAACAGGACGATGTCGTCGCGTCCGGCGCAGCGCGCGCGGACGCGGTCGCTCGGCCCGCCGAGCAGCCACAGCCGGGCTCGGGGCTCGCGGGCGTGGATCTCGTCCCACAGTTCGAGGAGGTGGTCGACGTTGTAGAGCGGGCTCTCACCGCCGCGATCGCCCGCGCTGAGCAGGTGAGCCGCCATGTAGCCGACGACGATCTCGCCGTCCCGTTTCGCGTCGCCGACCCGCGCCGTGCCCTCCTCCGAGAGCGACGACAGGCTCACGCCCTGCGGGATCACGTACCACGGCCTGTCGACGCCGAGCGACTCGAATCGCCGCGCGGCCCGCTCGGCGGTGACGACGTAGGCGCTGACCTGCGGCGACGACAGTAACGCGACCTCGCGCGGGCTGAACACCGGGTCGTCGACGTCCGAGACGATCGGGCCGCCGAAGTGGCGGATCTGCTCGTTGTCGGCCGTGAAGAGACCGGGATAGGACCGGGCGAGCGCACGCAGCACCACCGGGTGCCAGGCCGGGCGGCCGCGGTCGAGCGCCCTGAACTGCACGCCGCGCGTCACGCGCCGGTCGGAGAGCACGAACAGGTAGCCGTCGAGCCGCCGGAGCCGGGGGAGCAACTCGGCGTAGCGCGGGTTGTTGTGGTGGCGAAACCAGATGCTCGTGAACGCGATTCGCTCGGGCGACGGGCGAGGGCCCGTCAAAAGCCGTGCAAGCGGGACGCGTTGCATGGCGCGCCAGTCTAGGCGACGCCGCTTCCGCCCCTGTCGGCTTCGCCCCTGTCCACGCCGCCGTTGGATTACGGTCTCGTCGTGCTCGTCCGGCAGGCCCGTTCGGTGCTCCACCGACTCGGCATCGAGGCCGTTCGGTACTCGCCCGCGAACTTCGCGCACCTCCGCCTAGTCGACGTGCTCACCTCGGGCGACGTCGACATCCTGATCGACGGCGGCGCCAACGACGGGAAGTGGGCGCTCCAGCGTCGTGCGGAGGGGTTTCGCGGGCGGATCGTCTCGGTGGAGCCCCAGGCCGAGTCGTTCGCGGCGCTTCAGGCTCGAGCGGCACGTGACCAGCAGTGGTCCGTGGTGCATGCCGCGATCGGAGCGAGCGACGGTGAGACGACTCTCTACGTGGACCCCGATCCGACGAGTAGCTCGCTCTTCGGCTCGGACCGCGGTTCGCGTCCGACCGAGCGCGTGCCGCTCCTCCGCCTGGACACGATCTGTGCGGACGGCGTCGGGCCGGGCGACGCGGTCTTTGTCAAGCTGGACCTCGAGGGCAACGAGTTGGAGGCGGTTCGAGGAGGCGAACGCACGCTGCGGCAGGCTGTCGGGCTCATGGTCGAGCTCGAGCTTCAGCCGGTCGAGGGGGCCGCACGGATCGAGTCGGTGATCGGAGAGCTCCGGACGGCCGGCTTCGTCATGGTCGCGTTCGAGCCGAACAACCGGGACCCGGCCGGGAACGTTCTGCTCGCCAACGGGCTGTTCCTGCGCGCATGAGCCCGGCCTCGTGAAGGTCGCCTTCGTCTATCCCAACTCGCGAAGCGCAGTCGTCGATCGCATCGCGCGCGGCGAGGCGCCGGACACGACGCTGCTCGGGCAGAACCATCTCCGCGAGCTCGGCATCGACGCGACCATCCACGATTCGGCGCTGCGCCGCCGGAACCGCCGGTCGGGCCTCATGCATCGGATCACCTGGAACGCACGCGAGGTGACGCTTCCCTGGGAGCTTCGTGGTGTCGATGTCGCGTGCACACCGCTGGCCAGGGTCTTCCCCCTGATGGCACGCGCCCGTCGAGCGCCGCGCGTTCTCCTCGTCAGTTATCACCTGTGCGCCACCTTCGAGCGGAGCACGCCTGCCGCGCGGCGGTTGCTCCGGGCCTCGATCCGCTCGGCCGCGGCTGTCGTCTGCGTCTCGGAAGCGGGCGCCGGCCGGCTCGTCGAGCTCGTCGGGCTGGACGCGAGCCGGGTGCACGTGGCGCAGCTCGGGGTCGACGAGCGGTTCTGGGCGACGACGCCGCCTGCACCCGACGGCTACGTCCTGACCGTCGGGCGCGATCTCGCGCGGGACTACGCGACCTTCGCGCGCGCGATGGCGGAGCTCCCAGTGAAGGCGGTCCTGGTCGCGAAGCGCGAGAACCTCACCGGCATCGAGCTGCCGCCGAACGTCGAGGTCAGGCTCGACATCGGCGCCGACGAGGTGCGGAGCCTCTACGCCGGCGCCGCCTGCGTGGTCGTCCCGATTCACGGCGAAGGCTACGTCCACGGGACCGAGAACTCCGGCACGATCGCGCTCCTCGAGGCAATGGCGACCGGACGGCCGACCGTCGTCACCGATCGCCCGACCCTGCGCGACTACGTTCGGCCCGGCGAGTCGGCCCTCACCGTCCCCGCCGAAGATGCCCGAGCGCTCGGGGAGTCGGTGTCACGCGTGCTCGGCGATCCGGAGCTCGCGGCGGCGCTCGGCGGCTCAGCGCGGCGCGCGGTCGACGAGCGATTCACGACGCGCGCGCTCGCCGCACGGCTGGCCCGGGTGATCGAGGGGCTGGACCGCTGACGGGCCGGCGGGTCGGATCGTCGCCCGGAAGGCGCTCGCCCACTCGCGCGCGAGCGTCTCGCGCTCCTCGTCGCCGCGCAGTCGCCCGAGGTAGGCCCGGCCCGTCCAGGCGGCGTAGTGCACCGACGCCTTCGCGCTCCAGAGCACGGCGTAGAGAGGCCAACCGCGCGGATAGTGCTTGCGCAGGTAGATCGCCCGGCTCCGGTGGTACTGGGCGAACCAGCGCTGCGTCGCCCCGTTGGATGTCGAGCCGCCGCCGACGTGCACGGCCTCGGCGTCCCAGTCGATCGCCTGCTGCCAGCCCGCCTGAGCGAGCCTGAGCGACACGTCCAGGTCCTCGTAGTAGAAGACGAACCGCTCGTCGAAGCCGCCGATCTGCTCGAGCGCGTCGCGGCGGGCGAGCGCGCACGTCGGGAGGACGGCCTCGGTGAGCTCGAGACCCTGCCCTTCCTGGGCGATCGGCTGCCACACGTGCACCGTGTCGGCGATCGCCCGGCGGTACGTGAACAGGAACGTGTGCGTCTTGGTGCGCGCGCCGTCGGTGCCGACGAGCGCTGCGCCGCAGAGGGCGAGCCGGGGGTTCTCGTCGAGGCGGCGCCCGAGCCGCACGACCGTGTCCGGCCTGACGAACGCGTCGCTGTTCAGGAGCAGCAGCCTGTCGCCGGCCGCTGCCGCGATGCCGGCGTTCATCGCCGCGGCGAAGCCGCGTCGCGTCGATTCGACGATCCGGACGCGAGGCTTGCCGGCAGCGCGTTCGACGCTGCCGTCGGTGGACGCTTCGTCGGCGACGATGATCTCGTCGACTCCCTCCGCGGCGACGAGCGCGTCGACGCACTGCTCGAGCAGCCGTCCGCTGTTGCGGTGCGGGATCACGGCCGAGACCGACATCGGGTGGAGTGTACGAGCGCTCGGCTGCCGGCCGGTCAGGTCGTGACGCGACCGCGAAACGCGCGCAGCAGCGGCCGCTCGACGACGTGGAGCAAGGGGATGCGCTGCTGCAGGCGATAGAAGTTCCAGTAGAGGTAGGTCGGCTGCAGGATGCCGCCGTAGCGGCGTGCGACGGCGGCGAGCTCGGACTGGCGCGCCGTGCCGCCGGTCAGCGACTTGTTCAGGCCGGTGATGCCGTACCAGGCCAGGTCGAGGTCGAGGAAGCAGAACGGCGTGACCCGGCTCGCCCGGATCAGCCAGTCCCAGTCGAAGCCGTAGTCCAGCGTCGTGTCGAGCGGGCCGACCCGGTCCCACAGGTTCCGCCGCCAGAAGCACGCCGGCTGGAGGATGTAGTCGCGCGTCAGGAGTAGCCGGCGATCGTACTGCCGCACCGGGTAGTCCGAGCGGCGGGTGCCGTCTGGATCCGCGTAGTAGCCGCGGCCGTAGACGAGCTCCACGTCGGGGTAGCGATGGAACGCTGCGACGACGTGCTCGAGCGCGCCGTCCTCGAGCCCGTCGTCGGCATTGAGCCAGCCGAGGATCTCGCCGCTCGACCTGCTCAGTCCGCGATTGATCGCATCGGCCTGGCCCTCGTCCTGCTCGCTCACGACCAACAGCCGCGGGTCGGCGAGCGAGACGAGCACCGCGGCCGTGTCGTCGGTCGACCCCGCATCGTGGACGAGGAGCTCGACGTCCTGGTGCGACTGGGTGAGCACCGACCGGACTGCAGCGCCGACGTATCCGCCCATGTTGCGGATGGGCATTGCGAGCGAGACCTTCATTGCGCGCCCGCCTCGATCGCCTGCTCGTAGACGGCTGTCGTCGCCGACGTCATGCGCGCGACGGAAAACTGCGTGCGTGCGCGCTCGAGGCCGGCCTCGCCGAGGGAGCGCGCGCGGGCCGTGTCGGTGACCAGCGCACCGATCGCACCGGCGACCGCGGGTGCGTCGCCCGGATCGACCAGCGAACCGGTCTCACCGTCGACGACGATCTCCGGGACGGCACTGACGCGTGTCGCGACGACCGGGAGACCGGCCAGCATCGCCTCGAGCAGCACGATGCCGAAGCCCTCCCAGCGCGATGTGTGCACGAACACGTCCGCGCGCTCGAGCCAGTCGCGCGTCTCGAGCCGGCCCGGGAGCACGACGACGCCGTCGAGGCCGAGGGCGCCGGCAAGGGATCGTGTGTCGGCCGCGAGCGGGCCGTCGCCGAGGATCGCGAGCCTTGCGTCCGCGTGTTTCGCGTGGACGTCGGCGAAAGCGTGCAGGAGGGTTGCGTGGTCCTTCTGCGCGATCAGGCGCCCGATCGCCAGCACGAGCGGGACGCCGTCGGGGACGCCGGCCTGTGCGGGCGTGAGCTCCGACGGCAACGAGGGCATCGCGTCGAGCCCGTAGTGGATCGTCTCGAACTTCGCGGCCGGAAGCCCGGCAGCGATCAGGAAGCGCCGCACGGCGTCCGAGATCGCGATCAGCCGCCCGGCACCCGAGGCGAATGCGCGGTCGACGTAGCGGAACGGCCCGAGCTGGTAGCGGTCGTCGTTGTGACGTGTGGACACGTAGGGCGTGCGCGTGAGCCGCGCGGCAGTGGCGCCGTAGACGTCGGCGTGAACCAGGTGCGTGTGGACGAGGTCCGGTCGGAGCCGGCGCAGCACACGAAAGAGGTCGCGCTCCATCAGCGGGTTGACGTCGTGCGTGCAGCGAACGTGCTCGACGGGAACGCCGGCCGGCGCGAAGCCGTCGTACAGCCGCTCCGCGTCCGTGTTCGCGACATCGAGGCCGATGAACTGCGCGTCGACGCCGCGGGCGCGCAACGCGGGCAGCAGACGGAGGAGGTGCTGCTCGGCGCCCGCGACACCGGTCACCTTCATCACATGCGCGACCCTCATCGCGCGAGCAGGCTCCGGTACAGCGCGTCGATGTCGTCGACCATGCGCTCCTCTCCGTAGAGTTCGTGCATGCGCGCCGCGCCGTCGGCGGCCATTCGGGCCCGTACTGCCGGGTCGGCGGCGAGCCCGGCTAGCCGTGCGGCGAGCGTCGCGACGTCGCCCTCGTCGGCGAGGTAGCCGCTCAGGCCCTCCTCGACGACCGCAGGCGTTCCGCCGACCCGCGTCGCGACGACCGGCCGTCCGGCGGCCAGCGCCTCGA
>Ga0335079_10003885_pt1 | contig 17204 bp, 26 predicted proteins | sample Lox_Sample_33_FD_206719 | JGI IMG/M metagenome (GOLD analysis project Ga0335079, IMG submission 206719) | Soil microbial communities from Loxahatchee National Wildlife Refuge, Florida, United States - Lox_Sample_3.3 | ecosystem: Environmental > Terrestrial > Soil > Wetlands | place: USA... | reverse complement strand
CCACCGACGTGCAGATGGTGGCAGGAAACCCGTGGTAGCCCTTGAACGAGGGGACGCCGCCCGCGCCGCGGATGCGCTCTTCTGCGATGGCGTCAAGCTCCGCGGTCGTCACACCCGGCTGCGCCGCGGCGGCCACCGCTTGCAGCGTCTCGGCCACAAGCACCCCAGCCTCGCGCATCTTCGCGACCTGCGCCGGGGACTTCAGCTGGATCGCTGGCTTATGACTTCTCCACACAGATCCCCCTCTGTCGGGATTAGAGGTTACCCGCCAGTGCGCGCCGCGAGCTGCTGCCGGTCAGCTGACGAACGGCCGCAAGGCTCCGATGGCACGCGCGGTGACCTCTTCGACCGGGCCGGTGGCATCGATGCCGAGCAGAATTCCCTCATCCGCATAGAACGCGATCAGCGGCGAGGTCTGTTCCTGGTAGACCTCCAGCCGGTGCCTGATCGTATCTTCGCGGTCATCATCGCGCTGGAATAGCTCGCCGCCGCAGTCGTCGCAGATATCCCGCCGGGCCGGCGGATCGAAGAGCACATGGCAGACCCGTCCGCAGCGGTGGCACGTGCGCCTGCCGGACAGCCTGCGTACCACCTCGTCGTCGTCGACGACGAGTTCGAGCACCAGTTCCAGCCGGATGTCCCACTCGGTCAGCATCTTCTTCAGCGTCTCGGCCTGCGGGACGTTCCTCGGAAAGCCATCGAGCAGGAAGCCCTCTTGCGTGTCATCCTCTGTCAGCCGATCGCGCACCATCGCGATGGTTATCTCGTCAGGGACCAGGTCACCTAGGTCCATGTAAGCCTTCGCCTTGCGGCCAAGAGCCGTGCCGTTGCTCACGTTGTAACGAAAGATGTCACCTGTCGAGATTTTCGGGATCGCCAAGTGAGACGAGATGAACTGGGCCTGTGTCCCCTTCCCCGCTCCGGGGGGCCCGACGAGGACGATGCGCACTACCGCAGGAAACCCTCATAGTTACGTTGTTGCAGCTGGCTTTCGATTTGCTTCACCGTGTCCAGCCCCACGCCCACGGTGATCAGGATGCTGGTGCCGCCAAACGGGAACTGGTTGCTTGCGCCGACGACGGCGAGCGCGATCATAGGTATCAGGGCGATGAGACCCAGGTAGGGTGCGCCCGCGGCGGTGAGCCGGGTGAGCACATAGTCCAGATATTCGGCGGTGGGCCGCCCCGGCCGGATGCCGGGAATGAACCCACCCACCTTCTTCATGTTGTCGGCGACCTCGACGGGGTTGAAAGTGATCATCACGTAGAAGTAGGTGAAGAAGATGATCAGCACGAAAAACGCGAGCATGTAGAGCGGATGATCGCTCCTGGCCAGGTTGTTGTCGACCCACAGAGCCCAGCCCTTCGGATTGGTCGAGTTGCCGAGCAGAGACGCTGCGAGCTGCGGAATGTACAGCAGCGACGAGGCGAAGATGACCGGTATGACGCCCGCTTGGTTCACCTTGAGCGGGATATAGGTGGATGTCCCGCCATACATCCGGCGACCGACCATCCGTTTTGCGTACTGAACGGGGACGCGCCGCTGCGCCTGCTCCACGAACACGACACCGGCGATGATCGCGACCCCGATGATGAGGACCAGAGCGAGAACAAAGGGGCCTTTGACCCGGCCGATCTGGACCATCTCGCCTGGGAAGACCGCGATGACCTGGGTGAAAATCAGGATGGACATGCCATTGCCGACGCCGCGGTCGGTGATCAGCTCGCCCAGCCACATGATGACCGCGGTGCCGGCGGTCATGCAGATCACGATCGTGCCCTGGGTGAAGATCGACTGGTTCGCGAGAAGCTGCTGTGTGCAGCCGGTGGAGCTGAACAGCTTGCCCGACTTCGCCAGCGCCACGATGCCGGTGGACTGGAGGATCGCCAGGCCTATGGTCAGGTACCTGGTGTACTGGGTGATCTTCGCCTGGCCCGCCTGGCCTTCGTCCTTCAGCGCCTCAAGTCGCGGGATCACGACCGTAAGCAGCTGCAAGATGATGCTTGCCGTGATGTACGGCATGATGCCGAGCGCGAACACCGACAGCCGGAGGAGCGCGCCGCCACTGAACAGGTTCACCAGTTGATAGACGCCCGCCTGGCTGCTGCTGCCTTCCAGGCCGATACAGGCGTTGATGCCCTTCTCCGAGACACCAGGAGCGGGCAACGCGGAGCCCAGCCGGAACACGGCGATGATGAAGAGCGTAAACAGCAGCTTCCTGCGCAGGTCAGGCGTTCGAAACGCCCGGATGAACGCGGTAAGCATGCGCCGTCCTCGTATTGATGGGTGAACGTAGTCGGCCGCGCTCGCGGCGTAGTGTATTCGCTGCACTCTAACAGGAGCAGCGCGGAATACCGATACCGCGCGAGCCTGCGGTTAGTCCGGCGGTGGTCCCGTCATATCTCGGTCGCGGTCCCTCCGGCCGCCGTGATCTTGTCTTTAGCCGATGCGGAGAACGCGTGCGCGGTCACCCGAAGCGCGGTGCCCACCTCTCCGCTGCCGAGAACCTTGACAAGCTCACCCTTGCGGACGGCGCCCCTGGCGACCAGGTCGTCCGGGGTCACCTCACCGCCGTGCGGGTAGAGCGCGGCGAGCCGGTCCAGATTCACGACCTGGTAAGTCGTCTTGAACATGTCGTTGGAAAAGCCCCGCCGCTTCGGCACCCGCCGGTGCAAGGGCATCTGGCCGCCTTCGAACCGCGTCGGCACGGTGTCACGTGCCTTCGTGCCCTTGGTGCCGCGCCCAGCCGACTTGCCTTTGGATGCCTCGCCGCGGCCCACCCGGGTTTTGGTCCTGTGCGCGCCTGGCGCCGGGCGGAGGTGGTGCAGCTTCAGGCCCGCCCGCCCTGACACCGCGGTGCCACTTTCCGCGGAGCCCGCCGTATCGGTGCCCGCCACGTCGGCGGGTCGACGTGCGGTGGCCTTCGCCCTCGGCTTCGGTTTGGCCGGCGCCGTGTCGGCTGTGTCAGGCTCGGCCGCCGGCTGGTCCGGCGCGCCGCCAGTGTCGGCACCGCTCGCACTGTCAGCGGCTGGCACAGCATCGCCGGCCGCCACAGCATCGCCAGCCGCCACAGCATCGCCAGCCGCCACAGCATCGCCAGCCGCCACAGCATCGCCAGCCGCCACAGCATCGCCAGCCGCCACAGCATCGCCAGCCGCCACAGCATCGCCGGCCGCCACAGCATCGCCGGCCGACGCGGTGTCACTGGCTGGCGCCGCGGCCGGCTCCCGAGCCTCCACCTGCTCATCCGCCCGCTGGGCCGTGGCGCCGTGATCTGGGTTATCTGGCCCCGCCGGTGCGTCGTCCGACGGCACCGCCTTGTCAGCGTCTGCCATATTCAGTCGACCTCCTCGACGGTGACCAGGTGGCGCACCGTCTGGATCATGCCGCGGATCTCCGGCCTGTCTTCCTTGACGACCACGTCGCGGATCCGCTTCAGTCCGAGCGAGCGCAGCGATTCCCGCTGCGCGTGCGTGCCGCCGATTTTCGAGCGGGTCTGGGTGACTCTCAACCGTGCCATTCGTCAGCTCCCGCTCAGTTGTTCGCCGCCGCGGCGCGGGCCCGGAGCATCGCCGCCGGAGCGACGTCCTCAATCGCCAGGCCGCGCTTTGCCGCGATCTCCTCGGGGCGGTTCAGGCCCTTCAGCGCGGCAACGGTGGCGTGCACGACGTTGATCGGGTTCGAGGACCCGAGCGACCGTGAAAGCACGTCGTGGATCCCGGCACACTCGAGCACGGCACGAACCGGGCCGCCCGCGATGACGCCGGTACCTGGGCTGGCCGGCTTGAGCAGCACCACGCCGGCCGCTTCCTCACCCTGCACCGTATGCGGGATGGTGCCGGCGATGCGCGGGACCTTGAAGAAGTGCTTCTTGGCCTCCTCCACGCCCTTGGCGATCGCCGCAGGGACCTCTTTCGCCTTGCCGTACCCCACGCCAACCATGCCGTTACCGTCGCCCACCACGACGAGCGCGGTGAAGCTGAAGCGCCTGCCGCCCTTGACGACCTTGGCGACCCTGTTGATGGCCACCACGCGTTCAAGGTAGGCGGCCTGCTTGTCGGCGGCACCGCCGCGGCGGTCGTCGCGGCGATCTCGCCGCTCACCGCCGCCGCCCCGCCGCGGAGCTGCTGCCATTACTGATTCCTCATCTCGTCTTGCGGTGTCATCTAGAGGGCCAGCCCGCCCTCGCGGGCACCATCCGCGAGGGCCGCCACCCGGCCGTGATACCGGTAACCACCGCGGTCAAACACCGCGCTTGTGATGCCCGCGCTGACCGCGCGCTCTGCCAGCAGCTTGCCGACCCGCCGCGCCTTGGCCGTCTTGTCGCCCTCGGCGCCACGGAGGCTCTCGTCGAGGGTGGACGCTGACACGAGAGTGCGGCCGACCGTGTCGTCGACCAGCTGGGCGACCACGTGGCGGGCCGAGCGGCTGACGACCAAGCGGGGCCGCACCGCGGCTCCGCTGACCGACTTGCGTACCCGGTGGTGCCGGCGCGCGCGCGCCGCGGCCCGCGCCGACGTGCGCCTGCCCGCGCGCTTAGTGCGCGTAATACCGCCAGCCATCCTTACTTCCCAGCCTTTCCGACCTTGCGGCGGACCTGCTCGCCTTGGTACCGCACGCCCTTGCCCTTATAGGGATCCGGCTTACGGAGCTTACGTATGTTGGCCGCCACTTCGCCCACCCGCTGCTTGTCGATCCCCTCGACGGTGAACCTGGTGGGTGTCTCGACGGTGAACTTGATTCCGTCCGGCGGCTCGACCGTGACCGGGTGACTGTACCCGAGAGCGAACTCGAGGTTGGCGCCCCTTGCCTGGACGCGGTAGCCGACACCGACGATCTCCAGGGTCTTACGGTATCCCTGGGTCACGCCACCTACCATGTTCGCGATCAGCGTCCTGGAGAGGCCGTGCAGCGCGCGGTTGGGCCCCTCATCGTCCGGCCTGCTGACGGTGATGACGCCGTCCTGCTGCGCGACCGTGATCGGCACCGCAACGACGTGGCTGAGCGTGCCCTTCGGGCCCTTGACCGTAACCGCCCGGCCGTCGATGGTGACCTCGACTCCGCTCGGCACCTGGATTGGCAGCCGTCCTATACGTGACATCGCTGCTTCTCCTTACCAGACGAAGGCGAGGACTTCCCCGCCCACGCCACGCTTCTTGGCCTGCCTGTCGGTCATCAGCCCGGCCGATGTCGAGAGAATCGCGATGCCCAGGCCCCCGAGCACGCGGGGCAGGCCGTCCCTTTTCGCGTACACCCGCAGGCCCGGCTTGGACACGCGCTTCAACCCGGCAATCGACCGCTCGCGTGACGGCCCGAACTTCAGGGCTACCACGAGGTCCTTGCCGATATCGGCATCCTCGACACGCCACCCAGCGATATAGCCCTCCTGCTGGAGGATCTCGGCGATGTGTACCTTGATCCTTGAGTAGGGCATCCCCACGCTGTCGTGATATGCCGCGTTGGCGTTCCGCAGACGGGTCAGCATGTCTGCGATCGGGTCGGTCATCGTCATGGCCTAGTGGCCCTCCTCGCCGTGGTTTCCCTGGGTTCCCGTGAGGTTCCGTTGGCTCGCGCCTGGGACCTTCGGCGTGGTCGGTGGGTGCTGCTCGCACCCAGTGGTCGTCATCTAGTTATCGTCTCTGCCTGGCAGCGCCGCGCTCGCTGCGCCGTCGCGTCGGCACTCGTTCCGCACGGTCCAGCCCGTTACCAGCTGGACTTGGTGATGCCTGGCAACTCGCCGGCGTGCGCCATCTCGCGGAAGCAGATCCGGCACAGCCCGAATCTGCGGTACACGGCACGCGGGCGCCCACAACGGGAGCACCTGGTGTACCCCCGCACCTTGAATTTGGGCGTCCGCTTCGCCTTCGCGATCAGCGACTTCTTCGCCACAGTCAGTTCTCCTTGAACGGGAATCCGAGCCGCCGCAGCAGCGAGCGGCCCTCGTCATCGGTAGTGGCGGTGGTCACGACGGTGATGTCCATGCCACGCTGCCTGTCGACCTTGTCCGGGTCGATCTCATGGAACATGAGCTGCTCATTGAGGCCGAACGTGTAGTTGCCCCGGCCGTCGAACTGCCTGTCAGACAGGCCACGGAAGTCACGGATCCGTGGCAGCGCGATGGTCAGCAGCCGGTCGCAGAACTCCCACATCCGGTTGCCGCGGAGTGTCACGTGCGCGCCGATGGGCATCCCCTCGCGCAGCTTGAACTGCGCGATCGACTTCTTCGCACGGGCAATCGCGGGCTTCTGGCCGGTGATTACGGCCAGGTCCCGCACCGCGCCGTCGATCAGCTTCGCATCTCGTGCGGCCTCGCCGACGCCCATGTTGACCACGATCTTGGTCAGCCCGGGCACCTGCATGACGTTGCTGTAGCCGAACTCGCTCCGCAGTGCGGTCGCGATCTCCTCGGCGTACCTGACCTTGAGGCGCGGGGTAGGCACAGCCACGGCCTCGGCTGGAGCCGCTTGCTTTGTGGGTGCTGCCATCAGATGTCCTTACCGCCAGGGCGGGTCACGCGGATCTTGTTGCCCGCGTCATCGACCCGGTAGCCGAGGCGAGCCGGTTGCCTGGTATCCGGATCGACGATCTGCACATTGCTCACGTCGAGCGGAGCCTCCTGGTTGACGATCCCGCCCTGCTTGGAACCACGCGGGCCCTGGTGCGTCACCTTGGTGTTTTTCTTGATCATATTGACGCCTTCTACGACGACCTGCTGCCGTGCCGGGTAGGCGGCGATGACGTGACCCTCACGGCCGCGGTCCTTGCCGGCCACCACCACCACGCGGTCGCCCTTTTTGATCTTCATCTTGGGCGCCTTAGCCGGCTTCTGCTGCCGGGCCTGCTTCGCCATCACAGCACCTCCGGGGCGAGCGAGATGATGCGCATGAAGCGCTTCTCACGCAACTCGCGGCCGACCGGGCCGAAAATGCGCGTACCGCGCGGATCACCACCGTCCCTGATCAGCACCGCGGCGTTCTCGTCGAAGCGGATGTAGGAGCCGTCGCTGCGGCGGCGCTCCTTGCGGGTACGCACGACCACGGCCTTGACCACGTCACCTTTCTTCACGCCCGCACCAGGCAGGGCGTCCTTGACGGTCGCCACGATGACGTCGCCGATGCCCGCGTAGCGCCGACCAGAACCGCCGAGAACCCGGATGCACAGGATCTCCTTTGCACCCGTGTTGTCGGCGACTCTAAGTCGCGACTCCTGCTGGATCACGTCAACTCCTGCTCCATCACGCCGGCCACATCGGGGGCCTGGCGGGGTCTTGGGTTTACTTCGCCTTCTCCAGGATCTCCGCGACGCGCCAGCGCTTGGTCGCGGAAGTCGGCCGGGTCTCCATCAACAGCACACGATCGCCCTCGCCACAACTGTTGGCCTCGTCATGCGCCCGGTACTTCTTGGTACGGCGGATGACCTTGCCGTACTTCGCGTGCTTCACGCGGTCCTCGACAATCACCACAACGGTCTTGTCCATCTTGCTGCTCACGACGTAGCCCTCGCGTGCCTTGCGGTAGCCACGGCCCCGGCCCGCACCGCCCTGGGCGGCCGTCTCCTGCTGCTCACTCATTGCCCGGCTCCTCCGCCGGGGTATCGCCCGGCTCCTCCGCCGGGGTATCGCCCGGCTCCTCCGCCAACGTGACGATGCCGAGTTCGCGCTCCCGCATCACCGTGTAGATGCGCGCGATCTCCCTGCGGACGCCATGCAGGCGGCCATGACTCTCAAGCTGGCCGGTAGCCGCCTGGAAGCGGAGGTTGAAGAGTTCCTCCTTCGCTTCGCGCAGCTTGGTGACCAGCTCGTCCTCTGTCGAGGTCCGCAGATCGGCCGCGGTAAGGCCCTTCGCCATCACGCCTCACCCAGCTCTCGCTTAACGAACCTGCACTTCATCGGCAACTTGTGCATGGCCCGCCGCAGCGCCTCCCTGGCGACGGGCTCCGGCACACCTGACAGCTCGAACATCACCCGTCCGGGTTTCACGTTGGCGATCCACCACTCCGGTGAACCCTTGCCTGAACCCATCCGGGTCTCCGCGGGCTTCTTGGTCAGCGGACGGTCCGGGTAGATATTGATCCAGACCTTCCCGCCACGGCGGATGTGCCGGGTCATCGCGATTCTGGCCGCCTCGATCTGCCGGTTGGTGACATACGAGTGCTCAACCGCCTGGATGCCGTATTCACCGAACGACACCCTGGTGCCGCCCTTGGCCATCCCTGACCGGCCGGGCCGGTGCTGCTTGCGGTGCTTGACCCTGCGTGGTATCAGCATTGGTCAGCCCTCCTCGCCCGCGTTTCCCGCGGCTCCGGCGCCGACAGATCCGCTCTCCGCCGCCATGGCTGCGGCACGTTCCTGCTGCTCCCCCGGCACGGGCTGGGCTGCTCGGCCCCCGGCACGCTCCGCACTGGCACGCTCCGCACTGGCACGCTCCGCACTGGCACGCTCCGCACTGGCACGCTCGGGTGGCCGGTCGCCGCCACCGGGACGGCGGCTACGCCGCTGCGGGCGCTCGCGCCGTTGCCCGGCCCGCTGCGCCACCTGTGCCGCTTCCCGCTCCGCCCGGGTCTGCGCCGCCTCGCCGCGATAGATCCACACCTTCACGCCGATCCGCCCGAAGGTGGTACGCGCCTCGTGGAAGCCATAGTCGATGTCGGCGCGGAGTGTGTGCAGGGGCACCCGGCCCTCGCGGTAGAACTCCGACCGCGACATCTCCGCGCCGCCCAGGCGGCCGGAACACTGCACGCGGATGCCCTTGGCACCGCCCTTCATCGACGTCTGGATCGCCTTGCGCATCGCGCGGCGGAATGACACGCGACTGGACAACTGCTCGGCGACGCCGAGCGCGACAAGCTGTGCGTCGGTCTCCGGGTTCTTCACCTCGAGGATGTTGAGCTGGATCTGCTTGCCGGTCAGCTTCTCCAGATCGCCGCGGATCCGGTCGGCCTCGGCGCCGCGCCTGCCGATGACGATGCCGGGCCGTGCGGTGTAGATGTCCACGCGCACCCGGTCGCGGGTCCGCTCGATCTCCACCTTGGAGATACCGGCCCGCTCCATGCCACGCTGCAGCATCCGGCGGATCGCCACGTCCTCCGCGACGTAGTCCTTGTAGAGTTTGTCCGCGTACCACCGGCTCTTGAAGTCGGTTGTGATGCCAAGCCGGAACCCGTGCGGGTTCACTTTCTGCCCCACTAGCGGGTCCTTTCCTTCTGCGTGGTCGCTGCCTGCGCCGGGGTCTTTCCAATGTCGCCGCCGGAGGCGTCACCGTGTCCGGTGTCGGCGGCCGCAGCGGTCGCGCCCGAAGCGCGCTCGGCGCCCGGCGGCCGCCCCTGCCGCCTCGAACGCGGCTCCGGTGAGTCGTCCGGCCGCGGCTTCGCCGCACCGCGCGTGATCTTCGTGCGCGAGGCCGCCCGCGTTGCCGGGTGCGCTTGCTGCTCGGCGATGATCACCGTGATGTGGCTGGTGCGCTTGTTGATCCGGTATGCCCGGCCCTGTGCGCGTGGGCGGAACCGCTTCAGCGTCGGCCCCTCATCAACCCACGCACGGCTCACCACAAGCGTCTCGCGGTCCAGCCTGCCCGTCGTCTCCGCATTGGCGATGGCGCTCGCCAGCACCTTGCCGACCGGGTCGCTCGCGGCCTGCGGCGCGAAGGCGAGCACCGCCTGCGCCTGGCCAGCAGGCAGCCCGCGAATGAGGTCCACCACGCGGCGGGCCTTCCGGGGCGTGACGCGGACGTACCGCGCCTGGGCCCTGGCTTCCATCGCTTCCCTCGCTTACTTCGTTTCCGGCGGAATGTCGTGTCGGGTGGTTCCCGCAGGTGTGTGCTGTAGCCGCGGCAGTCGGGGCCACAGCAATCAGCGCCGACTGCGCCGGTCGTCCCTGACGTGACTGCGGAAGGTCCGCGTGGGCGCGAACTCGCCGAGTTTGTGGCCGACCATCGCCTCGGTGATGAACACAGGGACGTGCTTGCGGCCGTCGTGAACGGCAATCGTGTGACCGAGCATCTCCGGAACGATCATGGAGCGGCGCGACCACGTCTTGATGACGTTCTTGGCGCCCCGTTCGTTCTGCGCGTCCACCTTCTTCATCAGATGGTCGTCGACGAAAGGGCCCTTCTTCAGGCTACGAGGCATCGCTTAGTGCTCCTACCGCTTCTTTCAGGTCGCACCGGCCAGCCGACCGGCTCTGCGCAGCCGTTATGGATGATGGGTTGCCGCTTTTTCTGCATCGCCGCCTACCGCCGCTTCTTCTTGCCGCGGCGCCGCGTGATGAGCCGGTCGCTCGGCTTGTGCGCCTTACGGGTACGTCCCTCCGGCTTGCCCCACGGGCTGACCGGGTGGCGGCCACCAGAACTCTTGCCCTCGCCGCCGCCGAGCGGGTGGTCGACTGGGTTCATGGCGACACCGCGCACGGCCGGGCGGCGCCCCTTCCACCGGTTGCGGCCCGCCTTGCCGAGCTTGATGTTGCCCTGCTCGGAGTTGCCGACCTCACCGACGGTAGCCCGGCAGCGGACGTCGACAAGCCGGATCTCGCCTGACGGCATCCGCAGGTGGGCGCTGGCGCCTTCCTTGGCGAGCAACTGGACGCCCGCGCCAGCAGAACGCGCGATCTTCGCGCCGCCGCCGGGGCGCAGTTCGATGGCATGCACGACCGTGCCCGTCGGCACGTTGCGCAGTGGCAGGCAGTTACCCGGCTTGATGTCGGCGCGCGCACCGTTCTCGACCTGGTCTCCCTGGCCGAGGCCCTGCGGGCACAGGATGTAGCGCTTCTCGCCGTCGGCGTAGTGCAGCAGGGCGATGCGCGCGGTGCGGTTCGGGTCGTACTCGATGTGCGCGACCTTGGCGGGCACGCCATCCTTGTCGTCCCTGCGGAAGTCGATGAGCCGGTACGCACGCTTGTGGCCACCGCCCTGGTGCCGCGTGGTGATCCGGCCGTGCACGTTCCTGCCGCCCTTGGAATGCAACGGCCGCACCAGCGACTTCTCCGGCTCGTCCCGAGTGATCTCGACGAAGTCGGCGCCGCTGGCGCCGCGCCGCCCCGGCGTTGTCGGCTTGTACTTACGGATGCCCATTGATGTTCTCGCTCCTGAGGATCGGCCGGCGGCTAACTGACCGGGCCGAAGATGTCGATCCTGTCACCCTCGGCCACGCTCACGATCGCCCGCTTGGTATCACGCCGCTTGCCCCAGCCGTACCGGGTGCGCTTGCGCTTGCCAGCGCGGTTGACCGTGTTCACGTGAGTCACCTTGACCCGGAATACTGCCTCCACTGCCTGCTTGATCTGGGTCTTGTTGGCGTCGGGAGCGACGATGAACGTGTACTTGCCTATGTCGCTCAGGCCGTAGCTCTTCTCCGAGACCACCGGGCGGATCAGGATGTCCCGCGGATCACTGATCTTGTTCACGGCCGTGCCTCCTTCTGCAGCGAGTCGGGCAGGGCCCTGGCGGTGAACTCGGCGAGCGCGGCCTCGGTGAAGATCACGTCGTCACTGGCCACCACGTCATAGGTGTTCAGCTGGCCGGCCTCGAGCACCCGCACGCCTGCCACGTTGCGCAGGCTCTTCCAGGTCAGCTCTTCCTCGCCGCCGATGACCACAAGCGCCCGAGGCGCAGCGGTGATTGCCCGCAGCAACTGCACCGCGTCCTTCGTCCTTGGCTGGTCGCCAGCGACGAACTGGCTCACCACGTGTACCCGGCCGTCACGCGCCCGGTCGGACAGTGCGCCGCGCAGCGCCGCGGCTTTCATTTTCTTCGGGGTCCGCTGCACGTAGGAGCGCGGCGTCGGCCCGTGCACGACACCGCCGCCCGCGTACTGCGGCGCGCGAAGAGAGCCCTGCCGCGCCCGGCCAGTGCCCTTCTGCCGGTACGGCTTCTTGCCGCCGCCCCGCACCTCACCGCGTGTTTTCGTGTCGTGCGTGCCCTGCCGTGCCGCGGCCTGCTGCGCAACGACCACCTGATGGATCAGGGGGACGTTCACCTTGGCATCGAAGATCTCACCGGGCAGATCGACGGTCTGGCCCGTATCGCCTGCCGGTGAGATGACGTTGACAACGGCGCTCATCGGCTACCTCGCCCTCCCTGACTGCCCGGTTGTGATGACTGAGAGGACGAAGCGCCCGCCGCCACCGGCCCCTTCGCGGCGCTGCGGACCAGCACGAGCGTGCCCTTCGGGCCTGGCACGGCACCCTTGATCAGCAGCAGCCCTCGATCGGTGTCGACCGCGTGCACCAGGAGGTTCTGCGCGGTGGTGCGCGTGCCGCCCGTGCGGCCCGCCATCCGCAGGCCCTTGAACACCCGGCCGGGCGTGGCGCAGCCGCCAATTGACCCAGGCGCACGGTGCTTACGCTGGGTACCGTGGGACGCACCGAGGCCACGGAAGCCGTGCCGCTTCATCACGCCCGCGGTGCCCTTGCCCTTGCTCCGGCCGGTCACGTCAACCCGCTGGCCCGGCTCGAACACATCGGCGGCGACCTGCTGGCCGAGGGTGTATTCGGTTGCGTCGCCGGTGCGCAGCTCCACCAGGTAGCGGCGCGGCGTGACGCCGGCCCGGGTGAAGTGTCCCGCGACCGGCCTGGTGACCTTCGCGGGATTGATCTCGCCATACCCGAGCTGCACGGCTGAGTAGCCGTCGCTGGCCGGCGTCCGCACCGCCGTCACCACGCAAGGACCGGCCTTGACGACGGTAACCGGCACCATGCGTCCCTCGTCGTCGAAGACCTGGCTCATGCCGAGCTTCTCGCCCAGCACTCCTTTGATCTGCCTAACTGGCGCAGCCATGTCAGTAGTCCTCAAAGCTTGATCTCAGTCCTCAAAGCTTGATCTCGATGTCGACGCCCGCGGGCAGGTCAAGCCGCATCAGCGAGTCAACCGTCTTGGGCGTCGGGTCGATGATGTCGATCAGGCGCTTGTGCGTGCGCATCTCGAAGTGCTCGCGCGAGTCCTTGTACTTGTGCGGCGAGCGGATGACGCAGTACACGTTCTTCTCGGTGGGCAGCGGCACCGGCCCGGCAACCCGCGCGCCTGTGCGCGTCACCGTCTCCACGATCTTCCGCGCCGAGCTGTCGATGACCTCGTGATCATATGCCTTGAGCCGGATGCGGATCTTCTGTCCCGCCATGTTGGCTTCGGTGTCCTTCGCTTGAGTGTGCCGCTGTCTTGCTCTGTGGTGCGATCAGATGGCGATACGCGGTGCGGCGGCCGGGCCGCTCTGTCAGCGGACCGGCCGCCCCACACACCACCGGTATTTTAGGATCTTTTTAAACCGCCCCGAGGCGACGGTGCGGCCGCCCTCGCGGATCGCGAATCTGAGACCTTCCTCCATCGCGATCGGCTGGATCAGCTCCACCCGCATCTCGGTGTTGTCGCCCGGCATGACCATCTCCGTGCCCTCGGGCAGGTAGACGACGCCGGTGACGTCCGTCGTGCGGAAGTAGAACTGCGGCCGGTAGTTGTTGAAGAACGGCGTGTGACGGCCGCCCTCCTCCTTGGACAAGACGTAGACCTGTGCCTCGAACTCGGTGTGCGGGGTGTTCGTGCCCGGCTTGATGACGACCTGGCCGCGCTCGACCTCCTCGCGCTTGATGCCACGCAGCAGCAGCCCGACGTTGTCGCCCGCCTGGCCCTCATCGAGGATCTTGCGGAACATCTCGACCCCGGTGATGGTCGTCTTCATCGGCTTCTCCTTGATGCCGATGATCTCGACCTCGTTGCCGGTGTGGATCACGCCGCGCTCGATCCGGCCGGTCACCACGGTGCCGCGGCCGGTGATAGAGAAGACGTCCTCGATCGGCATAAGGAAGGGCTTCTCGACGTCGCGCACGGGCTCTGGGATGCTCTCGTCGCAGGCGTCGAGGAGCTCGACGACCTTCTTGCTCCACTCCGCGTCGCCCTCGAGTGCCTTGAGCGCCGACACCCGGATCACCGGGACATCGTCTCCCGGGAACTCGTAGTCGGTCAGCAGCTCGCGAACCTCGAGCTCGACAAGCTCCAGAATCTCCTCGTCGTCGACCATGTCCGCCTTGTTCAGCGCCACCACGATGTAGGGCACGCCCACCTGACGTGCGAGCAGCACGTGCTCGCGCGTCTGCGGCATCGGGCCGTCGGTGGCCGCGACCACCAGGATGGCGCCATCCATCTGCGCGGCACCGGTGATCATGTTCTTGATGTAGTCCGCGTGACCTGGGCAGTCGACGTGCGCGTAGTGCCGCCGCTCGGTCTGGTACTCGACATGCGCGATCGAGATGGTGATGCCGCGCTCCCGCTCCTCCGGCGCCTTGTCGATCTGGTCGAACGGCTTGAAGGGATTGATGTCGGGGTACTTGTCATGCAGCACGCGGGTGATCGCCGCGGTCAGCGTGGTCTTGCCGTGGTCGATGTGCCCGATGGTGCCGATGTTGACGTGCGGCTTGTTCCGCACGAACTTGGCCTTCGCCACTGGTTTCTCCTACAGATTCTGAGCCGTGAGGCGTACGTTCAACACTGATCTAGCGTCGCTAGGCGACTTCGGTCTAGGTCCGATGTCACTCACCTCTTGCCTTCGCGACGATTTCCTTGGCGATACTCGGCGGGACCTCGGCATAGGAGTCGAACTGCATGGTGTAGTCCGCCCTTCCCTGTGTGCGGCTACGCAGATCCCCGACGTAGCCGAACATCTCCGACAGCGGCACGAGTGCCTTGACGACCGTGGCGCCGGAGATGTCCTCCATCGCCTGGATCTGGCCCCGCCGGCTGTTCAGGTCGCCGATGACATCGCCCATGTAGTCATCGGGTGTCCTGACCTCGACCGCCATGACCGGTTCAAGCAGCACCGGATCCGCCTGAGCGGCCGCCTTCTTGAACGCCATCGAGCCAGCGATCTTGAAAGCAAGCTCGGAGGAGTCCACCTCGTGGTAGGCGCCATCGGTGAGTGTCACCCTGACGTCCACCATCGGGTAACCGGCGAGCACGCCGAACTCGGCGGCCTCCTGGCACCCTGCGTCCACGGAGGGAATGAACTCACGCGGGATACGTCCCCCCGTGATCTTGTTCTCGAACTCGTACCCGCCGCCATCGCCGCCGGTGGGTGACAGGTCGATGATTACCCGCCCGTACTGGCCCGAGCCGCCGGTCTGTTTCTTGTGCGTGTACTCGACCTTCGTGACCTTCTTGCGGATGGTCTCCCGGTAGGCCACCTGCGGCCTGCCGATGTTCGCCTCGACCCTGAATTCACGCTTCATCCGGTCGACGAGCACCTCGAGATGAAGCTCGCCCATACCCGAGATAATCGTCTGGCCAGTTTCCTCATCCGTGCGGACCTGGAACGTCGGGTCCTCCTCGGCGAGGCGCTGGATGGCCGTGCCCAGCCTCTCCTGGTCGCTCTTTGTCCTCGGCTCGATCGCCACGTTGATCACAGGCGCGGGGAATGTCATCGACTCGAGGATCACCGGGTGTGCCAGGTCGCAGAGGGTATCGCCCGTGGTGGTGTCCTTCAGGCCCATCACCGCGACGATCTGGCCGGCGATCGCCGACGGCCGCTCCTCACGCTTGTTCGCATGCATCTGGTAGATCTTGCCGATCCGCTCCTTGCGGCCCTTGGTGGAGTTACTCACCTGCGAGCCGGTCCGAAGCGTTCCCGAGTACACCCGGATGTACGTGAGCTTGCCCAGGTGCTGATCGGACATGACCTTGAAGGCCAGCGCGGCGAACGGCTCGCCCGGGTCGGCATGCCGCTCGATGATCTCGTCCTCATGGCCCACCGCGTGGCCCTTGATGGATGGAATGTCCACCGGGCTCGGCAGCAGATCCACGATCGCGTCGAGCATCGGCTGCACGCCCTTGTTCTTGAACGCGCTGCCACATAGTACGGGAGTGATGGAACCCGCGATCGTGGCACGGCGGATCGCGGCGATGAGCTGATCCGGGCCGGGCTCGGTGCCCTCCAGGTAGAGTTCCATCATCTCCTCGTCCCGCTCGGAGATCGTCTCGAGCAGCCGGTCGCGCCATTCCCTGGCAGCCTCGAGGTGGTCATGGGGGATCGCGACCACGTCGTAGGTGGCGCCCTTACCCTCGGTCTGCCAGAGCAGCGCGCGCATGCGCACCAGGTCGATGACGCCCTTGAAGTCGGATTCGACGCCCCACGGGAGCTGGATCACGAGCGGTGTGGCGCCAAGCCGGTCAACGATCATTTCCACGCAGCGGTGGAATTCGGCGCCCACCCGGTCCATCTTGTTGACGAAACAGATCCGCGGCACGCCATAACGATCGGCCTGCCGCCATACCGTCTCCGACTGCGGCTCGACACCTGCGACCGCGTCGAATACCGCGACCGCGCCGTCGAGCACCCGCAGCGAGCGCTCCACTTCCACGGTGAAGTCGACGTGACCTGGAGTGTCGAGAATGTTGATCGTGTGATCACGCCAACTCGTCGTGGTCGCGGCTGAGGTGATGGTGATGCCGCGCTCCTGCTCCTGCTCCATCCAGTCCATCGTGGCGGCGCCCTCGTGGACCTCGCCAATCTTGTAATTGATGCCGGTATAGAAAAGGATCCGCTCGGTCGTCGTGGTCTTGCCCGCGTCGATATGCGCCATGATCCCGATGTTGCGGACCTTGGCGAGTTCCACGGCGGTCTGAGTGGCCACTTCCTGCTTTCCTCGTTCTTCCTGAATCGTTAAGCCTGTTGTCCTTGGCCGTGCACACGGCCGGCTTATGCGGCGGAGTCCCTCCGGCATCACCAGCGGTAGTGCGCGAATGCCTTGTTGGACTCGGCCATCTTGTGGGTGTCCTCGCGCCGCTTGACACTGGCGCCGAGGCCGTTGCTCGCATCGAGAAGCTCATTCATGAGCCGGTCGGTCATCGTCTTCTCCCTGCGCTGACGCGAGTACGTCACGATCCAGCGCAGCGCCAGGGTGGTGCTGCGGGATGCCCGCACCTCCACAGGCACCTGGTAGGTCGCGCCACCGACACGGCGGCTGCGAACCTCGAGGGTCGGCTTGACGTTGTCGAGAGCCCGCTTGAGCGTTACGACAGGGTCGTTGCCTGACTTGTCCCTGCAGCCCTCGAGCGCCCCGTAGACGATCCGCTCCGCCAGCGACCGCTTGCCGTCGAGCAGTACCTTGTTCACGAGGGCGGTCACGAGCGGTGAGCCGTAAACGGGGTCGGTGACGAGCGGGCGTTTGGTCGCGGGGCCCTTGCGCGGCATGTCAGCTCTTCTCCTTCTTCGCGCCGTAGCGGCTGCGG
>Ga0335079_10003883_pt1 | contig 17206 bp, 15 predicted proteins | sample Lox_Sample_33_FD_206719 | JGI IMG/M metagenome (GOLD analysis project Ga0335079, IMG submission 206719) | Soil microbial communities from Loxahatchee National Wildlife Refuge, Florida, United States - Lox_Sample_3.3 | ecosystem: Environmental > Terrestrial > Soil > Wetlands | place: USA... | reverse complement strand
TTGACATACACTTTGACCGCTTCGCGCAAGAACTCCGCCAAGCCGGGATGAACTTTTTCATAGTTGGCTTTGAAGCGCGGATCATCATTGTATAAATCCGCAAGCCCAAGCAATTGCTCGTCATTCGGCGACCAGAAATATTGCAAATCCTTGTGCCAGCGGGCAATGATTGCTTGGACATCTTTGCTCGCCGCACCATTTGACATCACTGCCGTGAGACCGGTATACAAGGCTTTGCCTTCATCGAGAATCTTTTTCTTCTCCGCATCCGAGTAGGATTTCCATTTCTTATTCGAAGTGCGGACAGTTTCCGCATCCCATGTCTGTGCGGCTTCTTCCGCAAGTTTTTCCTGCTCTTCTTCACTAAAGCCTTCAAAGAGTCCTTTTGGATTCATTTTCTTTTTTCCTTTCAAATCGTTGATCGTGTTGTCCACAGTTTGAAGCAGATGCTCTGTCCGCTCGATGCGTTTCTTCAACGCGTCCTTGTGACTTTCCAGCGCGGCTAATACATCAAAATCGCGGCGTCCCATGATCTTTTTGATGTCTTCGAGCGGCATCTCCAACTCGCGGTAAAACAGAATTTGTTGCAACTGCAATAGCGACTCTCCCGCGTAATAGCGATAGCCGTTATCGCCCACACGGGACGGCTTGAGAAGTCCGATGGCATCATAATGACGCAATGTGCGCGGCGTGACACCCGCCAGTTTGGAAAGTTGCTTAACAGTGAACATGCCGCAACTATAAACCATGACGTTACGTTAATGTCAAGGGTTGGGTATGATATAAAGTAAAATTGGCTGATGAACATTCTTTATTCTGACGAAGCTATTATCGTTCTCGACAAACCCGCTGGAATCCCCGTCCTTCCCGATGGCTGGGAAAAAGATTCATCGTATTTGGTCAAATTGCTTGAAGAACAATTCGGGAAAATATACATCGTTCATCGTCTTGATAAAACCACCTCCGGTGTGATGGTCTTCGCGCGAACTGCTGAAGCACACCGTAATCTCAATATTCAATTCGAAAAACACGAAGCGTCGAAGATTTATCGTGCCATTGCGGTTGGAAATCCAAATTGGAATGAGAAGATCGCGAAGCATCCGTTGCGAGTCAACGTGGGACACAAGCATCGTACAATGGTGGACGATAAAGACGGAGTCAGCGCCGAGACGAGATTCAAAATTATTAAGCGGTATCCAGCTCACGTCCTGCTTGAAGCGGAATTGATGACGGGGCGCACGCATCAAATCCGAGTCCATGCGTACGCGTTGGGTCATCCACTGTTAGGTGACGTTCTCTATAGTGCGCCGGAAACAAAAATCATTTCTCGTCCCGCCTTGCATGCATATTCTTTGTCGTTCAACCATCCACAAACAAACGAAAGAGTTTCTTTCACTGCACCTTATCCCACTGATTTTGAAACCGCGTTGACCAATATAGAAACAGAATTCCTGTTCATCTAAAACAAAAGGGCGACCATGAAGGTCGCCCTGGCACATCACGAAATTTTTCTCGCTTCCATGTAGAAGCGTTTCTCGCGCGCCTCGCCCATCGAAAAGGTTTTTCTAGGCAGCGCCCCATCGAGAATCACCGTCTTGAACAAATCAGATTTGCTCATGCCTGGCAAATAGAAAGCCGCGTTGTTCGGCTGGCTTCCCAACTTCACCACAACATCCTTGCCATGTACATAATCAATCTTTTCCGCGCCGCCATCTTTTAAATATGAATCGAGAACAGGTTGAATCGTGCCGACCGGCAAATTGGATGATGGATGCACGATCTCAAGCACGCCGAATCCTTTTCCGCCCACCACCAGACCGATAGCCTGCTTCTCGCCATGTGATTGATCCACTACTTTAATCATTTCATCTGCGCTGGCGACCGGTGTGTATTCGAAATTCCTTTTGAAGGTGGAGTCAAGCGCGGCAAACAAACTTTTCTTCAAGCCGAACAATACGCGATGAATCGGTTCGAACTCCAAGCCTTCATCATGGACATTTTCAATTTCCACCAGCGCATAACGCGCGGGATGATCCATGCCCACCTGTGGTTTGATCTTTTCCCAAATAGCTTTGGCAGTTGCCAGCGAGTGATTGCCATCGCCCATCGCGAACAGCAAGACCGGGCTTTTTGAATCGACTCCGTATTTCGCCGCGAAGGTTTCAGGCTTGGCAAGGCCGCGCAGTGCTTCGATAACTTTATCTTCAAATTCCGAATTGACAGCATAGCCTGTTAAATGTCCGCTATCCAGCATCAAGTCAAAATCATAAACTTTTTCGAGTTTGGACTTCGATGCCTGCAACGGTTCAATCACTGTTTGTGTTGGATCATCGATTAAGACAAGGATATGCGGCAATTCCAACGCCGCGCCTTCGCGGATCTTCATGCGCGGAGGCAGACGTTCAACAATCGTTCCCTCTGTGGCACGGATGAGGCTTGATGATCCTTTGCTGTAATCATAGCGTTCAAGGTCGAGTGCCAGAAGAATGCCTTTGCGCGTTCTGCCGGCCACCGTGCGTTCGACATAGATCAAGCCATCATGTTGCTGGAGAATTCCTGCATCCAAATATTTTCGCATCGTGGATTGAATATATTGAATACGCTTAGGAGCATCGGGCTTCTCAAGATAGACTTCGGGAAAAGTCAGGTTCAAAGTGGAAGGCGCGTCACCCACAATCTTCTCGACCTGATTCCAATAGTCCGGCTCGGACGTGAATTGGTCGCAGGCGATGACTGCCCATTTCTTTAAGTCCACACCGGGTTTGGCAAGATACACTTGCGGGATTTGAATGCCGATGTCATTGATGATTTTCATGGATGCCTTATCAAAAATCTAAACACAAAGGACACAAAGGTCACGAATAAAAAATGCTTTCCCTTAGTGTGCTTAGTGTCCATCGTGTTAAATTGAATTTATTTTCTGTCCTTCGCGAACGCAATCAACTTCTCCGCCACTTCCACACCGACGCGACCTTGTGCTTCATGCGTCGCCGCGCCGATATGAGGCGAGCAAATCACGTTCGGCAGCTTGACCAGCTTCCAATCGGTCGGTGGTTCTTCGGCATAAACATCCAAGGCTGCGCCCGCAACCTTCCCGCTGACCAGTGCATCGTACAGTGCACTCTCGTCAATGATTCCGCCGCGCGCACAGTTAATCATCCGCACGCCATTCTTCATCTTCGCAAATTGCGCAGCGTTAATCATATTGGCGGATTCTTCGGTCTTGGGTAAATGCAGGCTAATATAATCCGCTTGAGTCAACAGCTCATCCAGCGTAACCAGCTTGACACCTTCCAACGATTTGATGTACGGATCATAGGCGACGACGGTCATGCCCAGGGCACTGGCGCGTTTGGCAACTTCCCTGCCGATGTTGCCCACGCCAATCAAGCCAAGAATTTTTCCGCCAATCTCATCGCCCTCAAAGTTCTTCTTCTCCCATTTTTCGGATTTCATCGAAGCCGAAGCTTGAACAATCGAGCGCGCCAACGCCAACATATAACCGACCGTCAATTCGGCGACCGAAGCAGAACTCGCCATCGGCGTATTCATCACGGTGATGCCTTTGGATTTAGCATAATCGGCATCTATGGTATCGAGGCCGACGCCGCCGCGCACGATCACTTTCAGGTTGGGACAAACATCAATTAACGGCCGCCGCACCTTGGTCCGCGAACGAACGACCATGCCATCATAGGCGGGCAAAACTTTCATCAGATCTTCCGGTGTGACGTCATCGCGCACGTCCACAGTAAGCCCAGCCGCGCGCATTTGGTCAACGGATTCTTTTTCAGTCTTATCGCAAACTAAAATCTTCATCAGATTCTCCTTCTTGGGATTCATGTCACACCTGTTCACACCGCAGGGGTGACAAACAGCGAAATCATTCTAACCACGCGAAAATCCCTTGTCAACGATGGAAATCAGTACCATTACATGCTTATCGTTCTTGGAAATTGTCAGACAATTGATTATAATCGATTGAAAACAAAATCCTTGTGCGCCTCGCGCATGTCCAAACAAATGAAGGAGTAAAAATCGTGTCTGATTCAAAACGTGTCTATAACTTCAATCCCGGTCCAGCCGCACTTCCGCTTGAAGTGCTGCAACAGGCCCAAGCTGAGATGACCGATTACAAAGGCACCGGCATGTCGGTGATGGAAATCAGCCATCGGTCCAAGGAGTTCGAAAGCATCATCCAAACCGCCGAAGCGGATCTGCGTGAGCTGCTCGGCATTCCCGCCAACTACAAAGTGATGTTCCTGCAAGGCGGCGCATCGTTGCAATTCGCCATGCTACCGATGAACTTGCGCGCATCTGGCTCCGCTGATTACATCGTGACCGGCACGTGGAGCAAGACCGCGTTCAAGGAAGCACAGAAACTCGGTGCGACTCACGCCGCCGCCAACACCGAAGCCGATGGTTTCAAATCATTGCCAGCAAAACTCGACCTCGATCCGAAAGCCGCCTATTTGCATTTCACCTCCAATGAAACGATTCACGGCGTGGAATATTTCAAAGAGCCCGAGCCACCTGCTGGAGTTCCGTTGGTGTGCGATGCGTCATCGGATTTCATCAGCCATCCGATTGATGTTTCCAAATATGCATTCATCTATGCCGGCGCGCAGAAAAATGCCGGACCGTCAGGCGTGGTCATGGTCATCGCGCGTGACGACATGCTCGAGCGGACTCCCGCCAACCTGCCAACGATGCTCGATTACAAAGCCCTAGCCGCCAGTGGATCACTACACAACACGCCGCCAAGCTATTCGATATATATTGTGGGTTTGGTTTTGAAATGGGCCAAGGGACTCGGCGGATTGAAAGCGATCGAGCAGCGCAATCACGCCAAAGCGGACTTGGTTTACAAAGCCATTGACGAAAGCGGCGGCTTCTATCGCGGACACGCCAATAAAGATGCGCGTTCGATGATGAACATTCCGTTCCGATTGCCATCCGAAGAATTGGAAGACACCTTTGCGAAGGAATCCAAGAGCAATGACTTGATCGGACTCAAAGGTCATCGCTCCGTGGGCGGGATGCGCGCATCCTTATATAATGCGCTCGACGTCAAAGCCGCAGAAGCATTGACCAAATTCATGCGTGAGTTCCAGAAGAAGCACGGGTAAATGATTTAAACACAAAGCCGTTAGACTTCAGAAGTTTTAGAAACTTCCGAAGTCTTTTTAAAATGCGACCTCCGAGTTTGGCTTGGAGGTCGCATTTTTATCAGATATATTGGATTACCAAATAAATGGAATCAATCTGTAAGCAACTTTCTTTTTGTACTCTTCATAGCCTTCCAATTCTTCAGCCAGCATTTTTTCTTCGCCGAGGATTCTGTACACCAACAAAATTATCGTAATCAAATTAAGAATCAAACCAGCCAGCGAACCCAATAGCAGGTCCGCGCCGAAAGACATCAACAAAGTGCCGAGATACAATGGATGTCTCACAAAGCTATAAAGTCCGGTCGAAACTACATTCTGTTTACGCTCGTCCTGTACTCTGATCAAGGTTGACATAAATGTATTTTCCATCGTCGTGCGCTGGATCAAATATACAGCCGGTATTAAAATCACGAATCCCAAAATCTTCAACCACACCGGGAAAGCTGGCGACCATCTGAACCGTTCTGAATCCAACGGCACGATGATGAACCACAGGACCGCTAACAAACCAATTGCGATGCCGAGATATTTATCGGAAGCCTTCTGATTGTCAGAGCCGATCGATTTTTGCCTTTCCGCCAGCAAAGCGGGATCCTTAAAGTACAGATAAAGCATATTCGCCGCAACCATCACGTCCATCCAGATGCCGAAAATCCAGCCTTCGATCCAACGCCAATTCCCGCCTAACAACAAAATGACTGCTGGAAAGAAAATAATGATAATGATCGTGTTGATGATCATCTGACCTATCGAATATTTTACAGTTTTCTTTGTCATTAAGAATTCTCCACAAGATCACTTATACAAATTATACGCCCTACCTATAAGAACAATCCCATCTTTACATTCAACTTACAAAGTCGCTTCAAAAATGAGAACTTGTTATAATTCCATCCATGAGTTTTTTCTTCCCCGAAGATAATCTGCAACGCATGACGCCCGAAGAGACGCACATCACGTCTTTGTCTGCCGAGCCATATCCGGATGGCGAACGGGTGCGCGTGGACATCGAGATCACGCCGTTTCAAACGCGGCCGTATATTGAAGTCCTGCTCAGCGACGCGGATGGAAAGGAAGTTGCCACAGCCAGCATCGTCGAACCGATGAGCTGGAAGCTGGAACTCACCATGCACCTGCGCGGCGCAAAGTCAAGTCCATTTAAGCTCGAAGCCAAACTGTTTTATCCCGAAGGTCCGCAAGCTGCGCCGGTATTGCACACCTTCGAGGTCCCATCCACGAATTGAACATAAATGCCACATTCCACTAAGACCCTAAATCTAATTTCAATCCTGATCGTCCTTGCCATCGCTTTGATAGGCTGTGCGCCAAAAGCAACTCCCACATTCTTGCCAACATTTATTCCAACAGCCTCCTCCACGCCGTCTGTCACACCCACTCCGGTCGTGCCTAAAGATGTGATGATCCTGTCCATCGAAGAGAACGGGTACGCGCATCTCTTTGCCTATATCCCCGGCCAATTGGCGCTGACCCGCCTCACGTCCGGGAATTGGAGCGACATCGAGCCTGCCATGAGTCCGGATCGAAAACGGATCGCATTCGCGTCCAATCGCGACGGATTCTGGAATCTCTACACATTGGACATACAATCTGGAAATGCTGTCCAACTCACTGACGATCACAATTACAATGCCGCGCCCACCTGGTCGCCGGACCTGGCGTGGATTGCTTATGAAACGTACCAAAATGGTAATTTACAAATTGCGTTACTATCTTTGAAAAACCCCACCCAAACGCCGGTGATCTTAACGGATGATTCCTCGACGAATCATTCCCCAGCCTGGGCACCCGATGGACGAGAGATTGCCTTCATCTCAAACCGCACCGGCGACGATGATGTCTGGCTGGCTGATCTCGATAAGACTGGATCGGATCGCTTCACCGACATCAGTCAAACGCCTCAAGCCGCGGAGAGTCATCCTGTTTGGAGTTCGGACGGAACCCAGTTGGCATGGGCCTCGTTCGCATCGCAGAACTCGGATAATAGCGGCATTTATGTTTGGGATACCAGCCATAATCTTTCCGCCCAATGGGTCGGCGATGGCGACTGGCCAGCTTGGAATGCCCACGGCGATGAAATCGTCGCGGGCGTGACCGGCGCGAATCAGCAGCGGCTGACTGCCTATTCAATACAAGGGGATCCTTTACTCTTACCCATATCTCTGCCAGGAACTTTGCGCGGTATGATCTGGCCGAACATTGTATTGCCCAATCCCCTTCCGCAAATCTATCAACAAGCCGCGCTGCAAACGCCGCCCACACTATGGGCACCTGAGGGAACTCTCGTCAGTGGAATTCCATCGGCGCGGCAAGTTGTTGTACCGCTTCCAAGCGTTCAAGCGCCTTATCCGCAGTTGCAAGCTCTCGTGGACGACTCCTTTAACGCCTTACGTCAACGCGTGATCAATGATGCCGGCTGGGATGCGCTGGCCAGTCTGGAGAATGCTTTCGTACCGCTGACCACCGCTCTCGATCCGGGTCTCGGTGAGGACTGGCTTTATACAGGCCGCGCATTCGCGCTCAATTCGCTGATGATCAATGCCGGCTGGATGACGGTTACGCGCGAGGATATCGGCTCGCAAACGTACTGGCGGCTGTACATTCGCACCCAAAAACAAGATGGCAGTCAAGGCGAACCAATTCAGAATTCACCCTGGGATCTGAATGCCCGCTTCAATCTCGACCCGGCCATTTATGAGGCCGGAGGAAAATACGGAACAGTTCCTACTGGTTATTGGATCGACTTCACTTCTCTGGCTCAAACCTATGGCTGGGAACGTCTGGCAGCCCTGCCCAACTGGCGTAACTATTATTCAGGCGCACGCTTCACCGAATTCGCGTTGACGGACGGCTTGGATTGGTATTCTGCCATGCTTCAACTTTATCCATCTGAAGCCCTGTACACCGCAACCCCTGTACTTCCCCCGACGCTGACCCCTACAATCACACCGATTCCGAGCAAGACGCCCGCGCCAAGCAATACACCACGCATTACATTCACTCCTTCGCTTACGAAGACGCCGCTTCCATCGACCAATACCCCGCTTCCACCATCCCCTCCAGCGACAGGGACGCCATGATGAATGAAATAAGTCATCGTGAGCAAAACGAAACAATCTCACCCGTTGCAAAGATGACTGCGTCGCGTTTAAACATTCCACGTAATGATGTCATTGCGATGATTCTCGCTTTTGGATTCATGCTCAGTGCCTGTTCTGTGGGTATTTTCAAGCGCGCAACACCAACACCTGTTGTTCAGATGGATAGCGGAATCCAGAATGAGGTCGAGGAAGAAGCGGTCACTCCAACCTTGGAACCGTTCCACTTTTATTTACCCACGCCCGGCGCACCGCCTGTTTCAGGCTGGCGCCCTCCTTTGTATCCGATCCCATGGGCAGTTTCGCCTTACGACCACTTTTACTTCGCGCGTCCCATCGCAGCAGACCAGGTCAATTGGCCGCTCGCGGATTATCGTTATGGCGGTGTTTGGACACCGCCCTTCGTTCACACCGGAGTGGATATTGATGCTCCTTATGGCACCCCGATTCTGGCAGCTGGACCAGGTACCATCGTTTGGGCCAACTGGGGATTACTAACAGAGGCTCCCGGTAATCACGATGATCCATACGGACAGGCTGTGGTAATACGCATGGATTTTGGTTACGAAGATCAACAACTTTATACAGTCTATGCTCACATGAGCAAGATTATCGCCATTGTTGGCCAGCACGTACAAACCGGCGACGTGATCGGTTTGGTCGGCACAACCGGCCACACTACCGGACCGCACGTACACTTCGAAGTCCGGTTGGGATACAACTCATTTTACGATACCTATAATCCGGAGTTATGGATGGCGCCACCGCAAGGCTGGGGAGTTTTGGTGGGCAATATCAGCGACAGCACCGGCATGACGTTACAGCAATTGGAAGTTAATGTCACCAACACGACAACGAATATTACGCTAATGGTCAAAACTTATGGGCCAGGACCCGTCAACCATGATCCGTATTACGATGAGAACATGGTTTTGAGTGATTTACCCGCCGGGCTTTACAAAGTCACTTTCAATTTTGAGGGCAAGAATGTACAAGACTGGATGCAAATCTATCCCGGACAGGTAACGTATTTTACTTACAAAGGCTCCGGGTTCAATCTCGCGCCTCCACCCCCACCGACCAAGGATTTCCTGCCCATCACGCCGCCGCCCCTCCCGACCCCTTGACTTACTGAACATATGTGCTATACTGTTGCCAACAATGTATTTGACCTGAACATTTGTATTTGGAGAAAAGAATATGTCCCCTCGAAAATCATCAAAAGCAACCGAAGAACAATCCTCCGCCCCGCAAGTTGACGGAGCAAAACGCGCCGTGCTTGACAAGGCCGTCGGTGATATTCTCAAACGTTACGGTGAAGGCTCCATCATGAAGCTTGGCGAGGCGCAAAGCATGCTGAACGTAGACGCAATCTCAACAGGCTCACTTTCATTGGACATCGCGCTCGGCGTCGGCGGTGTTCCGCGCGGACGGATTACAGAAATCTATGGTCCGGAATCATCCGGCAAAACCACCATCTGTCAGCACATCGTGGCTGAGTCACAGCGACACGGCGGCACTGCGGCCTTCATCGACATGGAGCATGCGCTTGATCCCGGTTACGCGGCCAAGTGCGGTGTGGATATTGATAACCTGCTGGTCTCACAACCCGATACCGGCGAGCAGGCACTTGAGATCACGGAAACGCTGGTGCGTTCCGGCGCTGTGGATGTGGTAGTGATCGATTCGGTCGCGGCCCTCGTTCCCCGGGCAGAGATCGAAGGCGACATGGGCGATCCTACCATGGGTGTTCATGCGCGCCTGATGTCGCAGGCGTTACGAAAACTATCCGGCGCGATCAATCAAACGAAAACCACCGTGATCTTTACAAATCAGTTGCGCCAAAAGATCGGCGTGATGTTCGGCAATCCTGAAACCACAACTGGCGGACAAGCGCTCAAGTTTTATGCATCCATTCGTCTCGATGTGCGGCGCATTCAAGCCATTAAGGTTGGAGCGGAGATCATCGGCAATCGCACGCGCGTCAAGGTTGTCAAAAATAAAGTCGCTCCGCCCTTCCGCACTGCCGAGTTCGACATTATGTATAACGAAGGCATTTCCAAGGCCGGTGATGTGCTTGACCTCGCCACACAATTCGAGATCGTCCAAAAGCGCGGTGCATTCTTCTCTTATCGTGACGAGCGCCTTGGCCAGGGACGCGAGAACGCAAAAGAATATATTCGCCAGAAACTGGAACTGATGGCAACGATCGAGAATGAGGTTCGTCAAAAGGCATTGAGCGGTGAAGTGGCGTTGCCGCTCGATATGGGCGTGGATGGCGGAGAAGAAACTGCCGCAACGGCTGAAGAATAGAGTTTACTCTTTAATTAATTGAAACATTTCCCCATCAATCGTTACAAGCCGGATGCAGACTTTGCGTCCGGTTTTGATTTTTATTTCCTTGGATATCTCTCCGCTTCGCAGCGGACGTTGAGCTTGCGCGGCGCTCTTGAAAATTTTTCCATCCCAAGCCGGATCAACCTCCCAATAATCAATTGGAAGACTCGTGTCAACCTTTACACCACCGGGCAATACCTCCGCTTTGAATTTAGAGGACGGGATATATCGCAATTCAGCACAGGCATCGCGTTCAAGGCTAAACGATTCGGCGGATGAGACAGTTAATCGTTGTCGGGCAGTATGAAAAGATCGCAGCATAATGTCTGACGTAATGAATTTTCTCCCTAGTCGCGTAGCAGTTACCGGCGTAGTTCCCGAACCACAAAAAAAATCTGCAACCAGATCGCCTTTATTAGATGATGCCAGAATAATTCGCTCCATCAAGCTTTCAGGCTTCTGAGTTGGATAACCCGTGCGTTCATTGTGTAAACGCGCCACCACTGGGAAATACCACCAATCTTCTGGCACTTTGCCGCGTTCAAGATTCGGTACCTTGCCAAAGCCCGCTTTCGGTGAAGCCTTGAACGTTTGTATCGTCGAAGGATTATATGGCTCACGCACCGCATCGGCATTGAAGGTATATTCGTTGCCTTTCACATAAGCCAGGATTGTATCGTGCTTGCGATTGAACGCCCGGAGAATGGGAGATGGGCCATGATAAGTCCAGATAATTTCATTGAGCAAATGATCATCGCCAAAGATCTCATCCAGCAGAACGCGCGCATAAGAATCGACATGCCAGTCGAGGTGAAGATAAAGCGTACCATTCGGAGAAAGCAAGCGATGCATCAACTCCAAACGCGGATACAAAAAATCGAGGTACGTATCCAAGTCAGTCCAATGATCGTGATAACCTTCGGCCAAAGCCCATTCAGAAGGCTTGCGCGAATCTTCGCCACGCCCGATGCGCGCCGAATATTTACGATTCGTAAAGAATGGAGGATCAGCATAGATAAGATCGATTAGTCCCTCGTATTCTGGCAAGAAGGCGGCCATAACTGCGAGATTGTCGCCTAGAATCAAACGATTTTCAGGCTGAACATTTGGATAACCGCGTCCGCCCGGATAGATGACAGAATCCCTTATAAGGGAAGCCGGTTGAGGATTCGAATGGTGTTTCGTAGGCCAGTTAAGAACAGGCATATCAGTAATGTATATCCACAGTCGTACCGTAGCCGATATCGTCTATCTTATCCGATTGCGGAAGATACGAGGACCAATCCTTGGTTTGAGGTTTTGCCCAAAAGAAAAGCCACTTTGCCTCCGCCGTGCGCATGTTCACACAGCCGTGGCTCATCGGCGTCCCAAAGTTATCATGCCAGTATGTGCCGTGAAACGCATGGCCGTATTCAGTAAAGAACGATGTCCACGGGACGCCGGGCAATTCGTATTCATCAGGTCCGGCAAATAAATTCCCATCGCCCATGTGTTTGGATGGATATTTATCCTGAATATGGAACGGCTTGGCGGGGGAAGAAGTCGGCGTGGATGTGTGAACCGCAGATGGAATGCCAGAGGAGATATTCGTCTGTAAAACGACTACGTCATCTTCATAAGCGGTCAGAGCTTGCGTGGTCAGGTTGACTTCGATCCGCTTGTTGTCCGGTGGGACATTCACAGAGATATAGCCTAAAGTCTCAGGCAAAATCGGTCGCAAGTGAGCCGCATTGGCATAGTAATAGGCGCCGGTTAGATCATCGAAAATGCGATACCAAGGTTGACCATCCGGCCCATCCAAAATCTCTTCGATCCAATATACCGATTCATAATATAGCCGAAAATTTAGAGATTGCCAGCTGAAGGCCTTGGAAAATCGCCATGGTTGCGTAAACGGAACCGTGACTTCAGCCAGCAGGCGCATGCCATCCGGGATGGAGGTCAATGGAAGATTGAACAGAGTCTTCACGGGTTGAAGCCGGGCGCGCCACATATATCCGCCCCACACGCGATACCAAATCGGATTGTATTTCAGGTCCGGATCATCTGATGTCACTTGCTCATACACATGAACAAGGTCATCTTTATACCAAGTCTGAGTAATTATGGATTTCTTCGGGTCCAGAGATGGTGTGCTATAAACGCTCACAGACGGACTTGCCACACGGACAATGTCGGCGTCGTCGAAGTCGATAAAGTTTGGCGTGAAGAGGTTCGGGGTAAAACGCGTAAATGCCAGACTTCCCAAACCGAGTCCGCCTAGTTTAAGAAAATCGCGGCGGGAAAAAGATTTTGACATATAAAAGATTGTACTCGAAAACTTTAAGAATTAAATTTGACTCTTTAAACGGCCAGCCCTCCAAAGTCGGAGGGCCGGATGGGTTATTCAGCTATCCGCCTCAGACCTGGACCGAGGCGGGAATCATATCCTTCAACAGAATCTCGAGCGCCATCGTATGCCCGCAGCGCTGATGGGTGATAAAGAATTCGCAATCGCATTGAAAGTCTCCATCACTAAAGAGCACGTGATGGTTATTGTTGTCGCCATGAAAGGTAAGTTCAAACTTGTTGAAGCGAAAGCGATTCCGTTCTTCGGCGTACCGCTTGGCTTTTTCGATCTTCCCGATCATTCCAGAATCCATCTTTCAATCTCCTTTTGGAATTGAAATAAAAGACACGCGCAGGAACGCGTGTCTTTCAGATTAAAGAACCAGCTGATTGTCAATCATAAATCGCATGGCAGGTTACTCTATGCATCGAGTATAGCCAGATTCTCAAGGCAAGTCAATTGCAAATTGCAATTTATCATGAACTCGTATGGAAGTTGTAGGGTGAAATTAATCAGCGGTTAAGCCAGCCATCATCGGTTCGTCGCCGTTATACTTCCAAATCCTGGGCCATTTGGCAATGATCAAACCCAGGCCGATAATACAACCAACTCCACCGCTGATGATGGCGAACGGCGTGCCAAATAATTGAGCCGCGATGCCGGCTTCCAGTTCTCCCAGCTGCGGTCCGCCATTAAAAAATATCTGATTGATGCTCGTCATCCGCCCGCGGATTTCATCGGGTGTTTCCAGTTGACGAATCGTGTTGCGAATGATCGTGCTAACTCCATCCGCCGCGCCTGTGATGGCCAAAGCGATCCAGGCCACCGCGAAGGACGTCGCCGCGCCAAAAATAACCGTGGCCATGCCGAAGATAAACACCGCTCCCAAAAAGAGCGAACCCTGTTTCCGTAATTGATGTACCTGCGAGATCACCACACCCACAATCACCGCCCCCACCGACTGCGCGGCAGAGAGCCAGCCATAGGCAATCACATTCACATGCAGAACATCGTTCGCGACAAAAGGCATCAGGGTATTGGCGGAAGCAAAGAAGGTCGCGATGAAATCAAGGATCATGGACGAAAAAATGATGGGCTTGCTGATAATAAAACGAATGCCCTCCCGAATACTTAGCAAGCTCACACCATTGGCGTGGGTTTGCGATTTTTGTGGCACATTCCCGATCAGGATCAAAGCCAGGATTACGGCGATATAGGAAATGGCGTTGACAATATATACTGCTGCCAAACTGCTGGCAGCGATTACGAATCCGCTCAGGGCCGGGCCAATGACCGCGCCCGCTTGAAACGCAATCGAATTCAAACTGAATGCATTTGCCAGATCTTCGGTCGGAACCAGATTCGGAATCAAGGCGGCACGTGCCGGCCCATCAAATGACATCACAATCGCTTGAATCGCAATGAGGAGATAAATGTACCAGATGGTAATGTGCCCGGACAGGGTAAGCAACCCCAGGGTCAGGGCCAGAACCGCCGCGCTGGATTGTGTGATGAAAATGATCGTCCAGCGATTATATGAATCAGCGACCGCCCCGCTCACGAGCGAAAAGAAGATCACCGGCAAGATCCGCACCAGTCCCACTCCGCTGATCGCGATGGGTTGATCGGTCAATGTGCGGATGTGCCAGAAGATGGCCCAAATCTGCATTTGAGTCCCGGCGACCGAGATCAACTGCCCGAGCCAGAGATAAAAAAAACGACGATGTTTTAATGCAGGAGGAATATGCATTTATAACGGAACACTAAAATGGGATTTGAAGATTAAGTTCCCCAGTCGCGTAAATATAAGAAGTCGTAACCGATCGTGCGATTACTTAACTTTGCAATGGGCGGCATCATTCGTTTATATTGACTTCGACGAATCCGCTCGACCACTTGATTTACAAACTCTTTGCTGAAACCGGCGGCGATACAATCTTCAACACTGTATCGCCCATCGACCAAGAGATAAAGGAGTTGATCCACGTCGTCATACGTGAAACCAAGCTCAGCTTCGTCGGTCTGTCCCTTCCACAAGTCGGCGGACGGCGCCTTATCCACCACGGAATGAGGCACATCCATCGCGCGTGAAAGTTGTCGCACCTGTGTCTTATACAAATCACCAATTGGATTAAGCGCCGAAGCCATGTCGCCCCACAGGGTTGTATATCCGAGCAGGATTTCAGTTTTATTGCTTGTGCCAATTACCAATCCTTTAAAAACTTCGGATTGATCATATAAGATAATCATCCGGGCACGCGCCATGAGATTGCCTTTTCGAAGCTTTGATATTTGCGGATCGAGTTGTATGATCGGTTCGACCATCGGCGTGATCTCAATCGTTTCCATCCGGACCCCAAAGCGGGTCGCCGTTTTTTCGGCGTCCTCCAACGAATCAGCGGACGATGTTTGATAAGGCATCCGCACGGCCAAAACATTATCCGCGCCAAGTGCTTCCGCCGCCAGCGCGCATGAAAGCGCCGAATCGATTCCACCCGAAAGGCCAATGACAGCGCGAGTGAATCCTACACGCGTGATTTCACTTTTGATGAAGCCGGTCAGAATCTTCTTGGCAAGATCAGTGTGGATATTGAGATCAGTATTCATTTCGATAAGATGCGGTTAAGTTCTTTTTGGACTAAATCGGCACGTTCGTCACGCATCAAAGGCAAGCGCGCCCGCGTGCGGCGGATTTGATTTAGATCGAGTGTGGCCATCGTCAGCGCCTCTTCGTAATACGGGCCATGGGCAATTCGTTCGCCCACAGGATCATAGGCTGTCGCCCCGCCCCAAAAATTCAAGCCATCTTCGTAACCGATACGGTTGCTGTGCACGACAAAACTAGTGAACAGATTAGCATAGGATTGAATGACGTTTTCCACCCACCACGCCGATTCGAGTTTATTATGTTCGTTCAAGCCGCGTCCCGGCGAGGCGGAAGAAAACAACAGGATATCCGCGCCATCCAACCACAAAAGATACGGCGGCGAAGCGTGCCAGAAATCCTCGCAGATCAACATCCCGACGCGTCCAAAGCGAGTATCGAAGGCGCGGATCGAATCACCATGCGCGAAGAAGCGACCTTCGTCGAACAACGCATAAGTTGGCAGATAAACTTTGTGGTGAACGTGAAGCACACGTCCAGCCGAGAGATAGGTGGAAGCAATATAGAAGCGATGACGTGAATCTTCGTCCACAAAGCCGACCACGATGTCGAGGTTTTGACTCGCTTCGAGCAGCGGCTTGAAGACAGGATCATCTTCTGTCGGCTTGTGAGAAACCGTTGAAGTTAAATCCTGCAAGACGTATCCGGTCAAGGAGAGTTCAGGAAATACTATCAAGTCAGCTTTCTGGGCCTGAGCCTGCTTGATGTAGTCCAGATGCTTTTCGAGGTTGGCTTGAACGTTTCCCAGTTTGGTCGCAATTTGAGCAAGGGCTAGGTTAAGTTGCATTGAGTGAATCTTACCACGCTTAACAAAATGCCTGACAGGTTTTGGATGACCCATCAGGCGGATTCAGCGGAGAGGGTGGGATTCGAACCCACGGTGGCCACAAGGGCCACAACGGTTTTCGAGACCGTCCCATTCAACCGCTCTGGCACCTCTCCATAAGCGCGGCAAATTATATCTCAGATTTCCATGCTCGAATTAAGTTCAGGATAATAGATTTCCCGCAAACCTGAATCTCTTAATTTACCCATCAAGGTTGTTGCAGGTGTCTGCTCGCCATGCACCAGAAAGATCTTCTTGACTTGCGATTTGACCGCCATTGCGTAATTGATTAGCAGATTCTGCCCAGCGTGACCCGATAGCCCACCAATGGTTTCGACGCGTGCCTTGACTTGATACGGTTCGCCAAATATCCGCACGCGCTTCTCGCGGTCCGCGAGACGACGGCCCAATGTATCGGGTGCTGTCCAACCGACGATCAAAATGGTGTTTTTGGGATCGCTGATGTTATTGCGCAAATGATGCAGGATGCGTCCGGCCTCCGCCATGCCAGAGGCAGAAATAATGATCATCGGATCCTTGCGCTCGTTCAATGCTTTTGATTCATCCACCGAATGAATATAGGTCAATTGTTTGAAATCCAGCGCGGGATGTTTTTCCTTCTGAATAAATTGATTTGTCTCTTCATCGAGACATTCAGGATGAGCACGAAAGATATCGGAAGCATGAACTGCCAGAGGGCTGTCTACATAAACCGGAATTGGCTTGATGCCGTCACTCATCATTTCATTCAAATAAAAGACC
>Ga0335079_10003881_pt1 | contig 17217 bp, 15 predicted proteins | sample Lox_Sample_33_FD_206719 | JGI IMG/M metagenome (GOLD analysis project Ga0335079, IMG submission 206719) | Soil microbial communities from Loxahatchee National Wildlife Refuge, Florida, United States - Lox_Sample_3.3 | ecosystem: Environmental > Terrestrial > Soil > Wetlands | place: USA... | reverse complement strand
AGCCGGCAGCGGTGGCAAGGCAGTCCCCGACAACACGGAGGCTGTCCAGATCATGCACGTCCTCAGGCAACGCGGGCACCTCGACGACAGGTACGTCGGGATGCGCGGATGTGAAGTGCTCCGCCAGCCTCCGCTCGCGGGCCTGCACCTGCATCCGGTCTGCGTGCAACCTGAGGACCGCGGCGGCCAGCGGATAGCGGGCGTCGTCGACGTTCTCCGCGGCCGCAAGGCTACGGGCGGCGGACAGCCGCGACGCAGCCGAGCGGTGTACGCGGTTCACAATGAGACCCGCGAGCGGCATCCGCTCGTTCGCCAGGCGCTCGACAAAATAAGAGGCCTCGCGCAGCGCGTCGGGTTCCGGCGCGGCGATGACGACGAATGCGGTTCCCGGCGTCTGCAGCAGCTGATACGTGTGCTCCGCCCGCTCGCGGAACCCGCCGAACATGGTGTCAAGGGCCGAGACGAATGTCTGCACGTCCCTGAGTATCTGAGCGCCAAGGACCTTGGTCAGGACCCCGGCCACCATCCCGAAACCGGCGCTCAGCACCCTCATGTATGCACGGCCCCCGGCCCGGGCCGGGGCCATCAGCAGCCTGATGAGCCGCCCATCGAGGAACCGTCCGAGTCGTTGCGGCGCGTCGAGGAAGTCAAGCGCCGACCGGCTCGGCGGGGTGTCCACGACGATGAGATCCCACTCGTCCGCTCGGCGCAACTGGCCGAGCTTTTCCATCGCCATATATTCCTGGGTGCCGGAAAAGCTCGAAGACAGCGACTGATAGAACGGGTTGGCCAGGATCTGCGCGGCACGGTCGGGATCGGCGTGCGCTTCGACGATCTCGTCGAAGGTCCGCTTCATGTCAAGCATCATCGCGTGCATGCTGCCGCCTGCCGCGTCGTCGGTACCCGTGACGACGCGTGGCGTGTTGTCCAGGGAGGACAGGCCCATCGACTGCGCGAGCCGCCGCGCCGGATCCACGGTGAGCACGACCACGTTCCTGCCCTGCTCGGCGGCACGAAGGCCAAGAGCGGCAGCCGCGGTGGTTTTGCCGACCCCGCCGGATCCGCAGCACACGATGATCCTGGTCCGGTGATCACCGATCAGCCGGTCGATGTCGAACCCCGGCGGTGCGGTATGCGAGCTCGGGGCCGTCATGCTGCCCCTTGCTCGCGCAGCGTCGTAGCGAGCTGATAGAGGCCGCCCAAATCGACGCCATCAGGGATGAGGGGCAGGTCGTAGCGGGGCTGTCCGACGGCGGCGAGGCGCCGGCGCTCCCTGCGCTCCAGGACTGTTCGCCTGGCGTGATCGGTGAGCTCGACGGCAAGATCACCTGCCACCTCGCGACCCTCTTCGATACCCGCCGCCTTGAGCCCGATGGTCAGCTCGTCCAGGTCGACGGTGCCGCGCGCGGCCGCCGCGAGTTCGGCAGGCCGCAGCATCGGCGGGCGCACCATGTTGATCATGATGCCGCCGATTTGCAGGCCGTGCTCACGGAGATCGGCGGTGCCGTCCAGGGTCTCCTGCACCGGCATCTCCTCAAGCACCGTGACGAAATGCACCGCCGTCTGCGGCGAGCGGATGACATTCTGGACCGAATCAGCGTGGCTGCGGACCGGGCCAACCTTGGCGAGCCCGGCGACCTCGGCAGTCACGTTGAGGAATTTGCCGATACGTCCCGTCGGCGGGGCGTCCATCACGACCGCATCGTAGACATGCCGACGGCTTCCGCCGCCTTCGCGCCGCCGCACGGCCTCGGTGGCCTTGCCTGTGAGCAGGACATCGCGCAGACCTGGCGCGATCGTCGTGGCGAAATCCACCACGCCAAGGCGAGTAAGCGCACGCCCGGCGCGGCGCAGGTTATAAAAAATCTCGAGGTACTCGAGCAGCGCGTCCTCCGGGTCCGCCGCCAGCGCGTAGACGTCGCCGCCCGGCAGGCCGGGTGATCCCGGCGCCACCGCCACCTTGCGTTCGGCATAGGGCAGTGGCGGGCAGTCGAAAAGCTGGGCGATGCCCTGGCGTCCCTCGACCTCTATCAGCAGTACCTTGCGTCCCCGTGCCGCGAGCGCCAAGGCGAGCGCTGCGGCCACCGTGGTCTTGCCAGTGCCGCCCTTGCCCGTGACAACGTGCAACCGCACGCCGTCCCAGTCTGTGTCCCTCCCGCTCACTGTCCCTCCCGCTCACTCCACGCAGGCTATCTTCGCCCCCGCACCGATCCGTCCGTCCCCGCCCCCTCCACCCACCTCCGCCCGCACAGATCCGCCTGCCCGGCAGGAGCGCCCAAACGCACCACGGACCAGGGACGTCCCGCCGATTTGGCCGGGTAGCGCGGTGGCCAGACGTCATTAGGCTGGGACCTGAAGCAACCCGCGGAACCAGGGTGACCGCCGCGAGGCCCGGCAGTTGGGAATCTGGGTCACCCGAGAAGAGGTGTGGCCGTGGTAGCAGCGATAGTGGCTGTGCTGGTTGTGCTCGTGGTACTTGCGCTGATCGGGGCCGCCCGCTCGATCCGGGTGGTACAGCAGTTCGAGAGAGGCATCATCTTCAGGTGGGGCCGTATCGTCTCCGAGCCGCGCGGCCCCGGGCTGACCATGATCAGGCCGGTCGGTGACCGGTTGCAGAAAGTGAATATGCAGATCGTCGCGATGGCAGTACCGGCGCAGGACGGAATTACCAGAGACAACGTGACCGTCAGGGTGGACGCCGTCGTCTACTTCCGGGTCATCGACCCGATCAAGGCCGTCGTGAATGTGCAGAACTACCTGTTCGCCGTGTCACAGCAGGCGCAGACATCGCTGCGGTCGATCATCGGGCGTTCCGAGATGGATCAGCTTCTGACCGACCGTGCGGCGGTGAACGCCGAATTGCGCGAGGCCATCGACGAGCCGACGGAAGGCCCGTGGGGCATCCGGGTGGAACGGGTCGAGATCAAGGACGTCTCGCTGCCGGAGAGCATGAAGCGGTCAATGTCGCGCCAGGCCGAGGCGGAACGGGAGCGGCGCGCCCGTATCATCACCGCGGACGGTGAGTACCAGGCGTCCAAGCGGCTCGCCGCCGCGGCGAACGTGATGGCACGCGATCCGGCCGCCCTGCAGCTACGGCTGCTGCAAACAGTCGTCGAGGTCGCCGCGGAGAAGAACAGCACGCTGGTGATGCCAGTTCCGGTGGAGCTGCTGCGCTTCTTCGACAAGGTAGCGCTGCCGGCGCAATCCGGAGACCAGCCGAGCCTGCAAGACACAGGAGACGCGGAGGTCGCGGCGGCCGAGGCGGCGATCGGGGCAAGCCCGGCAGCTGAGCCGGGCATCGGCGAGGTCGCGCCTATCCCTAAGCCGCCCGCGGTGGAGGAGCCCGACATTCCTGCTGTGCCCGAGATCGCTCCAGCGCCGGCCATGGAAACCGTGAATAAGCCGTCGCGGGCCAGGCGTTGAACCGGGTCCTTAGTGGTCCGTATGCACGGACCACTAAGGTGGCGGCATGGAAAAGTGGGAGTACGCGACCGTGCCGCTGCTCGTGCACGCCACCAAGCAGATTCTGGACAACTGGGGCGCTGACGGCTGGGAACTCGTCACCGTGGTGCCCGGGCCCAGCGCCGAACAACTGGTCGCCTACATGAAGCGGGCGAAGCCTTGACGTCGCCGCAGGACGTGACGTCGCCTCAGGAGCGGCTCGATGCGCTGGGGCTGAAGCTCCCCGAAGTGCAGGCGCCGGTCGCCGCGTACGTTCCGGCCGTGCGTACCGGCGCCTATGTCTACACCGCAGGCCAGCTGCCGCTTGTCGATGGCAAGCTGCCCGCGACGGGCAAGGTGGGTGCCGAGATCGGCGCGGAGCAGGCTAAGGAACTCGCGCGCGCCTGCGCGCTGAACGCGCTCGCCGCGGCGGCATCGGTATCCGGCGGCGATCTTGCCGCGATGCGGCAGGTCGTCAAGGTGACCGGATTCGTCGCCAGTGCCCCCGATTTCACCGGCCAGCCGCAGGTCGTCAATGGCGCGAGCGAGCTGCTGCTCGAGGTTTTCGGTGACGCGGGCAGGCACGCGCGCAGCGCGGTTGGTGTCGCGGCGCTGCCCCTTGACGCGCCGGTCGAGGTAGAGCTGATCGTCGAGGTCGAGGACTAGTCCGGCCTTGAGACGCACGGATATCCGGCTGCCCGATGAGCTGGCACAGCGGGTGCGCGAAATGATCGCTGGCGACAGGCAACCGGCGGCGCCGCGCGATGCCGCCACGGTCGTGCTGCTGCGCCCGGGTGGGCGCGGCTTCGATGTCTACCTCCTCAGGCGCAGGCGATCGATGGCATTCGCGCCGGGCGCGCACGTCTTCCCCGGTGGGTCCGTCGATCCCCGCGACGCGGACGCCGACCTTGCCTGGGCCGGCCCGGACGCCGCCGCGTGGGGCCGGGTGCTCAATGGCCCGCAGGAACTGGCCCGCGCCCTTGTCTGCGCCGCGGTCCGCGAGACTTTCGAGGAGTCCGGGGTGCTGCTCGCTGGGGCGGCCCCGGACGCGGTGGTGGCCGACACCCGCGGTGATGACTGGGAAGCGGACAGGCGCGCGCTCATCGACCGTTCGCTTTCGCTCGCCGGCTTGCTGCAGCGGCGCGGCCTCGTGCTCCGCTCCGACCTGCTCAGGCCCTGGGCAAGATGGATCACACCGGAGCTGGAGAGCCGCAGGTTCGACACGAGGATCTTCGCCGCCGCGCTGCCCGCGGGTCAGCGCACCAGGGACGTCGGCGGCGAAGCCGACGAGGTCATATGGTTGTCGCCAAACGCGGCGATCGCGGCCGCTCGCAGGGGCGAGATCTTGCTGATGCCGCCGACAGCCGTCACGCTTGCCGAACTCGCGCGGCACGACACTGCTCCCGCCGCGCTCGCTGCGCCGCCGGACATGGCGCCGAGGCAGCCGGGGATCTCCGTCTCAGGCGACACCGCTTGGCTCACCATCCCCGAAGGCCTGGAGTATCCGCTGTGACCGGGCCCGCCGGTGGCGCAGCGGGTGCGGGAACCGCGGGCGATGACAGCGGTCGGCCACGCGCCACCGCGGGAATCGACGGTTCGGGCACGAGGCGTGCGCACTGCGTGCTCGCCCCCAACCCCTCGCCGATGACCCTGGACGGCACGAACACCTGGGTGATCGCGGAACCAGGCGCAGCTACCGCTGTTGTGATTGATCCGGGCCCCGCGGACGAAGAGCACCTTCGCCGGGTTGCCGGACAGGTCGAGAGCGAGGGGCGCAGGATCGAGCTGATCCTGCTCACGCACGGGCATCGCGACCACTCGGGTGGCGCACGGCGGCTCGCGGAACTCGCCAGCGCAGCCGTTCGGGCTCTCGATCCTTCGCACCGGCTCGGCGTGGAAGGGCTGGCTGGCGGGGATGTGATTACGGCGGCGGGATGCGAGCTGCGGGTCGTGTCGAGCCCCGGACATTCCGCCGATTCGCTGTCCTTCTTGCTTTCCGCGGACGGGGCCTTGCTGACCGGTGATACGGTGCTCGGCCGTGGCACGTCGGTGATCGGGCGCGACGGTGACCTCGGAGAGTACCTGCGGTCGCTGGACACGCTTCGCTCGCTCGCGGCTTCGGCGCCTGTCAACGTCCTGCTGCCCGGCCACGGGCCACTGCTCACGGACGCGGTAGCGACCCTCGACTTCTATCTCGCGCACCGCGCGGAACGGCTGGCCGAGGTGACGGCCGCGCTCGAGGCGGGGGACCGCACCGTCGGCCAGATCGTCGCGCGTGTCTACCAGGGGGTCGATCCGGCCGTCCGCACGTTCGCCGCATGGTCGGTTCGCAAACAGCTCGCATACCTGGCAGCGCGCGGCACGCTGCCGCCCGGCGTCGCGTTCTGATCTGCCGCGGTTACCCAGCCGCGGTGGTTCGTCCGCCGCGGTTGGCTTGGGCGCGGTTAGCTTTGGGCCATAGCTTCGGGCCGCGGTGTAGCCTTGCCGGACCAGCGGGGGCCGCTCAGTGGGCGCGCTTGCGCAGCCGTTCTGGATCGAGTATCAGCACCGACTTGGCAGACACCTGCAGCCAGCCGCGGCCGGCGAAGTCGGCGAGCGCCTTGTTCACCGTCTCCCTCGAAGCACCCACAAGCTGGGCGAGTTCTTCTTGCGTCAGGTCGTGGTGAACGTCGACGCTCTCGCCCTGCGGTTGTCCGAACCGGTCGGCCAGGTCGAGCAGCGCACGTGCCACACGGCCAGGTACGTCCGTGAACACGAGGTCGGCCATGACGTCATTGGTCCTGCGCAGCCGCTGCGCCAGCGCACGCAGCAGGTGCATCGCCACTTCAGGACGCCCCGTCAGCCAGGGCCGAAGGGCGTCGTGAGCCATCGCGGCAAGACGCGTGTCGGTCAGGGCAGTGGCACTTGCGGTACGGGGCCTCGGATCGAAGAGCGAAAGCTCACCGAACATTTCGCCGGGGCCGAGGACGCTGAGCAGGTTCTCCCTGCCGTCAGGCGCCGCGCGGGTGAGCTTGATCTTACCGTCCAGGACCACGAACAGGCGGTCTCCCTCGTCACCCTCCTCGAACAGCCGGTTACCGCGAGTGAGTTCTATCTCTTCGACGCGGCTGCGCAGCGCCGCAGACGCCCCCTCATCGAGCGCCTCGAAGAGCGGCGCCCGGCCCAGCACGTCGTCGGCCTGGTCCACCGGATCCTCCTCGCTATTTCGGTTACAAGTGTCGCGCACTTCCAGCCTGCTGCGTAACCGCTCAGCCACCACGGCCATCTGTGCCGCCAAAGTGCCGCCGGCGTACCGCCGCCCGTGAAGCCGGTAGGCAGCAGAAAGAAATAATCCGATTACTTAGCGTGAGATCGTGGAATGCTGGATCATGCGGTCCTGCGCTCAGCAGGCGGCCGCACAGCTACAGCCAGCTGACGGGTGCCCGCTCAGCGCTTGGCACGGAGGTGACGCGATGGGAGCGCGGGTCCGCCGCATTCCGGCGCGAATCCTCGTGGCCATGGTGCTCATCGCGGGGCCGCAGGCGGCGCCGCTGCGCTTGACGCAGGAAACGGCGTCCGCCACATCCCCCGTCCCCCCGAGTCAGGATCTGACCTCGGCCCGCGCTGCGGTCGCTCAGCGCGCTGCCGCGGCAAGCCGCGCCGCTGATCGCCTCGCCGCCGCTCAGGGGTGGTTTGAACAGCTCGAGGCACGGGCCGAGACGCTGGTCGAGCGTTACGACGGCGCCGTCGTCGCGGTGCGCAGGGCCACCGGGGCCTACCGGGTGGCGCAGGACAAGTTCGCGACCGCCGCGCGCGCGGAGGCGGCTCGCCGGGGCGCCGTCGGCGCATTGGCCAGCGTGGCGTATCAGACCGATGGCGGGTTCGGCTCGATGGCGGCGATGATCGGCAGCCCGGGCGGTCCACAGGCGTTCTTCGACCGTGCGGGCACGCTTCAGGTGATCGGGGCGCACGACAGCGATGTCCTGGCGGCCGCGGTTGCCTCAAGCCTGGTAGCGCGGGTTTTCCGCGGCGAGGCGCGGGACGCGCTGCGGGCGAGCCAGGGGGCAGCGCGGCGGGCCGCCACGCTGAAGGTGGCCGCCCAGGCGGCCGTCTCCCGCCAGCGACGGGTTCTCGGGTCGGTGCGGGCGACAAGGAACCTCCTGGCAAGCCAGCTTGCCGCGGCCCGCGCCAAGGTCGGCGCTATCGAACTGGCTGCTGCGGCAAGCGCGGCCACCGCCGCTGGCGCCGTCGGTGCCGGCAGCTCCGCGCCGGCCTGGGTCTATGCGTCTGACGCTGCCGCCGGCGCGTCGCAGAGCGCAGGGAACATTGCCGCAAGCTGGGCACTGCGGCAACTGGGCAAGCCGTACGTATGGGCCGCCGCGGGCCCGTCGTCCTTCGACTGCTCGGGCCTGACCATGCGCGCCTGGGAGCAGGCGGGTGTTCAGCTTGATCACTGGACCGGCACGCAGTGGACCTCAGGCCCGCACATCCCTATTGACGAGCTGCGCCGTGGCGACCTCGTGTTCTTCGCAACCAACACATCCGATCCGAGCACCATCCATCACGTGGGTATTTACATCGGCCACAACATGATGGTCGACGCGCCCTACACCGGAGTGGATGTGCGGATCGACAGCATCTTCGAGCCAGGACTCATCGGCGCCACCCGTCCGGCCTGACGCCGCACATTACGGCGAACGGACCGCCAGCCGTTTGCGTGACGCCTCAATCTCCGCCTCGGCCGCGGTCCGGCCGGCCCACGCCGCTCCCGCCACCGACTTGCCAGGTTCCAGTGCCTTGTAGACAGCGAAGAAATGCTGGATCTCCAGGCGGTCGAACTCGGGCACGTGGTGAATGTCGCGAATGTGCTCGACCCGCGGATCACGCGCGGGGACGCAGAGCACTTTGTCGTCGCCACCCTTCTCGTCGCGCATCCGGTACATGCCGACCGCACGGCATGCGATGACGCAGCCAGGAAATGTTGGTTCCTGCAGCAGCACCAGCGCGTCGAGCGGGTCGCCGTCATCGCCCAGTGTTCCCTCGATGAACCCGTAGTCGGCCGGGTACCTGGTCGAGGTGAAAAGCATCCGGTCCAGCCGGATCCGCCCGGTCTCGTGATCCATCTCGTACTTGTTCCTGTTGCCCTGCGGTATCTCTACCACGATGTCAAATTCCACGATGCGACTCCTCGCGCTCCGCGGGCACTCCAGACCTCGGCGATGATTGACTCTGGTGCCTGGCCGTGCGGCCGCGCATGACAGCCTGGGTTTCATTGTCCGACTGGGCACTTCCAGCTGTTGGGGTAGTTCCAGTCGTAAAGAGGATCCCGCATCCAGCGAGGGGTTATGCCGTGCTGAGCCGCCCACGTTACCTGGCGCTCGCCACGCTGGCCCTGCTCAACGTATTCACCATCGCGGCGGGTGTCACGCTCACTGGCGTGCTGCGGGCCCGCCGCGCCGAGCCGCGGGTGGCCGTGCGTCCCGTCGTGCGCGGCGGCAGCGTGCTCGCGCCCGACAGCGGATCGGGCCTGCTGCCGACCCCCGCCGGGCTCGCCGCCGACCTGTCCCCGCTGCTCTCGTCTCCCACGCTCGGCCCGCGAGTGGGTGCGGTGGTCACCGACCCGGCGTCCGGGCAGGTCCTTTTCGGCAAGGCCGACACTACAGGGCTGACTCCTGCCTCCACCAACAAGCTCGCTACCTCGGTCGCGGCCCTCACCGTCCTCGGGCCACGCGCCCGTTTCGCCACCCGGGTCGTGCGTGGCTCGTCCGGGGGTGAGATTGTTCTTGTGGGCGGTGGCGATCCGACGCTCGCGGCCGGTCAGCCGCCAGCCGCCGATTATCCGCGGCCCGCCACACTGGCGGCGCTCGCCGCGGCGACCGCGAAGGCGCTGCGGGCCAGCCGCATCGCCAAGGTCCAGCTGGGCTATGACACCTCGCTTTTCACCGGTCCTGCCGTGGCACCTGGCTGGTCGCCAAGCTACGTGAGCACGGGAGACGTGACGCCGGTCAGCGCCCTCGAAGTGGATCAGGGGCGGCTGACCGCAGCCGGCACCCCTGAGGACGCCGACGATCCGTCCAACTACCGGCCACGCTCGCCGAACTCGGCCGCGGATGCTGCGCGTGCCTTCGCGTCCTTTCTCACCGCGCGGGGGATCGCCGTCGTCGGCGGGCCACGGATCCAGCGGGCCGAGCCGGGCGCGGCCGAGCTTGCCGAGGTCCAGTCCCCGCCGCTCGCTGACGTCGTGGAGTGGATGCTGATCGAGAGCAACAACGACATCGCCGAGGCGCTCGCCAGGCAGGTGGCGATCGCGACGGGCAGGCCCGCGTCATTCAGTGGCGGTGCGGCGGCGGTGCGGGCCACCCTGGGCAAGCTCGGCGCGGCCGCTGGCATTTACACCGTTGACGGCAGCGGGCTCTCGCCCGATGACCGCGTCGCGCCGAGCGCGCTCGCCCGGCTGATCTCGCTGGCCGCCTCGCCGCGGCACCCACAGCTCCGCGCTGTGATCACGGGCCTGCCCGTGGCGGGTTTCTCTGGCACCCTGGCCGCGGCAGAGAACCGCTTCGACACGAAATTGAGCGCGCCCGCGGTCGGGCTCGTGCGGGCCAAGACCGGCACCCTCGACAATGTGCGTGCGCTCGCTGGGCTGGTAGTGGACAAGGACGGCCGGCTGCTCTCGTTCGCTTTCATGATCAATGATGTGCCCGCCGAGACGATGACCGCCTCCGCTGCGGTCCTTGACCAGCTCGCGGCCGCGCTCGCAGGCTGCGGCTGCCGCTAGGGCGTGTGCGGCGGATCCGCGTTCGCGCGGACGCATTCGCATTCACCGCTAGCGCGTACGGTGGAGGGGTGAGCAGCACGCAGATGATCGACTGGGACCTGGCCGTCTCCACCGGAGTGCGGTGGGCGAGGCCGGGCCCGCAGGTGAGCCTGTCAGAAGCGCGCCGTGCCGTGGCGGAACTGCGCGAGCTCGCGGCTGCCGTGCAGGAGCCGGTACACGCGGTCACCGGCATGGTCAGCAGCGAGAGCGCGGGGCAGATCGCCGTAGTGGACCGGGCGGGCTGGATCCGGGCGAATGTCGATGGGTTCCGCGTGGTGCTTGATCCGCTCGCGCAGCAGTTGCGTGAGAAACCAGGTGCATGGCCCGCCGCCGGGTCGCTGCTCGGGTCGGTCGGCTCCAGGGTCACCGGCGTTCAGATGGGGCTGATCCTCGCCTTTCTCGCTGGGCGCGTGCTCGGCCAGTACGAGCTCTTCCTGCCGCCGGACCCGGCAGCTGCCGCAGTTCCTGGCGACGAGCCTGGCGACGAGCCTGTCACCGTGAGCGCGGCAAACGGCGCTGCGGCGGATGGCCGATCAGCGACGCAAGATTTCGCGCGGCAGAATCCGGGCGGCCCAACGGACGTTCCCGCTGGCCGGCTGACGCTTGTCGCGCCGAACATCGTCATGGTGGAACGCGAACTCGGGGTGCAGAGCCGCGATTTCAGGCTCTGGGTATGCCTGCACGAAGAGACGCACCGGATGCAGTTCACCGCGGTGCCCTGGCTGCGTGGTTACGTGCAGCAGCAAATCTCGGAATTCTTGCTCGCCTCCGACCTCGATCCGGCGGCGATCATTGAGCGCCTCCGCGCCGCGGCTGATGTCGTCTCGGGGGCGGTGCGTGGCGGCGGTGGTGACAGCCTCATCGAGGCGATCCAGAGCCCGCGCCAGCGAGCCACGCTTGACCGGCTGACGGCGGTCATGACTCTCGTCGAGGGTCATGGCGATTACGTGATGGATGCCGCGGGGCCGAAGGTTGTCCCTTCCGTGGCGGAGATCAGGGCCCGCTTCGCCGCTCGCCGTCACTCCGCCGGCCGGGTGGAGCAGGCGCTCAGGCGGCTGCTCGGCATCGACCTCAAGCTCAAGCAGTACGCCGAGGGTGCGCGTTTCGTCCGGTCTGTCGTCGGCGAGGTGGGCATGGCTGGCTTCAACAAGGTGTGGACGTCGCCGCAGACGCTTCCTACCAGGGCCGAGATCGCCCGTCCAGACGCCTGGGTGTACCGGGTGATCAAGGGCGGCCCTGCTCTTCCTTCGTCGGCAGAGACCGGGCAGGGCTGAGGATTCGCCGGTGGGGCCGCATCCGGCGGTCGCCGCGGTACGCGGTGCGGTCAGGGAGGCGATAGGCGACATCGCGCCTGGCGCGATCGTTCTGGCCGCCTGCTCGGGCGGAGCCGATTCGCTCGCCCTCGCCGCGGCGCTGGCGTTCACCGCACCAAGGCTCGGCCTGCGGGGCGGCGCCGTCACCGTGGATCACGGGTTGCAACAGGGCTCCGCCGAGCGGGCCCGCCGCGTCGCCGTCCATCTCACCGAGCTCGGCCTCGAGCCGGTAGAGCCTGTGACCGCCTCGGTCGGCCGGTCGGGCGGCCCCGAGGCTGCCGCGCGCGCCGCCAGGTATGCGGCACTCGACGAGGTCGCGTGCCGCCGCGCCGCGCCGGCCGTGCTGCTCGGCCACACCCTGGACGACCAGGCCGAGACCGTGCTGCTTGGCCTCGCGCGCGGATCGGGTGCGCGCTCCCTCGCGGGCATGCCGGCCCGCGCGGGCCGTTATCGCAGGCCACTGCTCGGCGTCAGGCGCGAGGTCACCCGCTCGGCCGCCGCGGCGCTCGGCCTTGAGGTCTGGGACGACCCGCACAACCAGGATCCGGCGTTCGCGAGGGTCCGGGTGCGCGCTGAGGCGCTGCCGACGCTGGAGCGGACACTCGGCCCAGGCGTCGCCGCGGCACTTGCGCGGACAGCGGGCCAGTTGCGCGCGGATGACGAGGCGCTGGCGCAGTGGGCGGATTTTGCCGCAGAACGGCTGCGCGGCGACGACGGTGGCCTGGACACAGCCGCGCTCAGCGCGCTGCCCCGTGCGGTGCGGTCCCGTGTGCTGCACGGCGGTGCGGTCGCTGCGGGCTGCCCGGCGGGTGCGCTCAGCGCGCGCCACATCGGGCAGCTTGAGGAGCTGCTGACCGGCTGGCGCGGCCAGCGATGGATTGATCTGCCGGGAGGCGTCCGCGCACTACGCCGGTGTGGGAGGCTGCTTTTCACAAGCGAGGGCGAAGCCGTGATCGGAGAAACAGCCGGGCGCCGGGCCGGGGAAGGGCCCCGACGCCTTAAGGACCTGTAGCCGAAGGCCGCAGGGCACCGCGGCCGTGGGCCGTCGTAGGGAGGGAGCCGGTGGACGCGAGCGATATGAGCGCCGATCTCAAGGAGGTACTGATCACTCCTGACCGGCTGCAGGCGCGCATCGCTGAGCTCGCAGCACAGATTGACACCGATTACGCCGGGCAGGACCTTTTGCTCGTCGGGGTGCTGAAGGGCGCGGTGATGGTGCTCGCCGACCTGGCCAGGGCCATCCACCTGCCAGTTGAGATGGATTGGATGGCAGTGTCCTCATACGGCTCCGGCACGAGATCGTCAGGCGTGGTGCGCATCCTGAAGGATCTGGACACCGATATCACCGGGCGTAACGTCCTTGTGGTCGAGGACATCGTGGACTCGGGCCTGACCCTGTCCTGGCTCGTCGGGAACCTGAAGTCGCGCGACCCCGCCTCTGTTCGGGTGTGCGTGATGCTGCGCAAGCCTGAAGCAGCGCGGATGGACGTCGAGGTGGCCTACACAGGTTTCGAGATCGGCGACGAGTTCGTGATCGGATATGGGCTCGATTACGCGGAGCGGTACCGGAATCTCCCGTTCATCGGCACCCTGGCCCCGCACGTGTACGGAGGCGTTCCCGCGGCGGGCCGCAATGAAAGCGATGCGACCGGGGCGAACGCCACGGCTCACGGCGCCGGGCCACCTGCGCCGCGACCACGGGAACAGAGTGCGCGATGATTGACGTTGTTGCTGGAGCAGGAGTGCCCAGCCATTCCCGCATAACGTGTGTTATCAGCTTGGGTACTGCAGGCACGCGGGCCGGTGTACCGTCAGACATCCCCGGAGCCGCTTCGGGGAATAGAAGGAAGCAAGGCATGGGCACTGAGGCGACAGGCTATCCCGCCGGGAGTCGGCGGGACATGACGCTGGTCAGGAGGGACCGACCCCGAGCCAGCGGGGTTGTTGATCGATGGATGTGAAGCGCTATTTCCGCGGGCCGCTGCTGCTGATCGTCGCGGCGGCGATACTGCTGCTTGTCGTGCTCGACTACGCGAACTCGGGTCCCTCTTACAAGCAGGCCCCGACGTCCAAGGTCGTTCAGCTCATCGACACCGGCAACGTCAAGTCGGCCACGCTGATCGACAAGGATCAGACAATCCAGGTCACCGCCAAGGATGGCAGCCGTTACCAGGCCTCCTGGGTCGGGAACCAGGGCCAGTCTCTCGCCAACACGCTCCAGACCCAGGTGCAGAAGGGCAACGTCCCCAACTACAACGTCCAGGTCCCCAAGGGGAACTCACTCTTCTCGCTCATCATCGATGTGCTGCCGTTCGCCCTTATCGTTCTGTTCTTCCTGTTTATGCTGAATCAGATGCAGGGCGGCGGGTCCCGGGTCATGAACTTCGGCAAGTCCCGCGCCAAGCTGATCACCAAGGACACGCCCAAGACCACGTTCGCGGACGTGGCTGGGGCGGATGAGGCGATCGAGGAGCTCCAGGAGATCAAGGAGTTCCTCCAGAACCCGGCCAAGTTCCAGGCAATCGGGGCGAAGATCCCGAAGGGCGTGCTGCTCTATGGCCCGCCGGGAACCGGCAAGACGTTGCTCGCCCGTGCGGTCGCCGGAGAAGCCGGTGTGCCGTTCTACTCGATTTCCGGATCTGACTTCGTCGAGATGTTCGTGGGCGTCGGCGCTTCCCGGGTCCGCGACCTGTTCGAGCAGGCGAAGACGAACGCGCCTGCCATCGTCTTCATCGATGAGATCGACGCGGTCGGACGGCATCGCGGCGCCGGCCTCGGTGGCGGCCACGACGAGCGCGAGCAGACCCTGAACCAGTTGCTCGTGGAGATGGACGGCTTCGACATCAAGGGCGGCGTCATTCTCATCGCGGCGACGAACCGGCCCGACATCCTGGACCCCGCGCTGCTGCGGCCCGGGCGCTTCGACCGGCAGATCGTTATTGACCGCCCGGATATGCTCGGCCGCCGCGGCATCCTGCAGGTGCATGCTCGCGGCAAGCCGCTCACCCAGGACGTGGATCTCGAAACGATCGCCCGGCGTACACCCGGCTTCACCGGCGCCGACCTCGCCAACGTGATCAACGAGGGCGCGCTGCTCACGGCCCGGATGAATGCCAAGCAGATTTCGATGGCCATGCTCGAGGAGGCGATTGACCGGGTGATGGCCGGCCCAGAGCGCAAGTCAAGAGTGATGTCGGAGAAGGAAAAGAAGATCATCGCCTATCACGAGGGCGGCCATGCGCTCGTGGGTCACGCGCTGCCCAACGCCGATCCTGTGCACAAGATAACGATCTTGCCGCGCGGTCGCGCGCTCGGTTACACGATGGCGCTGCCCACGGAGGACAAGTTCCTCATCACCCGGTCCGAGATGATGGACCAGCTCGCCATGCTGCTTGGCGGGCGCACGGCGGAAGAGCTTGTCTTCCATGAGCCCACCACGGGCGCGGCAAACGACATCGAGAAGGCCACGTCGATCGCGCGCCGCATGATGACGGAGTTCGGCATGAGCGAGCGGCTCGGTGCCAGGAAGTTCGGTACCGGCGATGGTGAGCCCTTCCTCGGCCGCGAGATGGCGCACACCAGGGATTACTCAGAGGAGATCGCCTCGTCCATCGACGACGAGGTCAGGCGCCTCATCGAGTCCGCGCACGACGAGGCGTGGGAGATCCTGGTCCAGTACCGCGACGTGCTTGACAACCTGGTGCTGCAGCTCATGGACAAGGAAACGCTGTCCAGGGACGAGGTCATGCGTGTCTTCTCGCCGGTGCAGAAGCGCCCGACCCGAGGGTCTTACACCGGCTACGGCAAGCGGCTGCCATCCGACCGCCCGCCGGTGCTCACTCCGAAGGAACTCGCGCTGACGGCGGCGAAGGACGGCACCGACCACGCCGGGCAGGGCAACGGTCAGTCGGGAATCATCGGTGGGTCCCCGATAGGCGAGCAGAGCGACATCAAGGGGCACATCGGGCGTACCAGGCACACCAGGCCCGGTGGCGGCCAGGACGGCTGACATGGATCAGCCGTGCGTCGAGCGCTGACATGGATCAGCCGCGCATCGAGCGCGCTGTCCGTGAGATCCTGCTCGCGATTGGCGAGGACCCCGACAGGAACGGGCTGCGGGACACGCCGACCCGGGTGGCGCGCGCGTACGCGGAGCAGTTCGCCGGCTTGCGGCAGCATCCCGAGGACGTGCTGAGCACAGTATTCGACGCCGATCATGACGAGCTGATCCTCGTCAAGGACATCGAGGTGTACGCCACCTGCGAGCACCATCTCGTTCCCTTCTTCGGGATAGCCCACGTCGGCTACCTCCCGAACGACAAGGGCCAGATCACCGGGCTGTCGAAGCTGGCGAGGCTGGTGGATATCTACGCCAGGCGGCCGCAGGTGCAGGAGCGGATGACCGGGCAGATAGCGGATGCGCTGATGCGCGTGCTCGAACCACGCGGCGTGATCGTGGTGATCGAGGCGGAACACCTTTGCATGACCATGCGAGGGGTACGCAAGGCGGGTGCGAAGACCGTGACCTCCGCCGTCAGGGGCGATTTCCGTGATTCCGACCGCACCCGTGCCGAGGCGCTGAGCCTGATCTTTGGCCGTCGCTGACGGTGCCAGGCCGCCGGAACCCGCCTGCTTCGGGCCGTCGTGGGTTACACCTGGCCCGAGCTATGCGTTCCTTTTGGGTTTCGCAGCTTGCCGCCCCTTGCCCATTGCACGCGTTTGAACGCACGATGTTCGTGCGGTGGCTACGCTGATGGCCCGTGATCCGGGGTTCAGCCAAGGTGTCTGAGATTAACGAACATGTCGATGGTGGTCCGGCCGGCGATGTTGGCCGGGCGGCCGGCAGCGATGGGCACGACCGCAGGCCTCGTTCGCCCGACCGCAGGCGGCAGCGCAGCTGGGTACCCACCGCGGCCGGCTGGCTGTCCCTGCTCATCGGCGTGTACAACGTGCTCGGTGTGGTCGACCCCGAGTTCCACGAGCGGCTCCACCGGATCGGCAGGGTCGTGCCGGGCGGCCTCGTCAATGCCGCGCGCACCCTCGACGTCATCAGCGGCCTGCTGTTGATCATGCTGGCCCACGCGTTGCGCCGCCGCAAGCGCCGCGCGTGGCAGGCCGTGACGCTCCTCCTCGCCGTCAACATCGTGACTCACATCGCGCACGGCCCGCAGCTCGCGCAGGCGGTCGTGGCCGCAGCGATGCTTGGCGCGCTGCTCTACTTCCGTGACGAGTTCTACGCGGTCGGTGATCCACGGACGCGCTGGCGCGCACTGTGGGTGCTCGCCGTGCTCGTCGTCGCCGATATCGTCATCGCGCTCGGATACATCAGGCTCAGCCGTGGCTCGGCCAGCTACTCGCTCACCCAGCAGGTGCGGTACGTCGCCTACGAACTGGTCGGCATCACCAGCCCGATCCGGTTCGCCAACGAGGGGCGTACCGACACCTTCCATCTGATGACCAGCGCACTCGGCCTGTTGACGGTCCTGGTGACCGCCTACCTGTTCTTCCGGCCGGCCAAGCCGGTGGCGCAGCTTAGCGCTTGCGACGAGGAGGGGATCAGGGAGCTGCTCACCACCTATGGGGAGCGCGACTCGCTCGGCTATTTCGCGCTGCGCCGCGACAAGAGCGTCATTTGGTCACCGACGGGCAAGTCATGCATCGCATACC
>Ga0335079_10003880_pt1 | contig 17231 bp, 8 predicted proteins | sample Lox_Sample_33_FD_206719 | JGI IMG/M metagenome (GOLD analysis project Ga0335079, IMG submission 206719) | Soil microbial communities from Loxahatchee National Wildlife Refuge, Florida, United States - Lox_Sample_3.3 | ecosystem: Environmental > Terrestrial > Soil > Wetlands | place: USA: Florida... | reverse complement strand
TCGTCGCTGGTATTGCGCTGCTCATAGGCGATGCGCAGAGCAAGACTCGCGAAAACCTGCCGGTCGAGTTCCAAATTCCAGGAGGTACTGCGAGGGTTTCGCAACTCGCCTTCGATCTGGTTCTGATATGAGATAGCGCTGATCGGCTGGCCATTTTGGCCCAGCACACTTACGGTGCGGTCGGGGAGATCCGGAAACGTCGCGGCCATCAGGGGAACGCGGTCGTAGAATCGGCCGATTCCGCCCTTCAGGAGCGTTTTTCCATCGTTTGTAAGCGCGAGGAGAAAGCCCACGCGAGGGGCCGCATGGGTGGAGCTTGTAATGTTGTCGTTGTCGAATCGCACGCCGAGGGTGACGGTCAATCGCTCGTGGAACGCCCACTGGTCGCTGACGAACCACGCGGTTTCGTTTTGCGAAGCGTAAAGAGAAGTTGGGGATGTGTAGGTGATTCGCTCCACCGGTAAATTGGAGAGGCCATCGAACTCCACGGGCAAGAAGGTCTGTTGTCCGTCGTATTGGGAATGCTCGTAGCTCAGTCCAGCGACGAAGTGGTGGGAACCGGCAAGTCTCCAAGGCGCGAAACGATAGGTTTCCTGCCAACTGACGCGCGACGTTCGGCGTTCCTGACGATTGAAGAATCCGCCTTCCGAGGTTTCCAGTTGCACGCGATAGGGATCGTCGCTCTGTGCGGTGACGTCTGCGTTAAAACGTTTGTAGCTGAACTGCGAAGTCAGCAAGCTCGAGTTGCCGACCTGATAGCTGTCCTGAATGCTGATTTGATATCCGCGCTGGTGGAAGTCGGGCGTGGATTCTTGGGTGTTGAATGTATTGAGGCCGAGGTAATCGAGTCTCTGCGGATAGAAGGACAGGGACGCATTGGCCGTGTGCCTAGAACTAACGACGAAGTCGAGTTGCGTGTAGGAATCGAAGCTTTCGAGTTTGGAATCCCGTTCAAACGGCGGAAGGCTGTTCACCGGCGTTTCCACAAATCGATATTCGAAGGACTGCGTTATGGCGATTTTTTCGCGCAGGAGCGGACCCGTGAAGGTCATCCGCGGAGTTGACGAGCCGATGCCCCGGATGCTGCCGTCCCGGACTCTTGGCCGGGGCGTGAAATTCTGGATCGAGAAATGGAACTTTTCATAATCGCTGGTCTTTGTTTCGACGGTCGAAACCGCCCCTGTAAATCGGCCGTACTGCGGGTCGTAGGGATTCGAAATAACTTGTACCGAAGCGACCACATCCACAGGCAGGTTCATTGCCGGACTGCCAGTGACCGGGTCGGTTACATTCGCACTGTTGACCAACGCGCCGCTCTGGGTATTGCGGGTGCCTTTCAGGTTGACGTGTCCGTCCGGTCCGCGAACAACGCCGGGAACGAGGGGAAGCGAACTCTCAAAACGTTCGTCGATGCTGGGAGCGTCGCGCAGTGTCGTGTCGGAAATGGTTTCACTCGGAGCCGGGTCGTTGCGTTCGCGTTGATCGGCTTTGACTACCACGGAAGCGCTGACTTCGGCGGGCTTCAGTTCAAGGGCGAGGCGAAGTTCGTCGGTGTCGACACGGACGGTCTCGACGAGCTTGAGGGCGGTCGATACTGCCTCAACGGTGTAAATTCCGAAGGGTACTGCGGGAAACGTGTATTCGCCGGTTTCATCTGTTGTCGTTTCGAAGGCGGCGTCTCCTGTCAGTACGACCTGGGCGCCAGCGACCGGAAATTGTCTGCCTTCGGAATCGCGAAAAAAGACGGCCCCTCGTACCGTGGAGTTTGCGGAAGTGGCCTGGTTGCCGGCTGCCGTCGTACTGACGAAGAAGAAAATGAAAACGAGTGCGAAGGAAGATCTCCTTGTAGCGCGAAACTTGCACCGCCTCGGAGAGCCACACATGATTCCCGCACACGAAGCCTCGTGTACCCATACCGCGGATGATCGTTGGCATTGTTCCGACTTCATGTACACACCAGCCGTTCACGTTGCATGGGCAATTCCAATGCGGCCGGGGATCGGCGTACGCGCGATGTGTTTTGCTATCAGTCATTTGCTGGATTCCAAGTCCACGCAAACAGAAATGGGTGACTCGGGAACTGTCAATGTCATGGCGAGAATCAGACAGTACGACTTGTTTCGACACTCGGTGACAGCATCGGACTTATCAATATTTGAGTTGCAGCGGCCCAATGCCTTGAGCATGAAGGAATTCCAACGAATTGGGAAAATTGTGGTGGCAATACGAACGGAACTAGACGTGCGAGGTGTGGATAGGCTCGATTGCGCGCTTCACCTGAGGCTTATGATTGCTCCTGCATCCCAAAGGTGTGAGAGACCATGAGCCAGGTGCCGGAGATCGAAACCGGGAATCTTGCCGTTTCGCGGTGGGTCCTTTGTCCGCCCAATTCCCTCAAGATCGTGAACTGGAACATAAATCGTGGCTTGCAATTGCAGAAAGTCATCCAGTTCCTCGCGGGCGCGAAGCCGGATATCGTTCTATTGCAAGAGTGCGATCTCAATGCCCGTCGTACCCACCACCTCAACATCGCGCGGGAAATAGCGCAGCAGCTGCAGCTGAATTATGTTTTCGGACGAGAATTTCAAGAATTAACGCAGGGCTCGCGGAGATCGCCTGCTTATCATGGCCAGTCCACACTCTCTCGCTGGCCTCTGTCCAATTCGCGCATTCTGAGGTTTCGGAAGCAGTCCAATTTCTGGCGCCCGCATTGGTTCATTCCGGAGATCGATCCTTTTCAGGAGAGAATCGGAGGCCGTTTAGCATTGGTCAGTGAAGTCGATCTCGGAGGAAAAATAATCGTTACTTATAATCTGCACCTCGAGAGTCGCGGGAATGACGGATTGCGCGAATCCCAAATCGAGGAGGCTTTGCACGACGCCGGGCAATACAGTGCGAATACGCCCGTTCTGATAGCAGGCGACTTCAATATGAATGTTTCCACAGGGATCTCCGCCGTGGCAATTCGTGAGGCACAGTTTCAGGACGCTTTCGTGAATCAGCATCCAGCAACGACTCCCGGTTCTTTCTTCGAAGATGGGCGGGTCATTGATTGGATTTTTTTGCGTGGACCCGTTCGTTCGCGCCAGCCCCAGGTGTACCGCTCGATCTCCGGATCTGACCATTATCCGCTCTCGGTTACGTTGATACTTGACTAGTGGTGTCGAAGGCGTGACGCGAAATCCTGGACGCGTCGAAACCTACGTGGCACTCGCTCACGCTTGGCAGCTCCCCACGTTGCAAACAATCACTCACAGACGGTTTGGGTTTGGAACTATGAATGCTGCTATTGCTTGGCGAAGAGTCTTGCGGAGCTAACCGGTGCGCAGCAGTCGGGAATCTCGTGGGTCTGGAGAAAAAATGTATTACATAGTCGTAGCACCTAGACGCACGCCTGCTGGCCTTTTACTACCTCGCGCATGTGCATGTCTAATTTTGAGCATCTGTTGCGGCGTTGCATCGATGGGACAGAAGACAAGCGAGTCAGCCATCGCGACCGGTGCGCACGGCGTTCGCGCCACACACATTCTTGGTTTTGTTGGCGCCCGGAAAAACGCGAACGGGGCCCTGTCGATTCAAGCCGACACTTTGCAGTTTCAGAGCAGTGACAAGCCGGCGGCGGGAGTGAAGATCGCGTCTGTCCAAGATGTCGTTGTCGGAGAGATGAGTACACAGGTCGGTGGTTTGCCCATGACCATGAGCAAGGCCGCGGTTCCCTACGGCGGGGGCCGGGTCCTGAGCCTGTTCGCTCACAAGAAATATGACAGTCTTGCTGTGCGGTATGTAGATGCCGACGGAGGAATTCACGGAGCGATCTTCCAGCTGCATAAAGGGGAAGCAGAGCTTCTCAGAAGAGAACTCGTTGCGAAGGGAGTACGCGTGAACCAAACAGAGACTGGTGCCGCTAGGGGCCCCGCGGAGGTGCCTCGTGAAAGCAAGTAAACGAACTTGGATGTCTCCACTCGTGTTCGTGACCTTGACGTTCATGCCAACGCATCTGCCGCGATTGGCTGCGCAAGTTGCGGCGGCGGCCACGTCCCCCAGTAGCGACACTTTGGCTGGCACGCAATGGAGCGTGCAAGTGATGCAGATTGATCGCGGCGACGTAAATCTCGAACCGTCCTTTCAGATCGCTATCTATGAGAACCTTCTGAACGAATTGGGCAAGATCAAACGGTTTAAGCAGGTGTTTCGCGATGGCGACCGAAGCGCCATGAACGAAGCGAACCTGCTCATCCTGAAGACCACCGTGGAGCAGTACACACCGGGCGGTGAAACTCGACGTGCGGTAACGACTGTGTCCGGTGCCACAAAATTAAGTGTGAGGAGTCAGCTGTGCACGCGAGACGTTCACATCGTTCTCGAACACACGGTTCACGGCAATGTCCGTTTTCTGGGAAGCAACCTACGAGCGACGCATAACCTGGCCCACAATGTGGCGAAGACAATCAAACAAGCTTCGATGTCCGAGCCTTCGCACTTTTCACCGTCTGCGCGCGGTGAACACGATTTTGTTCCGACAGGAAGCATTTGAGTCTGGCGGTCGCGAGGAGCGGGCGGGCCTGCCGAAGTCTGGCTAGTTGAAGATGTGCAGCGAGGATGGCGCACGGGACGCTGTTCGGATGCGATACCATGTGGGCCACATGAAGCGAGCCGTCACTGCATTGGCGATGTTGCTGGTTTGGGGGTACACGGCGTATGCGTTGGATCCTGCGCTGGAAGTGAGTCAGTACGCGCATACTGCGTGGAAAATCCGCGAGGGCTTTGCCAAAGGCACAATCAAAACGATCACGCAAACGCCTGATGGATATCTGTGGTTCGGCACGGAATTTGGCTTGTATCGTTTCGATGGTGTTCGGACAGTCCTCTGGCAGCCGCCCCGAAACGGGTATCTCCCCAGCAGTAATATTCGAAAACTCCTCGTGGCGCGCGATGGAACTCTTTGGATTGGCACGCATAGAGGGCTTGCCAGTTGGAAGGACGACAAACTAACCCAATACCCCGACGTTCCAGGACAGGAAATCGATTCGCTCCTTGAAGATCGTGAGGGAACGGTATGGGCGGGCGTAGAGACAATTCCCACCTGGCGGCTCTGTGCAATTCAAGAGCAAAAGGTCCAATGCTACGGCGAGAAGGGTGGTCTTGGTCTGGGAGTTGGAAGCTTATTTGAGGACAGGAAAGGCAATCTCTGGGCCGGAACGGGGACCGGGCTTTGGAGATGGAGACCGGGTGCTCCGCAACTCATTCCACTGTCGGGGCCGGTCTCCGAAATCCACGCGGTCACGGAAGACAGTGAAGGAGATCTCGTCGTGACCACCCGCGCCGGGGTCATGAAGCTTGTTAACGGAAAGGTCATACCATACCCACTTATATACAGTGGGCCAAGGTTTAATCCTCATTGGATGCTCCGGGATAGCAATGGCGGCCTGTGGATCGGAACGATCGATCAGGGACTCTTGCATGTGCACAAGGGAAAGACAGATCGGTTTTCTCAGGCCGACGGTCTATCCAGCGATTTTGTTCAGGATCTCTTCGAGGACCGTGAAGGCAACGTATGGATATGCACTAACAACGGTCTTGATCGCTTTCGCGACTTCGCTGTCACCATGATTCCCGTGAAGCAGGAATCGGCTAATTCCTACGTTGAGTCAGTATTGCCGAGCTCAGACGGTAGTGTTTGGTTCGGCACTCGACATGGCTTGGACAAGTGGAATGAAGGACGCACGACCCTTTACCGGAAGAAGCGTGTACCGGTTGCGGGAATAGAGCGCGAGATTATCGATGCAGGCTTGCCGGATGACTTTCAGGCCTCACTCTATGAAGACCATCGTGGTTGGATTTGGGCCTTCTCGCGAAGCGGGGCAGCATACCTCGAGAATGGACGATTCATTCCGGTGCCAGGCATGCCCGGGGGATATGCGCATTGCATCGCTGAAGACAGCGCGGGCGATCTCTGGATCTGCCTGGATCAAGGGCTGTTTCATCTACTTCAAGGACGCAAGGTCGAACGGATTCCCTGGGAAAGTTTCGGCCTTCAGGGCTTGGCTCTCGCGGTGGGGGCGGATGCTTCGCGCGGGGGCGTCTGGCTTGGATTTTCTGAGGGGGGCGTCGCGTATTTCAAGGACCATCAACTCGGGAAATCGTACTCGGTGGCGAATGGTCTGGGCAAGGGGCGGATCAGCAGCGTTCAAGTCGATCAGGACGGTACTCTCTGGGTTGGGACCGAAGGCGGTCTCAGTCGGATTTCAGAGGGGCGCGTAGTTACGTTAAGCAGCAAAAATGGTCTGCCCTGCGACTCCGTTCACGACATGATCGAGGACGCCAGTCGTTCGTTGTGGCTTTACATGGACTGCGGCTTGGTGCGCATTACCCGGCCGGAGTTGGACGCGTGGGTCGCAAATCCGAAAGGGACGATCCAGGCCACGATCTTCGATAATTCCGACGGTCTCAGGTCGACTGCGCTTGCTGGCGCTCTGGGCCCGCGAGTCGGGAAGTCCAAGGATGGGAGATTGTGGTACGTGTCGGAAGGAAGTGTCTTCGTCGTCGATCCGAATCGCGTGGATCGGCGCCCTTATTCTTTTAACAAGCTTCCGCCCCCTGTACACATCGAGCAGATTATCGCCGATGGGAAAACATACGATCCAACCGGTGCATTGCGTCTGCCTCCACGAATCCACGACCTGGCGATCGACTACACGGCGCTTAGTTTTGTCGCCCCGGAAAAGGTCCATTTTCGCTTTAAGCTGGAAGGGCAGGACCGGGACTGGAGGGAGGTGCTGAACGTCCGCCAGGTGCAGTATTCGAATCTTGGCCCGGGCGATTACCATTTCCGCGTGACCGCGTGCAATAACAGTGGCGTATGGAACGAGGCGGGTACGTTCCTCAATTTCTCCATTGCTCCGGCGTACTGGCAGACGAATTGGTTTCGGGCGGCATGCGTGGCCGCAATTTTAGCGATATTCTGGGCCGCTTATCAGCTGCGCGTTCGCGCCTTACACCAGCGTCATACATTATTAGAGCGTCACGAAGGCGAGATCAGTGCGCTAAACGAACAGCTAATGAAAGCGCAAGAGGAAGAGCGGATGCGGATTGCCGGCGAATTGCACGATGGCATTCTCCAGCGGATTACGTCGGTCACTCTCGAGTTGGCCGCGGCGGCGATTGAGCTTCCACCCGATTCGCAAGCTAAGGCAGAAGTTCGAGAAGTCGAGAAAAGGCTGGTCGAGGTGGGCGCGGAGATTCGCCAGTTGTCTCATAAGCTTCACCCTGCGGTGCTGCATGAAAAGGGGCTGCCCACTGCTCTATCTGCCTATTGCGAAGAGTTCAGCGAGATACGAGGAATTCCCATTTTGTACAAGGCGGATGAGAATGTGGATGAATTGTCGCCTGGAGCCGCGCTCTGCATCTACCGCATCGCGCAGGAGGCCCTTGGCAATGTGGCGAAACATGCGAACGCGAGACAGGTGGAAGTTCGGCTGACCCGCTCGAACGGCACGGTTTGCCTTTTGGTTTCCGACGATGGAGTAGGTTTCGATTCCGGAAGAAACGAAGCATCCGGAGGGCTAGGGCTGATCAACATGAGGGAGCGGGTGCGCCAACTGAACGGGACATTTACGTTCGAGAGTGAACCAAGGCGCGGAACAACCGTGAAAGCGGAAGTGCCGTTTCGGCCGGCTTCGTAAATTTACCTGCCGGCTCCGTCGGCGAAGCCTCGAATCAACGTGGGGCCCCTTACAGGTTGATTGTGAAACGCTCCCTTTCCCCAAGGAGCATTCTTCGTGCAACTGAGAACTGAAGCTTGAGGGCGAGCTGGATGGAGCGGGGCGCCCTTAGAAATTGATGCGTAGACTGAACTGAATCTCCCGCGGCTGGTTGACCTGTGACAGAATCTCCCCGAAATTAGAGGAACCTTGCTGGGTCACAGGAGGCGCAAACTGCACGCGGTTAAAGATGTTGAAGAACTCGGCGCGGAACTGCACGTTGGCCCGCTCGCCCCAGAGATTTGTGGATTTCATGGCTGCGAAATCGTAGTTGTTGATTCCCTGCGAGGTTAGAGTTGGGTCGACGCGTGACTCGTTGCCGAAAGCATAGTTGCCCGGAAACGTAAAACAGGACGTGTTGAACCATTCATTTAGGCGGCTTGTTGCTGAACCAGAGATTTTCTTATCGCAACCGGGGACCACGTTCGGACGGAGCGTTCCGCCGCCGAAGAACTGCGTCAAGGGATTGGATTGCGCCTCGGTGATGAACATCGGGAATCCGGATTGGAAGCTCGTGATTCCGCTCACGCTCCAGCCGGAAACCAGCATGTCAACAGGACGAGAGAGCCTATTGGCGAATCTCTGTCCCTTGCCAAACGGCAGGTCCAGCACATAGCTGATCACCGCGCGCTGATTAACGTTGTAGCTGATGAGCGAGTATTCTCCATTCAAGTTGTTGTAGTCCTGAATCGTGCCTTCGCCGCTCGTGGAGCTCTGCGGAGATGGCTTGGCTTCCAGGAAGCCATTGAGAGTGTCTGTATTCGCAAGGTTCTTCGACCACGCGTAGTTGGCCAACAGCGTGCCGCCGGAACGGAAGCGTTTGACCAACTTTGCCTGTAGCGAGTTGTAATTGCTATGGGCGTAGAATTCGGCCGTGTCGCTGACGTTACTGTAAAACGGATAGGGCCTCAAGCTTTGACCCACGGTCATTGGAATCCCGTCCAGGGTCGTAGGATTCAGCAGCGTTGATCCCATCGCGTAATACTTGCTCGAGAGTTCGTCCAGCGAAAGCCCGATCCCGGGCAGGTTCGTCCCCTTCAAACCGGAGTAGCCGACCTCCGCCATCCAGTTGCCTTTGAATTGGTGGCCCACGGTGAAGTTCCACTGTTGCACGTGCGGGAAATTCTGCTGTGGAACCGGTCCGCTGATATTTTTTAAACTGGCGGTACAGCAGTACCGGGTCATGAAGCCCGGGTCGGTACGCCCGATGGGCTGATTGAGTGTCGTCGGGTAAAGATCTTGTAATGGCGTCGGTAATGCTCCGGTGACATTAATTTGAGTGCTGGCGGCGTTGACCAGAGAACTGCTTGCCAGCACTCCCGTCAGATCGGGGGGCAGGTAGAATATGCCGTAGCCGCCGCGGACTACCGTATCGTTGCTAAGGCGATAGGCAAAGCCCAAGCGCGGCGCAAACAGGTCGTGTTTCGGAAGGACAGTGCTTCTGTGTGGATAAAGAGGAGAATTCACCAGGGTGAGAGTTCCGGTAGCGCCGGTATACGGGTCGACGGCATAGGGCAGCAGCACCGTAGCCTTGTTATTTCTTTCCCCAACCGCTCCGGGTAATTCGTAGCGGAGCCCCAGGTCGAGAGTCAGGTTCCTCTTCGCTTGCCAGGAGTCGGTCACGTAATACGCCTGGTAGTAGCTGTAACTGGCTGTCGTACTGAACGTGTCGAACTCGATCTGCGTAGGATAGCCCATTAAGAACGAAGCCCATTCATCGCCGGTATAGGTCGTACTGTAGGTGTACTTTCCCGAGCCGCTTCCAACGAAGCCTGTACCGCTCTGATCCATCAGCCGGAGCTCAGTCCCGAACTTCAGACTGTGCGCGCCGATGATCTTGATCAGGTTCGCGTTCGTGCCATAGGTGTTCCACCAGTTCACCGCGTATCCGGTTATGTTGCCGAAGTTGTAAAAGTTATGGATCCCGTTGAGCGTGAAGACGGGAAGCACATGGATGCTCATCTGCGGAGCCAGAGCCGCGTACGCAGGTCCGAATTGCGATTGGTTTACCGAGACGCTCTCCGGATAGTTCGGCGAGTACTCCCTCACATAAGTGATGCGAACGTCCAGGAGAGTGCTCGGATTAAAGATGTAAGTGTCTCCCAGGACGGCCTGATGCGAGTCGTTGATGACATGACCGTTGGTAGTGGGCCAGCCGCCGGCATTGTTGAATTCCGAGAATCCGGTGTCATGCAGGGTCCAATAGGTATATCGGCCAAACAGTCGCTGCTTGGGACTGATGGTGTAATCAACGCGCCCGTTGTATTGGTTCTGGTGGTTCGTGATGGGCGTGGTCAAGAACCAATTGAAGGCTCCCGAAGTGTTTGGCAGCGGGTAATAGTTCATGAGGATGTGGGCCAACGGATCGCCGCAGGACCCCTGCCAGAGGTTCGTGATGGTCCATGTTCCCTCATTCGGGTTATGCACAATGTTGCAGTTTCCCAAAGGATCGATGATCGGATTCGTAAAGACACCGCTCCGCATCGCTTGGGTCGGCACATTGGTAGCCGAGCTCTCGCTGAGGATTTCCGCGAATCCCTCCCAACCAAAGAAAAAGAACGCTGTGTCCTTCTTGATCGGCCCGTTGAGCACTACGCCGTACTGGTTCTGATTGTCCTGAGGCCGAGGTGCGCCGAGTCGGTTGTTGAAGAAATTGTTGGCGTTTAACTCGGCATTTCTGAAGTACTCGTACAGCAATCCGTGCCACTGGTTGGTGCCGCTCCTGGATGTCATGTTCACCACACCGCCGGCAAAACGCCCGAAATCGGCGCCGGCAACGCTTGTGACGACGCTGAACTCCTGAACAGCGTCCTGCGTCATCACCAGGGCAACTGTGTTTCCACCGAGAACATTGATCGGGGAGCCGTCAATATACTCGGCGCTCTGGCCTTGGATGGCGCCGCCGATCTGGTAGTTACCCCAACCCTGGTTACCGGTCCGGGTGCCTTGGTTGAGACCGGTGCCGCCGGCACTCGAGCCCCCTGGCACCACGCCCGGGGCGAGGGCAATCAGGTTCATGACGTTGCGGCCATTGAGCGGCAATTCCCGTACCCGAGATCTGTCTATCTCCTCGCTCATGACGCTCGTGTCGGTTTGCAGGAGTGGCGCTTCGGAGTTCACTTTGATGGTTTCATTGATGGTACCCACAACCAGTACCCCGTCGACACGGACGAACGCTCCCACCCCTACAATTACCTGGCCGCTCAAGAACCGTTTGAACTGCGCTTTCGTCATCTCAACCTGGTAAGTGCTCGGTACCAGATTTGCGACGAGGTACTTACCTCCTGAATCCGATTGGACGGTTTGTGCTTCGTTTGTTCCGATGTTGGTCACCCTCACGGTTGCGTCGGGCACAACGGCGCCAGAGGTGTCCGCTACGATTCCCAGAATCGATCCGTAGAAGCTCTGTGCCTTCAGCGGCGAAGCAGTGCCGAGAATCGTCACCAAGCAAATTACCTTCACCGCAAACGCAATCATCGCACTGCGCGAAGCCCCTATTCTGTCCGACCACCTTGTCAACGCTGAAGTAAACATCCGATTTGCGCCTCCGCCGCGCAAGGTCGCGTATGAGGGGCTCAGCCTTGTTCCCGGATCCCGTTGCTAATATCCACTTATTCTAGAAAACGAATGTATGATACATCTGCACGAAAAGACCGCTATTTGTCAATTTTTTTGAGGAATGCACCGAGGAGATCGGAATTTATCCCATATGGGAAAACCGCTAGCGAGGATGATGGTTTGTCTGACACTACTGCTGGCATGTAGTGCGTGCGCTTTGGCGCTAGACCCCTCACTCGATGTTAGCCAGTATGCACATACCGCCTGGACGGTTCGCGACGGTTTCAGCAAGGGGCCTATTCACTCCATCGCGCAGACCCCCGACGGTTATCTCTGGCTGGGCACGGAATTCGGCTTGCTTCGCTTTGATGGCGTTCGGGCTGTGCCGTGGGAGCCGCCTGCCGGTGAGCATCTCCCGGGCGACGTTGTGACGAGGCTGCTGGTTTCGCGCGACGGAACTCTGTGGATCGGAGCTGGGAAGGGCCTCGCAAGTTGGAGGGACGGCAAGCTAACCCATTACCCGGAGATGGCGGGATGGATTCTTAATGCGCTCGTCGAGGATCATGAGGGCACAGTGTGGGCTGGCGGGTTCGGGATTCCGGGGCACGGGCGGCTCTGCGCGATCAAGGACGCCCGAGCACAGTGTTCCGACCCAGGTGAAGGAGTGCAGAGCATATACGAGGACAATAAGAGCACTCTTTGGGTGAGCACGTCCGAAGGGCTATGGCGATGGAAGCCGGGGCACGAATTTTTTCAGACGGGCAGGACGATCACCTCTGCTCTGGTCGAAGATCATGATAGAGGACTCTTGTTTGGTAGTGCTGACGGAATTCGGCGTTTCGTCAATGGAAAAGCGGAGGTGTATCCCGTCGAAATGCTGGCGCGGCTGTTCGGCGTTGACTCATTGCTCTGGGACCATGACGGCAATTTGTGGGTAGGAACTTTTGGAGGTCTGGCGCACTCCCACCATGGAAGGGCAGACGTTTTCACGGAGGTTGACGGGCTTTCTGCGAACGTGGTGAACAGTGTGTTTGAGGATCGTGAGGGCAATATCTGGGTCGCCACTGAAGGTGGTCTCGACCGTTTTCGTGATTTTGCAGTCCCGACCTTTTCCTCGAAGGCGGGGTTTCCGGCTGGTCTATACGGGTCGATCCTGGCGGCTAAGGATGGAAGCCTTTGGTTCAGCACTTCTGACAGCCTAGCCAAGTGGAAGAATTCGGAATTTACCGTGTACGAGCGGCGTGGTCCCGCGAACCATTTGGGCGCTGTAACAGCAGTGCGCAAGATACACGATAGTGGATTGCTCGGACAAGTGTTCGGCCTATTTCAAGATAGTCGCGGGCGGGTTTGGGTCGCGATGTCTAACGGGTTCGGCTATATGGACAACGACAAGTTCGTTCTGATGAAAGCCGTCCCCAGTGGGACTAGTGGCTCGATTGCTGAGGGTGTGGGAGGCAATTTGTGGTTTTCTTATGATAATGCCCTTTTCCATTTAGTGCATGGCAGCGTGGAGCAAATTCCCTGGGACAGGCTTGGTAACAAAGATGTGGATGGACGGATAGCCGTTGATCCTTTTCAGGGTGGCCTCTGGATTGGTTTCCGGCAAGGCGGCATCGGGTTTTTCAGGGATGGTCAGATCGAGCGCTCGTATACAACCCCCGATGGGCTGGGCGAGGGCCGGATTTCTCAGCTTCGACTTGACCGACAGGGCGTGCTCTGGGCTTCAACAGAGGGCGGTTTGAGCCGTATTAAGGATGGCCATATTGCAACTTTATCCACAAGGAGCGGTTTGCCTTGTGATGCAACTCATTGGTCGGAACAGGACGCCGACCATTCGGTCTGGCTGTACTTGGAATGTGGATTGGTGCACGTAGCGGCCTCTGAGATGAGCGCGTGGGTCGCGGACCCAAAGCGATCTGTTCGCGTGACATTGTTGGACAGTTCCGACGGAGTAGCGGCCAAGAGAGTTCTTTTTGGCGGCTACAGCGCGCTAGTTACGGAGTCCTTGGACGGGAAACTCTGGTTTGGTGTCCAAAACGGCGTCAGCGTCATCGATCCGCGGTACCTGGCCTTCAACAAGCTTCCGCCGCCGGTGCACATCGAGCAAATCACCGCCGACCGCAAGACCTACTGGCAGAATTTGTACAGCGATGCATCCTCCGCGCCCCCGAAGCTGCCGCCGCTGGTGCGCGATCTGACAATTGATTACACCGCGCTGAGCCTGGTGGTGTCGGAAAAGGTGCGCTTCCGCTACAAGCTGGAAGGCTGGGATCGCGATTGGCAGGACGCGGGCACGCGGCGGCAAGCGTTCTATACCAATCTTGCTCCGCGCAGGTACCGTTTCCGGGTGATGGCTTGCAATAACAGCGGGGTGTGGAACGAGGCGGGGACGTTCCTGGACTTTTCCATCCCTCCGGCGTACTGGCAGACGAATTGGTTCCGCGCGCTGTGTGTGCTCGCGTTTGTGGCGATCCTATGGGCCGCTTATCGGCTGCGCGTCGGCGTTTTGGAAGAGCGCCAGGCTTTGCTAGAGCGGCAGCAGGTATTCTCTGAGCGGCATGAAGGCGAGATCAGCGCGCTAAACGAACGGTTGATGAAAGCGCAGGAGGAGGAGCGGATCCGCATTGCCGGGGAACTACATGATGGTGTTCTCCAGCAGCTTACGTCGCTCGCTCTCCAGCTGGGTACGGCGACGCTTGCGCTTCCACCTGATTCGGAACCCAAGGCAGAAGTGAGAGAAGTGGAGAAAAAGCTGATCCATGTAGGCGCGGAGATTCGGCAACTGTCGCATGAGCTTCATCCTGCGGTGCTGCACGAAAAGGGCCTTCCGGATGCACTGTCCTCCTACTGCGAGGAATTCAGTACCACACGCGGCATTCCCATTTCGTATGAGGGTGACGAAAGTGTAGAGGAATTATCGCCCGGGGCAGCATTGTGCATCTACCGTATCGCCCAAGAGGCGCTCGGCAACGTGGCGAAACATGCCCAGGCCAAGCAAGTGCAAGTTCGGCTGACCCGCTCTGATGGCCGCGTTTGCCTCGTGGTGTCTGACGATGGTGTCGGTTTCAACCCCGATGGAATCGGAAAATCCGGAGGGTTGGGGCTGATCAATATGCGAGAGCGCGTCCGCCAACTGAACGGAACGTTCGAGTTCGAGAGCAAGCCAGGACACGGAACCACGGTGAAAGCGGAAGTGCCGTTTCGACCTGCGTCGTAAGTGTGTGGGCACCCTCTGCCTATTCAGGGGTCCGACCGATCGCGTGGATGATTTCGTCGTTTGCTTGTGTGTAATCCAGTTGTGACTGCAGAAGCAATGTCCGGGCGTCGAGTTCCTGTGCAGTTGCCATGTTGGCCTGAGAGCTGAGAGCTTCGCCTCGTACCAGTTGCTGTTGCAGAACGCGATTCGATTCTGTGCGCAAGGCGAGAAGTTCCTCAGAGACCTTGCGCATTTCCTGGGTCCTTTCCAGTTTGTTGTATGCGGTCTGCACCGCCAGTTCCACCTCATCGGAAAGCCGGGCAAGATTTTCCTTCGCCTGGGATAGCTGAGTGTCGCGCTCGCGAAGAAGCGCGCGCTTCCGGCCCGCGTCGAAAAGGTCGTAGCTGAAATGAATACCGAAGCTTCCGAAATTATGAGCTAAGAAGGGAACGTTGTTTTGGTAGCTGTAGCGAGCAAAGGCATCGACATCCGGAACATAGAGATCTGTTTTTGCCAAGCGGACCGCGGCGTTCGCCTTTTCGACTTCAAGGCGCGCTTCGAGGATTTCAGGATGGGATGCAAGCGCCTCAGTCACACACGTCTCGCGAGTGCAGGGCAGCTCCGCGTCCGCGGGGCTGGGATCGAGGTCCAACGACGTTGTCAGTGGCAGTCCTATGGCATCGTTGAGCAGTAGCTTGAGGTCGGAGAGCTGCAAATCCGTCGTCAGCAATTCCTGTTTTGCCTGCAGCAGTTGTGCGCGACTTTCGATCAGGTTCTCTTCGAGTGTGCTGCCGTATTTCACTTGCTCGACGCGTTCGCTTTGCATATCTTCCGATGCCTTGATTCTTGCTTCGGTGGCGGCACGATGGACCTGGGCAATCAAAACCTTGTAATAGAGCTGGTGAACCTTGAGGGCAACGTCGTTCTCGGTTTGTTGCGCCCGCTGCCGAGAAGCTTTCAACTCCGCCTGCGCCATGTCGTTCAACGGCCGGATTTTCAGCAGTGTAGTGAGGGGCTGGGTGAGTTGAGTGCCACTGGTCGTCAAGTCACGTCCACCCTGGTTGAGGATCGAGTTTGCGGAAGGCACGGGAGTGCCTGCGACCGTGCCGAGACTACCAGCATCGATCTGTATGAGCTGCGTATCGGTGATATGCACGAAACTGCTCTCATTGCGAATGGTGGGAAAGTACGCGCTTTTCGCAGCTTCCTTAACGTGTTGCTTCTCGTCGACTTTGTATCCGGCGATGCGGACGTTGTGGTTTTGCTTCAGAGCCAGCTGAACGGCTTCCTGCAAGGTAATGTGACGAGGAGAAGCGGTAGCCCGCGGTTCCTGAGCGAGGGCAAGTTCAGAGCACAGCAGCGATACAAGCATCAGCGATAATTTCCATTTCATGAGTGCGGCTCCTCGACCGGCTGCAGCGAGCTGAGATGCCCGTAATTCAGAGGTGATTCGCGCAGCAACGCAGTAAGCAGAAGGCCCACAACACAAGCCGCCGCTACGAGAAGGAACCCTTCGTTGAGGCTCAAGGCGTATGCCTGAAGACGCAGACGGGCTGCGATTAGGCCAACGGCACGCATTCCGGCCGCAGCCGCGCCGGATGATTTGGCGTAAGTGCCCGCAGCCAAGGCGTTGAGATTCCCGTCGGTAATCCAACTCCCGCCCGTTACATGCAGACCCAAAAGGTTTGAGTGAACCTTCTCCCGGATGGCGAGAAAATGGCTCATGTAAACGGCCCCAGTGGTTCCGCCAAACAAACGAATGGTGTGAAAAAAGGCGGAGAATGTCAGAGCCCACTGAGGCTTCGAAAGCCCGCCCGAGAAGATTGCTTGAAGGACGATGCACCCAACGAGGCCAATAAAAGCAAACGATTGTCCGACACCCGTGAGCAGCTCCGTGCGGTAGTAGTTCGCCGCCGACCAGGCGGTGGTGTAGTCGGCGTTTAACCAGCAGGCAACGGCGATGCAAGCGAATCCCGTGGCCATCAGTAAACGCGGATCCAATTTGCGGAGCAGAAGCAGAGCAGCCGTAAACGCGACGAGCAACAGCGGAACAGCGCTCCAGAGCACGGCTGGGCCGATTTGACTAGCTTCGAATCCGCGAATGGCCAACGACTGAGGAATCAGGATGATCGTGCCGGTGAGAGTAAATCTAAACCAGAACAGAAGGGTGCCGAGCAGCACCGTGTTCCACTGCCAAAGATAAGGAAGTGCCACGAGGGGGTTGGGGCCGAGCAGCCGTCGTACGAGGGCGCATAGCAGCAAAAACGATCCTGCGAGAAACAACCCGGTGAATACGCCGGAGCGCCACCAGTCGAGCCGCTCTCCTTGCTGGAAGGCGATAAATAGCATGGCCAGCCCGGCGCTCAGATACACGAAGCCAACGAAGCTGGGCACTGGAGCATCTTTTTTTCGAGGAGGAGCTGACGGTATTCCACGGTAGATACAGACCATCATCACCGGCGCGATCAGGGCGGAGTTCCAAAACATCCAGTGCCATGAAAAATGGTCGCGGTACCAACCGTAGAGTGACGGCGCAATATTGACGGCTCCATCTACAAACGTCGCGTAGAGCGCGATGGTGAAGGGAAGGAACCGGAGCGGAATATTGCGAAGAGCAAAAGTCAGAGTGAGCGGGTAAAACGTGCCGGACGTCAGCCCAGCGAGAACCAGCGCCGCAACCAGCAGGCTGTAATCGTGGATAAGCGGCAGGAGCGCGC
>Ga0335079_10003879_pt1 | contig 17232 bp, 12 predicted proteins | sample Lox_Sample_33_FD_206719 | JGI IMG/M metagenome (GOLD analysis project Ga0335079, IMG submission 206719) | Soil microbial communities from Loxahatchee National Wildlife Refuge, Florida, United States - Lox_Sample_3.3 | ecosystem: Environmental > Terrestrial > Soil > Wetlands | place: USA... | reverse complement strand
CTACATCCAGATCAAAGACCGCTCCAAGGACATCATCATCTCCGGCGGTGAGAACATTTCGACGATCGAGGTGGAGTCGGTGCTTTACCGGCATCCGGCCGTGCTCGAGGCTGGCGTGGTGGCGCGTCCGGACGAGAAGTGGGGCGAGACCCCATGTGCTTTCATTACTCTTAAGGAAGGCGCCACAGCGACCGAGCAGGAGATCATCGACTTCTGCCGTCAGCATCTAGCGCACTTCAAGGCGCCGCGGACCGTGATCTTCGGACCTCTGCCCAAGACCTCCACTGGCAAGCTGCAGAAGTTCAAGCTGCGCGACCAGGCCAAGACGATCTCGCCGCCTGCACACTTCGAGGCGAAGAAGTGAGCCTCCAACCACTGCGGCACGGAGAATTGAGCCATTGAGCCTGAGGATCGCGGATTTTCAATGACTCAATGACTCAATGGCCCAATCCAGGGCCGTGCTTGACTTCCGGCTGCGCTCTCCGTTAGTCTCCGCCCGCTCAAATGACTTGGAGGTAAGCATCCATGAGAAAAACGACGGGATGGCTGTTGGCGTTGTTGCTGCTGCTCGGCGTGCTGGGCACGGCTGCGGCGCAGGAGATGTCAGGAGGACCGCCCAAGGTGCTGGTTGTCTACCGGGAAGTCCTGAAACCTGGCAAGAACGGCATGACCCATGAGAAATCGGAGAGCGCGTTCGTGCAGGCCTTTGCCAAGGCGAAGTGGCCAACCCACTATTTCGCCGCGGATTCACTCTCCGGACACCCGCGCTCACTCTTCTTCATCGGCTACGACTCATTCGCGGACTGGGAGAAGGACAATCTGGCGACCGAGAAAAATCCGCAGCTTGCCGCCGCGCTCGACCGCGCCACGGTTAACGATGGCGAACTACTGAGCGAAGCCGAGGGACTCGTCTTCGCGTTCAATGAAAAATACAGCTTGCGTGCCAGCGTTGACATCGCACACATGCGCTACTTTGAGATCGCGGTTTATCGCGTGCGCCCGGGACATCACCACGAATGGGAAGAGGCCGTTAACCTGGTGAAGGCGGCGTACGAGAAAATCCCTGATGTTCACTGGGCGGCATTCAACACCGTTTTTGGGGGCGAGGACGAAAGCTATGCCATTTTCGTTCCGCGGAAATCTCTGGCGGAAGTCGATAAAGGCTTCGGATCGAGCAGGGAATTCGTCGCTAACATGGGCGAAGAGGGGATGAAGAAGCTCCATGAGCTGGAAGCTTCGGCGATCGTATCCACCACATCGCAGTTATTCCAGTTCAACCCGCGCGAGAGCTATCCCCCGGAAGCATGGGTTAAAGCGGACCCGGATTTCTGGAAGCCCAAGCCGGCCATGCCACCGGCGGCAACGCCGAAGAAATCGAAAACTGTCGTCCAGTGAGCGATTGAGCCATTGATTCACTGAGCCATTGATTCATTGTAGAGTCGTCACAATGGATCAGTGGCTCAATGCATTTAATGGTTAAATCAATCAATGACTCAATGGCCCATTTCGCCTCCCTGGCGGCCGCTGGCCAGCTTGCTGTGGCAGGCTGCCCGTCGCGCACCGCGTCCTACCGGATGGCAGGCGGCGCTCCGCCATATGGGCGCTTTCGGGCTGTTCGCGCTGGCCATCATCGATGGCTCGCCCATTCCAACGCTGGGCAGCCTTGACCTGCTGACCGCCATCCTGGCGGCGCGGCACCGCGAGCCCTGGTATTTCTACGCGCTGATTGCCACCGTCGGAGGGCTGATCGGTTCCTTCATCACCTATTCCATCGGGCGTAAGGCCGGCGAGGCTTACCTTGCACGGAAACTGGGCCAGGGCCGAGTGCGCCGTTTGCTCGACTTCGTCCGCCGGTGGGGTTCCGGCACCTTGATCCTTGCTACGCTCTTTCCTCCACCGTTCCCGGCCACCATGGTCTTCGCGGCGGCCGGCATTTTGAACTACCCCCCGAAGCGTTACCTGATTACGATCGCAGCCGGGCGCGCCCTGCGCTACGGCCTGCTGGCCTGGGCCGGCGAGCACTACGGACGCCACTTCATCCTTCTGGTTCGGCATCCCCAGCGCTACCTGGGCTGGTCAATTCTGATTGCCGTGCTGGTCATCGCCATGGTGGCCGCAGCCCTGCTGATGTCGCGCTGGCTTCGCGAGGAGCGGATCGTAAATAAGCAGATCGAGTCATTGGGACATTGAGTCATTGGGCGATTGAGTCCTTGAGCCATTGAAAACCGCTGAGCCGGGCTCAATGACCCAATGACTCAATGAATCAATGGCTCAATCGTCTCCGTCAAGTAAGCCGCCGGCGTCCTCCGACCATGTACTTCCGTTAGTTGGGGATGATTACCTTTGGGCTTACGCTTAGCTTCGCATGCCCGAGAGCGCCCCTAAACCCGGCGAGCCCATCCAAAGTCGTCTGCGTCAGGCGGAGCGCCGGGAATGGTGGCTGTGGTCGCTAGCCATCCTGGTTACGCTGGTACTGACGGCGGGCATCGCCTCTTTTCTGTTTCCCCTGCTGCATGCCCAGATCGATCCTTTTTACACCTTCAACCTGAGGCTGGCGTCGCGCGGGTTGGTGGGCGCCGTGCTGCTGTTCGATATCTACACGCTTTACCAGCAGTACCTGATCTCCGGCATGCGGCGGCGGCTGAACGAACGCGACGAGCTGTTCCGCCTGGTGAGCGAGAATGCCGGCGACATGATTGCCCTCGTCGACATGGACGGCAACCGCCTCTACAACAGCCCCGCCTATCAGAAAGTGCTGGGCTACTCGGCGGATGAGCTGAGCGCTACTCCGGCCTTCGAGCAGATCCACCCCGACGACCGGCATCGCGTGATCGAAGCCGCCGAGCACGCCCGCCGCACCGGCGAAGGCCGTACCCTGGAGTACCGCATCCGCCACAAGGACGGAAGCTGGCGGGTGCTGGAATCGTCCGCCAGCACCATCCTCGACAAGACCGGCACGGCGGAGAAGATGGTCATCGTCAACCGCGACGTTACCGCCCGCAAACATGCCGAGGAGAAGCTCCTGCATCAGAACTTCCACGACTCGCTCACCGGCCTGCCCAACCGCACGCTGTTCCTGGACCGCGTGCAACGCGCCTTCATCCATTCCATGCGGCACCCGGAGTACAAGTTCGCGCTGCTGTTCATCGACGTGGACGATTTCAAGAAGTTCAACGACAGCTTTGGGTATGCGGCCGGCGACGCGGTGATCGTGGAGCTGTCCACGCGGCTGGCGTCCTCGCTGCGCCGTCACCAGAAAGTGGCGCGCTTGGCCCTGATGCCGCACGGCGATGACAGCCTGGCAAGGCTGGGGGGCGACGAATTCGGCGTGCTGCTGGATGACATCAAGGATCCCAGCGACGCCATTCGCGTGGCCAACCGCATTCAGGAGGCGGTGGCAGCTCCCTTCGCCTTCAATGGCCAGGAAGTATTCTCCTCGGCCAGCATCGGCATCGTGCTGAGTTCGACCGACCGCGACCGCGCCGAAGACCTGCTGCGCGACGCCGATATTGCCATGTGCCGCGCCAAGACGGCAGGGAAAGCCCGCTGCGAGGTGTTCGACGCGGAAATGCACGCGCGCGCGGTATACCGCCTGCGGCTGGAGCGCGAGCTGCGCGCCGCCGTCGCTCGCGGCGAGTTCGTGGTCCACTACCAGCCCATCGTGCGATTGGAGAATCAGCGCATCACCGGCTTCGAGGCGCTGATCCGCTGGCAGCATCCCGAACGGGGTCTGGTCCCGCCCAACGATTTCATCGACCTGGCCGAGGAGACCGGACTGATCGTCCCCATGAACCGCTGGCTGCTGCGCGAGATCTGCCAGCAGGGGCGAATCTGGCAATCGCGTTACCCCTCCGAGCCGGCACTTACCGTCACCACCAACATTACCTCCAAAGAACTGCTGCAGGAGGACCTGGTCACCAGCATTCGCCAGACCCTGCAACAGACCGCCATGAGTCCCCGCCACCTGCAACTGGAGATTCGCGAGACCGTGGCTATGGCCGATGCCGAAAACGCTGCCCAGGTGCTGGCCAGGCTCAAAGAGCTGGGCGTAAGACTGAGCATCGACGATTTCGGTACCGGATACTCCTCGCTCAGCCGCCTGCAGGGACTGCCCCTGGATACCTTGAAAATCGATCGCAGCTTCATCTCCGATATGGGCGATGACCCCGACAAGCGCGAGATCGTCCGCGTCATCGTCATGCTGGGACAGCAGCTCGGCATGAAAGTTGTGGCCGAGGGCACGGAGACCGCCGAGCAGGTGAAGTATCTCAAGGACCTGGGGTGCGACTACGCCCAAGGCTACTTCTTCTCCCGGCCCGTGGATGCGCGCGCCTTCGAAGAGCTGCTGGCGGGCGGCCAAATTGAGGTTCCCCAGTTGGCGCACTGACGCCGTTCCCGCGGTTCCTTTCCGCATCACCGAGTTCAGATACAATCCGCACCGAGGATCCGCAAGGATGGGCTTAGCTTCCGGCACGCGACTACTGGGCAAGAGGATTGCGGAGGGGATATCGGACGATGGTAAATGGGTGCTGGCAATGCTTCCGGGGCCGCCCTCCAGGCTGATGCTGCTGCCAACCGGAGCCGGTCAGCCGCATGAATTCCCCAACGGAAGTATCGACGGCTACAACTCGAAAGGCTCTTGGTTCCACGACGGTAAGCGTGTCGCTTTCGACGCTCATCTGCCCGGCAAGCCGTCGCAAATTTTCCTGCAGGACTTGAGCGGAGGTGATCCACGCCCGATCAGCCCGGACCCGCTGGTCTCGGTGCAGGGCGGCATTTCTCCGAACGATGTGCAAATTCTGGCGTACAACGCGGAGCGAACCTTGGTGCTAGCGCCGATTTCCGGCGGTCCGCCGCGCCCGGTGGCCGGCATTCACGGGGACGACTCGCCCGCCGGCTGGAGCACCGATCCCGCTCACCTGTACGTGGTGGTGGCGGGGACTCTCCATCCCGAGCTTTACCAGGTGAATGTGCTCACCGGGGAACGGAAGTTGCTGCGCAAGATCAGCCCCGCCGATACCGCCGGCCTCTACCCGTTCCGCGGTAATTTCACGGTCGCCGCCGATGGGCGCACCATGGCTTACGAGTACGACCGCTCGCTCGACCAGCTCTTCCTCGCCGAGCCCTCGCGATGACCAACCTGCTCCATTCCTCTGAACTTCCTTCTTGCCGCATACGTAACTGGGTGTGACGATAGCCACAATGGGAGGGAGACCAATGCGCAACCGGTTTATCGTAGGACTCTTCTTGGGATTACTGACCTGCTTGCCGGCAGCAGCCGCGCCGCAGTGTGCCGAGGAAATCCTCGGTAAGGCGAAGCAGGCGGCGGGCGGAAATGCCCTGGACGCGATTCACACCACCTACACCAAGGCCAAGTTCACTACCAGCGGTCTTACCGGTCAAGCTGAGTCCTGGGAGGACAACCTCAGGGGCCGCTATCTCGAGAAATATCAGCTCGGCCCGACCTCCGGCGCCGACGGCTTCGATGGCAAGATGGTCTGGTCGCAGGATTCCTCCGGCGAGCCGCGCGTCGAAGGCGCCGAGAATGCGCGCCAGGGAGCAGCGGATGAAGCCTATCGCACGGCGATGGCCTACTGGTTTCCGCAACGCTGGCCGGCGCAAATCGAGTGTTCCGGCCAGAAACAGGAGCAGGGGAAGACTTTCCAGGTTCTGCGGATCACGCCCCAGGGCGGCCGTCCGTTCGACCTGTGGATCGAGGCGACTACCTACCTGATCGATCACACGGTGGAGAAAGCCGACATCGAGACTCGCAGCACGTACTTATCCGATTACCGCACCGTGAATGGCGTGAAGTTGCCATTTGCGATGCGCTCGACTAACGGTGATACCAAATACGACCAATTTGCGGCGCTGGAGAAAGTCGAGTTCAACGCTCCAGTCGAAGATGCACAGTTCCGGATGCCGCAGCCGCCGCTGCCGGATTTCGCCATTGCCGAAGGCAAGACCTCTACGACATTGCCGTTCGAACTGCTCAACAACCACATCTACGTCGAGGTGAAGCTCAACGGCAAAGGCCCGTTTCGCATGTTGTGCGACACCGGAGGAGCGAACATCATTACTCCGACGCTGGCGCGCGAACTGGATTTGAAAGCCGAGGGGGCGTTGCAGGGGCGGGGCGTGGGCGAGAAGTCCGAAGATGTCGGCCTGGTCAAGATGCAGAGTCTGGGAGTGGGGGAGGCGATTCTCTCCAACCAGGTCTTCGCCGTCTTTCCCTTGGAAACCTTCTCCGCCGTAGAGGGCGTAAAGATTAATGGGCTGATCGGCTACGAGGTTTTCCGGCGCTTTGTCGCGCGCGTGGACTACGAGCATCACCTGATCACGTTGACGGTGCCGTCAGCGTTCGCCTACAAGGGTGACGGCACCACGGTGCCCTTCCAGTTCAACGCCCACATCCCGCAGGTGGACGGTGCGATCGACGGCATCGATGGAAAATTTGACATCGATACCGGCAGCCGTTCTTCCCTCACCGTGCTGGGGCCCTTTGCGGAGAAGCATGATCTTGCAGCCCGCTATGGCGCCAAGCTGGAAGCAGTAACCGGATGGGGAGTTGGAGGCGCAGCGAGAGGGTTGGTCACGCGTGTCAAGGTTCTCCGCTTGGGGAAAGTGGAGGTCCGTGATCCGGTTGCGGAGCTGTCGTTGCAGAAAAAGGGCTCGTTTGTGAATCCGTATGTGGCCGGGAACGTCGGCGCGGGCGTGCTGAAGCGCTTTAACATCACCTTCGACTACCAGCACCAGCAGCTCATCCTTGAGCGTAACGCCAACTACGACAAGCCGGACGTGTTTGATCGCTCGGGCATGTGGCTCAACCAGGCCGGCGAAACATTCGAAGTGATGGACGTGGTCGCAGGCGGACCTGCAGCCGCCGCCGGCCTAAAGATAGGAGACAGGATCTTAGCCATCGACGGCCGCCCGGCGGGCCAGCTCTCGCTGCCTGCGGTCCGCCAGCAATTCAGGTCGGAGGCGGGGACCAAGCTGCGTCTCGCCGTTCAATCAGGAGAGCAGAAGCGTGATGTCGAGCTGGTGCTGAGAAACCTCGTCTGATCGTTGTCGGCCAGTTCGGCTAGCGTCTTGAAGACATCCACAACGTCCAGTTTTTCTGATTCCCGGAAACAATGTTCCGAGCCTGTTCTCGTTTTGCTCTCAGCGGCTAGCTGCGAGATGTTCCGGAAGGTCTAGCCGGCCCGGCCGCACGACAACCCGACTTGCACCCTCCTGAGGTCCCTTTTCGATCTCGCTCCATCCCCTGACATTTCATTCACATCGATCCGCAGCCCGGTTTGCCGCCGGCGGATTTCTCCTACCCGTAGCCCGATTACGTCGTGGTCCTACCGCGTGGCATGTCGGGGCGGGCAATAGATTTAATTTCTGGACGCTATAGATTTAAGTTTTAAGAACATCTCTGATCATTTCAAACAGAAAAATGCATTGGACTGCGGCATAAAGAAAATCTAAAGAGTGTATGAAGATTTCATAAAAATTTCCCAATTGAGCCCGCCCAAGTGGCGCGGCCCAGGAAGGTAGGAGCAGCCCCATGAGGAGTGTTGTTCGGGTCCGCGCCATTGTCGTTGCTCTCACACTTGCAATCAGCGGGATTGTCGCGGCAGCGAGTGATGCGACGCCACCAACTTCCCCAAGCGCGTCCGCGACAGAAGTCAGCAAGCCGGCGCCAGCTCAGATCGATACCGCCGCCGTCATGCAGCGAATGGGGGAACTCGAGAGTGAGGTCGAACGCCTGCGGGAGGAATTGCAGGCGGTCAAAGCGGCGCCGGCCGGCGCCGCTACCATGCGGCCGGCCGTTTATACGCTCTCGGATGGCGCACCGGCATCGGCCGCTGCGCCTGCCGCGGCGCCCGCGCAAGCCGCCACGCCTCCGCCCTCAAAGCCTGATCCTCTGGCTGGCCTCTCCAGCGTGTTGAACGGCGCCACGGTGGTTGGCCTGGTGGATGGCTACTACGGCTACAACTTCAATCATCCCTCGCAAGGGAACACGGCTCTAAGTGATTCCCCCGGCAACTTCACCAGCCTGCAGCTATTCACTCCGCGCAACAACCAATTTGCGCTCAACCTGGTCGAACTCGGCCTGGTAAAGACTCCTGACGCCGATAACCGTCTGGGATACAAAGCCATCTTCGGTTTTGGCGACGCCATGCAGCAGGTCAATGTGATCAGCGGCGGTGACCCAAGCTTCCTGCAGTACCTCAAGGAAGCGTATTTCTCCTATCTCGCCCCCGTGGGCAAGGGGTTGCAGATCGATGTGGGCAAGTTTGTGACGCCCATGGGCGCCGAGGTCATCGAGAGCAACGCTAACTGGAACTACTCGCGCAGCTTGCTGTTCAACTACGCCATCCCGTTCTATCACTATGGCGCGCGAGCCCAGTACACCTTTAACCCCAAGTTCTCGCTCACTGGTTACCTGGTGAATGGCTGGAATGACGTAATCCACGACCCCAGCACCGGCTACCACAACAGCGGCAAGACCGGCGGCTTGAGTTTCGCCTGGACCGCCACCAAGAAACTTACGGTCACTGAAACCTGGTTGGGCGGACCGGGAGCGACCCAGTTTGACGGCAACCACTGGCGCAACGTGTTCGATACCGTCGTTGCCTACAACCTGAACTCCAAGTGGTCGTTTCAGTTGAACGGCGACTACGGCCGGGTGGAGGCGACCAGTCCGCTCAAGCCGGTCGACTGGTGGGGCGGGGCAGGATACGTGAAGTACCAGTTCAACCCGAAGTACGCCTTCGCCGCTCGCTATGAGTACTACAACGATCCCAACGGCTACACCACCGGCATCTTCGATGAGAACGGGGTTGGGCCGCATATCCAGGAGGTGACCGCGACCTTCGAACGGCGCATCGCCACCCACCTGATCAGCCGGTTGGAGTACCGGCACGACGAATCGAACCAGTCATTCTTCCCCAAAGCCAGCAACCAGCTGGTCAGCGGTCAGAACACGATGGCGGTCGGAATGATGTTTGTGCTTGAGCCCAGCGAGGCGCCCAAATAGCAGTTTCGGCAGGAGTGATAGCAAAAAAGAAACAGGGGATGAGGCCAACAGGAAAATCCGAGAGGTGCCTGATCGGTGTACTGAGTGGAGCTCCGATTTTGCTGGCCGGGTTGTTTGCGCTCGAGACTCATCCCATCGTGGGGGTGCTGGCCACGCTGGCAGCAATGGCATTACTGCTTTCTGCGGCGGCTGAGTTGTCCCAGGCGCAGCGATCTTATGAAACGAACCTACAACGAAAAAGCAAGTAAGGAGAATGGACATGGCGGCTGACGCTCCAGTTGAAATGAAACCGACACTAGGCTTGACCGGACTGACGATGAATGCCATGGCGCTCATCGCCCCCGGCGCTTTTCTCTGGCTCACCTTTTACATTCAGGCGACCACGGGCGTCACCGCGCCGGCCATGTGGCTGGGCATCTTCGTCGCCCTGTTGCTTTGTCTGGCGACCGCCGTCAGCTACGCCGAGCTGTCGAAGCTGTATCCCGGACCGGGCAGCTCCTACTATTTCGCCGAACAGTCTTTTCTCAACCACGACAAGGCGTGGCGCTATGCCCGTCTTGCCAAGTTCGTTATCGGCTGGGGCTCGCATCTTTACTACTGGATTTATCCCGGTGTAATGGTCGCGGTGATGGGTATCCTCTGCGGATATCTGGCCGGGACCCTCTGGCCAAACTTCATGAATGCCTCTAATCCGGGCCCGGCGTTCATGATGGCCGTCTGCGTGGTGTTCTCCTTCGCGGTGGCTTATATCGCGTACCGGGGCGTGACTGGGTCCACCTCGGTCGCCATCGCCATCAACGTTATTCAGATTACGGCCTTACTGGTGTTCTCGGTGGTGGCGTTCGGCTATCGCATGAACCATCCTCCGGGCTCGGTGGCCTACCAGTTCGATTCGTCCTCGGGCGCGGCTTACACCTATGAGTTCGCGACGCAAAAGGCGATGGTTGATGGCAAGGAGACCGACGTTATCGTGCGCAATGCGGATGGTATCCCTCAGCCTGCGCTGGACAGCGCCGGGAAGCCGGTGCCGTTTCACATCAGCTATGCTGAGAAGGACGCGAGCGGCGCCTTCCTCGCTCATCCCAGCGCTGCGTCAGTATTCAAAGCCCACAATTGGGGATGGGTCTTCGTTCAGGCCACGGTCGCGATTCTGATCCTGGTGGGATTCGAGTCGTGCACTGCGCTGGGAGGCGAGGCCCAGAATCCTAAACGTGACATCCCCATCGCGGTAGTGCTTTCGTTGCTGGTGCAGGGGGCCTTCTGTTATCTGATCGAATATTTCGCGGCCAACTACTTCCTCAACAGCGGGTACTCCATGCAGAGCGCGTCGGGCTCGGCGGCGCCCATCGGCGACATGATGATCGTCGTCGGCGACGCCTTGTTCGGCGCCGGGCACGGCCGGATCTTCATGCTGGTGGAGGCCTTCACCGTGTTTCTGGCCATCATCGGCACCACGCTCTCCTGCATGAACACGGGAGCACGCGTCACCTATGCGATGGGGAAAGACAAGGAAGCTCCGGAGCACTTCGGCATGCTTCACGGGAAGAACCTGACGCCGCACAAGGCCATCTGGACCCTGGCGGTAATTTCCGCCGTCATCGGTTGTATCGGCGTGATCATGGCCTTTGGCGATGCCGGCGCTCCCACCGACGCAGCCATCAGGGCGCTGCCCCAGAACTTCTGGTCCAGCTTCGGCTACAGCACCCACGACAAGATGGCGGCTCTGCCCAATTCACTGTTGACGGTCACGCTGGCTTCCAACTTCGGCACTTTCCTGCTGTATGCCCTGAGTTGTGTGGTCTGCATGGTCGGCTACCACGGTCACCCCAATTTCAAGTTCATGCGGCACGTGGCGATCCCGCTGTTCGGATTGCTGGCCAACCTCGCCTGCATGGCGTTTTACCTGGTAGGGCCCTTCATGGGATATGGCACCAAGATGGAGCCGCTGCTGGCCTTGGCCATCGCCCTCGTCTGGGCGATCTACGGTGGGATTTACTTTATACGCGCCAGCAAGAGTTCGGGGCGAACTACGTTGGTGGCCAGCCGTACCTCGGTGGACATGATCTGATAGTGGCAACGGGCGGGCGCAAGCCCGCCCGTTCAGCAAGGCGTAAATGTTAAGGTATTCTCAAGGGCCGCTCTTAGGTGGAGTCGGCACCGATGCCGGCATGCAGCGCTCGCGACAACCTTCATTGCTGGACGTCGAGTACGCGCAAGTTTCCGATCGCGGGCGCGTACGCGAAAACAACGAGGATTATCTCGGTTTCGCTCTTCCCGCCAACAAGGATGAGGCGCGCACCCGGGGATGGTTCTTCGCGCTCGCCGACGGCGTGGGCGGGCAGGAACAAGGCCAGGTGGCATCGCAGGCGGCGGTAGAGAAGCTGGTCGCGGGATTCCGCGAAGCGCCAAAGCACGAACCCCATGCCGCCCTGCTCGGCCGCCTGGTACAGGATGCCAACATCCATGTCTATGAGACCGGCCGCGAACGGGGCGTGGCGATGGCCACCACCATCGTGGCTTGCGCTCTGCGCTTCGATCGAATAGCCGTGGCCCACGTCGGGGATTCGCGCTGCTACCTGATCCGCCGCGGACACGCCAAGGCCCTGACCCGCGACCATACTCTTGCCAACGAGCAGCAGCGCATAGGGCTGACGGCAACGAACAATCGCCACCTGCTTAGCCGCTCCCTGGGAAATGAACTTTTCGTGGCCGTCGATACCAGCGAGAACCTGCTCATGGCAGGAGATATCCTGCTGCTTTGCTCGGACGGGTTGTATGGTTCAGTGACGGCGTCGGACATGGCGCAAGTCACCGCTCGGCACGCCGACCTGCAGGCAGCAGCGCAGGAACTGGTGGCAATTGCCAATCAGCGAGACGGCAGTGATAATATCAGCCTGCAGCTGATCCGCGTTCGCGGCGTGGAACGTGTGGGCATGTACCGGGGACGGCCTTATAAGCTTCACTGAAGTCCCTCGCTCCCGCCTTCGCCGCTCACCGGCGCTGCCCAATGACACCCCTCCACCCCGGGGACCAACTCGATCATTACCGCATCGACGCCCTTGTCGCACGCAGCGGCATGGCTTCCATCTACCGCGCGACTGATCTTCGCACCAACCGCCAGGTCGCCATCAAGGTTCCGCACCCCGAGATGGAGAGCGATCCCGTCTTTTTCGAGCGTTTCCAGCGCGAGCAGGAAATCGGCGCCAAGCTCGATCATCCCGGCGTGATGAAGGTATTCACCGACGAAGACCGCAGCCAGGTCTACATGGTGATGGAATGGGTGGACGGCCGGCTGCTGCGACAAGTCCTTAATGAGCAGCGCAAATTTCCCATCGAGCGCGCGCTGCGCATCGCCGTTGCTATTTGCGACGCGCTGGCTTACATCCACAGCCACGGCGTCGTTCACCGCGACCTGAAGCCGGAAAACATTATGGTCGATGCCGAAGACCACATCAAACTTATCGACTTCGGTATTGCCGCCAACGTCGGCTCGCGGCGCATCACCTTCGCCAAGTTTTCGCAGACCATGGGCACTCCCGACTACATTTCGCCCGAGCAGGTTCGCGGCAAGCGTGGCGATGCGCGCAGCGACATCTACGCCCTGGGTGTCATGCTGTACGAGATGCTGACCGGGAAGGTGCCGTTCACCGGGCCCAACGCCTTCGTCATCATGAATGACCGGCTGCTGAACAACCCCGTTCCGCCCCGACAGATCGATCCCGCAATTTCTCCCCAATTGCAGGAGATCATCTATCGCGCCCTCGAACGCGAGCCCAAGAACCGCTACGCCAGCGCCCGTGAGTTTGCCCGCGACCTCGAACACCCCGAACAGGTAGGGGTCTCCGATCGCCCCGAACTGCACGAGTGGAAGAAGCGGCGCACACCCTGGGCCCGGCGCATCCTGTTTTACCTGCTGCTGGCGCTGATCCCCATCGTTATCTTCGGGCTGATGCTGTTCCTGGCAAAGCGGTGAATGAGGACGCGCCGATAACACTCACATCCTAGGATTGTCATGCTTCGCGAACCGAAGACTCCTTCCTGTGAATTGCTCGCGTGGCCGTCACCACGTGGACATGGTCATGTTTACCGCGGAATGAACTCCTCGGTGTGGATGACGAACTCCGGATACGCCGTCGCGCCCAGCTCAGATACATCCATGCCCAGGCGTTCGCCTTCCATCGAGGCGCGTTGCGGATAGAAGCGATTCAGCAGCCAGTTCAAGCCATAAGTGAGGGGCAGGACAAATCCCAGCAAGGTTGCCACGCCGATGAGTTGCGCCAGCCACTGTCCAGCCGCGCCCGGGAAGCGGGCGAACAAGCCGAGCGCCAGCACGCCCCAGATTCCCGCTACCGCGTGCACGGATATTGCGCCGCTGGGATCGTCCACCGCCAAGCGCACTTCGAACAACTCGACCGCGAAGATCACCAACACGCCGGCGACCAGGCCCATGAAGACGGCGGTGGCCGGAGTGACTGAGGCACAAGCCGCGCTGCTCGCAACCAGCCCGCCGACCCAGCCGTTCGCTACCAGCGATGCGTCTGGCTTGCCGAAACGGATTTGCGTGATCATGGCGGCGGCCAGAGCCGCGACCGCTGCCGCGAGCGTCGTGTTGACTGCGGCGAGCACCGTTCCCGAAGGCGCAACGCCGGTAAAGAGGATGGCGCCTGCGGAGTTCAGGCCCAGCCATCCCACCAGCGTAAGAGCGCAGCCAAGCAGCACGAGCACCGCGTTATGCCCGGGAATCGCCGCCGGGATGCCCTCGGGAGAATACTTGCCAAGGCGCGGACCAAGAATCCACGCGATAGCGAGAGCGGTCAGGCCTCCCACTGCTTGGATCGAGCTGCCGCCGCCAGCATCGACGAAGCCGCGCCCGAGGCCGTAGTTGACGCCCAGTTGCGCCAGCCATCCGCCTCCCCAAATCCAATGCGCGAACAACGGATACGTGATACCTGCCAGCAGTGCCGTCGAGGCGCAGCTTGCGGGAAGCCGCCAGCGATCGGCGCCGCTGCCCAGCGGGATCAGCGCCGCCAGGCCCACGCTGAGCATTTCCAGCCACAGCGCGAGCGATGCCGGAGAGCCATCGAGCTTCAGCCCGCGCAAAAACAGCGGCTCAGCCGCAAGCCAGTTCCATCCTTTGCCGGCCAGAATGACGACGTGCGCCGGCCGCCCGAGGTATCCCTGCCAGGCAAATCCGCAGGCGAAGTACACCAGCGCGGCCACCGCAATCACGCACAGCGAAGCCAGCATGGAGTGAGCTGCGCTGCGCGAACGGCCCAGCCCGGTATTGATGAGGGCCAGGCCGACGCCGGCCAGGGGAACCAGGAGAATGAAGAGAATGCAAACCGCCATCCCGGCTTCGGAGAATGCAGGAGCCGGCAAGACCATCATCCGCGATCCTCCGCGGCGACCAGGTGAGAGCGGAAGGCGAGCACGAGTCCGAGAGTCTCAACGCCGATCCCTGCCAGCACAAAGCCCAGGCGTTGGCCTGCCGAGGCCAGCAGCGCGACCGCGAAGATCACGATAGCCCAGCCGGCCAGCAGCAGCAGAAATCCCGCAAGTTTCATCGAGTGAGTCCTCCCGTTGGGTACATCGGGAGACGGAGACACAAATCAGCGGCCAGCCCGATGCCAGCCAGCGTAACCCCTCAGCCTAGTGCTGGGAATGGAAATCCGTCCAATCGATTTTTTTTATCGTGTCTAGAAGTCAAACCGGGACTAAAACGCCCGCCACCACAGCAGCGGGCAGAGTCCGCAGACAGCTAGCGCCCATAGCAGGGCGGCGCCCCGCCGGCCGGTCCCGCGATCGGCAAACATGTACGCATAGATTCCCTTTACAACATTGTTGCTGGCCGCCGCGATCAGAATGGCCGTAGCCGCCAGCGGCACCGGCGTAACGGTGCTGGGTGATTGGGTCAAACCCAGGATGAAGGGATCAACGTCGGTAACGCCCATGATGGCTGCCAAGGTGTAGACGCCGCCGCGGCCAAAATGGTGGAGCACGAGCTGCGTGACCACCAGGAGCGCCAGGAACAGCAGAGCGAACAGGAACGCGGCGTGAAGTTCGAGCGGATTCCTCGGCATGAATTCTCTCTGAATCGCTTCCGAACTCAGGTCAGGACGGCGCGACCACAGCCATCCGGCCAGAATGGCCGCCGCCGCCAGCGCCAGAAACGCCGGCGCCAGGCGGGCCAGCAGAGCGCGATTAAACAGACCCACCAGCGCCGCCAGGCGAAGGTACATCACGCCCGAGGTGATGAGGATCGCCCCCGAAAAGAGGTGGGCGCGTTCTTCCCGCGCCGCTCGCTTAGCGAGCACCACCGTGGTGACGGTGGAGGAGTAGGCACCTCCGAGTACCGCCGCCAAAATTACGCCACCGCGCTCCTTGGTGGCCGTCTGCAGAACATAACTGCCATAGGAAACGGCGCTCACCGCAACCACAATCACCCAGGTCTTGAACGGATTGATGTGAAAGGAACCGATGTCCTGCCGGGGCAGGATCGGCAGGATAACCACAGTGAGCAGAAGAAACTTGGTGAAGGTGAAGATCTCTTCCGGAGGAACGCGCTTGGTTAGGCCCTCCAGCGCGACCTTCAACTCCAGCAACAGCATACTGATCACCACCAGGGTGGTGGCAATCCAGAACTGATTGCGATAGACCAGGGCTCCGATCAGGTACGTGGCGAGGCCGGACATCTCCGAGGTCACGCCCGCCATCTTGAACGTGGCCAGCTTGTAGCGATAGGACAGCCACAGAAAGGCTCCCACCGTGGCGAAGCCCAGGGCCAGCGGCAGCAGTTGATCGCCGGACAACAGCGCCATCGCGTACCCGATCAGCCCGATCAGCGGAAAGGTGCGCACGCCACCGAAGGCGTAGTACTCGGGGCTTTGCTTCTGCTCCTCCCTTTCCAGTCCGATCAGGAACGAGAGGAACAGGACCAAGAGAATCTTCCATGCCTCGGCCGGCAGGAAGCGAAGGATGGGCGTCCATGCGCTGGGATCACTCACGCTGGAGACGACCTGTACCGCCCGCGCCGGACCCGTGTCAACACATTTTCCGCATTGACGGCAGCAAAGTCGTGTAGTAGCGTCCGGCGTTGCTGCCCAGTTTGTCCGATAATTTGACCGAAACCTTGCCGCAACAGGCTTTCATCTACGACGTGCTGCGCACTCCTATCGGCCGCCATGCCGGCAAGCTCGCCGGTGTGCGTCCGGACGACCTGGCGGCGCTGGTTCTGCGAGCTCTGGTGCAGCGAAATCCGTTTCCGCCCGAGGCCTACGAAGATGTGGCGCTCGGCTGCGCCAACCAGGCGGGCGAGGACTGCCGCAACGTGGCCCGCCACGCCGGCCTGCTGGCGGGACTTCCCACCGAGGTGGCCGGCCAGACGATCAATCGCCTGTGTTCCTCCGGGCTGGCGGCGGTGGTCGCAGCGGCCCACGCCATCGGCTGCGACGAAGGCGAGCTGTTTCTAGCCGGCGGCGTGGAGAGCATGAGCCGCGCTCCCATCGCCATAGCCAAAGCCGAAGCGGCTTACAGCAGGGAAGTGAAGGCCTTCGATACCACCCTCGGCGCGCGTTTCCAGAATCCGTGCTTCGTTGCGGGGTTCGGCAACGACAGCCTGGCCGAGACCGCCGACAACGTAGCCCGCGAGGTGGGAGTCACCCGCGCCGAGTCCGATGCTTTCGCCTGCGTGTCGCAGCAGCGATATGCCCGCGCCCAGCGCAACGGCTTTTATCAGGAGGAACTGCTGCCAGTTCCCATCCCCGGCAAAAAAGGCCCGCCGCTCGAGGTGACCGACGACGAGCATCCCCGGCCGGAGACCACGCTGGAAGCGCTGGCCAAGTTGCGTCCTCTGTATGAAGGCGGAGTCACCACGGCCGGCAGCGCCTCGGGGATCAACGACGGCGCCGCCGCGCTCATCGTGGGATCGCGGAAGGTGGGCGAGAAATTCGGCGCCAAGCCGCGGGCCCGCGTGGTCGCGGCGGCAGTGGCCGGGGTTCCGCCTCGTCTCATGGGTCTCGGCCCGGTACCGGCCACCAGAAAGTGCCTGGCACGAGCCCGGCTTTCGCTCGAGGACATGGACCTGATCGAAATCAACGAGGCCTTTGCCGCGCAGGTGCTGGGATGCCTGAAGCAACTGGGGATCGCTCACGACGATTCCCGCGTCAATCCCAATGGCGGGGCCATTGCCATCGGCCATCCGCTGG
>Ga0335079_10003878_pt1 | contig 17232 bp, 16 predicted proteins | sample Lox_Sample_33_FD_206719 | JGI IMG/M metagenome (GOLD analysis project Ga0335079, IMG submission 206719) | Soil microbial communities from Loxahatchee National Wildlife Refuge, Florida, United States - Lox_Sample_3.3 | ecosystem: Environmental > Terrestrial > Soil > Wetlands | place: USA... | reverse complement strand
GAGCGCAGCAACCGGCGTTCACCATCGCCGGCGTACCGATCCTGCGCGGCTACATCCTCGCGTTCGCGGTGACGGTCCCGCTCGTGTTCGGGCTGACCTGGTTCATCAACCAGACCCGCGCCGGCCGGGCGATGCGCGCCACCGCCCAGGACCCGGAGGCGGCACGTTTGATGGGCATCAACGTCAACGCCACGATCTCGCTCACCTTCCTGCTCGGCGGCATGCTCGCAGGCGCCGCAGGGCTCGTGTACGCGCTTTATGAGACGAACGTCTGGTACTTCCAGGGTTTCGAGGCGGGGCTGATCGCGTTCACCGCGGCGGTCATGGGAGGCATCGGCAACGTCCGCGGTGCGGTGCTCGGCGGACTGATCATCGGCGTCATCCAGTCGCTGGCCGATTCGCGGATGGGCCCGCAGTGGACTGAGGCGGTCGTGTTCGGCTACCTGATCGCGATCATGGTGCTGCGCCCGCGTGGGCTGCTCGGAGAGGAGACGAGGGAGGCGGGATGAACGAGTTGCGCGCGCAGCTGCGCGAGTGGCGCGCGGCCGTGCAGAAGCGGCTCCCGCCGTGGTGGAGCCGAGCGCTGGCGGGATCGCTCATCGCGCTCGGGATCGTGCTGCCGTTCCTGTTCCCGTCGTCCAGTGGGTTCATGAACGCGACGATCATCGCGGTTACGTACGCGGTGATGTCGCTGGGCCTGAATGTCGTCGTGGGCTTTGCCGGGCTGCTCGATCTCGGGTACGTCGCCTTCTACGCTCTTGGCGCGTACTCGCTCGGATGGTTCGGATCTGGGTTCTTCTTCAAGGCTCGCGTCCACGTGCTCGTCTCGCCGGTCGCGAGCACGCTGCCGGGCGTACACCTCAACTTCATTCTGGTCCTGATCGGCGCCGCGGCCATCTGCGCCGCGGCGGGGGCGCTGATCGGGCTGCCGACGCTGCGCCTGCGCGGCGACTACATCGCGATCGTCACGCTCGCGTTCGGAGAGATCATCGGCGTCGTGGCCGTCAACGGCCAGAGCGTCCACGTCGGCGGCGGCATGACGCTGACCGCCGGCAATCTGGGCATCAGCGCGGTCGACGCGCCGTACTTCCCGGGGATCGGATCGTTCAACCTGCTGAACCTGAGACCGTGGTACTGGCTGATCTTTGGCATCTTGCTCGTCGTCCTGTTCGTCAACCTTCGCCTGCGCGACTCACGGCTCGGTCGTGCTTGGGTCGCGCTGCGCGAGGACGAGGTCGCGGCCGTGTCAATGGGCATTCCGATCGTTAGGACGAAGCTGCTCGCGTATTCGATCGGCGCCGCTTTCGGCGGCGTGTCGGGTGCGTTCTTCGGCAGCTACTACACCGAGGTCAACGCCGGTCAGTTCCAGTTCGGATTCTCGATCTTCATCCTCGCGATGGTGATCATCGGCGGGCTGGGCTCGATCTGGGGAGCGGTCGTCGGAGGGCTGGCGCTCGGATACATCAACAATTACCTGATTCCTGACGTCCTGAACGGCCTCCCCGGCAAGTTCGGGCTGAACTTCCAGCTGACCCAGGTGGAGTTTGGGATCTTCGGATTCCTGCTGGTGATCATGATGGTACTCCGGCCGCAGGGCCTGATCCCGGAGCGGCGACGCCGGCTCGAGCTGACGGCCGAGATCGTGGCGGAGGACGCCCAGCTCGCGGAGGTTCCTGGCACCGGCGGGGACGCTACATGAGCCCGGTCGAGACCCCCGCGCCGCCCGCCGTCGCCGTCCTTCGCGCGGAGCACGTCACGAAGAAGTTCGGCGGCCTGGTCGCCGTCAACGACGTCTCGGTCGACGTTCGGCAGTACTCGATCGTGTCGCTGATCGGGCCGAACGGCGCCGGGAAGACGACCCTGTTCAACATGCTGACCGGGCTGTACCGGCCGACCCAGGGCCGGATCCTCCTCGGCGAGCGAGACATCACGCGCGCGCGGCCTGACGTGATCACCAGGTACGGTGTCGCGCGGACCTTCCAGAACATCCGCCTGTTCGGCGCGATGACAGCCGTCGAGAACGTGATGATCGGGCACCACACGCGGATGCGCGCAGGGCTATTCGGGTCGATCCTCCGCCCGCCCTGGGTCCGCCGCGAGGAACGGCAAACGCGCGCGCGTGCCCGCGAGCTGCTGGCCTACGTTGGCCTGCGCAAGATCGCCTTCGACCAGCTCGCCTCACAGCTGCCGTACGGAGACCAGCGGCGCGTGGAGATCGCACGGGCGCTGGCGGCTGGGCCGAGATTGCTGCTCCTCGACGAGCCGACCGCCGGCATGAACCCCCGCGAATCCGAGGCGCTGACGGAGTTCATGCGCAAGATGCGGGACGAGCTGCAGCTGACGATCCTGCTGATCGAGCACGACATGAAGGTCGTGATGGGCGTCTCAGAGCGCGTCACGGTGCTCGACTACGGCAAAAAGATCGCCGAGGGTGCACCGGCCGAGGTCCGCACGGACCCCCTGGTGATCGAGGCGTATCTCGGAAGGCAGGAGTGATGGCCCTGCTCGAGGTCTCAGACATCCATACCCGCTACGGCTCGATCGAGGCGCTGAAAGGTGTTTCGCTGACCGTTGACGCTGGCGAGGTGGTCACGCTGATCGGCTCCAACGGTGCCGGAAAGTCGACCACCCTGCGTTCGATCTCGGGCCTCACCCCGGCCAGCGCAGGGAAGATCACGTTCGCCGGGGAGGACATCACGCGTGTGCCAGCGCACGAGGTAGTCATCCGCGGGATCGCGCTTGCGCCAGAGGGCCGCCACTGCTTCACTCGGATGACAGTGCGCGAGAACCTCGACTTGGGCGCCCACCGGCGCCGCGGCCCCGAGGTCGCCGAGGACCTTGATCGTGTCTATGACCTGTTCCCGCGGCTCAAGGAGCGCGACCGCCAGAAGGCCGGCACGATGTCCGGCGGGGAGCAACAAATGCTCGCGATCGGGCGCGCGCTGATGGCCCGGCCGAAGCTCCTGATGCTCGACGAGCCGTCACTGGGAATTGCCCCGAACCTGGTGCAGCGGATCTATGAGACCATCGGCGAGATCAACCGCTCCGGGGTCGCGATCCTCCTCGTCGAGCAAAACGCTAACCGCGCGCTCGACGCCGCCAGCCGCGGCTACGTGCTGGAGACGGGGCGCGTGGCCATGGCCAACGATTCGGCGAGCCTGCACGACGATCCCGCGGTCCAGAAGGCGTACCTGGGAACATGACCGGTTACGGAGCGACACGATGAACGGCGCGATCGGCGCCAAGGCGCTGTACTTGCTGTTCGTGTGGCTGATCTCGGCGGCCGCCGCGTCATGGATGTCGGAGCGCAAGGGCTACGGCGAGCGGGTTGGGTTGACATTCGGCCTGCTGCTGTCAGTTGTGGGGCTGCTGATCGTCCTGCTGCTGCCCGGGCGCCCGGGCTCGAAGTGGCGAGTCGACGGCTGGCTGCCACGATGGCGGCGACCGCCTTGAGCGGCTGCGGCTTGGGCGAGTTCCGGGCGCAGGTCACCGATGACCCTTTCGCAGCTGGCGTTCTCAACGCTCGAAAGGTCTCGCTCCACGGCTCGTTGCCGTCCTCGCTCGACTTCCTCGGCGACGCCATCCGCGCCCTGGCCCACGAGGTCGCCGACGTGGTGGATGACCGGCTGCATCCTGCGGCGATCACAGATCTCCGACGGTGACCTGGTCGCCGACGTCGGTGGCGGCGCTAGGCTGCCGACGGCGGAAATCGATCATCTGCATACGGCTGCCCTGCTAGCGCTAGCCAGTCGCGCTCGGAAGCAACGGAACCCTCTACGTGGCGGAAACCGTGGGGAGCAGCATCAGTGCGATCCGCAACGCCGCGACCCGGACCACGGCGGTGCCGTACGGAACCGACACCCTGACCAAGGGGGGATCCCTCAACGGCCCGCTCGGCCTCACGCTGGTGCCGGGCGGCGACCTGGTCGCGGTCAACGGCAACAACGGCGACGCTGTCGAGGTTAGCCCGGCGGGCCATCAGGTCGCGACCGTGACCCTGGTTCCGAACGGGGCCGGTGACCTCTGCGGGGTCACCTCACTCGCCAACGGACAGGGACTGCTCACCGTCAACGACGGGACCAACGCTCTGGATCGCTCGGGCGCCTAGCCCGCCACGACCTCGTCACGACGCACCGGTTCAAGATCCGTACACCACATCCGTGGAGGCAAACGAACGGTCTGGACCAGATCAACCCACTGGACGCCGGGCTGCTCGGCACCGCGCTCGCGCTGATGACCGGAGCAGATGCCGAACGGCTGCGCCGAGAGCTCCGGTCCCCTCGAGGGTGCGCCAGCAGCCGCCAGAGGTGGGCTGCTGGACCCTGAGGGGCGCTCGTCCCGCTCGTCCCGGTTGCTCGTGAACCCGAACGGCCAGGTCGGTGGCGAACCGGCGGGCCCGCGGTCCTCGTGGCGCGCGACCAGGTCATGCTCGACGAGTGCCCGGACGCCGGGCTTGAGATCGCGTGCCGGGATCAGGTCCACGCGGCTGCCAAGGATAGCTTCCAGGTCGGCCTCTACCCGGCCGAGCCCCAACAGGCTCAGGCCGGGCGGCAGATCCGCGAGCAGGTCCACATCGCTGTCGGGGCGGTCATCGCCGCAGGCGACGCTGCCGACACCCGCAGGCAGGTTCTGTACCCCGTGGGCCACCGCGGCCTCGACCAGATCGTGGCGGCGGCGGCGCACCCGGCGGCCTACTGGTCCCGACAGCCTCCGCAGGCGCCGGGCCTGGTGTCGCAAGCCCATCACCAGTTCATACATAACCAGCGCGCTGATACGGTCCTGGCAGGCACTGCTGCGCCCGGGCCTGGCGGCTCGCCGTGCGCAGCGTTCGTGGGCTAGTCGAGCGGTTCCGGTCCTGCGACGATGCCGCCATCGTGGAGCCTCCCGATCTCGAGCGCCGACAGTCCGAGGATGTCGGTGAGGACTTCGTCGGTATGTTCGCCGAGCAGTGGCGCCCGCCGCGGGGGCGTCCGGGGCAGATCGCTAAATGTGACCGGTGAGCCGGGCATGAGGTACGTGCCGATCCCTGGCTGCTCGATCCGCGCCCACATGGGGTTCGCCGTTGAGCAGCGGGGGTCATTCTCCAGGAGCTCCCGGAAGGTCTGATAGGGCCCCCAGCACACACCGTGCGGATCGAAGGACGCCCTTACTTCCGCCAGCGTGCGCTGCAGAACCCATGGCTTGAGTAGCGCCGCGATTTGCTCGCGGGCGATGAACCGGTCACCCTCTTTGTCGAGGTCGACGCCGAGCAGGTGCTCGACTGCCACAAACCCCTCATCTAGTCCGGTCGCCTCGCACAGCCCCTGCCACTGTTTCGATGTGAGCGCGACGACCATGACCCGATGACCGTCGCGGGTGCGAAAGTCTCGTCCGAATGAGCCATACAGATAGTTGCCGTACTTTGGCCGCTCGGTCCCGTTGATCTGCACTTCGGCGACTTTGCCGAGGTGGCCGACCATTGCGAAGGCGACATCGGACAAAGCGATCTGGGCCTGCTGGCCACGGCCGGTCCGGGACCGCCACCGATCCGCGGCAAGGACGGTGGCTGCGGCGAGAGTGCCGGTGATCGCGTCCCAGGCGGGGAGCAGATGGTTGACTGGGTAGGACGTGTTCATCGGTCCGGTGGCCCACGGGAAGCCGGTCGCCGGGTTGACGGTGTAATCGACGGCGGAGGAACCGTCGCGGTTGCCGACAATGGCCACCATGACGACGTCGGGCCGTTGAGCACGAAGCGCGTCGTACGACAGCCACCCCTTGGCGGGAAAATTCGTCAGCAGGAAGCCGCTATCGGGTCCGGGCGCGGTAACCAGCGCGGTAACCAGGTCCCGCCCTCGCGGTGAACGGATGTCGATGGCGATGGAACGCTTTCCTTTGTTGAGACCCGCCCAGAACAGGCTGCGTCCCCTGGCAGTCACCGGCCAGCGGTGGGCGTCGAGCCCGCCGCCGACGGGGTCGAACCTGATCACGTCCGCGCCAAGCTGGGCAAGCGTCATACCGCCCAACGGCGCGGCTACGTACGCGGAGCCCTCGACGATCCTCATACCGCTCAGCAACTGGTCCACGACCTCACTCCAGTCCGATCAGCGCCACCCGGCAAGTGGGCTTTCTGCTTACCATGTCGGACGCTCGTGACGTCCGCCGGCCCAGGCTCCTAACTTCAACACAGAATCCGAGACGTGCACCTCGGCTGACGCCGAGGGAAGCGAACCAGTCAAACCGGTAACGTATCGGTGGGCCTCGCTGCTGGGACTGTAAATTCGACGCAAAGGTTGCGCGGGGGTAGTGCCTAAAGCCGAGGTGGCAGCCATGCCAGTCGGCCACTGTGATCATGCCGGGCAGGACCCGGGCACGGCGCGAAAGGCTCAATCCAAGGGTGTGGCCGTTTGCAGGCCGCTGCACGGTTGCTGGATCCCGGCATGGTGAATCGCGGCGACGTTCAGGGTGGCCCGTGCAGGCTTCGGGGGCAGCTCTCACCACGTCGCCGGGGCATCCTCCCAGGTGGCGCCTGGCCCGCACCGGGGTACGATGACACCGGGTGCGAGTTCGTGCAACCGTCCGATGCATAAGCCCGAGACCCTAGCCTCCAAAAAATCCGGCCTCATTTTGAGGCGACTCCGCCTCCACGGCGAGTATTCGCCGGCCCCGTCTGATCAAGCGGGAAACCAGTCAGGCGGCGACGGCCTCTGCCTGCATCGCGAGGTTCCCAGCGTCATTGGCAGCCCATAGGGTCGTGCCGGCTCCGTCCGGCCGCCCGTTGACGGTGAAGGTGTTCGACCGGAAGAGAGGGCTTTGCGCCCGGTAGGTGAACCGGTCTACCGGCCGACGCTCACGGACGGCGAGATCCAGCAGGAGCGTGGCGATGAGCGGCCCATGGATAACGATGTCGGGGTATCCCTCGACTTCCCGGCAGTAGTCAGCGTCATAGTGGATCCGATGACCGTTGAATGTCAGCGCAGAGTACCGGAACAGGGCGGTGCTGTCGAGCGACCATCTGGCGGAAAACGCGGCGTCAGATGGCGCCGGCTGTGCCGCCGGAATGTCCGCCGTCGCGGACATCTCTCGATAGACAATCGTCTGGTGCTCAAGTACGTTGCGTCTGCCCTCCGTGTGGAAGTCGTGCTCGACGGTGACGAAGAACAGATGCCCAGTGCGGCCCTTCTTCGGCGTGATGGACCGGATTGTGGAGATGCGCTCCACAGTCGCTCCAAGGCGCAGCGGCTCCTCGAACAAGAGGGTCCCGCCAGCCCACATGCGGCGCGCGAGCGGGACAGGTGGCATCGTGACGCCCAGCCGCGGATGGCCATCCACTCCAAGGTCGGATGCGCGGACGATGTCGTGGAAGTAGAGCCAGTGCCAGGCCGGCGGGAGTGCGTCACCCGCCGTGAACCGCGGGTCGCGGTCAAGGGTGGCGCTCATGTGATTGGCCTGCACCGGGTCGAGCCATGCTGACGTCTTAGTGACACGCCCAATCCAGGGCTCCCACCCGTTCATGCCGCGACCTCCGGTCTGCTGGCTTCGATGTGCTGACCCAGGGTCGCACATCGTGGTAACGGCAGTCTTGGAAAAACGTCTGCAGTGGCGGGGCGACGTACGCGATCCTCTCGCCGGCAAGGGGTCGTCGGCCAGCGCCGCCGCTGGGGGTGCGCCGATATTTGAACCACGCGGGCGGACCCACCTACGTCGGGGAAATCCAGGTGGCAGACATAGCAGTGCGGTGGCATCATGGGAGCATCGTCCCAGCCAGTCAGTGCGCGCAGCAACAAGAGGATGTCCCTGTGCGTGCCGATAATGTCGTCCACGTCATGGGACCAGGCGGTATTCGCTGATCAGGCCACCGACGCGAGTGTGTCTTCCCGAAGAGCTTGAAGCGGCCCGCCGGGCATCCAGCCAGACAAGCCCCACGGCACCGCGCTGCCGACGAGAAGATGCTGGTGACTTACTCGTCGGCCGAAACTGGAGACCGTCCTCACATTGAGCTAAGAGCGCCAGGGAAGCCCTGGGCCGGGCCCAAGGGCTTGCTCGGCGTGTTGCTTGCCCAACTCGATCAAGGCGCCGTGGAAGTCCGGGTCAAAAAAGAGGAAGCTCAGGATCTCCCCATGGCTCTCCGTATGGCTGCCGAGCAAGGTGCCGAGGATCCCCACGTCGGAGAACTGTTTGAACCAGCCGCGATAGCGTCGCTCGAAGACTTCGTTTGCCAGGGCGCTGATGATGCCGGGTTCGGGCGGCCCGAGGAAGACATTCTGAACCTGGCGGTACTTTCGCCCGGCATCACGGTGAGCCGGTGGCTCCGCGCCCGCGCTTTTAGCGACCTCCACGAAGCGGTTGGTCCTTCGAAGTGTGTGAACGTCCTCGGCCATTTGATCTACCAGCAGCGCTTCCAGCACGATACCCGCTGCGTCGAAGACATCGGGTTCGGTAGGCGGAACAGGTGCCGACTGTGAGGTGTCGGGGTCCGGCGTGGTAGCTACGACGATGACCCGGTCTGCGTTTAGGGCGAGCGCGGGCTTGATGGGTGCATTCAGCCTGACGCCTCCATCGACGAACCAGCCGTCAACCGCGGGTGGCTGGTCGATATGGATTGGAAGGAACGCCATCGGGATGGCGGCAGACGCCAGGACGTGCTGGGTGGCCAGAGCCACCGGGACGTAGTCGACGGCACGAACGTCGTCCGCAGGTGGCTGCGCTATGCCTTTTCCCTGCAGGAAGACGATTGTGCGGCCGCCGCTACGTGATGTGGTCACGATACCCGCGCCGTGAGCCCAGCCCTTTCCGCCATCCAGGTTGTCCCGCAGTTGGTCCCAATTGATCATCTTCTCCAACGTGCGCCGGAGAGGTGTCGTGTCCAGCAGGCTATTAAGCTGGCCGCGGCCGAGCAGTTCGGCCAGGTAGGAGGCAGTGTTCCGGATGGCGGTGCGCGTTAGTCCCGCGAATACGTCCGAAGCGCCGATCGACTCCCACGTCTGGAGCGTATTGTCGATCGCTTCCTTTGGATCCCTGGACGCAGCAAGAAGGGCGGTATTGACGGCGCCCGCGCTTGTACCCACGAGCACGATGCGCTCCTCCCCGGATGTCTCTGAGAGAAGTCGTGGTACCAGAACTGATAAGATACCTGCCTCGTATGCGCCGCGGGCGCCCGCGCCCGCCGTAACGATTGCCGTGATGCCCACGAATTTGCCCTCCCGTTGACTGAGAGCCACCCTATCGGGGCCTCGGAACCCCGGCAAGGGTGCTTCTCGTTCGCGAGTTATGGCTGGCTACCTCAGGTCCAGCTTTACGATCAGCTCTCGATCAGCTTTTGTTGGGTCCGCGCGAGTGGCCAAACGGTCATTGCCTGGTACTCCGACGCCAGGTCCGGGGCACCCAGCTGCTCAAGTTGCTTAATGAGAGGAAGGGCGAGCAGTGTCTGGACCGCCCGGTCGTCACCGCGTCAAGGCTTCAGTGAGCACGACGCCCCGCCGCTCTGGCCCGATCCGGCGCGGCAGGGACAACAAGCCCGCCCTATGCCATCGGCAGCGCCAAGCGCAGCCCACGGGTTCCGCACAGCTCGTAATTGATCGGAGTTTACTCCGCACCGGAGCATCCTCTGCCTCTGAACTGCGGCGATAACAAGATTTCGATGCGTGAGACTCCCGTTCGTGGTTACCCGGAGATCATGAAGCAGTTCGCGCCCGGGCGTTCGACCCCGGCACGCTGGAATGGCGCTGGAATGGGAGCTCCATCACCTAGCCGACGATTTCACGGCAAGGGCATGAGCCTGGCGATCGGCCTGCTTTACGTATTCGTCCTGCAGGCCGACGTGGTCAAGACTCAGGACTCGGTCAGGGCACGCAGAGGCATGCCGACGTGGCAAGTCACTTGTTCCCCACGGCTTGCCGAACCTGATCAGCAGGGACCAGGCCAGCACACCCGGCTAATCGGCACCTCACCCGGTGCCGCGGCCAAGTGGGGCTGCTGCGCAGAACGCGTAGATCTGGGCCCTGCGTTTGCCAGGCAACGCATGGCTACCCGCGCCGGGTCGGCGCTCTCCGCCCTCGTCGGTGGCTCGTCGGCAGTGTCGCGTTCCGTGATCGACCATCGGCGAGAGGGCGCACACCAGATCCGCCTTGCCTGGCACAGGTCACTACCGCGGCGCTGTTCCACCTGGCCATTGCGGAACTGATTGGGTGCCAGGCTGCTCGCCGCCGCCTGCGAGGTTTGTCATGCCCAGGACCGCCGTGTTGGTGTCCAGCCCGCGCACACGCCAGCGCCAGCTTCTCCTCGATCTGCGCCAGGTTCTCCACGGGCAGGTGGCTCACTGGTGAGAGCCGACTGCCGGGCGGTTGCCGGAGAGATCAAGTTCGGCAAATGTAGCGACTTCCAGCTGGTCCCTGACTCCGTGCGCATGGTGCGGCTCACCGGCACGCCAAACGCCCACCGTGTGCCAGCCGGTCGCTCGCGCGGCGTCGGGTGAAGCAGCACGTTCGCATCGTTTGGCTGGATGCGCGGCACCTCAGGAAACCTGTCCGTTGTCCTGTCCACAGAGCCGCTTCAGCTGGCAGCGCTGTGGCGGCGCCATCCTGGTCGGAGGGTGGTGGCGCGCGCGTCAGCCGTCGTCGGGAGCGGGCGCCGCCTTAGGTGCAGGCGGCGTACCGGCAGCGGGTACCGACTCGGGCGCCCGCCTCTGCTGTTGCTCCCGTTGCAGCCTGCGGAGTACCGGCAGTGCCGCGAAGTAGGACCCGGTCAGGGCGATGCCGCCGACGCCGATATCGATCGAGATCCGGCCCTGCTTGGCCCAGTAGACGTCCCTCAGGTCGAGCAGCAGGGCGAACTCATCCACGATGAGCGCCAGGCCAGTGCCATAGCTGACCGCGACTGCGGGGTGACGGCGGTGCCGCTCCTCGCCGCGGACGGCGACCGCACCGACGCCGGACAGCAGGCCGATTCCCCACATGTAATGATGCAGATGCTCGCCGCCGATGCTGACGTTGCGGAACGGCCCCTTGCCAGCCCGGATGCTGTAGGTGAGCCCGCGCAGCCCGGCAAAGGTGACGGTGAAGGCCAGCCAGCTGAGCAGGGCGGACCGCTGTCCGGGGCCGAGCTCCTCCTGGTATGCGTGGCGAAGCGCGCTGGGCGATGGTGCGAGGTTCGTCACACCCGCACCATACCCATGGCTGCCAGACGCAACCCGCAGCGACCGGCCGGCGGCGCGCAGAACGTCGTGACCCCGCACCGGACCATCGCCTCCGCGGCGCCGCGGAAAACCGCCGGTGGTCGCCGACCAGCGCGGTGACCCCGGCGATCCAGGGCGCGTAGACGTTGCTCCAGGCGTGGTTCGCCCAGCCGGGCGACGGCGATCCAGGGCGCGTAGACGTTGCTCCAGGCGTGGTTCGCCCAGCCGGGCGAGGAGATGTTCAGGTGCACGCCACCGGGCTGCGGGCCAGCCATTACTTGGTGGAATGGTGCCCCGCCAGGTAGCAGACGTGGCTGTGCTCGACCAGCTTGGGCCGGGCGGTCGTGCCCGAAGTGAAGTGCAGCAACAGCGGATCGGACCCGCGCGTCACCCCGGTCGGGCTCGAAGCCGGCCGGAGCGGCGCGTGAGTCCTCGTACGAACGCCGTCCGGCCACGGCCGGTCCGACTGAAATCGGCGGTCAGCCGCCCGCCGATTCCGGCGAACTTCCCGGTCTCACCCGCGGGCGATCGTTGACCGGCCCTGGATGCACCGACGCCGCCAGCTGCACGCGTGCGGACCCTGACATCCGCCGCCACTTTCGGCAGGGGCGTTCGGGACCTATGGCCGCTTCCAATGCAGGTGCGGCAAGCCCATGCTTCGCGCATCAGACCGCATATGTGGGGAGGATCACATGGCTTCCGTCGAACGTCATCTGGAGCCCGTGGCAGCCCAAGCAGCAGCGGGCAGGGCCTCTCCGGCAGTCGCCCAGCTGTGGGGGAACTCGGCGCCGCTGTGCCTGGCAGCCTTCGCGGTGACCACCTTCATGCTCAGCATGTGGAACGCCGACCTGGTCAACGTGGGGACCCTACCGGTAATTTTGGGTGTCTCGCTGGTGTTCGGCGGACTCACCCAGCTGATCGGCGGGGTGATCCAGTTGCGTACCGGGAACACCTTCGGCGGCGCGCTGTTCACTGGCTTCGGCGCGTTCTGGCTGGCCGCCTTCTACATCTTTCAGTTCCAGCTGAAGGCCGTGCCCTTGATCCAGGTCGGCCACGGGGTCGGCCTGTTCCTGTATGGCTTCGGCATCTTCGCCGCCATGATGTTCGTCGCCTCGTTCCGGACCAGCATCGCGGTGGTCGTGGCGCTGGCGCTGCTGACCGCCACCCTGTTCGTGCTGGGCGTCGGCCAGTCGACAGCGACCTCCGGGCTGATCAAGACCGGCGGGTGGATGGGCATCGTCCTGGCGGCCATCGCCATTTACCTGTCGGTCGCCGAGCTGTGCGAAGCGACCTACGGCCGCGAGATTCTTCCGGTCGGCCATCTGGCAACGGTGCCGGGTGAATCTCTCGGGGAATAGCGCATGAATCCCTCGGGGCATAGCGCGGGCAGCCTGGACGGGCAATAAGGGGGAGCGTGGTCATGGCCCGTTACGAGTAATGGTTCCGCAGCCGTACCACCAGGCGCGGATGTCCTGGCCGGTTGCCCTGCGGCCTGGCCGGTTCGCGTACGTCCAGTTGCATGTGATCAGGCGGCGGTGCCAGGCCAGCCGCGGGCCCGGCGTTAGGAGTCGGCGGGCGCCGCGGGACGGGCAGCAGCCGGGCTACAGCGGCCAGGACGGCCCGGTCGGGCCAGTCCGGCTTGGGCTGGCCCGACCGGCACCTGGCGCCGCCGACCACAGAGGTGACATGCAGGAGGGCGGCGGTCCAGGCTCGCCGGCCCGCGCGCCAGCCGCCGATGCCGTTCCTGTCCTCGCCGGGAACGACCGGGGTCGTGGGCAGCAATGTCGTCGTCGCCGATAGCTCCACAATCGGCTCCTCGAGACAAGCGCCTTGCTGATCGCCGCCTGGATCACCGCCCGCATCCACCAAGATCCACGGGACAGCACGCTTTAGCGCACGTCTGTCACGGTGGTGTGCTGAGCTGACCCTGGTGCCACTACCATGATCGGTACTGCGGTCCCATAATCACGGGCGATCTCTAACAGCCTGTTCATCACCCATGCCAGCTCGGCCACGTCTGCCGCGTCGACCTCCCGGTACCAGTACGAGCGTCCTGTGTGGCCCCGTCTCAACGACGCCACGCTCTTGATCGCTGCCCTTCGCCGCTGAAACACGGCCCATGATCTTTCCCGGCGCGGTGAGATCCGGAACTCGAACACCCCTGCACACGTGATCGCTCCCCTCGTCGCGCTGCCAGACCTTGCGTCGACGAGATGCCGTTCCGCCTGATCGACCACGTCGTGAACTCCTCGCGAGGCGCTGACGCCCGGGCCACGATCCCAGGATCGCTCTCGGACTGCTATTTCCCCATGACCTGACCCGTGACACTGCCCTCGCCTCTCCAGCCGGCGTCGGCACCGCCGCCGCGGTCGGCGGGGCGGGGTACCGCTGCGCGAGCTCGCCGGCGAGCTCAGGCGCTCCCGCCCCCGCTGCCCTCGTGAAACACTGCGGCGGCGTGGTCGGCGGCAAGCCGATTACGGCCACCTGTCCCGCAATGGGGCTGGCCGAGATGATCGCCTTGTCAAGACCCGGGACAACCCGCTGCCATGGTCGTCTTCCCGGCCTGGAGGTGGTGGTGTTTTTCCTGGGGAAGCGGCACGCGCGCGTCCCGCTGGCGGCATTCTCGGCACTACGGACAAAAAGGCGGCGCGCCAGCGGGCTAGGCAGGAGGATGAGCGCGTGAATACCGCCCGCCGCCTCGCCCTGGCAGCGATCGCTGTCCTTGTTGCCACCGCTTCACTCACGAGCTTTGCCGAGTCCTACCGGGGCCTGTACGTATGGAGCTCCGAACACGGGCTTAACGGGCTGTGGGCTGTGGCGTGGCCACTGCAGGTCGACGTCTTCATAGCGGTCGGCGAGCTCGCGCTGTTCGTCGGCCTGGCCGACCAGTGGACCCGCCGCAACCGCGTCGGGGCGTGGACCGTGACGCTCGCCGGGCTCGCCGTGTCGGTGGCGGGGAACGTCGGCCACGTCAGCGGGCACGCGCTCGCGTCGCGCGCCACGGCCGCCGTTCCGCCGCTCGCCGCTGCCGCCGCGCTTGCGGTCGGCCTGGGCGTCCTCAAGCGTGTCACCGGGGCACCTCACAAGGGCGCGCTTGCACCGCTACCCGTGGCACCGCTACCCGTGGCACCGCTACCCGTGGCAGAGCCCGCCGTGCCTGAGCGCCTACCCGAGGCTGCGGTAGACGTGCCGGGGCGAGATAGCCATGCCCGAGGCAGAGCCCCCCTAACCGAGCCTCACCCAGTCCTAGCCGAGCCCGTACCGGCGCAACTTGGCTCGGAGATGGCCCTGCCCGTCCGGGTAGGTAACGGCCATGCGGCACCTGAGCGGGGCCGCGAGGCGGCCCAGAGGTACGCCGACGACCTCCGCGACAAAAACGTACCCCCGGTCAAACGTATCGGGGACGATCTGCGAGTGGGCCAGGTCGGTGCCGAGACCCGCGGCGACGTCCGCGCATTCCGCACGCAATGGCGGGTGCGTCGGACACTCGGCCGTTGGTTCCAGGATGTGGAGCGCCGCCTTACCGGGGACGACGGGAGCCAGCCTCCCGGGAAATGATCAGGCCGACGCTTATCCTGAAGCCGCGGACCTGTCCGGAGGCCCTGCTGGAGCAAATGCCATGAGAGCGCCACCCCGGAGCGGTCCGATGATGCACACGGTCGACGGGGTTGCGGGCGTCGTGCACCGGCTCAGCTTCGTAATCGATGACGCACGAGCGTCGGCGGCTGGTACCTAACCGACTACTGACCGCACGCTGGCGACCGCACGCTGCCGGGGAGCGCACTCATGCGGGGGTCAGGGTGTGCGGTTCCCGTCGCGGGTCCCGGGTGTCGTTGGCGAGCGGGGCCAGCATGCTGGCCGCTGCCGGGAGACCTCGGCGGTACCGATGCGGTCAAGTCCTGGTGGCGGCGTGTTCCAGAGGCCTGGCTCATCAGGTGTAGCTTGTCCTGGGCCGCGGCAAGCTGGTCGAACATGGCGACCACCAGGCCGCTGGCCCATCCAAGGAGGCTCGAGTACTCGATCCGCAGCTCGGCGGCGCTCGGCACCGCCTCTTCGTGGCGGACGAGTTCCTGCAACTCGTCCGCCAGGGCAGGGGAAACCGACCGTTCAAATTCGGCGCTGACGGCCTCGAGCAGCCGCTGGACGCGCGCCCGGTCCTGCGGCGGGACGGTGGTGAGGTCGAGCTCGTCCCGTGCCGCTTCGAGCAGCCCGTACATCCGCAGGATGCGGTCGGGTGCCTCCACCCGGTACGCATCGCCGGCCTGGGGCGCGTCGAGCACGATGACGACCCGCGGCCTTATCCGGCGGCGGCCGGTTGCCTGCTGCCCGGTGCTGACCATCTCAATCGCCCCCTCACTTTGAGGTTGTCCGCCCGCCGGGCGAGCGGATAGGGCCGTTCGTCACCGGGCCCGCGCAACGCCACCTCAGGCGCTATCGTCCAGCTCGTCCAAGGCGTCCATCGCATCACGCAGCCGCTCGACCGCGGCTAGAATCGCCGCGTCGATGACGGGGCCCTCGCCCCCGCTGATCGTGTCAGGCCGTGGCCAGTCATAGGAGTCCACCACCGCCAGCGCGGCTTCCTGCAGATGCTCGGCTGGCGTACCAGCGTCCAGCAAGCCGGCCAACCGCTGCACGCGCTCCGTCAGCGCCCGGACCTCGGCCGGCACATGCCCGGCAGGCAGATGGTGATGTATCGCCTGAACCAGCCGGGCAGCGTCTGCGCGGAGCGCGTCTTCGCGCTCCCGTCGTGCGGCGTCGGTCATGGCTGAACCGTACCCGGAGTGCTCGGCGGCAGGTGGCTGGTGAACCAGTCACGGGCTAGTTCGGCGGCGGCGGTGAGGGTGCCGGGTTCCTCGAACAGGTGGGTGGCGCCGGGTATCACGGCCAGGTGGTTCTCGCAGCGCAGTTCGGCCTGGGCCTGGCGGTTGAGGTCGAGCACGGCGTCGTCGCGGCCGCCGACGATGAGCAGCGTGGGTGCCCGCACCGAGCCGAGGCGGGGGCTGGCGAGGTCGGGGCGTCCGCCGCGGGACACCACCGCCGCGATGCCGGTGCCGGGCTGCGCCGCGGCCCATAGCGCGGCGGCGGCGCCGGTGCTGGCGCCGAAGTATCCGACCGGCAGGCCCGCGGCGCCGGGCTGGGCGGCGAGCCATCGGGTGACGTCGGCGAGGCGCCCGGCGAGCAAGCCGATGTCGAACACGTTGGCCCGGTCGAGTTCCTCCGCCGGGGTGAGCAGGTCGAACAGGAGTGTGCCCAGGCCGGCCTCGGTTAAGACGGCGGCGACGTAGCGGTTGCGCGGGCTGTGCCGGCTGCTGCCGCTGCCGTGGGCGAACACCACGACCCCGATCGCGTGGCCGGGCACGGTCAGCTGACCGGCCAGGCTGGCCGCCCCGGCGCTGACCTCAATGTCTGCATCAACCTGTACATCGCGGGCGGGCGGGTCATCGGCGTCCGCCGCGCCGGCGTCCGCCGCGGAGCCGGGCGTGGCGGCGCGGTCCAGGCAGGCGATCACTTCGTCGTCGGTTGTCTGGGCGAAGTCAGCGTAGGACTGCCCGATGGCGAGGAACGGTTTCGGGGTCTGCAGGCTGAGCAGCTCGTCGGCGCTGACTCCGATCCGGGCCTCCCACCCCGGCGGCGCGACCGGCACCGCGAGCACCACCCGGGTTGCCCCCTGCACCCGGGCGATCTGGCAGGCGGCACGGGCCGTCGACCCGGTAGCGACACCGTCGTCGACCACCACCGCGATCCGGCCGGCCAGCGGCTGACGGGGCCGGCCGCGGCGGAACCGCCGGGCGCGGCGCTGGACCTCGGCGCGTTCTCGTGCCTCGGCCGCGGCGAGCTCGCCGGCGGAGACCGCGGTGGCGCGGACGACCTCGCGGTTGATGACCCGCACCCCGTCCTCGCCGACGGCGCCCATGGCCAGCTCGGGCTGGAACGGCACCCCGAGCTTGCGGACGACGATGACGTCCAGCGGCGCGCCGAGGGCGCGGGCGACCTCGAACGCGACCGGGACACCGCCCCGCGGCAGGCCAAGGACCACGACACGCCTATCGCGCAGGTCCTGCAGCCTGGCGGCCAGCCGCCGT
>Ga0335079_10003877_pt1 | contig 17234 bp, 15 predicted proteins | sample Lox_Sample_33_FD_206719 | JGI IMG/M metagenome (GOLD analysis project Ga0335079, IMG submission 206719) | Soil microbial communities from Loxahatchee National Wildlife Refuge, Florida, United States - Lox_Sample_3.3 | ecosystem: Environmental > Terrestrial > Soil > Wetlands | place: USA... | reverse complement strand
CCTAAACTAGCAGCAGAGATCGCGGCGCCAACCCTAACTCTTTGAAAACACGTGGCATTCCAGCTGTGACCGAAAATGGGGGAAAGGCCGGGCAAAACGCTGTGTCAAATCCGCGTACAATTTTGTTAAGGAACTGCCGCGTCCTCCGGTTCGCGCTAAGTAACTCAAGATAAATCAACTATCGGGAATTTGGCAAAGCACCTGCACTGGAGGAGGGCGTGGGGCGGAGACGCTGATTCTGTGCTGAGAAAGAGCATTTGTTACCTGGTACTATTGGGTGGATTTTACGCGCTGCGGGCAGCCGACGAACAGCAGCTGGCGCTGGCTTTGCGCGCCCACACCGATTTTGATCGCGTGCAGCAGGCGCCCCTGCCGGATCTTCCCGATACCACTCGTTGCGAACAGTCGCAGGCCGCCTGGCTACCGGTCGCCACGCCCGCCGACCTTGCTCAGGCGCATTTTCAAAAAGGCTATTGCGCGCTCGCGGAGGCGACCATCACGCGAAGCCCGGCTGAGTTCGTGAATGCCGCCGGCGAGTTTGACGAATCGGCGAAAGCTTGGCCGGCGCGCGCCTTCCGCCCGGGCCGGAACCGCACGCCCGAGCCGGCTCCGTCGCCTCTGCGGCTGCTGGCGCCGATCGCGCGGCTAGAAGCCGCTGTGCTTAGCGCAGGAAATGAAGACCCCCATGCGGATGCGGCGGAACTGGAACACGCCCGTGCCGCAATCGTGCCGGCGCTCGACCATCCGGTTTGCGCGAACGAACTGATGCCGGTCCCCGCCTGCTTGTCGCTCCTCGATACCAGCAGGCTGTGGCTGGGATGGATCGCGTTGCAGCACGACGATCTCTACGAAGCCGCGGACGAGCTTTCGACTCTGCCGGATTCCGGGTGGGCGCACTATGCTTCCGGCAAGCACGCGTTTCACGATCACCAGTTTGCCGAAGCCGCGGCGCAATTCGCCCGCGCGATGGAAGTCTGGACGCGGGCGCAGAGCGATTCGTCAGCTTCACTGGCTGCGCGGCTCTCGCCGCAACCCGATCGCGCAAAGGCGCTTGAAGATTGGGGCGGCGCTCAGCTGCTCGCCGGCGATCTTGCCCCGGCGATTTCCACACTCGATTCCGCCATTAAGACGGCGCCCAATCCGGCTCGCGCGCTGTTCCTCCGCGCCCGCGCCGAAGAGCTGGCCGGCCGCATGGAGCCGGCGATGGCGGATTACAACATGGCCGCCCGAACCGCCCTCGCCCACGCTCAGGATCTGGCTTCGGGCGAAGCTCATCTGTACCGCGGCATTCTGCTCTATCGCCGCAAGGATTTCGAGCACGCCGAAAACGAATTCGCGAGCGCTCTCAATTTCGAGATTCCCAACGAGCTAAAACCCGACGCGATTGCCTGGCGCCACATGGCCACCGTAGCCGGCGGCGCCTGCGGTTCGCGCGCGATGTTGGAAGATTCTCTCGGCGCCGTTTCCCCCTACTTTCCCAAAGACGAAGCGCGCGCCGTCGCCGCATCCTGCCCTCTCACCAGCGCGACTGTAACCAAAGCCGCCATATGATAGAGTGCAGGATAGTATGGCATCCCGAAGCGTCAATAAAGTAATTTTGTTGGGCCACCTCGGCAAGGATGCCGAGACCAAGTTCACGCCGAGCGGCGTCGCCGTCACCAACTTTACCCTGGCGACTTCCCGTCGCTGGAAAGATCAGCAGTCGGGGGAATGGAAAGAGGAGACGGAGTGGCACCGCGTGGTGATGTGGCGTTCGGAGAATGTCTCCAATTATTTGCTCAAGGGCAAGCAGGTGTACGTCGAAGGCCGCCTGCAGACGCGCAGTTGGGAAGATAAAGACGGCCAGAAGCGTTACACGACCGAAGTGGTGGCCGACGATCTGATTCTGCTCGGCGGCCGCGGCGATACCGCCACCGGTGAATTCGCGCAGCCGGCTGCGATGCCGCGCACCGCCTCAGCACCGCGCGCGCAGGCTGCAGCGCCGCCCGAGGATTTCAGCCAGGGCATCACCGACGACGACGTCCCCTTCTAGCCTGGTGGGGCATTCTTTACGCCTACCGCAGCCGCGTTCGCCTTGCAGTGAATTGGTTCGTGTCTGCGAATCAACTCCCGCGCGGCGTCGCGGGCGATCGCCGCCGCTTCCAACGCGGTTCGAATGTTTTGAACCGACCCGGGTTCCTGGCGTAGTTCGGTGAAATAAAGCTGGCGGTCCAACCGCGTGTGTTCCAAAACGGCGGAAACATACTCCCCCCAAAGCCGTTGGCATTCCTGACATTTATCGTGATTCGGCATGGCTGGCCTTTCGCGGCTTTTGACCTTACAACCTACCCCTCTTGTGCCCCCCTCGGAGGGGACGCGGACGTGTGGCGAACCCCGGTGCATCCGTGTTCGCGCACGTGCTGCTGCCATGCGCCCACGCTTCGCTCTTTTTGCGCATAAGTCGCATCGAGTTGCTCGTCCAATTGAGTCGCCATCTCGTCTTCGCCTCGCGTGCGTGCGTCGGCCTGGGCTTTCGATAATCTCGTAATTTCATCAAGGTGGGCGACAACCTGTTTCAGAAGATCCCGATTGGTATTGCACACGCTCAGATTTTCGCAGCCAGGCGACCGAAAGGCTGCCGCCGGCCGAGCCGGGTTGTGCGTTCGCACAACTATAGGCCCGCCAAACCGTACACAATCTTACGCAAATGAGCGGTGCGTAAATAAACATACATCCGCGTGCCTCACCGTACGGGTTTCGACAGCGATGGTTGCTCCGCGGCGTTGATAATGAGCAGGGACTGTGTTTTTTTCGCATCGAATTCACTGCGAATTGTCTGCCCGGAGGCTTTCTCGTGTTCAACATCGCTGAAGACATTTGTTCTATCACCGAGTTCAAGCGTCGGACCACCGATGTCCTGACGCGGCTGCGAGGCACTGGGCGCGCTTTAGTGCTGACTACCAATGGAAAAGCCGACGTCGTCGTGCAGGATGCCGCGTCTTACCAGAAGCTGCTCGATCGGCTTCAGGCCTATGAGAACCGTTCGCGGGCTGCCGGTGCGGTGGGAGAGTAGCAGTTGACGCATTCTGAACAGGAATTTAGAGACGAGCCCCGGCCGCTGACCGGAAACTTCATGCCGGCATCGAACGTGACTTCCCAAATCCTTCTGGCTGAAGACAACGCCGCGGACGTAGCGTTGGTGCGAGAGGCGCTCCAAGAACACAGCGTGAGTTGCGCACTTCACGTCGTCAAAGACGGTGCGGAGGCAATCGGGTTTATCGAGCGTCTCGACGAGGATCGCCGCGAGCCCCGTCTCGACCTGCTGCTCCTCGACATGCATCTGCCGAAACGCGACGGCGAAGATATTCTGAGACGGCTCCGCTCCACCGAGCGCTACGCACAGACTCCCGTCATCGTGATGACGGCTTCGACTTCCCCGCGAGATCAGGAGGCCGCCGAGAAGCACGCGGCCCTGCACTACTTCCGAAAACCGTCGAGCGCGGCGCAGTTCCTGAAGTTGGGCGCCATCATCGAGGACATCCTCTCGGGGAGGAGCCGGCGTGGGGCGAAGCCCGCGCGTGAGCGAACACAAGGAGGTGCGGCATGACGGCCGGCAATGGAAAACCACCCGCTGAAGCAGCCACCCTGCTTCTGGCTTTGGGCGAAGAGCGATTCCGTGAAATGATCGACGCGCTCCCGGCCGCCATCTACACCACCGATGCCGAAGGCCGGCTGACGCATTTCAATCCGGCCGCCGTGCGCCTGTCCGGCCGTGTCCCGGAGCTGGGCACCGATCAATGGTGCGTGACATGGAAAATCTTCATGCCGGACGGCACGTACGTTCCTCATGACCGGTGCCCGATGGCCGCGGTTCTGAAGGGGCAGCCGGTCGATCAGGGCGGCGAATACATCGCCGAGCGGCCGGATGGGTCACGCTTCTGGTTTTCACCTTATCCCACCGCGCTTCGCGATCGCGACGGCCGCATTATCGCCGGGATCAACATGCTTGTGGACGTCACCGAGCGCAAGCGGTCGCAAGAAGCCCTGCGCCGCAGCGAGGAGCGCTTCCGCGGCTTCTTCAAATCGTCGGCGATCGGCGTCGCGATTCTTTCACTGGACGCGCGATTTCTGGAGGTGAACCGCGCTTTTTGCTCGATCACCGGATACTGCGAAGAGGAACTTTGCGGGCTCGATTCCGCCCGGTTCACTCATCCCGATGACTGCGCGGCAATGCGGGAGCTCATCGGGCGGCTGACCGCCGGCGAAATTCCGAGCTTCGTTCTTGAACAGCGCTACTGTACCAAAGACGGCCGCACCCTCTGGGTGAGCAACAGCATGTCGCTGATGCGCGATCAGCGCGGACGGCCCGAATACCTGATTGCCCTGTGCGAGGATATTACCGCGCGAAAGAGAGCCGAAGACGACCTCCGCGAGACCGACGAGCGGCTCCGCGCCATCATCGAAACGACTCCGGAATGCATCAAGGTGGTCGCGGGCGACGGCAGTCTGCTCCACATGAATTCGGCAGGCCTGGGAATGGTTCAGGCGTCCCGGCCCGAGGACGTAGAAGGCAAGTCTATTTACGACGTCATCGCGCCGGAGTTCCACGACGCCTTTCACAGCTTTCACGAACGGATCTGCCGCGGTGAGCGCGGATCGCTGGAATTTGAAATCGTCGGGCTGAAAGGCCGCCGGCGCCACCTGGAGAGTTATGCCGCGCCGCTCCGCAGGCCCGATGGCACCATGGCCCAGCTCGCCGTCACGCATGACATCACCGACCGCAACCGCAGAGAGAGCGCCGCGCTGCTGCTCAGCGCCATCGTCGACTCTTCCGACGACGCCATCATCAGCAAGAACCTCAACGGCATCATCACAAGCTGGAACAAAAGCGCGGAGCACGTCTTCGGCTACACGGCGGAGGAAGCGATCGGGAAATCGATTACCATTCTGATTCCTCCGGACCGCCTGGATGAGGAGGTCGATATTCTGAACCACCTCCGGCGCGGCGAGCGCATCGATCACTTTGAAACGATCCGACGGACCAAAGACGGAAAGATGCTCAACATTTCTCTGACAATTTCCCCGGTGAAGGATGCGAGCGGAGAAACCATCGGCGCCTCGAAAATCGCCCGCGACATCACAAGCTTCAAACGGGTGGAACGCGCCGCCTTATTGCTGAGCGCCATTGTCGATTCGTCCGACGACGCCATCATCAGTAAAGACCTCAACGGCATTATCACGAGCTGGAACAAAAGCGCCGAGCGCGTGTTCGGCTACACCGCCGAGGAGGCGGTTGGAAAATCGGTAACGATGCTGATGCCGGCCGACCGCCTGGATGAAGAGCCGCGGATCCTCAGCCGATTGCGGCGCGGCGAGCGTGTCGATCACTTCGAGACCATTCGCCGGTGCAAGGACGGCACGCTGCTCGATATTTCGCTCACCATTTCGCCCGTGAGAGACGCGTACGGTAAAATCATCGGCGCGTCCAAGATCGCGCGCGACATCACTGGGCGTAAGCGGGCTGAAGCGGCGCTGATTGCGAGCGAGGCTCGCTTCCGCCAGCTTGCCGATTCGATGCCGCAGATGGTTTGGACCGCGCGCCCGGACGGCTATTTCGACTATTTCAACGAACGCTGGTATCAGTTCAGTGGATTGAGCCGCGAAACATTCGGGGATGCGAGCTGGAAACCCCTCTTGCATCCGGAAGACGCCGAGCGGTGGTCCGAGACGTGGTACAACTCGGTCCGTGCCGGCCAGCCGTTCGGCATCGAGCACCGGTTCTGGGATCGGGAGGGGAAGTGCTGGCGTTGGTTCATGAGCCGCGCGCTTCCGGTCCGCGATGGCTACGGCAACATCGTGAAATGGTTCGGCACCTCGACCGACATCGACCAGCAGAAGCGCGTCGAAGACGAGCTTCGGCGCGCCAACCAGGATCTCGAACAGTTCGCCTACTCCGCGAGCCACGACTTGCAGGAACCGCTGCGCAGCATCAAGATCTACGGCGAGCTGCTCACCACCCGTTATGCCCACAAGCTGGATGGCCGGGCTTTGGAATTCCTCGAGTATCTGCACACCGGCGCCACCCGCATGGAATTTCTCGTCCGCGACCTGCTGGCGTACACGCAGGTGGGACGGCTTGATCCGCCTCCCGAAGACGTCGACGCTAATCAGGCTCTGACCGCGACCATCGAGGACTTGAGCGGCGCGATCGCGGAGAGTGGCGCCACCGTGACGCGCGATTCTTTGCCTGCTATGCACGTGCATGCAACGCATCTGAAGCAGCTGTTCCAGAATCTGATCGGCAACGCCATCAAGTACCGCCGGAAAGAAGAACCGCCGGCGATCCACGTCACCGCCGAGCGGCAGAATGGGTTCTTCCGGTTTTCAGTTCGCGACAACGGAATCGGCATTGACCCCGAATACAAGGAACACATCTTCGGCCTGTTCAAGCGTCTGCATTCCGGAGAGGAGTATTCGGGCACCGGCATCGGGCTGGCCATCTGCCAGCGCATTGTGGAACGGTATCACGGCCGGATCTGGGTTGAATCCGAGCTGGGAAAAGGATCGGAGTTCATTTTCGTGCTGCCTGTTTCGGGAGCACAGTTGGAAGACAGTCATTTCACGACCGGAGAGTAGAGCCGATGGATGCAGCCAGCGCACCTGACCCGTCCCTCACTGCCGGTAAACTTTGGCCTGCGAGCGCCCGGAAGGCCGTTGGCGATTCTCTGTTCGCGACAACGGGATTGGGAATGAACTTGAGTATTATTAGGAGCATTTCTGTGGGCTGTTCAAACGTGTCCATTCAGGAGGCGAGTATGCCGGCACCGGAATGGTGGAGCGATGTCACGGCCGGATCCGGGTCGAATCGGAACCCGGACGAGGGTCAGCCTTCCTCTTCACCGTCCCCGTCTGACGCGGCCGCAAAGAAGCGGCGCACGATCCTGATCGTGGAGGACAACCGGGCCGACGTCTTTCTGATTCGAGAATCCCTCGAAACCGCGCAGATCGACGCCGACCTTGAAGTCGTCTCCGACGGCGAACAAGCCATCCGATTTTTTCAGCGGGCCGAGCGTGATCTCGCAGCGCCCTGTCCGGCGCTTGTCCTTCTCGACATTAACCTCCCGAAACGGCAAGGACGCGATGTGCTGAAGCACTTGCGGCAGAGCGGCCGCTGCTCCGACGCGGTTGTGCTCATCGTGACATCGTCGGATTCGGCGCACGATCGCGAGGAGATGACGGAACTGGGCGCGAAGGGTTATTTCCGGAAACCTTCGGAATATCGCGATTTCATGAAGCTCGGTGACCTTGTAAAAACGCTGCTGGCGGATGCGCCCGGCGGCGAAGCACTTTGAGGGTCCGCCGCCATAAAGCGATTCCAATGGCCTCGTAGATGAGGCTCAAACCATCGGGGCGGCCGACAACGCACGGCGATAAGTCCTTGGGAAACCTCCCGTAGCCCGGCCGCCCCGCAACACCTTCCTGTCAGCCTCAGTGTCTTTTGTCCAGCCTCTGCTCAATCTCCCGCAGAAATTCTTCTTCGCGTTCAATTTCCAGAGTCACTGCCAGCCAGTAGAGCGGCAGCGGCGCCAGCAGGTCATCGCAGCCCTCACACAGATTGACTGTGTCCTTTTCCGTCGTTACGATCGCCGCCGCGCCCTTTGCCTGAAACTGCTCGGCCATGTGGCGCAGCTCGTGCGGCCGGTAGCGATGATGGTCGCGGAACTCCAGCCAGTCCACAAGGCGCACTCCCGCTCGCTCAAGCGTGCGGTGGAACGCCTGAGGATTGCCCAGCCCGCAGAATGCGGCGGCTTTGTCGAAAGGGGCGTCGGATATAGAAAAGCGGCGGCCGGTGCGGTGCTCGACCCAGCCGTCCGCCCGCAAGCGGCCATGAAAGACAGCAACCGAAGGATTCCACTGCCGGACTTCCCGCTCGATCGCGCAACCGAGATCACTGAACTCGCTGCGCGTGATGATCACCACATCCGCGCGTGCCAGCCCCGACACCGGCTCGCGCAGCCGGCCGATGGGAAACAGGGCGCCGCCGGCAAACGGGTTCAGCGCATCGAGGAGGACGATATCGACGTCGCGCGCCAGCCGCGCGTGCTGAAATCCGTCGTCCATCAGCAGAACGTTCACGGCGAACTCGCCGAGGAGGCGGGTTGCCGCGGCAAAGCGATTGCTGCCGATCGCGACAGGCGCGAGGCCGGAACGCACGAAGAGTTGCGCCTCGTCGCCGGTGCGGTCCGCGGCAATCCCCGCGCCGGGAGCCACCACCAGATCCTGTTCGGGGGTGGCGCGGTTGTAGCCCCGTGTCAGAATGCCCGGCTTTTTGCCGCGCTCGTTCAGCGCAGCGGCCAGCCGCAGCACGCACGGAGTCTTGCCGGTTCCGCCCATCGTGAGATTGCCGACGCTGATCACCGGCACATCGAGCCGCCTCTGCTGCTTCAGACCGCGCGTGGCGCGACGGCGCGCTCCCCCGCCCCAGATGCGCGCCAGAGCCCATGCGAACGCGTACCACGGCTGCGCCGGCCGGTAGCGTGCGAGATACCCATCGTACAACCGGCGGACGGCCGCGACGGCGCGCCCCGTTGCGCCGCGCCGCGCCTCGGCGCAAGTAAGCGCCCGGCCGCCGATCTCGCGGCCAAGCACCGGGTCGCCGAGGAAACGATCGACGGCGCCGGTCAAGTCGGATGCGGACTTGATCTCGACCATGGCTCCGGCCTGCCGGAAATCTTCAGCGATCGCTTCGAAGTTTTCCATGTGCGGGCCGGCGATCACCGGCTTTCCAAACAGCGCCGGCTCGAGCACATTGTGGCCGCCGCGCGAGGCGAGCGTCCCGCCCATGAAGACGACATCCGCCAACGCAAACAGGCTGCCCAATTCGCCGATTGAATCGAGCAGCAGCACGGCCGGAAGCTCGACCGTGTCACTCGCCTGTAAGCGCGAGCGCCGCAGGTACCGGATGCCGGCCGCGTGCAATTTTTCAGCCGCCTGGTCGAACCGTTCCGGATGGCGCGGCACCAGAATCAGCAGGAGCCCCGGACGCCGCTGCGCCAATGCCTGGAAGGCCGCAATCACGGTATCGTCTTCATCCGGATCGCCGGCGACCGCGGGCGGCATCGTGCTGGCGGCGATCCAGACCGCGGCGGGCCGCACCCTTTCGAGCAGCGCCCTCACCGGAGAATCGGGGGGCGCCGGCACCGCGGTGAAATCGTATTTGAGATTCCCGTTCAGCCAAACGCTTTGCGGCATGGCTCCCAGATCCAGGAAGCGCCGGCACATCGATTCGCTTTGCGCCCAAATTTCGTCCACCCAGGGCAGCACGGCACGAAAAACCCAGCGCAGCCTGCGATATCGGGGCAGGGCGCGGTCGGAGATGCGGGCGTTGACGATCATCAGCGCGGCGCCGGCACGCTTGGTCTCGCGAAACAGGTTCGGCCAGATTTCGGTTTCGGCAATGATGACCGCCGAGGGCCGGATCGCCCGCAGCACGCGACGCACCGCCCAGACCGTGTCGATCGGCGCATAGAAGACGCCGTGAGCCAGTCCGGCCAGTTTGTCGCGCGCCAGGGCCTGACCGGCCAGTGTCGAGGTCGATACAAAAATCCGGCTACGGGGGAACTCCCGCCTCAGCGCGCGCAGGAATTCCAGGCAGGCGCTCACTTCGCCTACCGAAACTGCGTGCAACCAGATGGCGCCCGGACCGGTCTGTCTAAATGAGTGCGAGAGGAAACCGAAGCGCTGCGGCAGCGAACGCCAATAACCGCGGTTCGCGAGGGCTCGCGAAAGGAAATACAATAGCAGCCACGGCAGTCCAAACGCCTGAAGAACCCGGTAGAGGAGATAGATGCCTTTTCTTTTCAAACGTTTGGTTCTTTTTCTGAGTATAACGGCGGCATTGGCGGCGGACAAGGAACCGCCCGCGTTTCATGCCGAAGCGGTTGCGAGTTATCCGCATCACCAAACCAACGATCAGGTGACGATCGCGGTAGACCCCTATGTTTCGGGTGAGAAAGTCCAGGCCGCGTTCGGCAAGTTGAATCCGTATTCGCTGGGCGTCCTGCCGGTGCTCGTGGTCATTCAGAACGACGGCGACAAGTCGATTCGCCTGGACAGCGTCCACGCGGTCTACACCGGACCGCAGGGCGACAAGGTCGACGCCACGCCGGCTAGCGAGGTTCGGTATCTGCGCGGCCCGCGCCGGCCCGATGTCGTGCCCGGCCCCACCGGCGGCCTGAAGGTGGGGAAAGGGAAAAAGAATCCGCTCGCGGCGTGGGAGATTGAAGGACGCGCCTTCGCCGCCAAGATGCTACCCGCCGGCCAAACCGCCAGCGGGTTCTTTTATTTTCAAACCGGCCTGCAGCGCGGTGCCACTCTGTATCTGAGCGGCCTGGCCGATGCAAAGTCGGGGCAGGAGCTGTTCTACTTCGAGATCCCGCTGGAAGAATCGCACTAGCCGGAATGCGCCGATACGATGTCGCCGTGATTGGCGCCGGCGCGTTTGGCTCCTGGACTGCGTGGCACCTGTCCCGCGCCGGAAAGTCGGTGCTTCTGGCCGATGCAAGGGCGCCCGCGCATGCGCGTTCCAGCTCCGGAGGCGAGAGCCGGGTGATCCGGATGGGATACGGCGCGGATGCGATTTATACCTCGATGGCGATCCGGTCGCTCGCGCTCTGGCACGAGCTGTTTCGGAGAACCGGTCAGCCTCTGTTCCACCGCACCGGAGTGCTGTGGATGGCGCTTGAAGACGATCCCCGCAGCCAAGCCACCCGCACGACCTTGGATGCTTGCGGCGTGCCGATCGAGATTGTTCCCGGCGCGGAACTCGCCCGGCGGTATCCGCAGATGCGCGTGACCGATCCGCGCGCTTTCGGCATTCTGGAACCGGAAAGCGGAGCGTTGATGGCGCGGCGGGCGGTGGCTACGGTGGTCGGGGACGCGACGCATCATGGGGTGACGTACGTCACCGAAGGGGTCAGGCCGCCTGCCGGCGCCCGGCGGATCGACTCCCTGGGAACCCTGTCGGGAAACACGGTTCACGCTGACGTTTATGTATTCGCCTGTGGGCCGTGGCTGCCCAAGCTTTTTCCGGAGTTGTTGCAGCGCCGCATCTATCCGACCCGCCAGGAGGTGTTCTTCTTCGCGCCGCCGGGCGGTGACGAACGCTTCACCGCATCCCGCCTACCGGTGTGGATCGACTTTACCGATCCGCGCGGCCCCTACGGATTTCCGGACCTCGAAGGCCGCGGTTTCAAGCTCGCATTGGACCAGCACGGTCCGGCATTCGATCCGGACGAGGGGGACCGGTGCGTCAGCGCCGAAGGCATTTCGGACGCGCGCCGGTTTCTGGCCGACCGCTTTCCCGCATTGCGGGATGCGCCGCTAGCCGAAGGCCGCGTGTGCCAGTACGAAAACACTTCGAACGGAGATTTTCTGATCGACCGCCACCCGGAAATCGAAAACGTGTGGCTGGTGGGCGGCGGCTCGGGTCATGGATTCAAGCACGGGCCGGCGGTTGGAGAATCTGTGTGCGCGCATGTGCTGGGAAGAGGCGCCGCCGAACCGCGGTTTTCTTTGGCGACGAAGCAAGAAACCCAGATACGAACCGTCTATTGAACTAGCTGGTGGCGTCCTGCTTGTGGAATGGCACAAGTTTGTGCAAGACCCGCAGGAACCGATTTCCGTCTCCCGTGCTCTTCTGCGCGTCCATGGGCGGATTGTCCGGGTTCTCCGCGGAAATGGACGGTTTTGGCTTCGCATGGGGGGCGATGGGTCGGGATGGGGGTCGCGCTGACGCAATTGCGCGCGGCGGAGCGGGCTTCGAGACCGGCTTGGGGCTGACGCTGGCCGACTGGACGGCTGATGGCGCCGTCACTTCTTGAACGGCAGGCGGATGAGAGACGACCAACGGCATCGGCCGGCGCGCGGCTGCGGTGTAGGCTTCGTAACCGCCGAATAGCAGCAGGGCACAGGCCGCGGCTCCGATTGCGGGTTGCAACACTCGCGAGAATCGCGGGTGTCCACCGGCATGCGCCGGCCGGAGCAACGGCGCCGCGCCGGCTTCACCCGGCTCCGGCAGACTCGCGATTTCCAATTGGTCCAGGGCCGCGCGGAACTGTTCCGCCGACTGAAAACGCCCGTCCGGATCTTTTGCCATGGCGGTCAGAATGATCTGATTCAGCATCGGCGGCAATTCCGGTGCTCTGTCGATGGCAGCCAAAGGCTGCACCTCCAGGTGAGCCCGCATCACATCGAAGCTGCTGGGCAAATCGAATGGTTTCGCACCGGTCGCAATTTCATAGAGCAACACCCCGAGCGAATAGATATCACTGCGGGCGTCGATCGGGCCGTCTCCGCGCACTTGTTCCGGCGACATGTACCAAGGTGAGCCGAGCGGCACGCCGGAATGAGTCAGGCGCACATCGCCAGCGGTCTTCGCCAAGCCAAAGTCGGTCAGCTTAACGGTTCCGCCGGGCGTCACGATCATGTTCGAGGGCGCAATGTCGCGATGCACCACCCCTTGAGAGTGGGAATACTGCAAGGCACGCAGGGTCTGGCAAACGTAATTTAGCCCGGTTGCGAGAGGCAGGCGGCCCCGAGATAGCAAATTCTGCAATGACTCGCCCTCAATGAACTCGAGCACGAGGAAGAACTCGTTGTAGTAGCGAAATGCGTTGTAGACTGCCGCAATGTTGGGGTGAACCAGCCGAGCTTGCACCTGCATTTCCCGCACGAATCGCTGTTCCTGTTCGGGGTCGGTGTGACCGGATGCCAGAAGCTTCATGGCTTCGATGCGCCGCGTGATGGCGTGTTGGACCTTATAGACGGTTCCCATGCCACCGGTGCCCACCGATCCGATGACCATGTAATCGCCGATCACGGTTCCCGCCATGTAGCTCATTGCGATCTCCTAGCCCAGCCTGCACCTGCGTTCGTTCCGAGTGCGGGTCAGGACCGGAGGTAGTTGCAACCCGCGTGCCAGGATTTAAGTGGTTGAGAGTTCGCGTATTCCGGAAGCCGGCGCGCGGCTGTATTTACCGACAACTAACGAAGGATAGCGTGTAAATCTCGCGAGGCCGAGGCCGGTCGCGGCCCGAGCAAGCGTCCGGCGAATCCTTTACGAGAAAGAGGAAGGGCGGGAAACCTCTTAACCAACTCAGGGGTTGACCGTTCCAGCAGGGATCTCCACAATCGAAGCCGTGATACTTCTTGAAGGCGAGCGGGTCATCGACCAACTGGACGGTTACGGCTTGATTCTCACGACGCATCGAATTCGCGAGGGCACGAAGCGGGATTTTGCGAGCATCATGCTCGAACACATATGCTCGATCTCGATCGAACAAGTAACCAGGACCTGGCTCCTGGTGGCCGGCACTGCACTGATCGTCGCGGCCTCGATTACCGCGGAATACCACAGGGTCCCGTTTGATATGGACGCACAGATTGGCGCTGCGGGGCTCCTTCTGATCGTTTGTTATTTTATGACTCGTTTTCGGGTCGTTCAGATCGCTTCACCCGCGGCGCGCATTTATCTGCGCCTTCCACGGCGCAAGAAAAAAGCAGACTCGGTGTTGCGGTTGATCGATGCCATTGAGTTCGCAAAAAGCGAGCGTATGAGCTTTCTGTCTGAAAGCCGGTGGGAACGGGCTAGCTAAGCTGGCGAGCCCGGTGGCAACCCTTGAAAACTCGCAATGCTGGAGAATTCAGCCGCGGAGGTTTGCGATGTCGTGTAGGAGATGGCGAAGGGGAAGCACGCTGTTGAGCATGATGACGGTGGTCGTGTTCTCATGGGCTGCAGAAAACGCGCCGGCCCAGGAGAGCGCCCCGCGGCCAAGCCCGTTTCGCAAGCAAAAGCCGCCGGAGCCCCGTCTGACGATCCCGGCTGGGATGGAGTTCTCTGTGCGGCTCGCTGAAACGCTGGACACCAAACGGGTCCATGCTGGCGACCGGTTTTCGGCGATTCTCGATGCGCCCATCACCGTTCACGGCCGGGTTGTCGTGCCCGCGGGGACCATTTTCGAAGGACACGTCATCGCGTCGGAAGCGTCCGGCCGGCTTCGCGGGCGGGGCGTGCTCGAGTTGGCCCTGGATTCGTTTTGCTTGCGCGACGCCACCTACCGGGTTCTGACTGAGACAGAGGTTCGCAAGAGCGGTGACCATAAGACGCGCAACGCCGTCCTGATCGGCGGCGGGTCGGGAATGGGAGCTGTAGTCGGAGCGCTGACCGGTGTGGGCGCTGCGATTGGGGCTGGTGCGGGCGCGGCAGCGGGAACAACCACGGCATTGATCACCGGGAAGCGGAACGTGAAGCTGCCGGTCGAGACCCCGCTTGTATTCTCGTTACGCCGCAAACTCGACGTAAAGGTGTAGCCGCTACACCCCTGCCGGATCGCGGACCCCCCGCTACCCTCGTGATACACTCCGGTCATGCCGGACGTTCGCGAGGTGCGTGACGAGCCGCCGCCGTTTCTGGGGACCTGGCAGCGCGTCTATATCGCAGTTCTCGTCTATCTCAGCGTGATCATCGCCGCGTGCTACGGCTTCACGCGGGCTCTTCAATGACGAGTCTCGACTGGCTCGTCCTGTTTGCCACTCTCACCGTAATCGTCGGCTACGGCCTGTATCGCAGCCGCGGAAGCAATACGGTAGACCGGTTTTTGCTCGCCGGAAAAACCATGCCGTGGTACGCCATGGCGCTTTCCATCATGGCGACGCAGGCCAGCGCCGTCACTTTCATCTCCACCACCGGGCAAGCGTACGTCGACGGGATGCGGTTTGTGCAGTTTTATTTTGGGCTGCCGATCGCGATGATCATTTTGTGCGCGACGGTGGTGCCGGTTTTTCATCGCGCGAAAGTGTTCACCGCTTACGAATACCTCGAGCAGCGGTTCGATTCGAAGACGCGCGCGCTCGCCAGCATCATCTTCCTGTGCCAGCGCGGCCTTTCGGCGGGCCTGACACTGTACGCGCCGGCGATCGTGCTCTCAGTGATTCTGGGATGGCCGGAGCGCGCCACGATTTTTCTGATGGGTGTGACGGTGATTACCTACACCACGCTGGGCGGCGTGAAAGCCGTGACCTGGTCCGACGTGCAGCAGATGATCATCATCTTCGCGGGCCTGGTGATCGCGCTGGTTACTCTGATCCACCTGATGCCCAGCACGATTTCGCTGCCCGACGCGCTCTATCTGGCAGGCGCAGCCGGCCGCCTGAACGCGGTCACGACCGAATTCAACTGGAACGACCAGTTCACATTATGGAGCGGCCTGATCGGCGGCACGTTCCTGTTCCTTTCGTACTTCGGATGCGATCAATCGCAGGTCCAGCGCTATCTGACCGGAAAATCGATTGCGCAGAGCCGGCTGAGCCTGATCTTCAATGCCGTGGCGAAAATTCCGATGCAGTTTTTCATTCTGTTTATCGGGGCGATGGTGTTTGTGTTCTACCTGTTTGTCACGCCGCCGGTTTTGTTTGAAGAAGCGGAACTGAATCGGATCCAGAGCAGCCCGGCGTTTCGCCCGCTGGCTGAGCGCTATTCGCAGGCATTCGAGCAGCGGCGCGAGGCGGCGCTCGGGTTGGTCGAAGCACACCACGCCCACCGCGCCGCTGCCGAGCAGGAGCAGGTTGCCTCGTACCGCGCGGCGCAGCGGAATATGGACCTCGCGCACCAGCAAGCCGAGGGATTGGTGGCGAGCACGGGCGGCGAGCAGCGCTTCAGCGATACCAATTACATATTCCTCACATTCGTCACGAAATATCTTCCGGCCGGCCTGGTGGGCTTAATCATCGCGGTGATTTTCGCCGCTACGATGTCAGCGAGCGCGGGCGAGATCAACTCGCTGGCGACGGTCTCAATGATCGATCTCTACCGGCGCTATTTTCACCGCCAGGGCAGCGATCATCATTACCTGATGGCTTCGCGGTGGGCGACGATCTTTTGGGGCGCGTACGCCATCGCCTTCGCGGGATTGGGCCGCAAGCTCGGCTCGCTGATCGTGGCAGTGAACGTGGTGGGTTCGCTCTTTTACGGCTCGCTGCTGGGCGTGTTCGTGCTGGCGTTTTTTTTCCGGCGGGTGCGTGGAACGGCGGCGTTCGCGGGTATGCTGGCGGGCGAAGCCGCGATTTTCTGGGCCTTTTTCTTTACCCACATTTCTTTTCTCTGGTACAACGTGATCGGCTGCGTGGTGGTGATCGCGACCGCGCTGGCGGTGACGCATCTTCGCGCGGAGACAGTTGCGTAACGCAGTGGCGCCGACGATCTTGTCGCCGGCGGAAGTGACCACGGCCGAGCCGCCGTGGCGCACTGGCTCAATTTGCCATGCAAATATGGCCCAATAGTATGGAGACGATTTGTTTCGAGACGCGAAGGCGGTATCCGGCGCCGCAACGGATACGGAAACCGTTCGTCCAGGACTCGAAGCCCTGGTCCGCCGTGCGGCGTATCAGCGCCTCCACGCTCTTCTCGGCACCGAACCGAACGCGCTCGATGTGCCTCGGCGCCGCGAAAGGCCGGTGGCTCCGCGGAAGCGGAAGTAATGGTTTTGGTAGATACGTCAGTCTGGATCCGGTCCCTCGCGAATCGAACGCCGTTCGTTGCGGAGTTGGGGCGGTTGCTTGATTTAGAAGAAGTGGCCGGTCATGAAATGGTTTGCGGAGAGCTTCTCGCTGGGGATCCCGGAGGTCGCAAGCAGCTGTTGGCCGACTATCAGCAGCTTCGTCACGCCAGCGTAGTTCCTCATCGAGAGGTGGCCGCATTCGTGCGCCATCGACGTTTCGATGGCCGCGGCGTAGGCTGGATGGATATTCACCTGCTTGCGTCCGCAATGGTAAATCGGCTGGAACTGTGGACCGCCGACCCGCGCCTCGCCACAGTTGCCGCCGAATAGGGCATCGGCCACGAAATCCGCCGGTAGAACGGCTCAGATCCTGGCACATGCGGCCGTTTGACATACGGCTATACCATGTTATATGTCTAGACATATGCGGACGACAGTGCGACTTGACGACTCCCTGCTCGAACAGGCGAAGCGCGAGGCCGCGCGGCGGCACGAAACCCTCACGGCATTGATTGAACAGGGTCTCCGGCTTGTGCTCGCCCGTTCCCATACTCCTCAGCGCCGGCGCCGCGTCGTCCTGCCGGTGTGTGGCAGAGGCGGGGGTGTCCTGCCTGGAATCGACCTGAATGACAGTTCGGCACTTCTGGACGCTATGGAAGGACGGAAGTGATTCTTCCCGATGTCAATGTGTTGCTGTAT
>Ga0335079_10003876_pt1 | contig 17236 bp, 15 predicted proteins | sample Lox_Sample_33_FD_206719 | JGI IMG/M metagenome (GOLD analysis project Ga0335079, IMG submission 206719) | Soil microbial communities from Loxahatchee National Wildlife Refuge, Florida, United States - Lox_Sample_3.3 | ecosystem: Environmental > Terrestrial > Soil > Wetlands | place: USA... | reverse complement strand
GGCGCCCGCGGCCGGCCCTCCAGGTACGCGAAGGTCGTCTCGTCGGGGGCGACGAGGCCGGCGCGTGCGCCGGCCTCGATCGACATGTTGCAGATCGTCATCCGCTCGTCCATGTCGAGCCCGCGGATCGTCGCGCCGCGGTACTCGATGACCGAGCCCGTGCCGCCGGCGACGCCGAGGCGCTGGATGATCGCGAGCACCAGGTCCTTGGCGGTCACGCCGGGCGCGAGCTTGCCGTCGACGTTGATCGCGAGCGTCTTCGGCTGCCGCTGCAGCAGGCACTGCGTCGCGAGCACGTGGCCGACCTCGGTCGTGCCGATGCCGAAGGCGAGGGCGCCGAAGGCGCCGTGCGTGCTCGTGTGGCTGTCGCCGCAGACGATCGTCTGGCCGGGCTGCGTCAGCCCGAGCTCGGGGCCGATGATGTGGACGATGCCGCGGTCCGGGTGCTCGATGCCGAACACCTCGACGCCGAACTCGGCGCAGTTCTTCTCGAACTCGCGCACCTGGCGCGCGGCGCTCTCGAGGCGGATCGGGATCCTCCCGTAGAGCTCGTCGGCGATGGTCGGCGTCGAGTGGTCCATCGTGCCGACGGTGCGGTCGGTGCGCCGCACCTTGAGCCCGCGGCCGCGCAGCATCGCGTAGGCCTGCGGCGTCGTGACCTCGTGCGTCAGGTGCAGGTCGACGTACAGCACCGCCGGGGTCTCGTCGCTCTCGGCGACCACCTCGTGCGCGCGCCAGATCTTCTCGACCAGCGTCGTCGGCGTCATACGGTCTCCCGCACCGTGCGCGCGTCGACCGACAGCTGCGCGTGCGCCGGGCGCGTGCCGTTGCGGGTCGACTGGATGCGGTTGATGACCTCGAGGTAGGCGCGGGCGCTCGACTCGATGATGTTGGTGCTGATGCTCGCGCCGCGGTAGCTGCGCTCGTTGTGCACGACGTTGACGATCGCCTCGCCCTGCGCGTCCTCGCCCTCGGTGACGCTGCGCACCTCGAAGCTGTGCAGCTTCACCGCGGTGCCGGTCGCGGCCTCGATGGCCTTGAATGCGGCGTCGATCGGCCCGTCGCCGGTGGCGCCCTGCTCGACCGAGCGCCCGTCGCTGTGCGTGAGCCTGACGACCGCCGAGGCCGCGGCGCCGGTGGTCGCCGAGGTCCACAGCGCGTCGATGTGCCAGGGGCCCGCGCCGTCGCCGCCCGCGCGCAGCACCAGCGCCTCGATGTCGCCGTCGAAGAGCTCCTTCTTCTTGTCGGCGAGCGCCTTGAACTCGGTGAAGACGGCCTCGAGCTCGGCGTCGCTGAGCTCGTAGCCGAGCTCGCGGACCCGGTCGCGGAACGCGTGCCGGCCGCTGTGCTTGCCGAGCACGAGGTGGGTGCGGGTGAGCCCGACGTCCTGCGGCCGCATGATCTCGTAGGTCGAATGGTGCTTCAGCATGCCGTGCTGGTGGATGCCGGACTCGTGCGCGAAGGCGTTCTCGCCGACGATCGCCTTGTTGCGCGGCACCGGCATGCCGGTGATCGTCGAGACCAGCCGCGAGGTCGGGTACAGGCGCTGCGTGTGGATGCCGGTGTGCAGCCCGTAGTAGCCCTCGCGCGTCTTGAGCGCCATCACCACTTCCTCGAGCGAGCAGTTGCCGGCGCGCTCGCCGATGCCGTTGATCGTGCACTCGATCTGGCGCGCGCCGGCGCCGGCCGCCGACAGGCTGTTGGCGACCGCCATGCCGAGGTCGTTGTGGCAGTGCACCGAGAGCACGACCTGCTCGATGCCCGGTACGTGGCGCCTCAGGTACTCGAACACCTCGGCGAATTCCTGCGGCGTCGTGTAGCCGACGGTGTCGGGGATGTTGATCGTCGTCGCGCCTGCCGCGATCACCGCGCTGACGACCTCGGCGAGGAACTCAAGCTCGGTGCGCGAGGCGTCCTCGGGCGAGAACTCGACGTCGGCGACCAGGCTCCTCGCGAGGCGCACGCCCTCGACGGCGGCCTTCAGGATCTCGCCCTTGGCCATGTTGAGCTTGTGCTCGCGATGGATCGCGCTCGTGGCCAGGAACACGTGGATCCGGTGGCGCGGCGCGTCCTTGATCGCCGAATGCGCCTTCTCGATGTCGTCGCGGTTGCAGCGCGCGAGGCCGCAGATCACCGGACCCTGGACCTCGCGCGCGATCGTCTGCACCGACTCCCAGTCGCCGCGCGAGGCGGCCGGGAAGCCCGCCTCGATGACGTCGACGCCGAGGTCGGCGAGCGCCTTCGCGACCCGAAGCTTCTCGGGCGGCGTCATGCTGCAGCCCGGCGACTGCTCGCCGTCTCGCAACGTGGTGTCGAAGATGATGACGCGGTTGGGGTCGTGGCTGCGCATGACGGTGTCTCCCGGGCCCTAGCGGGCCTGTTCCAGCCAGGGCATCCGGGCGCGCAGCGCGCGACCGACCCTCTCGATCGGGTGCCTGAGATCCTTGTTGAGCAGCTTCGTGTACTTCTTCTTGCCGCTCTTGGCCTCGCGGATCCACTGGCGCGCGAACTTGCCGGCCTGGATCTCCTTGAGGATCTTCTTCATCTCCGCCTTGGTCGTGCGCGTGACGACGCGCGGCCCGCGCGTCAGGTCGCCGTACTTCGCGGTCTCGGAGATGAACTGGTGCATCTTCGCGAGCCCGCCCTCGTGCAGCAGGTCGACGATGAGCTTGAGCTCGTGCAGCACCTCGTAGTAGGCGGCCTCGGGCTTGTAGCCGGCCTCGACCAGCGTCTCGAAGCCCTTGACGACGAGCTCGGTCGTGCCGCCGCAGAGCACGACCTGTTCGCCGAAGAGGTCGGTCACCGTCTCCTCCTCGAAGGTCGTCTCGAGCACGCCGCCGCGCGTGCCGCCGATGCCATGCGCGTAGGCGAGCGCCTTGTGCTTGGCCTTGCCGGTCGCGTTCTGCGCGACCGCGATCAGGCACGGCACGCCGCGACCCTGCTGGTACTGCCGCCGCACGAGGTCCCCGGGACCCTTGGGCGCGATCAGCACGACGTCGAGGTCCTTGCGCGGCTTGATCTGCTTGAAGTGGATGTTGAAGCCGTGCGCGAACAGCAGCGTCGCGCCCCGGCCGAGCGAGCCCTTGATCTCGGCGTAGACCGCCGGCTGCGCGAGGTCGGGCGTCAGCAGCGCGACCAGCTGCGCGCCCCTGGCGGCGACCGCGGGCTCGGCGACCTTGAGGCCGTCCTTCTTGGCCTTGGCCCAGCTCGCGCCATCGCGCCTGAGGCCCACGACGACATCGTAGCCGCTGTCCTTCAGGTTCAGGGCGTGGGCGCGGCCCTGGCTGCCGTAGCCGAGGATCGCGATCTTCGCGCCCTTCAGGGCCTTCGAGTCGACATCTTTCGCCGAGTAAATCCGCATGAGCTCTCTCCGGATGCAATGCCAGGGGCCAAAAGAAAACCCCGCCTCGGGCGGTGCCGGTGCGGGGTTCCTGTGTTGAGTGGCGACTTCGCGTCAGCCGAGGATCCCGCACCTCCGAGTGCGAAGAAGGAGGGGAAGCGCGAGCGCGAGCGGACGCGACGCCAGCGGCGTCACGTGGGCACGGGCAATCGGAGGGTCACAGACAGCCATCGGGGTCGCGCGTCGGGTTAACGCCCGGATGTCAGCATAGCGGCCGCGGCCTTGTCAACGTGGCCGCTCCGTTCGACTATTCAGGGCTCGGAGGGCCCCGATGCTGCCGTTCCTGGAAACTGCCGATGCGTCCTGCCGTCCGCTCTGGCTGGTGCGCGAAGAGGACGCCGACGGCTGGCTCGCGCGCCTCCCCGAGCGCGGCCGGCTCGAGGCCTGGGTGCGCGGCAACGGCTTTCGCGGCGAGCGCGGCCGCGTTCTGATGCTGCCCGGGGCGGGCGGCGAGCCCTCGGGCGCCGCACTCGGCCTCGGACGCTTGGGCTCGCTCGGGGAGCTCATGCCGCAGCACCTGCAGGGGGCGCCCGATCGCCTCGCGCCCGGCAGCTACCGGCTCGCCGACGGACTGTCGCCTTCGGCGGCCACCCACGCGGCGCTCGGCTGGGCGCTCGGCTGCTACCGCTTCGACCGCTACCGGCGGGGGAGCGCGCCGCCCGCGCCGCCATCGCTCGTGGCGCCTGCCGGGGCGGATCTTCCGCTCGTGCGGCGGCTCGCCGAGGCCGATGCGCTCGCCCGCGACCTCATCAACACGCCGGCCTCGGACTTGGGGCCCGCCGAGCTCGCGGCGGCGGTCGAGCGCGTCGCGCGCCGCTATGGCGCCGAGTTCCGCGAAATCGTCGGCGATGCGCTGCTCGCCGAGCGCTGCCCGGCGATCCACGCCGTCGGGCGGGCCTCGCCGCGCGCGCCCAGGCTCCTGGAGCTGCGCTTCGGTACGAGCGGCCCGCGCGTGACGCTGGTCGGCAAGGGCGTGTGCTTCGACACCGGCGGGCTCGACCTCAAGCCCTCGACCGGCATGGCGCTGATGAAGAAGGACATGGGCGGCGCCGCCTGCGCGCTCGCGCTCGCGCAGCTCGTGATGGACGCGCGCCTGAAGGTGCGGCTGAGGCTCCTCGTGCCCGCGGTCGAGAACAGCGTCGCCGGGAACGCCTACCGGCCCGGCGACGTGCTCGCGACGCGTGCCGGCCTCTCGGTCGAGGTCACGAACACCGACGCCGAGGGCCGGCTCGTGCTCGCCGATGCGCTCGCGCTCGCCGACGAGGAGCGCCCGGAGCTGCTCGTCGACCTCGCGACGCTGACCGGCGCGGCGCGCGTGGCGCTCGGGCCGGAGCTCCCGGCGCTGTACGCGAGCGAGGAGCGGCTCGCGACCGAGCTCGCCGCGCACGGCCGCGCGAGCGGCGATCCGCTCTGGCCGATGCCGCTGTGGGGCCCGTACGAGGACGAGCTCGCCTCGAAGGTCGCGGACCTCAGCAACGCCTCGGCGTCCGGCTTCGCGGGCTCGATCGTCGCGGCGCTCTTTCTCAAGCGCTTCGTCGCCGAGTCGACGCCCTGGCTGCACCTCGACATCTACGCGTGGAACGGCAAGGAGCGCCCCGGTCGGCCGGTCGGGGCCGAGGCGCAGGCGCTGCGCGCGCTCTTTGCGCTCTTGTCGGCCCGCTACGCGACGTGACCCACCTCGCGCCCCGCGACCTCGCGTTCCTGCTGCTGATCAACCTGATCTGGGGCTTCAACCTGATCGCCAGCAAGGTCGGGGTGCAGGCCTTCCCGCCGGTGCTGTTCACGGCGCTCAGGTTCACCGCGCTCGCGCTCGTGCTGGTGCCGTTCCTGCGCTGGCATCCGGGGCGGATGCTGCAGCTGCTGACCGCGGCGGTGCTCTCCGGCGGGCTGCAGTTCTCGCTGCTCTTCACCGGCCTCGCGCTCACGACCCACGTCGGCTCGGTCGCGATCGCCTCGCAGCTCGGCGTGCCGTTCACGACGCTGATGTCGGTCGTGCTGCTCGGCGAGGTCATCCACTGGCGCCGGCGCCTCGGCATCCTGCTCGCCTTCGGCGGCGTCGCGCTGATCGCGATGCAGCCGGGCGTCGTTGCCGAGCGCGCCGGGCTCGCGCTCGTCGTCCTGTCGGCGTTCGTCGGCTCCCTCGGCGTCATTGCGGTCAAGCGCCTCGGCGAGGCGATCCGGCCGCTCGAGCTGCAGGCCTGGTTCGCGTTCTCGGGGCTGCCGGTGCTGTGGCCGCTGACCTGCTGGCTCGAGAACGGCCAGCGGGCCGCGATCGACGCCGCGGGCGCCGCCGGCTGGGGCGCGCTCGCCTTCACGGTCGTGTGCTCGAGCCTCGTCGCGCACACCGGCTACTACTGGCTGATCGGCCGCTACCCGGTCTCGAGCGTCTCGCCGCTGACGACGCTCTCGCCGGTGTGCTCGGTGATCCTCGGCGTCGTGCTGCTCAATGATGCGCTGACGCCCAAGCTCGTCGCCGGCGGTGCGCTGACGCTCGTCGGCGTCACGATCATCGCGCTGAGGGACCCGAGCGCGGTCGACACCGGGAGCTGACATCCCATCTGGCGCCGCCGCGCCCGGCGCCTTCACAATAGCGCTGCGGGCGCCCCGGCCCGCGACCAAGGCCAAGCCCCATGACCCGCAGAAAGTCCCCGACCGATCCGCGCGCCTACTCCCGGCTCGTGACGGAGGGCGTCACGCAGACGCCCTCGCGCGCGATGCTGCGCGCGGTCGGCTACACCGACGCCGACTTCGAGAAGCCCTCGATCGGCGTCGCGAGCACCTGGTCGAACATCACGCCCTGCAACGTCCACATCGACGGGCTCGCGACCGCCGCCGCCGCCGCGGTCGACGCCGCCGGCGGCAAGAGCCGGATCTTCAGCACGATCACCGTCTCCGACGGCATCTCGATGGGGACCCCGGGGATGCGCTACTCGCTCGTGTCGCGCGAGGTGATCGCCGACTCGATCGAGACGGTCGCCGGCGCCCAGGGCTTCGATGGCCTCGTCGCGATCGGCGGCTGCGACAAGAACATGCCCGGCTGCGTGATGGCGCTCGCGCGCCTCGACCGGCCGGCGGTGTTCGTCTACGGCGGCACGATCCGCCCCGGCGCGCAGCGGCGCGACATCGTCGCGGTGTTCGAGGCGGTCGGCGGCCACGCCGCCGGGCGCGTCAGCGACCGCGAGCTGCACGAGGTCGAGTGCACGGCGATCCCGGGCGCGGGCAGCTGCGGCGGCATGTACACGGCGAACACGATGGCGTCCGCGATCGAGGCGCTCGGCATGAGCCTGCCGAACAGCTCGGCGCAGGAGGCGGTCTCGGCGACCAAGGCCGAGGACTGCCGGCGCGCGGGCGAAGCGGTCCTGCGGCTCGTTCGCAACGGCATCCGCCCCTCCGACATCCTGACGCGCAAGGCCTTCGAGAACGCGATCACGACCGTGATCGCGCTCGCCGGCTCCACGAACGCGGTGCTGCACCTGCTCGCGATCGCGCACGCGGCGCGCGTCAGGCTCTCGATCGACGACTTCACGCGCATCGGCAGGCGCACGCCGGTGCTCGCGGACCTGAAGCCGAGCGGCAAGTACCTGATGTCGGAGCTGATCGCGATCGGCGGCATCCGGCCGTTGATGAAGGCGCTGCTCGCCGAGGGGCTGCTGCACGGCGACTGCCTGACGGTCTCCGGCGGCACGCTCGCCGAGAGCCTCGCGAGCGCACCCGACTATCCGCCCGGCCAGGACATCGTGCGCAGCACCGACCGGCCGCTCAAGGCCGAGAGCCACCTCGTGATCCTCTACGGCAACCTCGCGCCCGAGGGCGCGGTCGCGAAGATCTCGGGCAAGGAGGGGCTCGCCTTCGAGGGCACGGCACGCGTGTTCGACTCGGAGGAAGCGAGCCTGCAGGCGATCCTCGACGGCACCGTCCGGGGCGGCGAGGTGATCGTCGTGCGCTACGAGGGGCCGAAGGGGGGCCCCGGCATGCGCGAGATGCTGAGCCCGACGAGCGCGATCATGGGCAAGGGGCTTGGTGATCGGGTCGCGCTGATCACCGACGGCCGCTTCTCCGGCGGCAGCCACGGCTTCGTCGTCGGGCACGTCGCGCCCGAGGCCGCGGTCGGCGGGCCGCTCGCGCTCGTGAAGGACGGCGACCGCATCCGCATCGATGCGCGGCGCCGCGAGCTGAACCTCCTGGTCAGCGCCGCGGAGCTCAAGCGCCGCGCGCGGGCGTGGCGCGCGCCGAAGCCGTTCGCCGATCGCGGCGTGCTCGCCAAGTATGCGCGCGAGGTCACGAGCGCCTCGCTCGGCGCCGTAACGGACCCGGTGGCGAGCGCCAAGGGCAGACGCGGTCGGTGAGGCGCAATTGTTCCGACGGCGACTTGACAGCCGGCGTCTTTGCCGTTCATCGCGACGGGAATTGCCGCGGGCGTCCCGGCAGCGACAGCGGGCTTGCAGACCTTTGCGACAGGGGTTATCGTCCGATCGCGTCGGCGGGGTGAGACGCACTCGGTAGCGCTCGCTTTACGTTTGCGCAGTGGATTTGACAGAGTCCGACAAGCGTCGGCAGATCCGAATGATCTGCACGACCGCTCTTCTTAAGAGAGACGGGTACTCGACGGGAATCGGGAGATAGGGGCTCCCCGCTACATGAGCAGCAAGGGTCAAAAGCTTTCACGCCATGCGATGGTGGGACTCTTCGTCATCGGCGTTCACGTGCTGATGGCGATCGGGCTGATCATCGGCACCGCCGTCAAGTACGCCCCGCAGATCGCTTCGATGATCGAGTCGAAGCTGATCCAGCACGAGGAAGAGGAGAAGCCGAAGGAGCCGCCGCCGCCGCCGCCGGACTTCAAGCCGCCGCCGGTGTCGACGCCGCTCGTGGACCTGCCGATCGTGCAGGGTCCGCCGCCGCCCGCCGCGATCGTCCGGCCGGCCGAGCCCCCCAAGGAGGCGCCGAAGCCGGCCGCGCCGCCGCCGATCACGCCGGTGCGCGTCGCCAAGGGCGTGAACCTCGGCGACCTGTGCGAGCCGTACTACCCGTCGGCCTCGCGGCGCCTGAGCGAGGAAGGCTCGGTGGTGCTCCTCGTCTACGTCGGCCCGAACGGCCGCGTCTCCGAGACCAAGGTTGAGACCTCGAGCGGCATCCAGCGCCTCGACGAGGCCGCCGAGAAGTGCGTGAAGGCGCAGGGCAAGTTCGAGCCGCAGCGGGTCGGCAACGACGCCGTCGGCTCGTGGCAGCGCATGAAGTGGACGTGGCGCTTGTCGTCCTGATCAGTTCAGCATCGATCACTCCAAAAAACCCATCTTCAAGACTCACCGCAGAGGGCATTGACCATGGCTGACGCATCGGCAATTGATAATCCATATGGCATCGCAGCGCTCTGGACCACCAGCGGCGCCGTCGGCAAGGGCGTGTTCGTCATCCTCGGGATCATGTCCCTCTACTCCTGGTACGTGATCATCACGAAGGTGCTCGACCAGGCCGCGCTGCGCAAGTACGCGCTCGCCGCGGAGAAGGACTTCTGGGGTGCATCGAGCCTGCAGGATGGTCTGTCGCGCCTCAAGGGCGGCGACGACAACGCCTTCCGCGGCATCGCCGCCGACGGCCTGCAGTCGATGGAGCACCACGAGCGCAACAAGGGCCGCCTGACCGAGAACATCGACCTGCACGACTGGATCTCGAGCCACCTGCAGCGTCGCGTGGACCTGATCCAGAGCGACCTGAACAGCGGCATGTCGGTGCTCGCCTCGGTCGGCTCGACCGCGCCGTTCGTCGGCCTGTTCGGCACGGTGTGGGGCATCTACAACGCGCTGATCTCGATCGGCATCTCGGGCCAGGCGTCGATCGACAAGGTCGCAGGACCCGTCGGCGAGGCGCTGATCATGACGGCGATCGGCCTCGCGGTCGCGGTGCCGGCGGTGCTCGGCTTCAACTGGCTGACGCGCCGCAACAAGTTCATCATCGATCGCGTCCACTACTTCGCGCACGACCTGCACCAGGCGCTGCTGTCCGGCGGCCGCGTCGCGATGAAGTCGGCGTCCGCAAGCGCAGCCCCGGCGGCGGTCAAGAAGTAAGTCCCAGAGCACCGGACGAGGAGCACGAAACATGGCCGGCGGTGGCGCCCCAATTGCTGAAGGCGATTACAACTCCGAGATCAACGTTGTACCGCTCGTCGACGTCATGCTCGTGCTCCTCATCATCTTCATCATCACGGTGCCCGTGGCGACGAAGGCGGTGCGGGTGAACCTGCCGACGAACTTCAACCAGCCGACGGAAACCAAGCCCGAGAACATCAACATCTCGGTCGACTTCTCGGGCCAGGCGTACTGGAACGACAACCCGGTGACCCTTGATCGGCTCGCCGAGCTCGCGCGCATCGAGGCGGTCAAGGATCCCCAGCCCGAGGTGCACATCCGCGGCGACAAGCGGGTGCGCTACTCCTACATCGGCGACGTGCTGACGACGCTGCAGCGCAACTACCTGCTGAAGGTCGCCTTCATCGCCGAGCCGCCGCACCAGGACTGACGCCAGACTTCGGAGCAAACACGCAATGGCCATGGGATCGATTGGCGACGAAAGCGAGTACAACACGACCATCAACGTCGTGCCGCTCGTCGACATCATGCTGGTGCTCTTGATCATCTTCATCATCACGCTGCCGGTGATGACGCATGCGGTGAAGATCGACCTGCCACGCGCGACCAACGAGCCACCGCCGCCCGTCACCGAGACGCCGATCTCGATCGACGTGCAGTACGACGGCTCGGTGCTGTGGAACGGCACCGTGACCTCGCCGTCGGACCTGCGTGCCTACATCAAGGACGCCGCGGGCAAGGACCCGCAGCCGGAGGTCCACATCTCGGTCGACCGCCGCGCCAAGTACGACTACGCCGCCTCGGTGCTGTTCGCGGTACAGCGCGGCGGCCTCAAGAAGATCGGATTCGTCGCCGACGCGAACGGCGCCCTCTGAGCGGGGGCGCCAGCGCGTTCGGCGCGGCACTGCAGGCAACAACACGAATGGGCTGACTCGAGTCGGCCCATTTTTTTTGTAGCGACCGCCCGGGAACTCGCGCGACCGGAGCGGCGTCCATCACGGAGTGGAGTCATTGAGGTACACGATGAGCACGCTCGCATTCACCGCCCGGCCGGGCATCCGCGGCCTTGCGGCCGCTGTTGTGGTCGCACTGCTCGCCGTCGGCCTGCCGACCGGCGCCGCCAGGGCGCAGCAAACCTCGGCCGAGTTCTTCGAGAAGTTCAACCCCGGCCAGCAGGCGTACCAGAAGAGGGACTTCGCCGGCGCGCTGAAGGCCGGCAAGGACGCGCGCGCGGTCGCGAAGAGCGCCTTCGAGAAGAAGACGGCGCTGACGCTGATCTACGTCGCGGCGGCACAGCTTCGAAACTACGCCGACGCGATCGAGGCGGGCGAGGCGCTGCTCGCGACCGAGGGCGTGCCGACCAGCGACAAGCTCACCTACCACAAGAGCCTCGCGCAGATGTACGGCGCGACCAACCACTTCGACAAGGCGATCCTCGAGTACAAGCAGTACCTCGCCGGCACGAGCGGCACGGCGCAGGACTACAGCGCGCTCGCGCAGTACTACTTCGCGGCCAAGGACTGCCCGAACAGCCTCGCCTCGATCGACAGGGCATTGGGCGGCGGCCGGGCCCCCGACGAGGACCAGCTGAAGATCCAGATGCGCTGCTACTTCCAGTCCAAGCAGGACGACAAGCTGCTCGCCGCGAGCGAGGACGCGCTGAAGCGCTTCCCGAAGAAGGACTACTACACGCAGGTGCTGCGCGTCTACCAGGACCGCAAGATCGACGACCTCGCGATCGCCGAGATGCTGCGCTTCGGCTTCAACAAGGGCTGGCTCGAGGCCGAGGCCGACTACGTCAAGCTCGCCGACCGCGCGCTCGACGTCGGCACGACCGCCGAGGCCCAGCGCGTGCTCGAGGACGGCATCAAGAAGAAGCAGGTCAAGAACGCCGACAAGGTCGAGCGGCTCCTGAAGCAGGCCAAGGAGCGCGCCGCCGAGGACATCAAGACCATCGGCCAGCTGGATGCGGAGGCGCGTGCCGGCAAGAACGGCGAGGCGGACGTGCGCCTCGGCTATCGCTACTACAGCATGGGCCAGTACGACAAGGCAGTCGAGGCGATCAACCGCGGGCTCAGCCCCGAGCGCGTCGCGCGCGTCAAGCGCACGGACGATGCCAGCATGGTCCTCGGCATCTGTTACCTGAAGCTCAACAAGAAGGCCGAGGCCGACAAGGCATTCAACTTCGCGAAGGCCGATCCGCGCATGGCGCCGGCCGCGAAGATGTGGCTCGGTGGGGCCTGAGACGAAGCGTTTACATTCGAGGGGTAGGGCCATGACGAACGGGATGTTGAGAATCGTGGCGCCGGTCGTGACGGCGATCGTATTGGCGCTCGGCTCGGGCGCGCTCGTCGCGCCTGCGGGCCGCGCCGCGGCCGCGGAAAAGAAGCCCAAGCTTGATCTCAGCGAGGACGTTCGCAAGAAGATCATTCCGGCGCAGGAAGCCTTCAACAAGGGCGACTGGGACGGATGTCTCGCGCGCGCCAAGGAGGCGCTCGAAATCTCGACCAAGCCGTACGACAAGGAGATGTCGCTGCGCTTCATGGCCCAGGCGCTGATCAAGAAGCAGGACTACCCGGCATATGCCGAGGTCGCCGAGCAGCTGATCGTCCTGGAGACCGTCGCGGATGATGAACGTGCGAAGACCTACCCGAACCTGGCTCGAATCTTCTATACCGGCAAGAATTTCGAGAAAGCCGAGAAATACGCAAAGTTGTGGGCGCAGGCCGCGCCATCGGCGGACGCCTACAATCTCTTGGTCGCGGTCTACTACAACCAGCAGAACTACGCCGACGCCGTTGCCGCCCAGGAAAAGGCGTTGGAACTGGACAAGGCCGCCGGCAAGGAGCCGACGGAGCAGATGCTCAGGATCCTGAACACCTGCTACTACAAGCTCGGCGACAAGCCGCACCGGGCCGAGGTCATGGAAAAGCTGATGCGACAGTTCCCGAAGGCCGACTACTACTCGGACCTCGTGCAGCTCTACAGGGAAGGCGAGCTCGACAAGCGCGCGCTGCTCAACCTGTACCGGCTCGGCTTCTACAAGGACTACATCTCGCGCGAGTCGATGTTCGTCGACTACGTCGAGCAGGCGATGGACGCCGGCGCGCCGGCCGAAGCGCTCAACGTCATCGAGACCGCGAAGGCCAAGGGCGCGTTCGTCGTCATCGCGCAGACCGACCGCAACGGGCGGCTGATGGCCACGGCCAAGCAGCAGGCCGCCGAGGACCACAAGCTGATCGCGCAGCTCGACAAGGAGGCGCGCGCCGGCAAGAACGGCGAGGCCGACGTCAAGACCGGGCTCGCCTACATGAGCTTCGGCGAGTGCGACAAGGCGGTCGAGGCGATCGAGCGCGGCCTGACCCCGGAGCGTGTCGCGAAGGTCAAGCGCGTCGACGAGGCCGAGATGATGCTCGGCATCTGCTACACGAAGCTCGGCAAGAAGGACGAGGCGCAGAAGGCCTTCACCGCCGCACAGGGCGACCCGCGGATGGCGAAGGCCGCGACGCTGTGGCTGCAGGTCCTCTGAGGGCGCGCGCTCAGATCACGCGCGCCGCCTTCAGGCTCGCGTAGCGCTCGGCCGAGAGGCCGAGCAGCTCGCGGTAGATCTCCTCGTTGTGCGCGCCGACCTCCGGCGCCGCCGAGCGCACGCGGCCCGGCGTCTCGGAGAGCTTCGGCGCCACGTTCTGCATCCTGAGCTCGCCGAACTGCGGGTGCGGCGTCGCGACGATCGCCTCGCGGGCCCGGAAGTGCGCGTCGACCAGCATCTCGGGGGCGCGGTAAATGAGCCCCGACGGCACCGCGGTCTCGGGCCGCGCGAGGACCGCGAGCACCTCGCGCGTCGAGAGCGTCTGGGTCCAGCGTCCGACGATTGCGTCGATCTCGGCCTGGTGGACGCCGCGCGCCTGGTGGGTCGCGAAGCGCGGGTCCTTGGCGAGTCCCGGCTCACCCATCGCGAGCGCGAGCCGCGCGAACACGTTGTCCTGGTTGGCCGCGATCAGCACGAGCCCGTCGCGCGTCTCGTAGACGTTGGACGGCGCGACCTTCGGCAGCACCGCGCCCGTGCGCTCGCGGATCACGCCGCGCTGGTCGTAGTCGGTGACCAGCGACTCCATCATCGCGAGCACCGCCTCGTAGATCGCGGAGTCGACGACCTGGCCGCGGCCGGTGCGCTCGCGGTAGTGCAGCGCCGCGAGCGCGCCCAGGCTCGCGAAGGTCGCGGCGAGCGAATCGCCGATGCTGATGCCGACGCGCGACGGCGGCGCCGAGGGATCGCCGACCACGTAGCGCAGCCCGCCCATCGCCTCGCCGATGGCGCCGAAGCCGGGGTCCTTGGCGCGTGGCCCGGTCTGCCCGAAGCCCGACACGCGGATCATGATCAGGCGCGGGTTGATCGCCGACAGCTCGCTCCAGCCGAGGCCCCAGCGCTCGAGCGTGCCGGGGCGGAAGTTCTCGAGCACGAAGTCGGCCTTCGCGACCAGGTCCTTCAGCAGCTGCTGGCCGTCGGGCTGGCGAAGGTCGAGCGTGATCGCCTTCTTGTTGCGCGCGATGACCGGCCACCACAGCGAGGGTTCGCCCGCCTCGTGCAGTCCCCACTGGCGCATCGGGTCGCCCTGGCCGGGCGGCTCGATCTTGATGACCTCGGCGCCGAGGTCGCCGAGCAGCTGGCCGCAGAACGGGCCTGCGAGCAGCGTGCCGAGCTCGAGCACGCGCAGATCCGACAGCGGGCCGTTCTGGAAGGCGGGATCGGTCATGGTGTCGTTCCGTCCGGTCGCGCGTTGTATACAAGCGGGTCGGCGGAGGGTCAAGCAAGCACCGGCCGCGGTTGGGGCAGGGCGGCGTTCGACGGTACAATTCGCCGTCCGCGAGGAGTTCCGTGAGCGCCCTGCCCGCCGCCGTCGAAATCGTTGAAGTCGGGCCGCGCGATGGCCTGCAGAACGAGCCCGGCGTGATGCCGACCGCGACCAAGGTCGAGTTCATCACGCGCGCGCTCGCGACGGGACTTCGGCGCATCGAGGTCGCGAGCTTCGTGAACCCGAAGCGGGTGCCGCAGATGGCGGACGCCGAGGCGGTGCTCGCGGCGCTGCCGCGCCGCCGCGACGTCGAGTACGTCGGCCTGGTGCTCAACCGGCGCGGCTACGAGCGCGCGGCCGCCGCCGGCTGCACCGAGATCGGCATGGCGGTCGCGGCCAGCAACGCCTTCAACGAGCGCAACCAGGGCGCGAGCACCGACGAGTCGATCGCCGCGTGGCACGACATCGCGACCGCGGCGCGCGCCGCGGGCCTGCGCGCGCAGGTGACGGTGTCGACCGCCTTCGGCTGCCCGTTCGAGGGCGAGGTGCCGGTCGCGCGCGTCGTCGAGGTCGTCCGGCGCCTCGCCGAGTCCGCGCCCCTCGAGGTCGCGCTCGCCGACACGATCGGCGCCGGCGTCCCGAGCCAGGTGACGGAGCTCATCGCGCGCGTGCGCGAGGCGCTGCCGAACCTGAGGCTGCGCTGCCACTTCCACAACACGCGCAACACCGGGATCGCGAACGCCTACGCGGCCGTCGTCGCGGGCGTCACGGTCCTCGACGCCAGCATCGGCGGCATCGGCGGCTGCCCGTTCGCGCCGGCCGCGACCGGCAACATCCCGACCGAGGATCTGCTGTACCTGCTGACCCGGATGGGGATCCAGACCGGCGTCGATCTCGAGGCGCTGATCGCGACCGGCCGCTGGCTCGAGGAGCGGCTCGGGCGCACGGTGCCGGGCGCACTCGTCAAGGCCGGCAGCTTCCCGAAGGCGGGCGCCGCCGCGCGGACGACGGGTTAATTTCCGTTCACCCAGTCGGCGCGCGTCACAGTTGGGCGCTCTGACACTTGAGGCGAGGCGCCGCGACCGCGATGCTCGGGCCGCTGCAGCCCGCCCGGAACCTGCCCAAGGGAGCTACCGTGACCGTCCTCACCCGTTCGCTGTGCGCGCTCGTCTGTGCCCTCGGTCTTGCCGGCTGCGTCGTGCAACCGGTCGCGCCCGAGCCCGTCGCCGTCGTGCGCGTCGAAGTGGCGCCGCCGCCGCTGCCGGTCTACGAGCAGCCGCCGTGCCCGGGCGAGGGCTACCTGTGGACGCCCGGCTACTGGCACTACGGCGCCGGCGGCTACTTCTGGGTGCCCGGGACGTGGGTGATGCCGCCGCGGGTCGGGCTCCTGTGGACGCCCGGCTACTGGGGTTTCGTCGGCGGCGCGTACGTCTTCCACGAGGGCTACTGGGGCCCGCGCGTCGGCTACTACGGCGGCATCAACTACGGCGCGGGCTACGTCGGCACGGGCTACGCGGGCGGCCGCTGGGTCAACAACGAGTTCCACTACAACACGGCCGTCTCGAACGTCAACGTCGTGAACGTGCACAACGTGTATCGCGAGACGGTCGTCAACAACGTGACCATCGTCAACAACACGACCGTCAACAACACCGTCGTCAACAACACGCGCGTCTCCTACGCGGGCGGCCCCGGCGGCACGCGCTGGCAGCCGAGCGAGGCCGAGCGCGAGGCCGAGCGCGCCCCGCACGTCGCGCCGACGCCGATGCAGGTCCAGCACCGCGACGATGCGCGCGCGAACCCGTCGTTCTTCGTCCAGCACAACCAGGGCCATCCGCCGATCGCCGCGACCCAGAGCCCGAGCGCGTTCGCGACGACGCCGGCGACGCGCGCCGTGCCGCCCTCGGCCCCGGCCGGCCGCGAGGACCGGCCGCACGAGGACCGGCCGCATCCCGCGATGCAGACGATGCCGATGCGCCCGGTCGCCGAGGAGCCGCCGCGCACCCAGGCGCCGCCCCCGCACGCGGCAGAGCCGCACCCGGCGCCGCATCCGCAGGCCGAGGCGCCGAAGCCCGCGAAGCCGCAGCCGGCCAAGCCCGAGGACAAGGAGCAGAAGCGCAGGAAGGACAAGGACAAGGAAGAGCGCGAGGGCGACCGCCGCTGACGCGAACGGCGCCCCGGCCGCGCGTGCAGCCGCTAGAATCCCCCTTCCTTTCGGATCCACAGGCAGGGGGACAGCCATGACGATCAAGGTGGGCGAGCGGATTCCTGCGGCGACGCTCAAGCACATGACCAAGGACGGGCCCGCGAACATCACGACGGACGAGATCTTCAAGGGCAAGCGGGTGGTGCTGTTCTCGGTGCCCGGGGCCTTCACGCCCACCTGCCACGCGAAGCACCTGCCGGGATTCCTGCAGAACATCGACAAGCTGAAGTCGAAGGGCGTCGACACGGTCGCCTGCCTCGCCGTCAACGACGTGTTCGTCATGGACGCGTGGGGCAAGGCCAGCAACGTCGGCGACAAGGTGCTGATGCTCGCCGACGGCAACGCCGACTTCTCCCGTGCGCTCGGGCTCGAGCTCGACGCGAGCGGCTTTGGCATGGGCACGCGCGGCAAGCGCTTCGCGCTCATCGCCAAGGACGGCGTCGTCACGCACCTCAACGTCGAGAACGCCGGGGAGTTTCGGGTCAGCGCCGCCGACTTCGTGCTCGGGCAGCTCTAGCCGGCCGCGCGGGTCGCCTCAGGGCAGCGGCGAGACGCCGAACAGCCGCACGTGCCAGGCGAGCACGAACGCGGCGTAGAGCGCGAGGCCGGCTGCGACCGCGATCGCATCGTTGAAGCGCCCGGCCGGAAGCCCCGGCACCGGCGGGCGCGGGCGCCGGCCGACCGCGATCCGGTCGGCCACCGCCCAGGCGAGAAAGCCGCCGAACAGCAGCACGTCCGCGAGGCGACCGTT
>Ga0335079_10003875_pt1 | contig 17236 bp, 13 predicted proteins | sample Lox_Sample_33_FD_206719 | JGI IMG/M metagenome (GOLD analysis project Ga0335079, IMG submission 206719) | Soil microbial communities from Loxahatchee National Wildlife Refuge, Florida, United States - Lox_Sample_3.3 | ecosystem: Environmental > Terrestrial > Soil > Wetlands | place: USA... | reverse complement strand
CGGGCGGGAAAGAGTTCATCCAATCCATTAAGGATGTGCAGTTACTACGCACACTTTACAAATCCAATGTGCTACCGCCGGCGGATTATGACGCCCGGCGCACAGCCTTCCTGTACAACTTCGAAAACCGGTGGGACATGGACAACCACCGGCAGACCATTCGCTGGGATAGCATGGACCATCTGTTGAAGTATTACCGCGCGCTGAAGTCTCTGATGGCGCCGGTCGACGTGATCACTGAAGAGAAAGACTTCTCGAAGTATCCATTTCTGGCGGCGCCGGCGTATCAACTCATCGACAAGGATCTCATCGGGCGATTTACGCGATACGCCGAAAACGGCGGCACGCTGATTCTGACCTGCCGCACCGGCCAGAAAGATCGGCGGGGGCAGATCTGGGAAGCGCTCTGGGCTGAGCCCATCTATGACCTGATCGGAGCGGCAACCCCGAAATACGATGTCCTCCCCGAGGGCAGGAGCGGCAGGGTCATGGCGTTGGGAAAGGAATATGAATGGGGCAGTTGGGCCGACATCATCGAGCCGCGTCCAGGCACGGACGTGCTCGCGTCCTATGCCGACCAGTTCTACAAGGGAAGTGCCGCTGCGACGAGCCACCGGTTGGGCAAGGGGCGCGTCGTCTACATTGGTGTCGATTCGCTCAATGGCGAACTGGAAACGGAGCTGTTGCGGACGGTCTACGCTTCCGGCGGCGTCAAGCCCGGCCGCTTACCTCTCAACTTTATGGTGGATTGGCGAGATGGCTTCTGGGTGGCGACCAACTTCACCGACTACGACCAGACCATCCCCGCGCCGCCTGAGGCCAAAATACTAGTTGGCGCCCGGACGATTCCGCCTGGCGGTGTCGCGATCTGGCAATAGGCAGATCTCGAAAGAAGTTGTCGTCATTTCCCGTGGAACCGTGCGGTTTACTCTTCTTCGTCAATGAAGCTTTGCACATAGAGCAGGCGATCAATACCTGGGTCCCACTCTACGTTGCAACTCGTCAAATACGAAAGCGGTAAAAACCGGAATCGGATCACGGTCTCCCACGCATCGCGGGGCACCAAATGCGATATCGGATCGCCCTCAGGATCCGTCCGCGGACTGGGTAGGTAAGCTCTCGCCGTCGCTGCGCTGGTATAGCCCATCCGATTAACTCCCGCGCATAGAATACTGCGAAAGGTTATCAGTGTAAACAAAAAAGTTTCAAATGAGAGATTTTTATCTTAAATAATAGTGATGCAGTATACTAAGAGACCCCAAAATCCCGTATCATTAGATTGCCGCACTTATCCTTCAAAGGGTTCTCTAGGCCGCGCTGGCCCGAGAGGGTTCGTGTACGACAAGAAGGGGGAATCACTCCGTGGCTAATCATCGTGAAGTCGTAATTTTGAGTGCAGTTCGCACCGCAATCGGCAAGTATGGCGGCGCGCTGAAAGAGATTCCACCCACCGACCTCGGCGCAACCGTGGCCCGCGAAGCCATGACACGCGCTGGAGTTTCGCCCTCAGAGGTTGAGCATGTGGTGTTTGGAAACGTCATCCACACCGAACCCAAGGACATGTACCTGTCCCGCGTGGTTGCGGTCAAAAGCGGCATGCCGGTCGAGACGCCTGCGCTGACCGTCAACCGGCTCTGTGGCAGCGGCTTGCAAGCCATTGTATCTGCGGCGCAAATCGTCCAACTGGGCCATGCGGATGTTGCGCTCGCCGGCGGGGCTGAGAGCATGAGCCGCGGCCAATACTGGATCGGCGGCATGCGTTGGGGCCAAAGGATGAACCACGCCGCGGTGATTGACGCCATGGTCGGGGCCCTTACCGATCCCTTCGATGACGTCCACATGGCCATCACTGCGGAAAACGTTGCCAGAAAGTGGGGCATCAGCCGCCAAGACCAGGATGCACTTGCCGTCGAGAGCCATCGCCGCGCAGTCGATGCCATCAAACATTGTGTGTTCAAAGGGCAGATCGTGCCCGTCGAACTGAAGACCAAAAGCGGCCCCGTGGCGTTCGACACCGATGAGCAGCCGCGTGCGGACACCACCATCGAAGCTTTGGCGAAGATGAAGCCCGCATTTGACAAGAACGGCACGGTAACCGCGGGCAATGCCTCTGGAATCAACGATGGCGCCGCCGCCGTGGTTTTGATGGAGGCGAATGCTGCTGAACGGCGTGGCCTCAAGCCCATCGGCCGGCTGGTGGACTACTCGGTCGTCGGCGTGGATCCGAAGTACATGGGGATTGGACCGGTGCCCGCAGTCAAGAAGCTGCTGGCGCGAACCGGCCTGAAGCTGGACGACATCGATGTCTTCGAGGTGAACGAGGCCTTTGCGGCCCAGGCTCTGGCGGTAGTCCGCGATCTAGGGTTGCCGATGGAGAAGACCAATCCAAACGGCAGCGGCATCGGGTTAGGCCACCCGGTTGGAGCCACTGGGGCCATTCTGGCGGTCAAACTGCTGCACGAACTGCACCGCGCCGGCGGCCGTTACGGCCTTGTGACAATGTGCATCGGCGGCGGCCAAGGGATCGCGGCCCTTTTTGAGCGAGTCGAGAGCTGAGGTCACGAGGGCCGGATGGGGGCCATCCAGCCAGGAAGGGGGAAGCCATGATAGAGGGGAATGGGCATGCAAACCGATGGGCGAACTTGAAAGGAAGGGTCGCCCTGGTTACGGGCGCGGCACGAGGCATCGGGCGCGCCATCGCGCTGGAACTAGCAGACCGCGGCGCAGCCGTTGCGGTCAACTACAGGAACAATAAGGTACATGCAGAGAGCCTGGCGAAGCAGATCCGTGAAGCAGGAAGCGAGTGTCTGCTCATCCCGGGGGACGTCTCGAACAAGGAGGACGCTCAGCACGTCGTCGAGACGGTTCTGGATTCCTGGAAACGCCTGGACATCCTGGTGAATAATGCCGGCGTCACGCGCGACAAGTCCGTGCGGAAGATGGCCGACGATGAGTGGGCGGATGAGGTCAATGTCAATTTGAACGGGACCTACCACTGCACCAGCGCCGCGCTGCCGGCGATGATGGCCCAGAAGTTCGGACGAATCATCAACATCAGGTGGTATATGGGCCAGAGCAGCAACCTGGGCCAGGCGAACTACGTCTCCAGGACCGCTGGAATCATGGAGTTTACGAAATCGATCGCGCTCGAGATGGCCAAGTACAACATTACAGCCAACGCCATTGCGCCCGGTTTCACCTCGACCGAGATGCTTACCAAGGTTCCGGCGAAGATCCTCGAACAGCTTCGGGCAAAGATCCCGCTGCAGCGGTTCGCCAGGCCCGATGAAGTGGCCAAGGCGGCTGCATTTCTGGCCGCTGATGGCGACTACATTACCGGGCAGCAAATCAGTATCAACGGCGGACTGTACATGTAGAGGAGAAAACGCCTACGCGGAACGCTTCCCCAGCCACGCGTCAATGTGAGGCCAAGTCTGCTTACTGGCGCCGCTCCCGGCCATGATGCCGATGTGGCCGCCGGGAATGCGGAACAACTCTTTGTCCCGGCTACCTGCTTTCTCGTGAATCGATTCGGATTGGCACGACGGCGTGATATGGTCTCCCTCCGCGATGACGGTCATGAGATTGGCGCGGATGCGCCTCACGTCGACGCGTTCCCCGCGCAGCGTCCAGGTTCCTTGCATGAGCCGGTTGTTCTGATATAGGTCCACAATCAACTGGCGAAAAGTGGCGCCGGCCATGGGGATGTTGTCCGTCACCCAGGTATGCATGGCGTGCCAGGCTTCCACGACGTGCGGGTCGTCGAGGTTATCCCATAGGCGAACATAGTTGCCAATGTAGTTTTCCACCGGCCTGAGCGCTTTGGCCCCGTACTCAATCATCTCGGGCGGCATGTTTCCGAAAGCCGCCAGAATTTTCTCCACATCGAAATAATTCTTATCCGTCCACTTGGCAAAAGTAATGCCGTCCTTGTTGGAAAAGTCCAGGGGAGCTGTCAGCAGAATCAGATTCCGCAAGCCGTCATCAGGACGGAGAGCCGCATAAGCGGTGGTCAGGATCGCGCCGATGCACCATCCCAACAGGCTGAATTCCTCACAGCCGGAAACTGCCTTGAGCTTCCGGATAGCCCGAGGCATGTATTCGAGCGTGTAGTCATCGAACTTGAGGTGCCTGTCCTCGAGCCCGGGAGAGCCCCAGTCGAGCAGGTATACGTCATACCCTTTGTGGATCATGAACTCGACAAAGCTGTGTCCCGGCCGGAGATCGAGAATATGGGGCCGGTTCATCAAGGCGAAAACCAGCAGCAGAGGCAGGCGATGCCGCGTCTCTGCGGAAACCACTGGCACATAACGGTAGAGCTTGGCTTTGTTCAGGGTCCAGATCACCTGTTTGGGTGTCTGGGCAATGGCGGCACGCGTAGTCAAAACCTGCGTGAGCCTGCGGAGTCGCTCCTCCGCCTGCGCGATGGCCTCCGGCGCCACCTGAAAGCCCGTCATGCCGATTTAGCCTTCCTGCGTGTCGAACTCGCCGCGCGGGTCCGGGTAAGCAGATCCAGTTTGCCGTCGATATCATCCAGGCGCATTTCCAGATTAGTCATTCGTTCGGCCAGGCTTTCAAAGTCCGCGCGCGTGGGCAGACCCATCTGTTGGAGGGCCTGCACCATCGACTTCTGCAACGCCTCACGAAAAGGCGCTGATGCCGACAAGGACATGTTCAGCATGGCCCCCGTCGCGCTGGCGTAGGCGTCGGTGTTGACCGCCTCTGTCATCACCTTGGCCCATGCTTCAAGGCTCGCATCGCGCATGTTCTTCCACGCTTCCAGGGGATCAAAAGGTTTGCTGCTTTCGGGTTTGTCGCTCATGGAGTTGCTCTCTTCACAGGTTACATCTGGCAGGTCAAGCCGGCGCTGCCGCAGGGGGAATGGGACCCCGACGCGTCAGCCGGGGTAACGGAGCGCCGGCTGGCCTGAGCCGAGAAGTCTCCCGTCCGCGTCGCAGCGTGCCACTGTCGGACAAGTTGACTTCGGACCGCAGTTCGTGATTAGCTCCTTACTGGCCTTCCCAGGAGCGGTTTGATGCTGCATCGCAGCAAGTTCATTGTGGCTCCGGCTTCCGGGAGTGTCAAGGCTCAATTTGGATGAAAGCCAGCACGGTGATCATCAAAAAATATGAGAATCGCCGTCTCTATGACGCGACCAACAGCCGCTATGTGAATCTGGAAGACGTCGCGAGGATGCTGCGTGAGGGAACGGAAGTGCAGGCCGTGGACGCCGCAACCGGCGAAGACATCACCCGCCTTGTGCTGACACAAATCATCGTCGATGACGCCAAGGACCATGACTCCGCCCTGCCCCTCGACATTCTGCGGCAGATGGTGATCGCTACGGGCAAAGCCAGCCAGGATGGCTTTCTGAAGTATATGCGGGCGATCCTCGAGATGTACCAAAATGCCTACCGCGGCTTCTCGAACGTCTTGCCGCCCTTCGACTGGATGCGGACCGTGCCGGGCCCGGGCGCCGATCCGCCAGCCGAAGTGAACGAACTCCGCCGCCGCGTCGAGGAACTGGAGCGAGTTATCGCAAAGCCCTCCCCGAAACGGAGAAAGCGCCGCCGAACCGCACCGCGCCGGTGATGTTAGGTTCCCACCTGCGGCCCACGAACAGAGATGAAAGCTCGCGTTGGCCCGATCTTTTTTACCAATTACTTGCGGCGGGCTTTCAGTGGTGTGAGCCAGCCTTCGGGCTGGCTGGACCCGCTGGAAAGCGGGTCCGCAGGCCGAAAGGCCGGCCCCACGTCACAGCATCGAGTACACTATCGCGAGTGCGCGGGAACGCGCTGGCGCTTTTCGCCTGTTAGGCCGGCGGCATCCAGAATTCGGCGCACTTTCTTGGGTGAGATGGAGAGTTTCTGGGCCACGCGCGAAATTTTCCGGTCCTCGCGTTCCCAAACCCGCGGAATGATGATGCTGGCAAACTCCTCGGTGATCTGCTGGAACGTCTTGTCTCCGGTCTGGCCCTCGGACCATTCCTGTAACGACGCATCAATCCGCCCCGAATGGCGGACCTTGCCCTTGAGCGTCTCGAGATCCTGCCAGGTATACGGCTGGCCTCCCGGGCGCAACAAAGCGAACGCTGCATCGCAGCACCGCCGCGCGGCGTCGTGATCCCCGCGGTTGTCGTTGCAGTAGGTCAACCCCTGCCAGACCAGGGCGCGGGCCAGCAAGCGCCGGTTCTGAGTCTGTTTGGCAAAATCCACCGCCTCGCGCGCCAAGTCATGCGCCAGTTGCGCGTGGCGGGCGGTGTCCTCGACGATCTGCTCCTCCAGCCTGGCGTTTTCCACCATGCACTGCAGCATGCGCGCCCGAGCCATCAGAATGTAGTCTCGCTTTTCCTCGCCATGCCGGAACGCTTCGGCTGCCTCCGCGGACGCATGGTCCAGATCGCCTTCGTCCAGGTACAAGGAACCGTAATTGACGTGAACGCTGCCGATGCCGCGATGGTTCCGATGCCGCGTGTAGATGTCCAGGGCTTCGGTGAGTTGCGCTACCGCCTCGCTGCGCAAACGCGCGATTTCAGACCTTCGCGCGCGCAGGGTTTCGGCGGCCTTCTCCGGCAGCGAACCGGACCTGCGCCGGGCGAGTTCCTGGTCGATCGAATTCTGCAACTCCAAAGCGATTTGGCGCTTAACGAACGCCGTGTTGACCAGCGCGCGGGCCAGATTGACATGCTGCGGGTCGCGGCGCTTGTACTCCCCAAGCGAGTTTTCGAAATGTTCCAGCGCACGGTCGTAGCGTCCCTGGCGCCGGGCCACGCGCCCGTATGCCGACTGGATGTTGCCTCGAGTAATGAAATCGTCGGTTTCGCTCAAGGCCGCTTCTGCTTCGCGCAGAATCGCTGTGGCTTCACCCAGCTTCCCTTTCTGAAACAGCATCCAGCTCTCAAGCACTTGCATGACCGCCGCCATCTCGGTGTAACCACGCTCGAGCGCCAGCGTTTTTCCTTTAATCGTGTAGCTGAGCGCGTCATCGTACCGCCCCTCCTTGCGCAGGCAGCGGCCGATCCAGAAATTCGAAATGGCCAGCAGTTGCGTGTCCCGGATCTCTTCTTCCACCGATTGCACAAATTGCAAATGCTGAACGGCCTGCTCGGTCTCCTCTTCCACCATGGCGAGGAGGCCTTCCGCCATTCTCAGGTGCAAGTAATCGATGAGCGGCAGGCGGGCCCGGCACTGGGTGGGGAATCGGTTCAGCAGGTTCCGCAGCAATTCCGGACCCTCGAAACCGATATCCACCCACTGAGCCACACAACCGATCAGAATGGCGGCGTTCGGTTGCGCGGGGTCGAGCCCGTCCAGGGCGGCCCGGTTGCCTTCGAGCGCCCTCATGCCGCTATCAATTCGGCGAAAAGCCAGATCTTCCTGGAGTTGCTTGATGAGGGCAGTCAGCATGCCAAACCCCTACCCAGAGTATGAGGCGGTCTGAAGGCCTTGTCCAGCCCCTTTTTGCTGCAGTGCAGCGACGCAGGGACCCGAGAGGTTTTCGAAACAAGGGAATCCCCAAAGACTTGACATATAGAGCATCTTTATATAGAATCCCTCTATATGGATCTACTGCAAGGAACGCTCGACATGCTGGTGCTCCGCACGCTCCGCGCCGGTTCCCTTCACGGCTACGGAATCGCCAAAAGCATTCGTAGCGCCTCCAATGAAGCCCTCGATATCGAGTTCGGCTCGCTCTATCCCGCCTTGAAACGGCTCGAAGCTAAAGGATGGATCGCGTCCTCGTGGGAGATGTCCGAGCACCATCGCCGCGCCAGGTACTACAAGCTCACCCCGGCCGGCAGGAGGCGTCTCGTCCACGAACACTCCAAGTGGGCTGACTTCGTCACCGCGGTCGCACGGATCATGGGCACGGTGCCGCAGGTGAAGGGCTGATGAACTGGAACTGGCTCAAGTATCTGTGGCCGGCGTGGCGCCACCGGCAGGAGCGCGAGATGCGCGAGGAGTTGGAATCACTCGCCGCCATCGCCGGCCGCAGGGAACTCGGCAACCTCACCTTGGCAATGGAGAATGTCCGCGCAACCTGGGGTTGGACGTGGCTCGGTAGTATCGTTGCCGATGTTCGCTACGCGGTCCGCGCGCTTCGCGGCCAGCCGGCCTTTGTCGCCGTCGCCGTGCTCTCGCTCGCTCTTGCCATCGGCGCAAACAGCGCCATCTTCAGCCTCGCCGATGCCATGCTTCTGCGGCCCGTGCCGGTGCCGGACTCGTCCGGTGTGTTCGACGTCATTAGCACGACACCCGACAACGCTTTTGAAGGCATGTCGTTCCCCGATTACCGTGATTTGCGCGAAAAGAGCCGTTCCTTCGCCGGACTGGTGGCGTATCGCCTCACACCGCTGGCCGCCGCCACCGACCCTGCCGCTGCGGCACGGATTCGGCTCGCCATGCTCGTGAGCGATAACTTTTTTCCAGTCCTCGGAGTCGCCCCATCAGCCGGCCGCACGTTTCTTCCGGACGAAGCGAATGCGCCGGGCCGGCCGGTAGCGGTGATCAGCTACGAATTCTGGCGGCAATACTTGGGCGGACAGCCAGCCATCGGCAATGTCCTGCGGCTCAACGGTATCGTGTTCACGATCATCGGCATTGCTCCCGAGTCCTTTACCGGTCTTGACCGTTTCCTTCGCCCAAGCATCTACGTTCCGCTGGTGATGTCCCAGCGCCTGGCCGCCGAGCCAGCGAATCCCCTCGAGGACCGCGGCCGCCATGAGTTGGTGGTCAAAGGCCGGCTGAGCACCGGATATACGCGGGCATCGGCCCGGGCTGAACTTTCTACCATCGGCGCAGCTCTGGAACAAGAGTATCCAAAGACCAATCACAAACGGCACCCGGCAGTTCGCACCGAACTGCAGAGGCGCATCCAGCAGACGCCACAACTGCTTGCGCTCATCAAGATGCTGATGGGGCTGGTCGGTCTGATCCTGATCATCGCGTGCTCGAACCTCGCAAATCTACTGCTCGCCCGGGCGCGCGCCCGCAGCCGCGAGATCGCTATCCGCCTCTCCATCGGAGCGGGACGCTTCCGTCTCGTGCGTCAGTTAATGACCGAGAGTTTCCTGGTGGCGATGTTCGGCTGCGCGGCTGGACTGTTTTTCGCCTACGCCGGAATTCTGCTGCTGCAAACGCTCAGCGTGCCCAGCGAACCGCCGTTTGTCCTGGGCGTACAGTTGGATTGGCGTGTCGTGCAGTTCAGCCTTCTTGCGGCGTTGGTCAGTTGCATCCTTTTTGGTCTGGCTCCGGCCTGGCAGACTGTGCGGATGGACTTCGTGAGTGCACTGAAAGCGGGCGGCCACGGCATGTCCGGACAGCGGCGCACGCTCGGCCGCGATGTTCTGGTCGTAGGGCAGATCTCGCTCGCGATGGTCGTTCTCATAGCCGCAGCCATGTTTCTTGCAGGCTTCCGAAAGATGCTCGTGGTGACACCCGACTTTCGCACCGACCATCTGATCAGCGTGGATACTGCACCCACCCTGCTCCACTACTCGCCCGAACAGACAAGAGCCTTCTACCGGCAGCTTGTCGATCGCGCTCGCGCCATGGCGGGCGTGGAGGGTGTGGCCATGACCGAATCGCTGCCTTTATCTCCGTCGCAGACCACGCTAACTGTGGTGCCCGAAGGCTACCAGTTTCCAAAAGACCGGGAGAGCACGGTCGAGTTCGGCGCTGCCGTTGACGCCGGCTACTTCCGTATCATGCGTGTCGAAATCACACGCGGCCGCGCCTTCACCGACGACGACCGCGCCGGATCGCGCCACGTTGCGATTGTGAACCAGCAGTTCGCGAAGACCTTCTGGCCGGGCCAGGATCCCATTGGAAAGCGTATCCGGCTGGATAGGCCGGACGGCCCCGCGGCCGAAGTCGTCGGAGTCGCGAAGACCGGGCATTATCTGCTCGTGAACGAAGCGCCGGCCCCATACGTGTACCTGCCCTACGAGCAAAACCCACGCCCGCAGATGACATTGATCGTGCAATCGGCCGGCGATCCGAATGCGCTCGCGGCGCCGTTGCGCGATCTGGTTCGATCCATCGATGCCAACCTGCCGATGTTCAACCTTCGGACCGTAGCGACACTTTACGAAAGCCGCGCCACGGACACGTGGCTGCAGTTCTTCCAGATGGTGGGAACGATGGGATTCATCGGTCTGGCGCTCGCAATGACCGGCCTCTACGGGCTGGTCGCCTACACCGTGAGCCGTCGCGTCAAGGAGTTTGGCATTCGAGTCGCCCTTGGCGCGAGCCACCGCGACGTCGTGTGGCTGGTTGAGCGCCGCGGGCTGATTCTCGCCGGCGCCGGTATCGTGATCGGCGGAGTGCTCACCGCGGTGGCAGTGCCAATGCTTTCCGCAGGCTTTATCGGACTCGGCGCATCGCCTCCTGCCGTGTATGTCCTCGTTCCCATGGCGTTGCTGATGGTAAGCGCAGGGGCAAGCTATCTGCCGGCACGACGAGCGGCGGGGTTGGACCCGCTCCGGGCCCTGCGGATCGAATAGCTTCAGAAATAGTGGCGGAACAACCGCGGCGCGTACGGTGTCTAAGTATTGATGTGGTCTGCGCTCGCAACCATTCTTCAAGACACCCGCTACGCGATGCGCGGACTCAAACGGAATCCTGCCTTCTCCCTGACCGCAATCCTCGCCGCCGCACTGGGCACCGGCGCCGTCACCGCTGTGTTCAGCGCAGTGGACCGCATCCTCTTCCGCGCGCTTCCGTATGCGGCCGAAGACCGGCTGGTCTCAGTAGGAATGATGACGCCGCTCGATACCAACGAATTCCTGTTTGTCGAGCCATACCTGGAACTGCGCCGCGATCCCGGGCCGCTCCAGGAAGTTACCGCTTTCCAGGCCGGCACCATCGCCACCGATCTCACGGAAAGCCATCCCATACGACTGCGCGCTCTGCGCCTGGAAGCCAATTTCCTCGAAGTTTTTGGCATCCGGCCGCTCGCCGGCCGCGCCTTCACACGTGAAGAGGACCGCCCCGGCGGACCGCCCGTCGCCATGATCTCCTATGGACTGTGGCGCAGCCGCTTTGCCGGCGACCCGCGGGCCGTGGGCCGGACGCTCTTGCTCGACGGCGCGCCCGTCGAAATCATCGGCGTCCTCCCCAAGGATTTTGAGATGCCGACCCTCACTCCAGCCGATGTTCTGCTCCCGCTGGCGCTGAATGAAGCTACCGAGCGTGCCGGCCGCGCCTTGCGTGTGTTCGCACGCTTGAAGCCCGGCCTCACTCTGCATCAAGCAATGGCCGGACTTCAGCCGCAGTTTCGCCGCGCGCTGGAGACCGTGCCCCTGCAGTTTCGCAAAGAAATCTCGCTGCGCGTGCGCTCGGTTCGCGACCGCCAAGTGGCCGACGTGCGCGCGGCATCGCTGGCCCTGTTCGGCTCGGTGCTGGCTGTGCTGCTCATTGCTTGTGCCAATGTTGCCAACTTGTTGCTCGCGCGCTCCATTGCCCGGGAGCGGGAACTCGCCGTCCGTGCAGCCCTGGGCGCCTCCCTCCTGCGCCTGGCGCGGCAAACGCTCACCGAGAGCCTGCTGCTGAGCGCCATCGGCGCCGCGGTGGGCTGCGCTCTCGCTTGGGTGCTGCTGCACGTTTTTATCGCCATTGCGCCCGCCGGGCTGCCGCGGCTGGACGAAGCTACCATCGACACGCGCGTGCTGCTCTTCACCACTGTGGCGGCGCTGGCCTCGGGCTTGATCTTCGGAATTTTGCCCGCGCTGCGCCGGTCCGGTTCGTTGCTCGTGGCCGGCGGACGCGCCACGCCACGCTCACGCGGCGGATTGCGCTCCGCGCTGGTGGCCCTGGAAATCGCATTCTGCATGGTGCTGTTGACCGGCGCCGGCTTGCTACTCCGCAGCTTGTGGAAACTCGAAAGCGTTCCGCTGGGAATGCAAACGGACCGTGTGCTCATCGCGCGATTCGTGCTCGGCCGCCAAAATTACAGTAACGACGGACAGCAGCTCTCCTTCTTCAACGAGCTGGAACGGCGCCTGGCTACCGCGCCAGGCGTGCAGATAATGGCCATCACCGATTCGATGCCGCCGTCGGGCGGTATGCGCGGCCGTCCTCTAGCGGCGATCGATATCGAAGGCCGGCCGCGCCGGCCTGAAGGCACTGGCGGCATGGTGGGCTGGCGCTACGTTACGCCCGGTTATTTCGCCACGCTGGGAATCCCGATTGTCCGCGGCCGGCCGTTTACCGAACAGGACCGCGATCCGTCGGCATTCGTGGCGATCCTCAGCGAGTCGCTGGCGCAGCGCATGTTTCCGCACCAGGACCCCCTGGGCAAGCGGATCCTCCGAGGGCCACACGGCGAGTGGACCACCGTGATCGGTGTCGCCCGAGATGTAACGAACCTCGGAGCCACGCGCGAAAGCTGGCCCGAATATTACATCGTGCGAAAGCACTCGGCCGATTTCAATTTCGCAAACCAGGAGCCGGGCTCGTCGGCGTGGCGCTCCGCTATTGTGCTGGCGCGCACGGCCGTCGATCCGCGGCTGGCAGCCAGTTCCATCCGCGCCATCCTGGGGTCGCTCGATCCGGCGCTTCCGGTGGAAATGGAAACCATGCGCCAGCGCCTGGAGGAAATCGACCAGCGGCCCCGCTTCTATGCCGTCCTGCTCGCGGTTTTCGCCGCCATGGGCGTGCTCATCGCGGCCGTCGGATTGTTCGGCGTGATGTCCTTCCTGGTGGCGCAGCGCGCCAGAGAGATCGGGGTGCGCATGGCCTTGGGCGCCACACCCGCGCGCATCCTGCGCATGACGCTCGCATGGGCGGCACGCTGGACTTCGGCGGGAGTCGTGATTGGCGCCGGCGCATCGCTCGCCGCCGCGCGCCTGTTACGCTCGCTGCTGTTTCAGGTGGCGCCGGGTGATCCACTGGCGGTGGGCGCAGCCCTGGCCGTCCTCAGCGCTGTCGCGCTGCTGGCGGCTGCAGCGCCGGCGCGACGCGCCTCACGTCTCGATCCGATCCAGACTCTCCGCCAGGAGTAATGCGCCTCTGGTTCAGTTCAAAGACTCGTAAGCCCGCAGCGTCAGGAACTCCGGAAACTCTGAGCTGAAGATCATCTCCTCATACGTGCGGCACGCCATGTCAACGGTGGGGCCTGGAAAGGACTCGCGGAGCTTGTCCCCTTTGCGCTGGATCATGTCGTCCACCAGCTCGGTCGTGACCGTTCGCCCGTCGGACAATCGTGCGGAGTGCTTGACCCACTGCCACACCTGCGCCCGGCAAATTTCGGCGGTTGCGGCGTCCTCCATCAGATTGTAAATCGGCACGCAGCCGTTGCCGCGCAACCAGGCCGTCAGGTATTGCAGCCCCACATCGATATTTCGCGTCAGGCCCTCCGCGGTGATCTCACCCTGTGGCACGGTGAGAAGATCCGCAGCCGTCACCTGGACTTCCGGCCTGCGCCCGATCTGGTTGGGCAAGCGCATGTAGGTATCAAACACCTCTCTGGCCAGCGGAACCAACCCCGGATGAGCCACCCAGGTGCCATCATGCCCGGCCCAGACCTCGCGCAACTTGTCTTGTCGCACGCGTTTCATCGCCGCGGCGTTGGCTGCCGCATCGTTCTTGATGGGGATCTGTGCGGCCATTCCGCCCATCGCGTGAGCCCCGCGCCGGTGGCACGTGTGAATCAGCAGATCCACGTAGGAACTCAGGAAGTGCCGGTCCATGGTCACCTGAGCCCGATCGGGCAGCACAAAGCCAGGATGGTTCCGGAACTTCTTGATGAAGCTGAAAATGTAATCCCAGCGGCCGCAATTCAAGCCGGCGCAGTGATCCTTCAGTTCCCAAAGAATCTCGTCCATCTCGAACGCCGCCAGAATGGTTTCAATCAGCACGGTCGCCCGAATGGTTCCGTTCGCAATGCCCAATTCCTGCTGGGCGAGAACGAAAACGTCGTTCCACAAGCGCGCTTCCAGATGGCTCTCCAGCTTCGGAAGGTAAAAATACGGGCGCTGCCAGTTCTTCGCCAGCGTGCGGGCGTTGTGGAACCAGAACAGGCCGAAATCGAAGAGCGACGCTGAGATGGGTTGGCCGTCCACCAGGAAATGCTTTTCGTCCAGATGCCAGCCTCGGGGACGAACCATCAGGATGGCCAGGTTTTCGCAGAGCTCATAACGCTTTCCTTCCGAGCTGGTGTATTCGATGGTTCCATTCACCGCGTCCCGCAGGTTGACCTGCCCCTCGATGATGTTCTCCCACAGAGGAGAAGTGGAATCTTCCAGGTCAGCCATAAACACATTGGCGCCGGAATTCAGGGCATTGATCATCATCTTGCGGTCCACCGGTCCGGTGATTTCGACCCGCCGGTCGAGCAGAGCCGGGGGCAGCGGCGCCACCTTCCACTCGGACTGGCGGATGTGCGCGGTTTCCGGCAGAAAATCCGGCATCCGGCCGCCGTCGATTTCCTGTTGGCGCCGTCGCCGCGCTTCCAGAAGTTGTTGACGGCGAGGCTCGAAGGCCCTGGACAGCTTGGTGAGAAATCGGGTGGCTTCCGCGGTAAGAATCGAACTCTCGGAATCGCGCGCGGAGTATTGAATCCGCTGCTCTTGGGTGGCAAACATGGCTTGGCTAGCTCTTTGCCGCATCGTACCGCACTGCAACAAAGATCGCGTCCTGTGTCGTCCAAACCGGACCAGTCGTCCGAATCGGCCCAGTTTAGTTGAGCCGGAAGACCGCCCCGCGTTGTAATGCAGTCGAGGAGTTACACGAGGTAACCATGTTCCAAGATGCCTCAGAGTTGTCCCGGAGTTGGCAAAGCGACCCGCGATGGAAGGGGGTCGTTCGCCGGTACAGTGCTGAAGAAGTCGTGCGGCTGCGCGGCACGATGCCCATCGAGTACACACTGGCTCGGACCGGCGCCGACAGATTCTGGCGGCTTCTGGAAACAGAGCCCTATGTTGCGGCACTGGGCGCGCTTACCGGCAATCAGGCCGTGCAGCAGGTGCAGGCTGGCCTGAAGGCCATCTACCTCAGCGGATGGCAGGTGGCCGGAGACGCCAACCTGGCGGGCCAGATGTACCCCGACCAAAGCCTCTATCCGGCAAACAGCGTACCGGCCGTGGTGAAAGCCATCAACAACGCGCTTTTGCGTGCCGATCAGATCCATCACTCGACGGGCGCGAACCACACCTACTGGTTTGCCCCTATCGTCGCCGACGCGGAAGCCGGTTTTGGCGGTCCGCTAAATGCCTTCGAACTGATGAAGGCGATGATTGAGGCGGGCGCCGCTGCCGTGCACTTCGAGGACCAGCTTTCCTCGGCCAAAAAGTGCGGCCACATGGGCGGAAAAGTGGTCGTGCCCATTGGCGAGTTCGTGGATAAGCTCGTGGCCGCCCGGCTGGCGGCTGACATCCTCGGCGTTCCAACCGTGCTCATTGCCCGCACCGATGCTAACAGCGCCAGTCTGCTGCTGAGCGACTCCGATGTACGGGACGAAGAATTCCTGGTCGGCAGGCGCACCCAGGAGGGATTCTTCCAGTTTCGAGGCGGCATCGAAGCGGCAATTGCCAGGGGCCTCGCATACGCGCCCTATGCCGACCTGCTCTGGTGCGAGACATCCGAGCCGAATGTTAAAGAAGCCCGGCGATTCGCTGAAGCCATCCACGACCGCTACCCCGATAAGCTGCTGGCCTACAATTGCTCGCCCTCTTTCCACTGGAAGAAAAAGCTGGACGATCCGACGATCGCCCGCTTCCAGAAAGAACTCGGCGCCATGGGCTACAAATTCCAGTTCGTTACCCTGGCAGGATTCCATGCGCTGAACATGAGTATGTTCGAGCTGGCCCGTGAATACGCTACCAGCGGCATGACCGCCTACGCCAACCTGCAGGAGAACGAGTTCCAGTTGGCGCACGAGCACGGCTACGGCGCCGTGCGCCACCAGCGATTCGTCGGTACCGGCTATTTTGACGAGTTGCAGCAGACTATTGCCGGTGGCAACGCCTCCACCACGGCTCTGGAAGGATCTACCGAAAACGCGCAGTTCTCCCTGACCGGGGCTATGCAGCCTGACAATGGCGCCGCTGTGATCGCCGGCGCAGACGCCCACGATTAGGCCGCTCGCCCCGCTTTCTCCTTACAAGGGGACAGAAAAAGTCCCCTTGATTTTTATACTGCAATGCAGGATACTACTTGCGGATGCCATTCCGCATCCCTCGAGTGCCATCATGACTCATCCATTTGCCGTTGAAGTTTATGAGCGTTTTTTGAATGGCGAATCTATTCGCCAACTGGCCGATGAGCTGCAAATTCCGGCCGATCGGATCGAGCTGCGTCTTCGGGCTGCCGCTCTGTATCTGAGACACCGGGCTGAGTCTGGTGAGATGGAGATCCCCCTAAGCGAACACCTTTGCGGCCAGGTGAATTAGCCGCAAGTCGCGGCCGCCGTGACTCCGCCGCAGGGCAAACAGAGGCGTAATCGGCTTCGCCCGGTAAGCGGGAAGGTAACGATGTAAGCATCACCAGAGTGAACGAGGTTCGCGCCATCGATCATAGATTTCTTTCATCAAAGTTTATAATGGGCCCAGGCTTGGCGGTTCGACTGACATGAAGTTCTGTGCTGCGCTTCTGCTCCTGCTCGCATGGCGGGTCGAGGCTGCCAGCCCCGTCTTCGATCTGGTCGAGGAATTTGACCACCTGGCCGCACAGCCGCTCTGGCCGGGATTCGACCCGCGAAAGACTCCCCTCGAGATTTACGATGGCGTGAACACGTATCTGATCCGCCATCCTGCGCCGCCCCAGGAGTTCACGCCGGTAGAGGGGCATCCTGGCTTCACGGTCTATTCCGGGAGGCACGCGACGATGCGGGCGGAAACCTCGGTCGAACTAGCGGGGATGCTGACGGCCACGATCGAGGGCGCGGACGCTGCCCAGGCTCCTGTCCTGATGCACGAGTGCTTCCACGTTTTCCAGGAGCGTCTGCATCCATCGTGGACCGCGAACGAGGCGGTGCTGTTCACCTATCCGATCGAGGACGCCAAAGCCCTGGCCCTTGCACGGCTCGAAATGGAGGCGATGTCACGCGGTCTCAATTCGCCCCAACCGGAATGCTGGGCGGCCCGCGTGCGCGCTCTGCGCCGGGAACGCTTCGGCCGGCTGCCCGCGGACGCCGTCGCCTACGAACGCGCCACCGAACTGCACGAAGGCTTGGCGCAATATATCGAAAGCATGGCGGCAGGCAGAAAGGAAGTGCGGTTCCGGCCCTTTGAACCCGG
>Ga0335079_10003874_pt1 | contig 17237 bp, 16 predicted proteins | sample Lox_Sample_33_FD_206719 | JGI IMG/M metagenome (GOLD analysis project Ga0335079, IMG submission 206719) | Soil microbial communities from Loxahatchee National Wildlife Refuge, Florida, United States - Lox_Sample_3.3 | ecosystem: Environmental > Terrestrial > Soil > Wetlands | place: USA... | reverse complement strand
TTAGGTGAGAGCCGCGGTGGAACGCCGACAGGCGAGCGCGCCCTAAACAGGCGCGAGCCGCATCCGCGAGGATGCGGAGGATACGGATCAGCGTTTGCCGGCGTTCCGCTATCCTTCTTATTCTTCTTTCCTTGGCTTTCTTTCTTCGTAGCGGCAGTGCAGCGGATACATCGGATTGCGCTGCGCTCCATCCGGGCTACATTTGCGACGCTGGCGTAGGCGAAGAACGGCAGGCACCACCCCTCGCTTTTCTTTAGTCCGAGCCGGTTTTGCGCTTCACGTGACTGAGATTTGGCAGCACGCGATCCACATGCGATCGCGCGAACAGGGAAACTCGTGCGCCAGAATGCGTCGCGCGGACCGGAGTACTTTTCCCTCTCCCCTTGCGGAGAGGACAGATTGCGCGAAGCGCGATCAGGTGAGGGCCCGAGAACCCCGGCGCCGCGATGGCCCTCGCCCGGCGTGCTGCGCACGCCGCCCTCTCCCGCAAGGGGAGAGGGCAAGTGCCGAAGACCTGCAGCAAAAGGGAGGCGCGCGCCGCCGTTGTGCACTGCGCCAGCGCGATTTACCTTGTCGGCTGCGTTCAGTTGCGTCCGGGGACCATGAAGCCAGCGCCGTTCGATTATCACGCCCCGCGGCATCTCAAGGATGCCGTCGAGCTGTTGGCCTCGCTGCCCAATGCCAGGATTTTGGCCGGCGGCCAGTCGCTCGTGCCGATGCTGAACTTCCGCTACGTCATGGTCGATCACCTGATCGACCTTGGCGGCATTACCGATCTGCGCGGCATTTCGGTCGCCGAAGGTCGCCTGCGCATCGGCGCCATGACGCGGCAGCGCGACTTGGAGACGGCGCCGGAGATCGCGCAATACTGTCCGCTGCTGACGGAAGCGCTGCGCCACGTCGGCCATCGCCAGACCCGCAACCGCGGCACCATCGGCGGCAGTCTCGCCCATGCCGATCCGGCGGCCGAACTGCCTGCCGTATGCGCCGCCTATGGGGCGCTTATTCACATCGCCAGCATCCGCGGCATCCGTCAGGTCGCGTTCCCGGAATTCTCGACCGGCTTCATGGCGACCGCGCTCGCGCCCGACGAGATGATCGCGGCGATCGATCTGCCGGTCTGGCGCCAGGGTCATGGCTACGGCTTCCAGGAGTTCGCCCGAAGGCGGGGCGATTTCGCCCTGGTCGGCGCTGCGGCGCTGCTCGACATCGGCGCCGGCAACGTGGTGCGGCGCGCGGCGCTTGCGCTGTGCGGCGTCGGCCCGTCGCCGGTCCGTCTCGATGCCGCCGAAGGCACGCTGGTCGGTCAGCCGCTCGATTCAGGGCTTATTCGTTCGGCGGCGGCCTCGGCCTGGCTGCTCGAGCCGATCTCCGACGTCCACGCCGGCGCCGAGTATCGGCGCCATCTCGCGCAAGTGCTCAGCACCCGCGCGCTCACCGACGCGGCGCGCCGCGCCGGCATCGACCTGCCCAATCTGGTGTAACGCGGTCGCGCCGAGGACAGATGGGCAAACAAGCGACACGACTGACGGTCAACGGCAAGGCCCACGCGCGCATCGTCGAGTCGCGGCTGACGCTCGCCGATTTCCTGCGCCATGAGCTCGGGCTGACCGGCACCCATCTGGGCTGCGAGCACGGCGTCTGCGGCGCGTGCACCGTCCTGGTCGACGGCCGCTCGGCCCGGTCGTGCCTGATGTTCGCGGTGCAGGCTAACGGCTGCGACGTCACCACCGTCGAAGGCTTGACGCCCGACGGTTCGCTGTCGGTGCTGCAGCAGGCCTTTGTCGACAATCACGGCCTGCAATGCGGCTTCTGCACGCCCGGCATGTTGATCACGCTCACCGAGCTCCTCCGCGATAATCCGGCGCCGACCGAAGACGAGGTGCGCGAGGCACTTACCGGCAATCTTTGCCGCTGCACCGGCTATGCGGGCATCGTCAAGGCGGCGCTCGACGCGGCGCAGCGGCTGCGCGATCGGAACGGGGGCTGACCGATGGGCGCGAAGCATTTCGGCGCAAGGGTCGCGCGGCTGGAGGATCCGGCGCTGCTCACCGGCCGCGGCCGCTTTGTCGACGACGTGAAAATCCCGGGCGTGCTGCACGCCTGCTTCGTGCGCTCGCCCTATGCCCACGCGCGTCTGCTCGGCATCGACGTCAAGCCGGCGCTGGCGCTGACTGGCGTGCATGCCGTGATCGTCGCCAACGACCTGCCCGATCCGATGCGCAGCGAATCGATGCCGATGCTGCTGCCCAATCCGACAATCTCGTCGCTTTGCACCCAGCACGCGCTGGCGCGCGAAGAGGTGTTTTATGTCGGCCAGCCGGTCGCGGTGGTGATCGCCGACAGCCGCTACATCGCCGAGGACGCCGCCGCCGCGGTCGCCGTGCAGTACGAGGTGCTGCCGGCGATCGGCGATTGCCGTGACGGCATCGCCGACGGCGCGCCGCGCGCCCACAGCGCCGTCGCCTCCAACGTGCTGTCGACGTTCCAGCTCGCCTATGGCGACGTCGACGCTGCCTTTGCGGGCGCGGCGCACGTGTTCGAGGAGGAGATCTGGCAGCACCGCGGCGGCGGCATGGCGATGGAGACGCGCGCCGTGCTCGCGAGCTACGACGCCGCCTCCGATCTTCTGACCGTGTGGTCGGGCACCCAGACGCCGCACATCGGCCGCCGCATGCTCGCCGATCTGATCGGCCGCGAGCTCGAATCGATCCGCATGATCGCGCCCGACGTCGGCGGCGGATTTGGCCCGAAGGCGATCTTCTACCCGGAGGAGGCGGTGATTCCGGCGGCGGCCCTGAAGCTCGGCCGCGCCATAAAATGGATCGAGGACCGGCGGGAGCATTTCCTGTGCGCGACTCAGGAGCGCGATCAGTATTGGGACATCGCCATCGCCGTCGATGAGGAAGGAAAGATTCTCGGCGTGCGCGGTCGCATGCTGCACGACACCGGCGCCTTCGTGCCGTGGGGCATCATCATGCCCTATATCGCGGCCGCGACCGTGCCGGGCCCTTACGTCGTGCCGGCCTATCAGCTCGAGACCAAGGTCGTGCTGACCAACAAGGTGCCGACGACGCCGGTGCGCGGCGCCGGCCGGCCGCAGGCGGTGTTCGCCATGGAGCGACTCATGGACCGCGTCGCCCGCGAACTGCAGCTCGACCGCGCCGAGGTGCGGCGCCGCAATTTCATCCAGCCCGAGCAGATGCCCTATGAGGTCGGACTGATTTTCCGCGACGGCAAGCCGCTCGTCTACGACAGCGGCGATTATCCGAAAGGGCAGGCGACCGCGCTGGCGGACGCCGACTACGAGAATTTCCGCGAGCGCCAGCGCTCTGCGCTCAACGAGGGCCGCTTCATCGGCATCGGCATCGGCAACTATGTCGAGGGCACGGGCTTGGGTCCGTTCGAGGGCGTCACCGTGCGTGTCTTGCAAAGCGGCAAAGTCGCGGTGGCGACCGGCGCCACCAACCAGGGGCAGGGCACCCGCACCACTCTGTCGCAGATCGTCGCCGAGCAGGTCGGCTGCCGCATCGACGACATCGTCATGACCATCGGCGACACCGGCGCCATCGCCCAGGGCGTCGGCGCCTTCGCCAGCCGCCAGGCAGTCAATGCCGGCTGCTCGGCGCTCCTTGCCGGGCAGAACGTGCGCGCGCAATTGATCGCGCTCGCCGCCCGCGTGCTCGGCGTCAACGACAGCGACATCGATCTCGACGACGGCAAGGCGGTGGCCAATACCGGCAACAAGCCGATCATCGGCTTCGGCGAGCTGGCGCGGCTCGCCCAGGGCATTCCCGGCGTGTCGCTGCCGGCCGGCCAGGCGGCAGGCCTCGAGCACACGGCTTACTACGCGCCGCAGCAGGCGGCCTATTGCTCCGGCAGCCACGTCGCCGAGGTCGAGGTCGACGCTATGACCGGCGGCGTGAAGATCGTGCGCTACACCGTCGCCCACGATGCCGGCACGGTGATCAATCCGATGATCGTCGACGGCCAGGTGCAGGGCGGCGTCGCCCACGGCATCGGCAATGCGCTGCTCGAATGGATGCAATACGACGAGAACGGCCAGCCGCTCACCACCTCGTTCGCCGACTACATGCTGCCGATGGCGACCGACGTGCCGACCTGCGCCATCGCCCATGTCGAGACCGTCAATCCGCTGAATCCGCTCGGCGTCAAAGGCGCCGGCGAGGGCGGCACCATCCCGGCGCCGGCGGCCATCATCGCCGCGATCGAGGACGCGCTGTCGCCGTTCGACGTGCACTTCACCGAAACGCCGCTGACGCCGGAGCGCATCGTTGCCGCGCTGCGCGCCGCGGGGGCGTATGAGAAATTATTTGCTGCATGAGCATGATCCCGAAAAGTGGTCGTCGGTTTTCGGATAAGATCATGCTCAAACAAAAATAAGGGCTATCTGAATGAGCGATACGCAAACGCAATCCGCAATCACGCCGTTTTGGCGCTACTCGCTGAAGTTCTACGGCCAGTCCGGCGTGTCGGACGCCTGCATCGCGCTGCAGGACGGCTGTGGGGTCGACGTTAATCTCTTGCTTTATTTGTTCTGGCTCGCCTCCGAAGGCCGGGCGCTCACGGCCGAAGAGGTCAAGGCGCTCGACGACAAGGTGAGGAGCTGGCGCGAGCTCACCATCATGCCGATCCGCGACGTCCGCCGGAAGCTCAAAGGCGCCGCGACCTTGGCCGAGCCCGCCAAGCAGGAAGCGTTCCGCGACAAGGTCAAGGCGGTCGAGCTCGAAGCCGAGCGCATGCAGCAGGAAGCGCTTTACCAATTCACCCGCTCCGGGCCGCCGCTCGGCAAGGCGGCTGAGCCTGCAGCGGCGGCGCGCGGCAATATCGCGGCCCTCGCGGGCGCGCTGGGCAAGACCTTCCCGCAAGCCTCGGTCGACGTGCTGATCGGCGGGTTTACCAGTGTCGCCTGATCGGCCGCCGAGGCGCTGGCACGATGCTGCTTGCCGTGGCAAAACGTGCTGAAACTTTGAGGAAAGCAGGAAGGCATGGCCAAGACCGCGGCGCGGCTCATTGTCGGCATATCGGGGGCGTCGGGCACCGTCTACGGCGTGCGCATCCTCGAAATGCTGCGCAAGACCGACATCGAGACCCATCTGGTCATGAGCAAGTCGGCCGAGATGACGCTCGCCTACGAGACCGATCTGAAGGCCAAGGACGTGCGCGACTTGGCCACCAAGACCTATCCGGTGACCGACATCGGCGCTGCGATTTCGTCGGGCTCGTTCCCGACGATGGGCATGATCATCGCGCCGTGCTCGATCCGCACCATGAGCGAGATCGCGACCGGGGTGACCGCGTCGCTGCTGTCGCGCGCCGCCGACGTGGTGCTGAAGGAAAAGCGCCGCCTCGTGCTCGCCATCCGCGAGACGCCGCTGCACGGCGGCCACTTGCGCACCATGACCACGCTTGCCGACATCGGCGCCGTGATAGCGCCGATCGTGCCGGCGTTCTACAACCGGCCGAAATCGGTCGACGACATCGTCAATCACACATGCGGCCGGCTGCTCGATCTGTTCGGCGTCGACACCGGCGTCGTCAAACGCTGGAAGGGCGGCCCGGCGCAGGAGTAGTCGCGGCAGTCGCGCCGCGTCCCTCTCCCCTCCGGGGAGAGGGAGTTTGCATCAGTTCGCGGCGCCACTAGTAGTTCGCCGCACAGTGAGAGGAAACGCCATGGACCAGAAGCGCTACGATATCGGCCTTGCCAAACGCAAACAGGTATTGGGCGACGCTTACGTCGACCGCGCGCTCAGCAATGTCGACGATTTCAACCGCGACTTTCAGCGCATCCTGACCGAATATTGCTGGGGCGAGACCTGGGGCGACGAGACGCTGAAGCCGCGCGAGCGCTCGATCCTCAACCTCGGCATGATCGCGGCGCTCGGCAAGATGGAGGAGTTCGCCACCCACGTGCGCGGCGCGCTCAACAACGGATTGACGCCGAACGAGATCCGCGCCGCGCTGACCCAGGTTCTGATCTATTGCGGCGCGCCGATCGGCGTCGACTGCTTCCGCGTGGCGCGGCCGATCATCGCCGAGCATGAGAAAAACAAGAAATAGATGCTCGACCAGCCCGATCCAAAAAAAGCACCCCCTCCCAACCCTCCCCCGCAAGCGGGGGAGGGCAGGGTGGGGGCACCGCCGCTCGATTTCCAGGAGCATTTGGCGCGGCTCGAGGCGCAAGGGCTGTTGCGGCGTATCGACCGGCCGATCAACAAGGATACCGAGCTGCATCCGCTGGTGCGCTGGCAATTCCAGGGCGGACTGAAGGAAGACGAACGCCGCGCGTTTTTGTTCACCAATGTGGTCGACGCGACGGGCCGCAAATACGACACGCCCGTCGCGATCGGCGGGCTCGCCGCCTCGGCGCGCATCTATGCGGTCGGCATGGGCTGCGCCGTCGAGGAGATCGGCGACGCCTGGATGCGCGCCATCGCCAACCCGATCGCGCCGGTGCGGGCGGCGTCGGCGCCGTGCCAGGAGGTCGTCATCAAGGGCGACCCGTTGCGCGCGCCGAACGGCGGGCTGAAATCGCTGCCGGTGCCGATCTCGACACCCGGCTACGACGCCGCGCCTTATCTGACGGCGACGCTCTGCATCACGGCCGATCCGGAGACCGGCATCCGCAACATGGGCACCTATCGGGCGCAGCTCAAAGCCACCGACCGGCTCGGCGTGCGCATGGCCGCGCGCATCGGCGGCGCCGGCGGCTATCGGCATTGGCAGAAATACCGCAAGCTGAAAAAGCCGATGCCGATCGCCATCGTGGTCGGTTGTGCGCCGGTGGTGATGTTCACCGGGCCGCAGAAGCTGCCGATCGATCTCGACGAGATGGCGGTCGCCGGCGGGCTTGCCGGCGCGCCGATCCGCGTGGTCAAGGCGGCGACCGTCGATCTCGACGTGCCGGCCGACGCCGAGATCGTGGTCGAGGGCTTGATCGATCCGGAGCTGCTCGAGCCGGAAGGCCCGTTCGGCGAAAGCCACGGCCACATCGCGCTCGAAGACTTCAACATGTCGATGCAGGTCACCGCGATCACGCGGAAGCGCGCGCCGGTGTTTGCCTCGATCCTGAGCGAAGTGACGCCGAGCGAATCGAGCGTGATGAAGCGCGTTGCCTACGAGCCGCGCTATCTGGCGCACCTGCGCGACACGCTGGCGATCAAGGGCGTGCGCCAAGTGGTCATGCACGAGCCGCTCAGCAATTTGCGCAAGGTGGTGTTCGTGCAGTTCGCGCCCGGCGTGCCGCGCACCGAAATCTGGCGCGCGCTGCAGGGCGCCGCGATTCTGCAGGCCGACATCGGCAAATACGTCGTCGCGGTGAGCGAGGACATCGATCCGCACAATGCCGACGCCGTATTCTGGTCGCTCGCCTATCGCGCCGATCCGGTCAAGGACGTGCAGATCGTGCCCTATCGCGCCGCCGGCCACGGCCCGAAATCGGGGCCGCGCGGCGAAGATTCGACGATGTTGATCGACGCGACGTTGAAGGATAGTGCGCCGCCGCTCGCGCTGCCGAAGCGCGAGTTCATGGAGCGCGCGCGGCAAATCTGGGACGAGCTCGGCTTGCCGCCGCTCACGCCGCAGCCGCCGTGGCACGGCTACTCGCTCGGCGACTGGGACGCAGCGTGGGACGTTTACGCCGGCCGCGCCGTTGCCGGACAATGGGAGGAAAGTGGCAAGGAAACTTTCGCCCGCCGCCGCGGCGGGCTCACGCCCGAAACGCCGGTGAAGAGCGTGAAGGAGTGACGCGCGCCCTACCTTGGCCGTACCACCGTATCCACCAGCGCCGGCGTGCCGGCTTTGACCTTGGCGATGGCGCGGCGGAGCGCGCCCGCGATATCGGCGGGCTTCTCGATGGGGCCTTCGGCGTACCAGCCCATGCTCTTTGCCATGGTGGCAAAGTCGGGCTCGGGGCCGGAAATGTCTTGCGCGATGTAAGCGCGCTCGACCGGCGTGCCGCGATGCTGGGCGACGCGGATCTGGTGCTCCCAGTCGTTGTAATAAGCGCGGTTGTTGTACATCACGATCAGCATCGGGATGTTGTTTTTGGCCGCGCTCCACAGCGCGCCGGCGTCGAACATCAGGTCGCCGTCGGGCTGGATGTCGACCACGAGGCGGCCCTTGTCGCGGTGCGCCAGCGCGACGCCGAGCGACGTTCCGATCTGCGTGCCGGTGCCGAGCGCCTGGCCGCAATGCCGGTAAGCCTTGTCGAGATCCCAGAGCTTGTAGCACCAGTCCTGGAGATTGGCGCCGGTCAGCACCCAGTCCTCAGTCTTGATCGCATCCCAGATTTCGCTCGCGAGCCGCGGCAGCGTGATCGGCAGACCGTCCCAGTCTTTCTTGGCGGCTTCGGCCCATTTGGCGAACAGCGCGTCGTGTTTGTCCGCGACGATTTTCGCGCGCGCGGCGATGGCTTTGGCGAGCGCCGGATTTTTGGCGATGCGATCGCGGCAGATGCGGGTGAGCTCGGGGATTGCGGTCGCCGTGTCGCCAAGCACGCGCAGGCTGCAGGTCGGCATCCGCGCATAATCCATCGACCATTTGCTCAAGTTGATCTCGCCGAAGCCGATCTCGATCATCTCGCAATGGGGCGGATAGTGCGGCACCACCTGACGCTTGGTGCGGTCGTTGAAGTGGGTCGACTTCTCCCAGTCGCGGGTGTCGAGCGAGAGAATGAGATCGGCGTCGCGGAAAATCTCTTTCTCGCAGCTCAAGTTGAGCGGATGCCGATTGGGAAAATTCAAGCGCGCATGGACGTCGAACACCGCGGCGCCGACGGTTTCGGCGAGCGCCACCAGATTGTCGAAGCCGCCATCGCTGCGCGCCACATATTCGGCCATCAGCACCGGATATTTAGCCGCCAGCACCTTGTCGGCGACCGCTTCGAGCGCCTTGGCGTCGGCCGCCATCGGCACCGGCACTTTGTTGTCGGCCGCCTTCGGCAGTGCGACGTCCTTCGACAGCGGCTGCTCCTGCAGCCAGGCGTCGTAGCACATGTAGATCGGCCCCTGCGGCTCGGTCATCATCGCCGCATAGGCGCGCGAAAACGAATCCGGCACGCCCTCGATGCTCGAGGGCTGATAGTCCCACTTCACGTAGTGGCGCAGCTGCTCGCCGTTGACGTTGGCGGTGTGGATCCAATCGATGAACGGCCGGCGCCGGCTCTCGTCCATCGGTCCGGTGGCGCCGATCACGAACACCGGGCAGCGGTCGATATAGGCGTAATAAATGCCCATGGTGGCATGCAGCATGCCGACCACGTCGTGCACGATCGCCACCATCGGCCGGCCGGTCGCCTTGGCGTAGCCGTGGGCGATCTGCACCGCGATCTTCTCGTGCTGGCAGAGCAGGATCGGCGGCTCGTTGCCGCCGTAATTGACCAGCGAGTCGTGCAGGCCGCGATAGCTCGCGCCCGGATTGAGCGCGATGTAGGGAAAGCCGTAGTGCTTGATCAGGTCGACGATGACGTCGGATTGCCAGGCCTTCTCGGCGTAGCGGACTTGCGTGTTGGATTTGCCGACGTCGTTCATCGTTTACGGTCCCCGCGACACTCGATTGCGGCAGGACCATAAGCGGCGCTTGGCACGCCGGCAACGTATTTACGGCCGCACCGCCGGCGCTTCCATTGCCATGCCGCGGGCGCGCCACATCAGGTAATATTCGAGATCGACGAGCTCCGGCGCGCCAAATTCGTAAGTCTCGGCGCGCATGCCGCTCATGCAGTTGCGCAACCGCCGCTGCAGCGAGCCGACCGCCTGCCATTCCAGGCGATAGATCGGATAGCCGGTCGGCATCGCCTGCGGAATGAGATTGCCGGCGAGCGTCTTGCCCCAATTATCGTCGTGACATTGCGCGCACGACAGGTTGAGCTGACCCTGGCGTTGCTCGAACAGCGCGCGGCCGGCGGCGATGAACGGTTTTGCCTTCGCGTCGTCTTTGACGGCGACCGGCATGCCGCGCGACTGCCGCGCGATATAGACCGTGAGTGCGAGCAGTTCTTTGCTCTCGAAGGCAAAGGGCGGTGCCTTCTGGTCGGTGGTACGGCTCAGGTTGATCTGCTGTTCGAGATCGACCGGACGGCCGAGCGCCGATGCATAGGCCGGATAGCGGGCGGCGACGCCTTTCATGCTTTTCTCGGCGTCGCCATGACAATCGGCGCAGGATTTGTTCGCCGCGCCGGCTTTGGTGTTCCACAGCGCCTCGCCGTCGAGCAGAACCAGCATGGCCGGATTGCCGGTATCGTCGTTCTGCATGGCGCGGCTGTCGGCGCTGACGAAGTCGCTGTCGGGCCGTCGCTGGTCGAGCGGAATCTCTGCAGCCCATGCGGCGGTCGCCCTCAGCAAAATCATGCTGACAAGAACCAGCGCGGCAAGGCTGCGTCCCCTCTGCCCTTCGGGGAGAGGGAACTCGCATCAGCAAGCGTCCACCGCAGCCGTTCACCTTTTTCATACCACCGTGATAGCGGCAGTCTGCACCTGCGTCGCGCCGTGCTGATCGGTCCAGGAAAACGCCAGCGTGCCACTTTCGGTGGCGACCGTGAAGAACGAGATGAACGGATTGGCAGCGATGGCCGGATAAAGCTTGGCGCGGAACACTTCCTCGCCGTTATAGGTGCAGACGAAGTCGTCGATGATGTCGCGCGGGATCGGCGCGCCGGTGACGCCGATGCGGTAGCCGGTCTCCATCACGTGCGAGATCAAGGTCTTGATCTCGATCACGTCGCCGCGCTTGGCGGACGGCGGAACATGAATCAGCGCCCGGGCCATCAGGGTTTCACCTCCTCGATGCAGGCCGCCAAGGTGACGATGACGTCGATGTCGTCGGACCAGCACGAGCCGTCGGACATTTCGGCGATGGCGGTGACGGTCTGCGAGTCGGCGAGCCGGATGCGCGTCGAGAAGGCGGCGCGGCCGGCGCGCGGATTAAGTTTGATGCTGATTACGTTCGGCTGCGGGTTCTTCTCGTTGAAGATATGGATCGCCTTGACGTGGTCGGCCGCCGTCATCGGGCTTTCGACAGAAACCGTGCACGGCACCGAATTGCCGTTTTCGACGATCGGCGGCAGGTCGAGCTGGACCCTGCCTTTTTTCACGGTTGCCTCGCCGATCGCGTTGCGCACCGCCTCCCGCATCGTTTCCGGCGTGGCGGCAGCCGGCCGGATCGCAATGCGCAAGATTACGCCGCCGCTGGCCATGGCGCCTGCAGCTTTGAGGATTTCGCGACGTGATCGAGCTCGGCTCATCCGCAAGGCTCACTTCAAAGTCATCAGATAGGCAACCACGTCTTCGACGTCCATCGCGGTCAGCACCGGCTTGTCGCGGTAGGCCGGCGGCACCCGGCGCAAATGATCGACGCGGTAGAACGGCGGCATGAGCGTGTCGGCGTTGAGCTTGCCGGCATCGACGATGCGCAGCCGCAGCTGGCCTTCGTTCCAGCGTGAGCCGGCGCCGGCAAGGTCCGGCGCCAGGTTGCCCTGGAACCTGTCTTGCGGAAACGGGCCTGAATGGCAGAGCAGGCAAAGGCCGGTGTTGTGATTGGCGACGATGGCCTGACCCCGCGAAGGATCACCCTTTTGGCCGGTCAGCGATGCCGGAATGGCGTCGCCGACGATCTTATAGTGCACCAGCTCGGCGCGCGCCGGCGTGGCGGCAAGCGCGAGCATGGCGAGCGCGCTCAAGGTTTTGGCGCTAGCCAAAAATTTCTGCTGTCGCGGTGCGGAACCAGGCATCGGCTTTCTTTGCGTCCTCGGCGCGCAAAGTCGCTGGCGCGTCGAGCGGGCTCGAGCGGATGGAGTTGTCGACCTCGGCGAATTCGCCGTTGACCGGCGCGAACTCCCCGGTGATCGAGATGGCGTAGCCGGGCGCCACGACGCTGTAGCAATTGCTCGCCAGGTGCGACGCGCTCGGCGTCTCGCCCTTGATGAGCCGCGCGATCGCGGCCGCGCACATTTTGCCTTCGATCAAGCCAGAAAACGCCGACTTCGGCATGGCGCCGGCAAACGACGCGTCGCCGACGACGTGGATGTTCTTCTGCAGCGACGATTCGAACGTCACCGGATCGACCGGGCACCAGCCGGTGCGGTCGACGACGCCGGCCAGCGCCGCGATCCTGCCGGCGCGTTGCGGCGGAATCACGTTGGCGACGGCATACTCATAGCTGTCGAAATCGGTCTCGATCGATTTCTTGGCGACATCGATCGAGGCGACGTTGCCGCCGTTCGACAGCGACTTCCACTCGATCATGCCGGGATAAAGCTCCTGCCAGGCCTTGAGAAACAGTTGCTGCATGGTGAAGGCGTCCTTGGCGTCGAGAATGACGATCTTGGCCTTCGGCTTCTTGGCCTTCAGATAATGCGCGATCATGCTGGCGCGCTCGTAGGGGCCGGGCGGGCAGCGCGACGGATTGGCCGGCGCGACGATCGCCACGACCCCGTCGTCGGCCATGGCGGCGATCTGGCCGCGCAGCAATTCGAATTGCCTGGCGTCGGCGGTCCAGGCGTGCGGCGCCTGTTCGGCGGCGGCTTCGCTGTAGCCCTTGATGGCCTCGAAGCGCAGCTCGATGCCGGGCGCCAGTATGAGGCGATCGTAGGCGAGCGTGTCGCCGCTCGACAGCGTCACGGTGCGCTTGCCGGGATCGACCGCCGTTGCCGCCGCGATCGCAACCTTGATGCCGGCAGCGGCGATCTTGTCGTAGCCGAACTGCTGTTGCGACAATTCGCGGAGGCCGCCGAGCACGCCGTTGGAGAGCGGCGGCGCCGTATAGGTCGGCCGCGCCTCGATCAGCGTGATCGCGAGCTTGTCGTTGGCCGAGCGCAGCGCGCGGGCGCAGGCCGCGCCGGCAAAGCCGCCGCCGATGATGACGATGCGCGGCGGGCCTTGCGCCCGCAAGGTGCGCGGCCACAGCGCGACCGCCGCGGCGGCGCTCGCCGCGCTGCGCAGAATGTGTCGCCGGGTTTGGGCCGTGCGCTTCGCCGTCATTGCAAAAGCAAAGCGGCGGCCGCGAGGCCGCCGCCTTGGTTTGGTTTAAGCCGCGCTCAGGTCGTTGTCCTTGAGCGGGAAGTTGTAGATGCGCTTGCCCGTCGCCGCAAAGATGGCGTTGAGCACTGCGGGCGCCGCCACCGCGATGGTCGGCTCGCCGACGCCGCCCCAGAACTCGCCGTCGGGCATGACGATGGCCTCGACCTTCGGCATGCCCTCGATGCGCATCACCTGATAGGTGTCGAAGTTCTTCTGCTCGATACGGCCGGCGCGCACGGTGCAGGCGCCGTACAGCATGGCGGAGAGGCCGTAGACGAACGAGCCTTCGATCTGGCGCGCGATCTGCTCCGGATTGACGGCGTGACCGGAATTGGTGCCGCCGACGATGCGGTGAATCGTGACGCGGCCGTCGTTGACCGAGACCTCGGCGCAGGCCGCCACATAGCTGCCGAAACCCATGATCTGCGCGAGGCCGCGATAGACGCCTTTCGGCGCCGGCGTGCCGTAGCCGGCCTTGTCCGCCACCGCCTTGAGCACGGCGGCATGTTTCGGCTTGAGATATTTGAGGCGGAACGCCAGCGGATCTTCGCCGAGGTCACGGGCCAGTTGGTCCATGAAGGTCTCGACGTAGATGGCGTTGTGGTTGGTGTTCACCCCGCGCCAGAAGCCCGCCGGCACCGACGGATTGCGCATGGCGTGGTCGATCAGCACGTTCGGTACGTTGTAGCCGAACGCGCCTTCCGCCCCGCCTGGATTGAGGCCCTGGAACACGACCGGGTCTCTGCCGTCCTTGTCCATGCGCGCCGGGAACACGCTGGCCAGGATCGACTGCCCGGAAATGCGCATGTGCAGCGCCACCAGGTTCTTGTTGGCGTCGAAGCCCGCCCGCATCCGGCACTGGGTGATCGGGTGGTAGTTGCAGTGGGTCATGTCCTCTTCACGCGACCACACCAATTTCACCGGCGTGCCCGGCACCTGCTTGGCGATGGATACCGCCTGCCGGACATAGTCGGTGAGGCCGCGGCGGCCGAAGCCGCCGCCGAGAAAGGTCTTGTGCACGTCGCACTGGGCGACGGGCAGTCCGGACGCTTCCGCCGTTGCGGCGAGCGCCGCCTCGCCATTCTGCGTCGGACACCATACCTCGCAGCGGTCCGCCGTGTAGAGCGCGGTGGCGTTCATCGGCTCCATCGGCGCGTGGTTCTGGTACGGGTATGAGTAGGTCGCCTCGATCACCTTGGCGGCGCCGGCGAGCGCGCCCTTGGCGTCGCCGGTCTTGTTGCCGACGAAGGCCTCTTCGGCGTCGAGCCCCGCTTTCAGGAACTCGGCGATTGTGGCGCTCGAGACTTTGGCGTTGTCGCCCTCATCCCAGACGATGGGCATGGCTTCGAGCGCTTTCTTCGCCCGCCACCATGAATCGGCCACCACCGCCACCGTCGCGTCGTTGACCTTCACGACGCTCTTCACGCCCGGCATGTCCTGCACTTTGGCGGCGTCGTAGCTCTGCAGCTTGCCGCCGAACACCGGGCACGCGCTGACCGCGGCATACAGCATGCCGGGCTGCCGCACGTCGATGCCGTAGACCATCTTGCCGACGATCTTGTCCGGCGTGTCGAGGCGCTTCAGCGGCTTGCCGGCGATGGTCCAGGTTTTTGGATCCTTCAGCGGCACGTCCTTGGGCGGCTCGAGCTTGGCGGCGGCTTCAGCGACCTTGCCGTAGGTGGTGTTGCGGCCCGTTGCCTTGTGGCTGATGACGCCCTTGTCGACGCTGACGTCGGCGACCGGGACGCTCCAGCCGTTGGCGGCGGCCTGGAGCAGCATCATGCGTGCGGTGGCGCCGCCCTTGCGGACATATTCGTTGGACTCGCGAATGCCGCGGCTGCCGCCGGTGGAGAAATCGCCCCACGCGCGCTTGCGCGCCACGTTCTGCCCCGGCGTCGGGAACTCGGTCGTGACTTTCGACCAGTCGCACTCGAGCTCTTCGGCGACCAACTGGGCGAGGCCGGTCAACGTGCCCTGGCCCATCTCGGAACGCGCGATGCGGATGACGACCGTGTCGTCGGGTCGGATCACCACCCAGGCGTCGATTTCGGGCGACCACGGCGGACGAGCCGACGACAAAGGAACGACGATTGAATTTCGGCATATGTGTCATGACTGCGCCCTCCCTTACGCGTGCTCGGCGGCCGCATGAATGGCGGCGCGGACGCGTTGGTAGGTTCCGCAGCGGCAGATATTGGTCATCGCCGCGTCGATGTCGGCATCGGTCGGTTTCGGCTTCTGCTTGAGCAGCGAAGCCGCCGCCATCATCATGCCGCTCTGGCAATAGCCGCATTGCGGCACGTCGAGGTCGAGCCAAGCCTGCTGGACCGCGTGCAGCTTGCCGTCCTGCGCCAGCGCCTCGATGGTGGTGACCTGCTTGGAGCCGACGGTGCCGACCGGCACCTGGCACGAGCGCGCGGCGACGCCGTCGATATGCACGGTGCAGGCGCCGCATTGGTTGATGCCGCAACCATACTTGGTGCCGGTGAGCCCGATGGTATCGCGCAACACCCAAAGCAGTGGCGTGTCGGATTCGACGTCGACTTTGTGGGTCTTTCCGTTGATGGAAAGGGCAATCATATTTCGTCCTCCCGCAGTGCTGGCCGCGCCTCCCCATATGGGATTGCAAATTGGCGCTTCCTTCGCCGGCAAGTTTACCCTGTTCCAATTCGAATGCTAATCGCAAATTCGCGAGGGGGAACTGGCGACCCCGGGAATTCTGAAATAATCTTGGGGTTTATGCCGCCCCGATGGGCGGCGTGGTATGCAAGGCTGGGATGGGAGATCGGCATGAGTGACGATTTCGAAGATCATTGCTGGAAAGACATCGTCACGCCGGACATTCTCGACATCTACTCCCATTACCGGCGCAAGACCTTCGTCGGACCGGCGCCGGCGCTGCTCGCCATCGACCTTTACGAGCTGGTTTACCGCGGCGGCGCAAAACCGCCGGCCGAGCTTGCCAGGACCTATCCGAGCGCGTGCGGCCAGTATGCCTACGAGGCGATCGAGCCGACCAAGCGGCTGTTTGCGGCGGCCCGCGCCGCCGGCCTGCCGATCTTCTACTCGACCGGCGACATGCGCGGCGAAAGCCGTCCCGAATTCGTCGGCGCTACCAAGCGCGTCAATTCGTCGATCGACCCGTCGGACTTCGCCATCAGGCCCGAGTTCAAGCCGCAAAAGGGCGACGTCGTCATCACCAAGCAGCGCGCCAGCGCGTTCTACGGCACGCCGCTGACGGCGCACCTGACGCAGCTCGGCGTGCAGACGGTGATCGTTTGCGGCGAGAGCACGTCCGGCTGCGTGCGGGCGAGCGCGGTCGATGCCTATTCGCACGGCTACCACGTCGTTCTGGTGGAGGAATGCTGCTTCGATCGCAGCGTGCTGTCGCACAAGGTCAACCTGTTCGACCTGCACCACAAATACGCCGACGTGATGCATATCGACGAGGTGGTCGCGCAGCTCGCTGCCAAGGGTCCCGCCGTGCGGAAGGCGGGCTGAGCATGAAGCCGTCGCGTTACGGTCCGTTTCCCTATTCGCCGATCATCCACCGCCCGCCGCTCAAATGGCCGAACGGCGCCCATGTCGCGCTGTGGGTGATACCGAACGTCGAGTTCTTCGCCTTGGATGAGAAGGTGCCGCCCGGCTCCGGCGGCACCGGCGTGCCGGTGCCCGACGTGCCGACCTGGTCGTCGCGCGACTACGGCAATCGCGTCGGCGTGTTCCGCCTGATGGAGGTGCTCGACCGCCACGGCATCCGCGCCACCGTCGCGCTCAACAGCGAGCTTTGCGCCGAGCATCCGGCGATCATCGAGGAAGGCAACAAGCGGCGCTGGGAATGGATGGGCCATTGCGAAAGCAACACCCGGCGCCTCAACGCCGCGGCGCCGGGCGATGAGCCGCGCATCATCAAGAGCGCGCTCTCGACCATCGAGAAGGCGACCGGCGCGCGGCCGCGCGGCTGGCTCGGCTCCGGCCTGCAGGAGACCTGGGACACGCTCGACCTGCTCGCCGCCGAAGGCTGCGATTACGTCTGCGACTGGACCAACGACGACCAGCCCTACATCATGTCGCTCGACGGCGGAAAGACGCTCGTCAGCGTGCCCTACAGCCACGAGATCAATGACAAGCCGGCCTTCGAGCGCTTCAACCGCACGGCGGACGAGTTCCGCGACATGATCTGCCGGCAGTTCGACGTGC
>Ga0335079_10003870_pt1 | contig 17245 bp, 14 predicted proteins | sample Lox_Sample_33_FD_206719 | JGI IMG/M metagenome (GOLD analysis project Ga0335079, IMG submission 206719) | Soil microbial communities from Loxahatchee National Wildlife Refuge, Florida, United States - Lox_Sample_3.3 | ecosystem: Environmental > Terrestrial > Soil > Wetlands | place: USA... | reverse complement strand
TTGGCGCGGGCGCGCTCCGGCTCCGCGACAATGTCAACGCCAATGTGTAAGCCTCCGAGGATGCACTCCAGAACGCTGACTTCCTGCCAGTCGCGGGAAATAACCATGGATGAGAGTGTCATACTGCCACTCTATGCGGCGCCGTAACCTCTCCCTAGATCACCAAGGTAATGTTGCCAGTCGGGGCCATACGAGCAGACAAAACAGGCAGAGCCGGACGCCTAGAGTCCGGCATCGCGATACCACTCGACGGTTCGCCGCAATCCTTCTTCAAAACTCACCAGCGGTTCGTAGCCAAGCTGTTTGCGGGCGCGCGAAATGTCGGCCAGAGAATGCTTGACGTCGCCGGCCCGCTCTGGCCCGTAGTTGGGTTCGCCGGTATAAGGCGTGAGTTTCTTGAGTGCGCGAAACATATCGTTCAGGTCGATGCGATGTCCGGTGGCCACGTTGAACACCTGGCCCGCTACTTGCGGCGTTGGCGCTTGCGCCGCCAGAAGATTGGCGCTGACTGCGTTATCCACATAGGTAAAGTCACGGCTCTGGCTGCCGTCGCCGAAGATCGTGGGCTGCTGGCTCTTGAGCATCTGGGTGATGAACTTGGCCAGCACGCCGGAGTAAGGTGAGGAGGGATCCTGGCGGGGGCCGAAGATATTGAAGTAGCGCAAGCAGACCGTCTCCAGGCCGTAGCAGCGATAGAACGAAGTCATGTAGTATTCGCTCGCCAGTTTTGCCACGGCGTAGGGAGAAATCGGATTGGGGGGCATGTCCTCGCGCTTGGGCAGGGTGGGGGTGTCGCCGTAAGCCGACGAAGAAGCCGCATACACAACCCGCTTGACCCGGGCAGCGCGCGCGGCCACCAGTAAATTCACAGTGCCGTCAACATTGGCGCGGTTGCTGCCCAGAGGATCAATCACCGATTTTGGCACCGACGGGATGGCGGCCTCGTGGAACACGTAATCCACGCCTTCGCACGCCGACTTCATGGCATCCAGGTCAAGCAGGTCTGCTTGCCGGAAATCGAGTTGGCTGCTGAGTTCCCCAATATTCTCTCGGCGCCCGGTGGAGAGATTGTCGACGCCGCGCACCTGGTCACCCTGCGCCAAGACCGCCCTCGCGAGGGCCGAGCCAATGAACCCCGCAACTCCTGTAATCAGATATCTGGGCATGAGGGTTCATCATAGCGGATAGCATCGCGGCGATGTAACTACCGGAAAGTAACTAGGATCGCAAACCATTAGTGCCTCACATGGCTCAAGGTCGCGGTGACAGGAAAATAATCCTTCCGGCTGACGATTTCCGGCATCCTAAGCTGGAGAGGGTGGTTTGCGCCGCAACCTGCAATTCGTGCTGATGCTTTCGGTGCTGGCTTGGCTGGCGGTGGCTGGGATCCAGCCCTTGCACGTCCCTCCCGCTCATCTTCAACACCTGCTTTCGAGGGTAAGCCGATCGGTTCACTCTCCCGCGTTCGCCGACACCTCAGATTCGCTGCTTCCGGCCGCTTTTTGGACGCTATTTGCCCCGGGTTCCAGCGGCCTGCTGTTCGCTTATCGGGGCCCTTCGTGCCCGGCGTGCGCGAGACAGTTGTCGCGCTGCATCCGTCCACCTCCATACTGCTGATTCCGCCCATTTCGCGGCCCCCCTAAATCAGGGAGACGCCGATATGGTCTTGGCCACAGATTCGTAATACGTGGCCAGGTCTCACGCATTTCAGCCTGAGAGGAATCTATGAACGCCAAGGGAAAGCTACGGATCATTTTCAGTGAAGACGAAGCCGATGACGGTTTCTGCAGCGAGAATCGCGCCGTTCTTGCCGATGCCGTGATGCACGTGATCAAGCACTCGAACTTCTCGATGCTGGAAGTGCACATCATCATGCCCTCGGAGAACCTGGAGCAGATGTTGGACGGCATACAGCAGGCGGGGGTCGATCTCAGCTTCGAGGCAGTTGCCCCGCTGCATAAATTGAATTGAGAGCGAGGGTTTGGAGAGAAGGATTTCCGGCCAATCGCTCGGAAACCGGGGTTGCCGGGGTCAGTGCGCGAAATCCTTCTCTCCCCGGTCGATAGCAGGAGCTTCCTGACTTCTGCGAAGCAGTTGCAAGAACTCCTCCTTCCGGAGCGAGGAGTTGCTCTGAAAAAATTGCACGACTGCGTTCAGGGCAGCTGCCGGGTTTGCGATGGCTACGATCTGCGTCGAGGCAGCCATCGGCTCCGCCACCTTGTTCGGTGCCCCCGAGACTCTGGTAGAAGACGTGGAAAGCCGCTGTAGCATTTCCTCGAGATTGGCCCGGTCTTCGGGAGACAGGTCAGTGAAGGCTATTCCCATCCCCAGAAAGGGGTAGGTAACACGCACCTTGCCGTTGGCCCGCAATCGTACCCCGACCACCTCGATGACCATTTCGACCGGAGTGTCGGGCGGCGAGGTGGCTTGCACCTCCAGGTAGCAGCCGGTCTTGCTGACGTCCGTCACACTCGCCCAGGTGCGGAAGTCGCTGCCTGTAGTACGAAGTTCGGCGCTGCCGGTGCACTGATAGCGGGGGGCGGCGCGGCGTTCCCTCCCCGGCTTGGAAGAGTCCGTGTGCTCCGTCCCGCTGGCATGCAGGGGAATCGAAGACACGGATGCGCTCGTCTCCTCATTGGCACGCCTCAGCGCTCGAAGATAGTCAACGTTGCTCAGGTCCGGCTCCTGCTTCGCCATGGTGACTCCGCCAGGCTCGGCCCATGACGGGGGGCCGCCACGGGTCAAATCTCACTATGGATAACGGCTTTTTTGGCCCAATACATTAGTTACTTTCGTGAGATTCCTTGCGCTAAAGAGTGAAAGGCAAACTCCCGATTTGGGAGACGGCAGGCTATTGGCTAGAGGGCGGTATGGGTCGCCTCGCGGATTTCCCGCCATAGCTCTTCCCGGCCCTGGCCGGTGCGGGCCGAGTAGGCGACAATGCGTGCCGGAGCGAATTCCTGCGAGAGCGCCTGCGAAGCGCGTGCCCATTGATTCTTCGACAAACGGTCGCATTTGGTGGCCACGACTACGAAGGGGCGGCCCGCCGCGCCCAGAAAATCGAGCAATTGCCGGTCGCTTTCCTGCGGGGGAACATTCGCGTCCACCAGCGCCAGCGAGAGCGCCAGGCTCGGCCGTTCTTTGAGGTACGGTTCGATGAAGGTCGGCCACTGTTCCCGGGCCTCTTTCGACACTCGCGCATAGCCGTAGCCGGGCAAATCGGCAAATACTAACTCGGCTTGGGGTCTGCCCGGCCAGCGCACCTCGAAGAAGTTGATGCTGCGTGTGCGTCCGGGCGTGGAACTGGTCTTGGCGATCTTTGCGCTCAGCAGGGAATTGATGACGCTGGATTTGCCCACATTCGATCGCCCAAGAAACGCAATCTCCGGAAGCCCCGGAGCAGGGAAGTGGTTGACGCTGCTTGCCGCAATCACAAATCGAGCCAGGACGCGCACAGGAGAGTCTCGCGTTTCTGGATGAAACTTGCAAGTCCAAGCCGCTGCTGACGGCGGCCGATCAGTGCAGTCCCAGCGGACGCTTCTGCTCCACATCTTCTTCCCGCAGGGGGCGGTATCGGTGCCATAGGTACAGGGCCGCAAACACAATGATTCCGATTCCCACGCTGATCAGGAAAAACCACCGGTAAGCTGGTAGACCGATCAGCAGGATCAGGACCACGGCCAGCGCCACGATTAATCCCGCGGCCCCACGAAAGAAGCTCTTTGGTTCTTGTGTTTGAGATTCCATCGGATCGCCAATACCGTATTTTAGGCTGGCCGATACTGTTCGCCAAAGCGAAACGGCCCGTGTCGCCACGGGCCGATCATGCTGCAATTCAGTTTGACGGCAAGCGTCGATACTTTATTGATGCGCGATCGGGCCTTCTGCGGCAGGTGGCAGTGGAGCAATGGGCTGTGCCGCGGTCTCTGGCATCTCTGGCAGAGCGGTTTCTAGGGACAGGGCCAGCACCTGATCCATCGACTCCACAAAATGCAGCTTCATGGCGTTGCGCAAGTTCTCGGGAACTTCCGCCAGATCCTTCTCGTTGTCCTTGGGAAGGATAACTTCAAAGAGCCCGGCGCGATGCGCCGCCAGCAGTTTTTCCTTGAGTCCGCCAATCGGCAGAACCTTGCCGCGCAGGGTGATCTCGCCGGTCATCGCGAGATCGCGACGCACCGGGATTTTGCTGAGAGCGCTGGAAATCGCGGTGGCAATGGTGATGCCCGCCGAAGGCCCATCTTTGGGGATCGCGCCTTCCGGCACATGCACGTGAATGTCGAGACTGCGATAGAAATCGCGCGACAAGCCCAGACGTTGGGCCCGGGCCCTCACATAGGACATCGCCGCCTGCGCCGACTCCTGCATCACGTCGCCCAGCTTGCCGGTCAGCATCAGTTTGCCTTTGCCGTCTACCACGCTGGCTTCCGTGCTCAGGATCGATCCACCCACCTCGGTCCACGCCAGGCCGGTCACCAATCCGACCTCGCTCTTCTCGTGAGCGAGCATGTCGCGGAACTTGATCACGCCCAGGAAGTCTTCCACGTTAGCCGCGGTGAGATGGACGCTGTAGCTCTCGCCCTCCTTCACCACCTTGCGCGCGACTTTGCGGCAGACGTTGCCGATCTCGCGTTCCAGGTTCCGCACTCCTGCCTCGCGGGTGTAGGAACGAATGATGGAGGTGATCGCGTCATCGGCGAACTTCACGTTCTTGTCCGTCAGGCCGGCTTGCACCATCTGCTTCTTTACCAGGAACTGCTTGGCAATCTCGATCTTCTCCAGTTCGGTGTAGCCGTGCAGGCGCAGCACCTCCATGCGGTCCTGCAGAGCCGGGGGTATGGTGTGAATCACGTTGGCGGTGGCGATGAAGAAGACCTGGGAAAGATCGTATTCGACGTCGAGGTAATGATCCACGAACATGAAATTCTGTTCCGGATCGAGCACCTCGAGCAGCGCGGCCGAAGGATCGCCGCGGAAATCCATCGACATCTTGTCCACTTCGTCCAGCATGAAGACCGGGTTCTTGGTACCCGCCTTCTTCATCATCTGAATGATTTGCCCCGGCAGGGCGCCGATGTAAGTGCGCCGGTGGCCGCGAATTTCCGCTTCGTCACGCACGCCGCCCAGCGACATGCGAACGAACTTCCGGCCCGTAGCCTTGGCAATGGACATCCCCAAGGAAGTCTTGCCCACTCCCGGCGGCCCGACGAAGCACAGAATCGAGCCTTTGGGGTTCTTTACCAGTTGCCGAACCGCGAGAAATTCGAGGATGCGCTCCTTGATCTTTTCCAGCCCATAATGATCCTCATTAAGAACCTTCTCGGCGCGACTGATATTGCGGATTTCTTTCGAGCGTTTCTTCCAGGGCACGGCCAGCAGCCAGTCGAGATAGTTGCGCGAGACCGTAGATTCGGCCGACATGGGCGGCATGGCCTCGAGCTTCTTCAACTCCTGCATCGCCTTGTCACGAACGTCCTTGGACATGCCCGCGGCTTCGATCTTCTTCTTGAGTTCGTCGAACTCGCTCTTCTCGCCCCGTCCCAGTTCCTTCTGAATGGCCTTGATCTTCTCGTTGAGGTAATACTCTTTTTGCGCCCGCTCCATCTGCCGCTTGACCCGCGACTGGATGGTGCGATCCATGTTCAGCTTTTCGATTTCGATGTCGAGCACGTCGCCGATGCGGCTCAGGCGCTCGGCCGGATCGAAGATTTCCAGCAACTCCTGCTTCTCTTCGATGGAGAGTTGCAGGTTGGCGGCAATGGTGTCGGTGAGCTTAGCCGGATCCTCCATGCGGACCGCGGCGATCATGGTCTCGTAGTTCAGCGACTGGCACAGCTTCACGTACTGCTCGAACAGAGTCGTGACCCGCTGCATGCCGGCTTCAATCTGCGGGTTGGTCTCCACCGTGTAGCGCGCTACCCGTACCGTGGCCTGCATGAAACCTTCGTTGTCGGTGACCTGGAGAATCTTGCCGCGCTCGATGCCCTCGACTAGAACCTTGATATTGCCGTCGGGGAGCTTCAGGCTCTGCACGATGTTGACGACCGTGCCGACCTGATAGATCTCGTTCGCCTTGGGCTCATCGACGCTGGCATCATGCTGGGTGGCCAGGAAAATCTTCTTGTCGGCTGCCAGCGCCTCTTCCAGCGCCCGGACGCTGGATTCTCGCCCTACCACAAACGGGGTCATCATGAACGGGAAGATGACCACATCCCGGATGGGCATCATCGGCAGCTTCTTATTTTCGAATTTGTCTTTGGATTGGGTCACTCAATCTCCGGTCCGGCTACTTCGAAGAAATACTTGCTACTTGGATTGTAAACGCTGTTCCACACACCTGCGAAGAACTTTACGCGGCGGACATTACCAGCGTGGTCAACGGGATGGCAGAACCAGATTCAAACCGCACGCTTGATCGGGGCAAAATCCTGCACAAAACATGTACAGAAAGATCAATCCGGGTATGAAGCCGTTACCCGGCCTTTTCCATCATGGCCAGGGATACGTCGCGTTTCTCCACCATCTCCCGGGTTACTTCGAATTCCTTTACCTTCTTCTGGCTGGGCAGATGGTACATGAGTTCGAGCATCAGCTCTTCCAGAATCATGCGCAGGCCGCGCGCCCCCACCTTGCGGGCCATGGCCTGGCGGGCGATGGCCCGCAGCGCGTCGTCGCTGAATTTCAAGCGCACATTTTCGAACTCGAACAACCGCTGGTACTGCTTGACGATCGCGTTCTTGGGACGGGTCAGGATCTCGATCAGGGCAAACTCGTCGAGGTCCTGCAACACTCCCACCACCGGCAGGCGGCCCACGAATTCGGGAATCAATCCGAACTTGATGAGGTCTTCCGGTTGTACCTCGGTGAGCAACTCAAAGTTGCGCTTCCGGCTGGCCGCTTCGTCTTCCGCCTGCGCCTCCGGTTCGGTGCGGAAACCCAGAGATTTCTTGCCTACGCGCCGGCCAATCATCTTTTCCAGGCCAACGAAGGCGCCGCCGCAGATGAACAGGATGTTGGTCGTGTCGACGGGGGTAAATTCCTGATGAGGATGCTTGCGCCCGCCCTGGGGCGGCACGTTGGCGATGGTGCCTTCCAGAATTTTCAGCAACGCCTGCTGCACGCCTTCGCCGGAGACGTCGCGGGTAATCGACGGATTTTCGTCCTTCCGCCCGATCTTATCGACTTCATCGATGTAGATGATGCCGGTCTGGGCGCGGCCCACGTCGCCGTCGGCTGCCTGCAGCAACTTGAGGATGATGTTCTCCACGTCCTCGCCGACATACCCGGCCTCGGTCAAGGTGGTGGCGTCGACAATGGCAAAGGGAACATCCAGCATGCGCGCCAGGGTCTGCGCCAGCAGCGTCTTGCCGGTGCCGGTTGGCCCGATCAGCATGATGTTCGACTTGGTCAACTCGATGCCGTCGCCGGTTTTCTGGCGGTTCATGTAAATACGCTTGTAATGGTTGTAAACCGCCACCGCCAGCTTCTTCTTGGTGAGATCCTGTCCGATCACGTACTCATCCAGGAAGGTCTTCACCTCCTGTGGCTTGGGAAGTTGATTGGGGGTGGTGGTGGGAGGAGTGGCGGTGCGGTCGTCTTCCAGGATGGAATTACAGACCGCCACACACTCGTCACAAATGTAAGCCCGCGGATAGTCACTGGGGGATGAGATCAGCTTGGCTACCGCGTCCTGCGACTTGTGGCAGAACGAACAGCGCAATATTTCGTCGGTACCCGACCTGTTTTTCACTCGGCTCTACTCCTTTTTCCGCTGTCCTGCCCGTCCCGTGCCCGGGTTCGCTGGTAGCCGGGGGACAGCGTGTCTCTGCCGAGACCCTCACCCCATGACCGGCGAAAACCGATCATAGCGTTATCTCGTCTTGTAGATGATATCGTCTATGATTCCGTATTCCTTAGCTTGCTGCGCATTCATGATGAAATCGCGCTCCACATCCTTTTCCACCTTTTCCAGCTTCTGTCCGCTGTGTTTGGCCAGCAACTGGTTTGTAATCTCCCGCATACGCAGAATCTCGCGGGCGTGAATGTCGATGTCGGTGGCCTGACCCGAAAGGCCGCCCATCGATGGTTGGTGAATCAGGATGCGTGAATTGGGCAGCGCCAAACGTTTCTTGCTCTCACCGGCGGCTAATAGAAGCGCCGCCATCGACGCCGCCTGTCCGATGCAGATCGTGGTGACGTCGTTCTTCACATACTGCATGGTGTCGTAGATTGCCATGCCGGCGGTGATCGATCCGCCCGGCGAGTTGATGTACAACTGGATGTCCTTCTCCGGATCTTCCTGCGCCAGAAACAACATCTGCGCAATCACCAGGTTGGCAATGTTGTCGTCGATCGGCGTACCAATGAAAATGATGTTATCGCGCAGCAGCCTGGAGTAAATGTCGTAGGCGCGTTCGCCCCGTCCGGTCTGCTCTATGACCATCGGTACCAGCATCATCTGTGGTTCGTTCACATTCACCTTTCACACTCCTGCCCGCGATGCCTGATCTGCGGGGGAGTCGAAGTGGTCCGCATTACGCGGACTGACGATACAGAAACTCGAGGGTCTTTTCGCTGCGGATTCTAGACCGGATTCTATCCAGCGCTCCATCGCGTGTCAATCGTGCGCGGATGGCCTCCGAGGTCTGTTTTGACTGTTCCGCCAGCGCCTCGATCTCCTTATTCACTTCCTCATCGCCGACTTCGATGTTTTCGTCGTCGGCAATCTTGTCCAGCAGCAAACTTGCTTTTACTTCAGCGACGGCCTGCTCTCTTTGCCCGCCGCGCAGGCGCGTAAGGTCCATTTTCTTCATGTCTTCGGCGCGCATGCCTTGGGCCGCCAGCGCCCTCAACCCGCGCTCCAGCCGAATATCGATCTGGCGGTCCACCATCGCTTCCGGAACCTCGAAATCATTGCGCTTCACCAGTTCTGCGACCAGCTTCTCTTTGGCCTCGCGTTCGGCATTGTGTTTCTTCTCTGCCTCCAGATTCTCGCGAATCCGTTTCTTGACCTCGTCCAGCGACGCGAATTCGCCCAGTTCTTTGGCAAAGCCGTCATTCAATTCCGGAAGGCTCTTTTGCTTGATCGAATGTACTCTTACCGTATAACGGAAGGTTTTTCCCGCCAGTCGCTGGTCGGAAGCATCAGCCGGATAAGTAACCTCGAAGGTGCGCTCTGCGCCGGCCGACGCCCCGCGCAGATTCTCGGTGAACTCCGGCATGGTGTTCTTGCCGCCGACTTCCACCAGGATTTCATCCATGTGGACCGGCTTGCCGTCGCCGTCCTTGGGCTGCCCGTCGAGCGAAACCTGCGCGAAATCCCCGTCCGCCAGGGCACGTCCTTCGATGGGAGCATAGGTCGCATGCTGTTCGCGCAAGCCGTTCAGCGTCTGTTCTACCTCCTCGTCAGTGACGTTGATATCGGGCTTCTCCGCCCTCAGCTCCTTGTAGCCGGAAACCTTGATCTCGGGCATTACCTCGAAACTGGCTTTGAAACGCAGCGGTTCGCCTTCCTGCAGATGCAGGTCGGCGACTTGCGGCTGGGACACGGGATGCAGGCCCTGCTTCTCCGCGGCCTGCCGGAAATGCCGGGGCACCAGCGCTTCGATGACCTCGGTCTTGAGATCCTCGGCAAAGCGCTGTCGGATAATGGAGGCGGGCACGTGGCCGCGCCGAAATCCGGGGAGTCGAGCGAGTTTCTGGTATTTTGCCACCAGCGCTTCAGTTTCGCGGGTGACTTCGTCAGCCGGAACTTCGACTTCGATTTCCCGCTTGGTGCTGGGGCTGGTTTCTGTGGGGCTCACATTGTCCTTTCGCAGTCGCATGCCGCAGGAGCGATTCGGCTGGAAGTGCTCCCAGGCATTCGGGCAGGACGCAGCCGCCTCGAACTGCAATTTTGAGTTTAAAGACAGAAGGAGAGAAGCGTCAAACCCGGTCATTAGTCTTTGGTCGTCGGTCGTTGGTTTGTAGGGCTCGTTTGTCTTGTGACCCTCAGCCTCAGCCTGCGGCGAACGATCCACCCCTACATATGCCCGAATGGCTCGTCCAACTGAACCGCGAAGTCGTCGCCTGCCACCGCTGTCCAAGATTAGTGGCATACCGGGAGAAGATTGCCCGCGAGAAACGCCGGGCCTACCGCGACTGCGAGTATTGGGGAAAGCCGGTGCCCGGCTTCGGCGATCCCGACGCGCGGGTGCTGATCCTGGCGCTGGCGCCGGGCGCTCACGGATCGAATCGAACCGGACGGCCTTTTACCGGCGATTCGTCCGGCAACTTCATGTATCCCGTACTCTACGAAACCGGCTTTGCCAATCAACCCAAGGCAACCCAGCGGGACGATGGCCTCCGCCTCCAGGACGCCTACATCACCGCCTCCGCCCGCTGTGCTCCGCCCCAGAACAAACCCACGCCCGAGGAACTGAGCAACTGCGCGCCCTTCCTCGACCGCGAGTTCCAGGGACTGAAGAGTCTGAAAGTCATCGTCGCTTTGGGCCGGATCGGCTTTGACGCCTACCTGAATTCGTTGAAGCGCCGCGGCTTGCTGAAAAGCAAGAAGCCCTATCTCTTTCAGCATGGAGCGAAATATTCCATGCCGGACGGAAAAATCCTGCTGGCGTCCTACCACCCCTCGAACCAGAACACCCAGACCGGCAAACTCACGCGCGCCATGTTCGTGCGCATCTTTAAAGAAGCCCGCCGGCTCGCCGATAGCTAGACAGGGCAGCCGCCACTGGCGCCGGATCGCAGGAGCGCCCGGACAGCAGCTTCCGGTCGGTTGCGATCCGCGGGGGTGCTGCCCCACCACTACCGGGGTTGTCGTCACATTGCAATGTGACGGCCGTCGCTTCTTCCGGGGAGGGCGCCGGCTAGAGTACGAATTGAAAATGAAATTCAATTTCACTTTCTGAAAGGAAAGACGCGTGACTGGCTCTCATCCCCGTTCCCGCTTCCTCAGCGTTCTTTCGCTGGTCTTTCTTGCCGCCCTTATACCTTCCGCGCTTTCGCAGACCAGTTCTCAGCCGGAAACCCCTCCCATCCAGGACAACAGCTTTCTGGTGGAAGAGGCCTATAACCAGGAGTTCGGCGTGGTGCAGCACATCCATGCCTTCACCCGCCTGTGGAACAGCCAGGATTGGCTTTACACCTTCACCCAGGAGTGGCCGGCGCCGGGCTTGCGCAACCAGCTCAGCTACACGGTGGCCTATCAGCATGCCGGCGCGTTTCCCGCGTCAGGCGCCGGGATCGGCGATGTCTTCCTCAACTACCGCTATCAACTGGCCGGCAGCGGGGAAACCCGGATTGCTTTCGCGCCCCGTCTCAGCCTGCTGTTTCCCACCGGCGACCTGCACGCAGGCCGCAGCCTCGGCGGCTTCGGACTGCAGACCAACCTTCCGGTGAGCGTGGTGGTTGCCCCGAAGCTGGTCACCCACTGGAACGTTGGCGGTACGTTTTTGCCTGATGCCCGCAACCTCGCCGGCGACCACTCCGCTATCGCCGGCTACAACCTGGGGCAAAGCTTCGTCTACCTGGCGCATTCCCGCTTCAATCTGATGCTGGAGACAGTATTCGCCAATGCGCAATCGGTGATGGCGCAAGGAAAAACTGACTGGACGCAGTCGTGCTTCGTCAGCCCGGGCGTCCGCTGGGCCTACAACTTCAAAAGCGGGCTGCAGATTGTTCCTGGCATTGGGGTGCCGATCGGGGCCGGACCCAGTGCCGGAGAAAAGGGCGTGTTTCTTTATCTCAGCTTCGAGCATCCCTTTCGCAGTCTGAAAAGGGAGTAACCGTAAAGAAGCGGCTGGCCGCGCCTCGTCCGGCGGGTTCTCCTGTAAGATGTATAGCTATAAGATTATTTTCCGCCAGGATCGTTTCTAGGGAACGCGGATGGCGCCGAAGGGAAAATTTGCCCGTTCCCGTGTCCGCCTCGCGTCCCAGGGCCAGCCAGACGCAAGGAATCGGTATTCTGCTTGCTGGGCCGCTCCCGTTGTGCCGCTTGCTGCTTCCGCCGATGAAGTATCAACAACTTAGCTGCAAGATATCAATTCGGGAAAGCGGAGCGTGCTCGATGGATTATTCCAAGACATCCCGTTCCGATTCGGGAGGCAGCAGCGGGGCGCGGCACCCAAGACACCGCGAGCCGCGTCTCTACAGAAAACGGTTAGAACCCGACAAACACCGGTTCCGCCTCCAGACGGATTCCCCAGATCTCTTCCACCCGGTTCTGGATTTGTTCCTTCAGGGTCAGTATCTCTGCCGCGGACGCGTTTCCGCGGTTCACGAGCGCCAGGGCGTGCTTGCGCGAGATACCCACATTGCCGCTGCTGTATCCCTTGCTGAAGCCGGAACGCTCTACCAGCCACGCGGCGGAGATTTTTCTTGTATCCAGGGCCGGATAACTCGGGACTTGCACGCCGCGCAATGCGGCACGCCGGTTCACGTCTTCCCATTGCTCCCGGGTAAGGATTGGATTCTTGAAAAACGACCCGGCGCTGCGGCAGTCCTCGTCGCCGGGAACGATGAGCATGGCCTTGGTGGAGCGGATCCTGCGGACCGCGTCGCGAGCCTCGGCCAGCGTCGGGCTGACGCTCCAGCCCGCGAAGTATCTCTTCAGGTCCGCATACTTGAGAGACGGCGCCGCTCCCAGCTGGAGCAGAAAACTTACCCGCAGGATGATGTACCGGCCCCGCTCGCTGGTGTTGAAGATGCTGCTGCGATAACTGAATCCGCAAGCCTCAGGGCACAATTCCCGTATCTGGTTATCGCGAAGGTCCAGTACCTGCACGCTTTCGATGGTATTTGAGACTTCCTGGCCGTAAGCGCCCACATTCTGCACTGGCGTTCCCCCTACGCTGCCGGGGATTCCGCTGAGACATTCGATGCCTCCGCAGTGGCGCGCGACCGCCCGACCCACAAAGCGGTCCCATGCTTCGCCAGCGCCGACCTCAAAGTGCACGCCGCCATTGTCCTGCGTTTCCTCGATTCCGGTTACACCGACCTTCAGCACCAATCCCGGCCAGCCAGTGTCGGACACGACCAGGTTGCTGCCGCCGCCCAGCACAAACAGGGGCAGCCGCTGGGTTTGCGCATGCTCCACCGCCACCTTCACGGCCTCGATACTCGTGGCTTCGGTGAAGTATCGGGCCGGCCCGCCCACCTCCAGGGTAGTCATGGGTGCCAGGGGCACGTTTTCCAGAATCAGCATGGGTTGCCAACAATATATACGTTGAGCGCGGGCTGGGGGCAGTCAGCCGCCAGAGAGCGCGACGAGTTTTTTCAAAAGCGGAAAAGATAGGAAGCCTTTACGAAGAGATTTCGACTGTCGTTGACCAAGCGGCTGCCGCGAAGAAGATCTCCTTCCGCGTCAGCCTGCAAGGGTGAAAGCACATTGGCCAGGTCGCTGTTGTAGCCGACATAAATAGCGGTGCTGGGATGGACCAGGTAGGTGATCAGAAAATCGGCATTGAAATTCTTGAGGGTCTGCAACCAGGTGAAATTCGGGTTGGCTAACAGGGTGTCATATTGCCCGATAAAACGGACCGAGAGCTGCCGGGTGAGCTGGTAGTTCCACTTGGACCGGAAGATGTGATCGTTCAGGCTGCCCGTCGGGCCCAGCCGGTTGTACAGGCGGAAAAAAATGTAGGTGTTGTCCACTTTCAGGGATTTGTTCGGACGCAAGGTCAGCGTGGCAGTCGCGCTGCTGCGCTTCGCCAGGAACGGAATCACATTATCCGGCGGATCGTAGTTGATGCGCGTGCCGAATCGGTAGTCCGCATGGAAGGAGATCGGCCGGTAGTAGCTCGTATCCACCGAAAACTCCGTCGTGTTGCGCACATATTTCTGGATGTCGGGGAGCACGGAGAAATCCTGTGGCCGCAGGCGTTCCATCTCGCGGGCATACAAAACCGTGAAGAAAGTCTGGCCGATGAACTCCGCTTTGAGAGACGGGAAGTAGCCCGAGTTGATGCGGTTGCCTTCGTGGTCGAAGGTCTGGTAGGTCTCAAACATCGGCCCCCAGGAGATCAGGTGCCTGCCTTCCGGGCGGAAGGAGTATTGCACGCGCTGGTAGAGATTGTGGATATCCGGCTGGGGATCGAATCCGCTCAGAGTCCGGAAGTTCGGACTGCGATCTTCGTATTCGAGCGAGTAGTTCAAATTGCGTCCCGCGCGATCCAGGGTGACTTCCGCCGCGGAACCCGCCTGGTAGGCGCCAGTGGTTTGAAAAGTATCGTCTTCAGGGTTGATGGTGGAACTGACCACGCCTTGAAAGCTCGCGACCCAGTTGCTGTTAAGCTTCAACCGCCCATCGATTCCACCTACGCGGTTGAAATAACCATCCATTTCGCGGTCGGTGTACATCACGCCAATGGAAGACTCTTTGCCAATGTCCCGGCTGACGCGCGCCACGGTGAAGAAAGCATTCTTGCCCGCCAGAGGATCGCTCAGCGGAACGTTCTGGCCGGGCGCGGAGTCGTCCGCCGCCAGCAGTCCAATCGCCCAAGGCCCGTCCTTTCCCGTCAGCCGCACACCCCAGCGCGGGTCAGCGATCCGGCGCGTGAATAGCAAGTCGATGGGAGTTTCAAAGTAATTGGCGTTTTCCAGGAAGAAGGGCCGTTTCTCCGGAAAGAAGACCTCAAAGCGTTGGTCTACGGTGACCTGCGGTTCATCCGATTCGACTTGGCTGAAGTCGGGATTCGCCGTGGCGTCGAGCACAAACTTGTCTTTCAGCACCGCCTTCGCGTCCAGCCCGATCTGGCCGAAGGCGTCCCGCTGCGAGTACACCGGATGTTCCTCATCGCGCAGGTTCGGTTCCTTGAACGAGCGAAACAAGCCGTAGGGAATGAGCTGCAAATTGCGTCCCGGTGAGATGCGCTCAAGGCCGTCCGCTGTGCCTTCCTGGTTCAAGCGGCCCAAAACCCGGCTGGAGTACTGTGGCCAGAAGGAGCTCTCGTTGTTGCGCCGCACGTCCCGGTCCAGGAGGATTCCCCATGTCTGCAAATCGTTCGAAGCAAAGCGCAGGCTGCGAAAAGGGATCGCCATCCAAACGATGAAGCCTTGATCGGTCAGTTTGGCCTGGGTATCGAACACCGTGTCGAAGGAAAAATCCCATTCATGACCCTCAGTCCAGATCGCGTCCGCTTGGACGCCGAGAGGGTTGGAGAAGAAGGCGTAGGCTCGCCGGCGATCGTGGAATGTATCCAGCATTAACTCGACCGAGTCGTCGTCAAATATGTCCTCCCGCCGCGACAGCCGGGCGCGAATCTTCTGCGGCTCCTGGTCGAAGCAGATGTAAATGGCGTAAAGATTCGTGTCGTCGTATCCAAGGTAGGCCTCGGTCGGCTGGGAGACCGGGGCTCCGTCGCTGGGAGTGCGCTGGATGAACCGTTCTACCTTCGCCAGCTTGCCCTCCCATGCCGGGTTGGGCTTCATTTCGAGAAAGTCTTCCAAAACCGGAGGATGGCTGACCCGGGGTATGGTGATATGACCGAATTCCGGTGGAGCGCCCCATAAGCGTGGTAGGAAACACGCCATGGCGGCTGCCGCGCAGACCCATGATCGCCAGCCGCTCACCCTGGTCCCTCCCGCCGAAGCCAAAAAAGGATTTAGCTGATTAGACAGTCCCGCCGGAAAGATAGACAGCACTTTGCCGTGGAGGTTATCTTCCCGCACACGATTTTACAAACTGCGCAAGCCGAACTCGAGTGGCCGAACGCGTCCGGACTTTTGCCACCAGTACAACAACATCACCCAAAAGATTTTACTTGCCAGGCGCTGGCGCAAGCATGAACGCCTTGACCACAATGTTATTGGGCTGAATACCCACTGGAATCATGGTGAGCAGGGAATATTCGGAAGGCTCCAGTTTGGTCGATTTGCGTTTCTGAATGACGGTTACATCGCCCGACTCGGAGTCCAGCACCAGCAGGTAGTTCTGGCTCTGCGATAGCGCCAGGCCGTCCGGTTGGCTGCCCACGGGCAGGGAAGCGATCACCTTTCCCATATCGATGTCGTAAACGGCGACGCTGTTTGATCCGAAGTTGCTTACGTAGAGGCGGGAGTTGTCCGCCGTAACCGCGCCGCGCGAGGGACGGCTGCCGATCAGGTAGCTGCCGCCTACTTCATTGGTAGAGGTTTCGATGATCGAGATGTTATTCGAATCGAAGTTGCACACGATGAGTTCGCCGCCATCGGGTTTCAGCGCCAGATCGACCGGCGTCTTGCCGACATCCAGCAGAGCCAGCAGTTTCTGGTTCTTCAAGTCGATCGATGCCACCTGGCCTGATCCGGCGCAAGCCACGAAGGCCTTGCTGTTGTCCGGCAAGATGGCGATGTCCTCAGGCTGAGCGCAGGCCGGAATGGTGGCCGTCACGCGCAGGTGCTCGGCGTCCAGCAGCGAAACGGTGCCATCCCCGCGATTGCTGACCACCACCGTGGTTCCGTCGGGAGAGACCCTGGCGAGTCCGGGCGCTGCGCCGACGCGCACGTTGCCGATTACCGCGCGCTTGTCCAGATCAATAATCGAAACATTCGAGGAACCGGAATTCGCCACATAACCGCGTTTGCCGTCGGAAGAAACGTCGATGAAAAACGGCTTGCCATGGACGCCGATGGTAGCCACGACCGCATTGCGCTCGGCGTCGATCACGCTGACGTTATTGGACTGGGTGTTGATGACGTAGACTTCGTTTTTTTTGCTGTTGGCGGCAATTCCGGTTGGCTCGATGCCTACGGTCAGCGTCTTGACCGGTTCGAAGGTTCGCAAATCAATCACCGAGACGGTATTGCTCTTGCCGTTGGTGACGTAGGCGTACTCCCGGTAGGCAGGGCCGTAGTCGGTTAACTGGCGCTCATGGAAATACCACCAGCCGATGCCGCCCAGGACCGGAAGCAGGACTGCGATGACGAGGAGCTTTCTCAATGTCAGTTGGCAGCGGGCGATTCGAGACCGGCGGCTCCGGACAAACCCGCGCTTGCGGGCGGATGGGAACCGATCGCCGGAACGGTTCGTCCCAACACCGCAGCAATCTGCCGCACCTGGGTCATGAGTTCGTCGAATTGCTCGGGATAGAGAGACTGGATGCCGTCCGACAGTGCCTTGTCCGGATCATTGTGGACCTCGACGATCAGGCCGTCCGCGCCCACCGCCACCGCCGCCCGCGATAGCGGAGTGACCTTATTGCGCTTGCCGGTGCCGTGGCTGGGGTCGACGACGATCGGCAGGTGGCTGAGCCGCTGCACTGCCGGGACCACG
>Ga0335079_10003869_pt1 | contig 17248 bp, 19 predicted proteins | sample Lox_Sample_33_FD_206719 | JGI IMG/M metagenome (GOLD analysis project Ga0335079, IMG submission 206719) | Soil microbial communities from Loxahatchee National Wildlife Refuge, Florida, United States - Lox_Sample_3.3 | ecosystem: Environmental > Terrestrial > Soil > Wetlands | place: USA... | reverse complement strand
AGCGCCTGCGCGAACTCGCCGCGGAGGGCGTGATTGGATCGGTCGCGCCGCATCATTACAGCGGCTTCATGGGGCGCACCTACATCCGCACCGCGGTCATGAACGAGGCTGCGCCCGCGCTCGCGCACAAACTGCGCGACGAGAGCGTCGATGCATTTGTGCTGGTGCCCGCCTGACCGCTCGACCACCAGACAGTTGGTCTGGTCGCGCGCGTGGTCGAGGCATCCGGCATCCCTACCGTGGTCGTATCGACCGGACGCGATCTGAGCGCGCAGGTTCTGCCGCCGCGCACCGTGTTCGTGAATTTCCCGATGGGCAACTCCTTCGGCCAGCCGTTTGATGCGCATCAACAACGCACAATTCTGCTCGATGCTCTGCGTGCGCTCGAATCGATCAAGCGCGGTGGCGAGATGATCGATCTTCCATACGAGTGGCCCGAACCATTCGCGATGAACCTCGGCTCCGGCTATTCGAAGAGTGCGTAGATGGAGAACATCCGATGCCGCTGAAACTCAAGAAGACCGTGGCTCAGATGCTGGCCGAGGCGAATGCCGAAATCGAAACCGTCCAGGCCGCCGATGCGATCAAGTTGAAGGATGATCCGAACATTCTGTTGGTCGATATCCGCGACATCCGCGAACTCGACCGCGACGGCCGCATCCCGGGCGCGCTGCACGCGCCGCGCGGGATGCTCGAGTTCTGGGTCGATCCCGCGACGCCTTATCATCGCGAGGTCTTCGCATCGGGGAAGAAATTCCTCTTCTTCTGAGCGGGCGGAGGACGCTCTGCGCTGGCAGCGCAGACCCTGCAGCAGATGGGCCTCGAGCCGGTCGCGCACATGGGCGGCGGCTTCAATGCGTGGAAGGCCGCCGGCGGTGCAATCGAGGGTGGCAAGCCAAAGCCTTGAACCGGCCCGGCCGGCGCATGGCCAGCGGAGGAGATCGCTTCTGGAGTTCGCTACTCGACGTCCTTGAAGACCGCGAAGCTGGTCTCGGTAGTGCCCATCACCGGGAAATTGTACCCGCATTGTGGGCATGGTTGCGCAAGCACCGCTTGCTCCTTCTTCAGGTCGTAGGGCTTGTCCTGGAATTTGCCGCAGGTCGGGCAAATCCTCAGCAAGCGGGTCCCCGCCAACTCGAAGTTGGTGATCACGTCTTCCATGATCGCGCCCGACTGCGCGGCCCAGGTCTTGGCATACTTGTGATAGGTATTCATATGCCAGTCATCGAGCGCTTCCTTGCTGGTCCAGAAGCTCACCTCGTTGTACCAGTGCGGATCGTCGGCATGAATCCACCAGGTCAGATGCATGAAGCCCGGCAGCTTCTGCAGATGATTGCGCGTATCGGCGAAGACCGTCTTGAACTTCTCGTAGCCGTCCTCGCTCGAGAAGCGAACCCTCTGCATACTTAGGTAAATCGCCATTGCCCTACACTCCCGCGCGGATAGGATGAGCATCGCCACTGCAGGCTTGATGCCATTGTCGCCGGGGCCGGTTGGCCTCGAAGCCCCCGGTTGTGGATACGCGCCCCGATGATTCGCGCAGGGATTTTCGCTTTTGACGCGCCTAGCCGCGTGGGCGAATCTTCCTCGAATCGTCTCTCGTACCGCGCTGATGATTACCGATTAAGCTGCGCCCACCCAGCAGGCAGCCATCGCCGGGCGGCAGGAGGCCGGAGCTCCTTCTTCCATTGACGCGCGGAGGCGGCCACGATGTAGCTATCGCGCCAGGAGGGCCTCTATGAAGCCATTGCCACATGTTTATCATGCGCAATTGTCCGCCAATCCGGAGGGCTACGTGCCAGTGAGGGTTGATGGACTTCCCGACCTTCGGGTGGCCGCGCCGGCGGATTTCGACGGTCCCGGCGACGCATGGAGTCCGGAGCATCTGCTGATGGCGTCGGTCGAAACGTGCTTCGTCTTCACTCTGCGAGCGGTCGCGCACGCCAATAAGCTCGAATGGAAATCGCTCGAACTTTCGGGCGCGGGCACCCTCGATCGCAAAGATGGCGCGATGCGCTTTACTGAGATCGTTCTCCGCCCGCGCCTTACTATTCCTACCGGAACCGACAAGGAGCGCGCGATGCGGGTGCTCGAGCGCAGCGAGAAAGGATGCCTCATTTCGGCATCCCTCGCGACGCCGGTTCGCCTCGAACCCGAGATCGTCCTCGGGTGAACGCGCGCGCCATCACGGCACTGCTCGCGGCAACCCTGATGATTGCCATTGCGCATTCGGCGTCCGCGCAGGAGGGCGTGCATCATCGATTCGAAGACGCCGCGCGCTGGGCGACCATTTTCGAATCTGATGAGCGCACCGCGTGGCAAGAGCCGGACAAGGTCGTCGAGGCGATGAAGCTTCGGTCCGGGCAAACGGTCGCCGATATCGGCGCGGGTACCGGCTACTTCACGCGCCGCTTCGCCAAAGCTGTCGCACCCGCGGGGCAGGCGATTGGCCTCGACATCGAGCCCGGTATGGTCGACTACATGAAGGCCGATGCGAAGAAACTCGGCCTCGCGAATTACCATGCGCGAGTGGTGAAGCCGGATGATCCCGCGCTCGCGCCACATTCGGTGGACGTTATCTTTTTCTGCGATGCGCTCCATCATATCGACGATCGCGCGGCCTACCTGCGCCGGCTGATTCCGGCGCTGAAGCCCGACGGGCGCGTCATCGATGTCGATTTCAAAAAGGAGCCGATGCCGGTCGGACCTCCGCCGCCGCACAAGCTCGCACGCGAGGAAGTCATTAAGGAATTCCACGACGGCGGGTACCGGCTGCTACGCGAGCACGACTTTCTCAAGTATCAGTACTTCCTCGAATTCGTGCCGCAGTAAGCGGGCGGGCGGGTCAACCTGCCACATCGGTACTGCGTGCAGCGGCGATTCTGCATCGCGACCGCATCGATGAGACGCTGGTTTTGTGCGGTTTCTCCGCACCATCGATGGTACCGCGATTGCTCATAGCCCCAGCATCGTGCTTACCGATAAACTCAGCGGTCAGCGCGAGCAGGAGGGCGCATCGCCATGCCGGATGTCGCAACCGATCAAATCTATTTCAATCAGTGGGACCCCGAATTCCGCGCCAACCCGTATCCGCACTACAGGCCGATGCTCGCGGGACCTCCGCGCATCATTAACGTCACGATTCCCGCGACGCCCGAACTGCTCAAGATGTTTGGCGTCGAGAATTCCACCCTGACCGAGATTCCGCTGCCGACCGGGATCGCCACGCGCTATGCCGATTGCCTCGCGATCCTGCGCGACCCGCAGCGCTTCTCGAGCGCGCGACCGCCGCAGGAGCAGGCCTTCGAGGATCGCGGACCGTTCAAAGGCGCGACCACGATGCTGTTTTCGGACCCACCGGTACATACGCGATTGCGGAAACTGGTGAGTCGTGATTTTACTCCGCGCCGCATCCGCGAGCTCGATCCGCGCATCCGCGAGCTAACCGACCTGCTGCTCGATTCGGTCGCACAGCGCGGCGACTTCGAGGTGATGCGCGACCTCGCCAATCCGCTCCCGGTGATGGTCATCGCGGAAATGCTAGGCGTCGAGCCCGACCTCTACGCAACTTTCAAGCGCTGGTCCGATGCGATCATCGCGGGCGACAACACGCTGCCCGGCAAGCCACTGCCGCCGGAGTTCACCTCGTCGGTCGAGGATCTGCGCGCGTACTTTTCCGCGCAAATCGAGCAACGGCGGAAATCTCCCGGACCGGATCTGGTCAGTGCGCTGGTCGCACATGCCGACTCCGATGCGCTGAGCGCCGACGAGCTGATGGCATTCGTCATTCTGTTGCTGCTCGCGGGAAACGAGACGACCACCAATCTCATCGGCAACGGTACCCTCGCGCTCGGACGGCATCCGGAGCAGATGGCGATGCTCAAGCGCGACGCCTCGATGCTGGCGCGCGCGATCGAGGAGATGCTGCGCTACGACGGCCCGGTGCAATCGACCGCACGCTTCACCAAGACTAATGTTGAGCTGGGCGGCACCTTCTTCCCCGCGGGATTTCCGATTTTCGTAATTCTCGCGGCGGCCAATCGCGATCCCGCACAATTCCCGGATCCCGATCGCTTCGATATCACGCGCGATCCCAATGACCACCTCGCATTCGGCGAGGGGATTCACTTCTGTATCGGCTCGCCGCTCGCGCGGCTTGAGGCGCAGATCGCATTTTCTTCCATGCTGAAGCGCTTTCCGAATCTGCGCCTTCGCGACGTTGACGCGAAGTTGCAATATAAAGGTTCCTACTTTCTGCGCGGGCTCGCAGCTTTGCCGATGGCGATCGACTAGGGGGAAAGTCGTGAGCGATCCGCAGCCGATTGCCGAGCTCGAAGAGACAGCCTCGGTCGCAACGCCCGATGATGAGGAACGCTGGGCGATCCCGCTCGGCTTCTTCGGCAAGACCCCGCCCTTCACCAAACGCCAGCGCCGGGTCTTTCTGATCGCGACGACCGCGGGATTTTTCGATCAATACGATCGGGCGCTGCTCACGCTCGCGCTAAAGCAAATTCAGAAGGGCCTCCAGATTACAGAGCAGGCGCTCGGCAACATGCTGACGCTGGTGCGCCTCGGCTATATCGGCTCACTGCTGGTGACGCCGCTCGCCGACGTCTTCGGACGCCGCCGTTTGCTCCTCTATACGATCATCGCTTACACGGTCTTCACCGGCCTCGCGGCGATTTCGCCGACCGCGAATTTCTTCATCGCATGCGAGATGCTCGCGCGCGTCTTCGCCGGCGCCGAGGGAACCGTCGCGCTCGTCATCCTGTCCGAGGAAGTTGATGCGGGCGTGCGCGGATGGGCGATCGGGCTGCTGTCCGCACTCGCATCGGTCGGCTTCGGGATCGCGGCACTCGCCTTCGCCGGCATCAACGTCGTTCCGTTTGGATGGCGCGGGCTGTACGCACTCGCCCTGATTCCGCTGGTGATCATAATTCCGCTGCGCCAGGCACTGCCGGAGAGCAAACGCTTCGAGCGCGAGGCCGCCGAGGGCTCGCGTCCGCGCAGCATCTTCACTCCGCTGAAGGCGCTTTTCGGCACTTATCCCGGGCGCCTCACGATGCTTGTCGCGGCTGCGTTCCTCGGCAACCTCGGCGGCAACCCGCAAGGATTTTTCTTCTCGAAGTATTTGCAGGAGGCGCATGGATGGTCGCCCGCCAACGTGTCGAGCCTCTACTTCATGGGCGGCGCGCTCGGCATCATGGGCAACATCGTCGCGGGGCGCCTCAGCGATCGTTTCGGACGCCGGCGCATGGGCGCGATGTTCTATCTGCTCGCGCCGGTGCTCGCGTGGTTTCTCTATTCCTCATACAGCAGCACGATGATTCCGGTGCCGATGCTGAACCGTTCGATGAGCGCGGTGATTCCGATTTGGGTCTTCCATCTGTTTTTCGATGTCGCCTCGAGCACCATCGTCACCGCCTACAGCGCGGAGTTGTTCCCGACCTCCTATCGCTCCACGGCCGGCAGCGTCTTGTCGATCGCCGGCACCACCGGCGGCGCGCTCGGATTTTTCCTCGAGGGCGTGCTCTATCGTGCGATCGGATCGCACTGGATCGCGATTCAATGGCTGCTGCTCGCGTGGCTCGCGCCCGGCATCATCATGTTGCTGTTCTTTCCGGAGACTGCCGGACTCGAACTGGAAACCATTTCGCCCGAAGATACTGCTTCCCTTCCCGTCCCGGGAGGAGTCGGGGGTTAGGTTGCGATGGCAGAGACTCATATTCGATGGGCAACTGAAAACGACGCCGCGCTGATCGTTCATTTCATCAAGGCGCTAGCGAGTTTCGAAAAGGAACCTGTCGAGCACGTGCGTATCACCGAAGCCGATGTGCGCCGTGACGGCTTCGGCAGCCATCGACGCTTCGAGGTGCTGATCGCAGAGGTCGATCGCAAAGCGGTCGGCTTCGCGCTGTTCTTTCCCAATTATTCGACCTGGGAAGGAAAGCCGGGACTCTATATTGAGGACATCTTCGTCGATGAATCGATGCGGGGGACCGGCATCGGGCGCAAGCTCATCGCCGCGGTGGCGAAGATCGCGGCCTCGCGCGGAGGCGCGCGCATCGACCTTGCGGTGCTGAACTGGAATCCGGCACGTGGATTTTACCATCGCATCGGCTTTCGTCATGCGGAGCCATGGCAGATTTTCCGGCTCGCATCCGACGGTCTGAACGCACTGTCCAAAGAGGCGACCGACTTCGTTGTCTGACGCCGAACGCGATGCGGCCGCTACCATCCGCCGCGAGAACGGCGTCCGTTTCGCCGAGCGCCGGATGGCGGAGAACTATCGCTACCGGCCTCCCTACTCACCGGAGGTTTTCGCTGCGCTGTCGGAACTCATTCGTGACCATCCTCGCAATGTGCTCGACGCCGGATGTGGTCCCGGCAAGATCGCACGCGTGATGGTCGATTCAGTCGATCGCATCGATGCGGTCGATCCTTCCATCGAAATGATTCGCGTGGGCCAATCGCTGCCGAATGGCGACCATCCGAAGATCCGCTGGCTCAATGCCCGCATCGAGGATGTCGCACTCGCACCGCCCTACGCGCTGATCGTTGCAGGCGCGAGCTTCCACTGGATGAATCCCGAGATCGCGCTCCATCGATTCGCCGAAGTGATTTCGCAGCATGGCATGTTCGCGGTCCTCGATGGTGACGCGCCTATCGATCCGCCGTGGGCGGCTAAGGAACAGGACCTCATGATCGACTTGGTGACGAAGATCGAAGGCGCGCGCCCAAAATGGTGGATGAGCGCGCGCGAGCGAATGAAGCTGCCCTTGCTTGAGCATGAGCAATTCCAACGGCTCGGATCGAAGATCGCCGCGCCGATGCAATATGCGCAATCGATCGCGGATTACTTACGCTGCCAACACTCACGCGCGACTTGGTCGGAAACGCACATGGGCGAGAAGCTTTCGCGCGAGTTCGACGACGCTATGACCGCGATGCTCACGCCTCACGCGCGCAGCGGCATGCTCACCTTCGATGTTCAGACCCGCATCGAATGGGGCCGCCCGCTTACCGCGCCGTCGTAGAAATTCTTCGTAGCTAGGTGTAATATTTCGCGCCTTTCAGACTGTAGACAAACATTACACAATGATATATTATGCCTAGTGCAAGTTGCACATGTCATAGAGGGTTGGCAGGAGCATCTCGATGTTCAAATTCCGACGGGTCGGTTCACGGCTGGGGGGCAGCCGCGGACAGACCATGACCGAATACGCCCTATTGCTCGCCGGCGTAGCAGTCGCAGCATTGGCGGGCTACAACAGCCTCGGCGGCAGCACCAACACTTCCGTTAACGCCGCCAGCGCGCTGCTCGCCAGCGAAAGCAGCGTTTCTTCCCCGGGCGGCGGAACTGGCACCGGTACCGGGGGCGGCAGCGGCAGCACCGATCCCGGTTCCGACGGCGGCTCGGGTAGCGGTCATCACCATCATCACGGCGACGGCACCGGACATCATTATCACCACTTCTTCTAACCGGGTAATCGGTAGGCCGACGTCTCGAGCGCCGGGTGGGAGCGACTCCGACCGGGATCACTCGCTTTAGGAGCGTCCGACGCTATGTTTCGATGGCTTCGCTTCAAGCTCCGCAAGAGCAGGGGGCAGACCATGACGGAATACGCGCTGCTGCTGGCGGGAATCGCGATAGCGGCGCTGGCGGGTTACCGCACCTTCGGCACCGATACCAACACCGCTGTCGGTTCCACCACTGCCCTGCTGTCCGGCAGCAGCACCACGACCCCCGGCAGCGGCGGGGGTAGCGGCGGTGGGGGAGGCGACGGCGACCATCACGATCACGATGGTCACTAGCTGGAAAGCCGCTCATCGCGTCAAACCGTTGAGTAAATCCTCGAACGCCATTTCCAGTTGCTCGCGCCATGGCGGCAAGCTGATGGCGAAGGCGCGGGCGAGCTTCTCCGCCGACAGTAGCGAATTGAGCGGGCGCGGCGCCGAAGCCGGGAACTCAGCGCTGCGTTGCGGGATGATTCGCTTGACCCGCAGCGGCGCCAGATGCCGTTCCGATGCGTATCGCGCGTAGAGCGCGAGGATCTCCTGCGCGAAGCCGAAGCGGCTGACGTGGTCGGGGCCACATAGCTGGTAGATCCCACCGGCGTCGCGCATTGCATCGGCGATGCGGCCGCTTGGCGAAGACCATCGCAACAATATCTTCACGCTCGCATCGGCCACCATCCGGCTCCAATTCGGTTTGCCGATCTGATCGTCCACGATTCTCAACTCTTCCCGTTCGCGCGCCAGTTCGAGGACGGTGCTGAAGAAATTTTTTCCGCCCGGACCGAACACCCAACTAGTGCGCAAAATGAGATATGCCGCACCGGATGACGCGATTGCGCGCTCGCCCGCCAGTTTGCTCCTTCCATAGGCGTTGATCGGATCCGGCGGGTCGTCCTCGCGATAGGGGCGACTCAGAGCGCCCGAGAACACATAATCGGTCGAATAATGGACCAGCGCAGCATTTGCGCGCGCTGCTTCCTCCGCGAGAATGCGCGGCGCATCAGCGTTTACTTGCATCGCCAGCTCAGGCTCAGCTTCGGCAGCATCGACCCGCGTATAGGCCGCAGCGTTTACGATCAGATCGGGAAGGGTGGCTCGAATGGTTTGACGGATCGCGTCGTTGTCGCGCAGATCGAGTGCGGATCGATCGGTTGCTACAACCTTGCCCAACGACACCAGCCTGCGCCGCAGCTCGCCTCCAATCTGCCCGCCCGCACCTACAAGTAGAATTTTGATGATATCCTCGCTGCGATATCAGAGGCAGGTTTAGTGGCTGCGATGAATCCTGCGCCAAAGCCCTCGCACTGCGCGCAGGGCTATAGGAGGCATCACATTTCTGGCAATCTCATCGACGCGAACTCTCAGATCATAAACATCACTGGAGTTGGGACGTGCTTGGAAATGGGTGTTACGCGCGCGCCGAATATCGTTCCAGGTCGCGGTATAGTAGTAGAGCGCGATCGAGCGTCGAGGAGCTTTCAACGGATGATGTACCGGGTCCGGATTGCCGTGATAGGAAGTGGGCGAGGTACTAAAAATTACGCATCGATTAAAGAGCGGTAGAACGCGGATTACGCAGGATCGCATCGAAGGCTCCCAAATCTCGAAGCAGCCGCCATAGTCCTCGTGCCAGTCGCGATTGAGGTAGATCAATACGTTTAGCCGGCGCTCAAGATTTAAAGCAACGTGATAGTTGAAGTCAGCATGAACATCGAGATGGCCTCCCTCGACTACTTCATGAAATCCTGCACCGGCAAAGTAAGGATCGGGGATGAGTCCTTTTATCCCGGTCATATTTTCGAGAAACAAAATGAAGGGAAGTGAATTGAAGGAATAGAACAGCGACCTAAGTGGCGCAGAAAGCAATTCCGGGTTGAACTCGAATTTACCTCTTTCCTGTGCGCGGTCGTAAGCAGCATGAGCAGACGCATGGGACGGAAACTCCGCGACGCATCGCGCGGCAATCTCGTCGTCGAGAAAGTTATCCAACACTATATGTGGGAAAGGTTGGGCCGAGGTATAACGATCACGATATTGAAGTCCGATCCCGGTGGCTTCGGCACCGAAGAACCCGTAGCGCGAATCTGTAGTCGGCAGGATCATTCAATTGGCGCGCTGGCCGCGATTCAACTCCAGAATGCCGACTAGTATCGTATCCGCGGCGCGGATGACAAGTGAGTACACTGCCGACAGAAAACTGCAAATCGATCATCGATGGCCGATGGTGGGGTGAACTGGCCCGAAGGCGCGGCGCCAATCGCTTGATAAAGACCTTCTTGCGGAGAATCAGCGGCTATATTTCGCTCCCCATCGATGTGCAGTTGGCTCTCAATCTGACCGACTACCCGGCCTATATGTATTGCGTCTATCACGCCGCACAACTCGCGCGACGGCTTGGGCTGGACCGTATTTCGGTGATCGAGTTCGGCGTAGCAGGCGGCAACGGACTGGTCTTTCTCGATCAACTCGCGGAGCGCGTCGCGGAAGAAGTTGGAGTGAGAGTCCAGGTCTATGGTTTCGACAGCGGCAAAGGACTTCCTGAAGCGACTCGACCGGAAGATCTGCCATATTGGTTTCAAAAGTCTCAATATCGCGGGAATACGACGCTTCTCGCGCCGCGATTGAAGTCCACGCAACTGATCCTTGGAGATGTGAACGTCACCGTCGCTGATTTCTTTGCGACCTACCATCCTGCGCCGGTTGGGGCGGTACTAAACGATCTCGATCTCTATTCCTCGACGGCTGACTCCTTGAGTTTGTTCGATAATGCACCTGACTGTTTCCTTCCGCGAGTGTTTGTTTATTTCGACGACATCATAGGTAGCGAACTTGAGATGTATAGCTCCTACAATGGACAACTCAGAGCTATCGCAGAATTCAACCAGGGTCACAATTCAGTATACCTGGATTGCAATCGCAATCTGCTTCCGCGATGCGATCTCAGCTATCGCTATCAGATCTATTACGCCCACCTCTTGTCGCATCCAAGGTACGCTTCGTTCGTAGGTCATGATGAACAAGTGCGCCTCGAGGCTGAGCTCAAGCTGAAGGTTGGAAAGCCGGGAAGCTGCTAGTGGCCTCAAAATGGAAGACGGGCGGCCCGCTCCTGAGCCGCCCGCCTGACTCCTGGCACGGACGATTCGACTAGTGTTTCCTGGTCATTTTGAGGAGTTCGAAGCCGCCCACCTCTTCATCTGGATTGGTCGCCAGATTCATCGGATTGGCGGTTCCTACCATCAGTCCGCGCGGCGTCGAGATCATCGTACGGATGCCGTAATTCATGTAGTTTCCGACTCCGTACTCGCTCTCGCACTCGGCGGCACTGTTGGGATTGTCGAAGTACCAGAGGTCCGCACCATAATTGAACAGCTTGGGCAAGAACACGTTCTGGATCTGGTTCACAATGCCGTTGATCTTGGAGCTGTCCAGGTTCAAGCCATTCAGATTCATGGTCAGCAGGTCGGTCAACAGATAGCTCCAGTCGAAGGTGCCGATGTAGAGCTTGTTCTGATAATTTGACATCGCCCAGGTGTAGGTATTGAACGGATTGCCGAATCCTGCGGCGCCGAATTTCGGTTCCGCATTCATATTGTTAACTTTGGTATCCCAGTTACCAGTAGCGGGGTTGTATACCGGCATTGTGTAGTCACCGTACAACAGCTCTACCGGATTTCCCGATCCGTTCGCCGATCTCGCATCAGTTCCGCCGCAGCAGCGGAAGATCGCAATCGCGCGCTGCGAGTTGATGATGGTCGATGCGATATCGTTGACGCTAAGCGACTGCGCCGCGTCCTGGACCGTCGGAGCGCTGGGCACCTTGGCCATCACGTGTGCCATCGCCGAGGTAAACGGGACCTGAAGCGTACCAAACACGAGGTCTCCGCCTTCTTCGCCAAGCGCTCCCCCCATGGTCACGGCCGCAGTAACCGGATCTGCCTCGTACTGGCCGACATCCCAGATCTTTGTCCATCCACCTGCGTGAGCCGAGTGCAGTCCGCCCGCATTCATCCGCGGGCTCATCCAAAGACCTGCCATCGGACTGGTTTTCGAGACGTCGCGCCATGTGGTCGCATAGATGCGGCCGCGATGACCCTGAATATAGGCGGCTTCGTTGTCGATATTGCCGACCACCTCGAACTGGAACGGATTTTTGAGGCTTCCGGTCCAGCGCAGGATGCTGCCGCTACCGTCGCTGTTCTGGACGCCGGTATAGAGCGCACCCATATAGGTCGTCCAGATACGGATGTCCGAATACTGCGGCAGAGTAGTCGAGCCGAGATACTTGCCGGTGCTCGCGTTGAAAGCGAACAGGTTGATTCCCGGGGTGACCACGCCGAACGGCGCTAGCACGGGGCCGGCCAGAATGGCGACGTTCTTGAATGCTCCGGCGGAACGGAATCCCATCGTGGTGTTGATCAGCGGATCATCCGGCGTGCTATCGACCACTTTGTTCTTCACCAGGTTGTAGGCGAAGATCTGCGGCGGTCGCCAGTCGCCGAGCCCGGCAGGAACCTGCGGATGACTCTTGAGATAGTTGCTCTTCGAGAACTCGCAGACATAGGCCGCGGTCTGATAGGCCGGCGCCGGCACGCCTGCGCTTGCGAACACGCTCGAGATGACCGTGCAAGCCTGGTTGGCCGAGGTGCCATACCATAGAACATTGCCGAAGCGGGTCAGTCCCCACACGTATCCCTGATTAACCTTCGGGACGCTGCCGTTGGGGCATTGCGATGTATCGGCCGGATAGATGTTGTTGGGACTGCCGATACCGGCAAAGCATTCGTCGGGCGCGGCCTGGTGCAGCATCTGGATGTTCATCGAACTGCCCGAAGATGCATTTGCCGGCGGCAATCCGGCGCTGCGCTGGGCGGATGCCATCCCGACCCAACACGACATAATGATCGCGGATGCGATGAGATAAGCCCCGCAGGTCGCGAGCGCTCGCCAATCCTGGGACGTGGACATGGGTCCGCCTCCCCTCTCGCTAAACATTTTGTTTACCTCCAAAACTGTGAGTTCTATGGAGGATCGAAGAGGCAAGGAGCGTGCCTCCTTAGGCAGGAAAAGCGATCGTAATCTAAATTAGGATGGCTAAAGCGACTGTATCTGCATATTAGAGAAACTAGTTGAAATAAAAGGCAGTTTCGGCGTTCAAAGCTATGAATTAGTGATGTTGGATTAAAATCGACCAGTCCGCGATGATGTATCGCTTCGCATCATGCTGTATCGCTATGCGACGGCAAGTCTCGGAATGCATCACATGCCGAGACAGGACGAAGCACTTCGGGACACCCATAGATGTCCTTTCATCGGCGCCAGGCCAATAGGCGCTCGAAGAGACTCTTGGCGAACGGCGTGAGGCGCCTACGATTGTACTGATCGCCTGCCTTCTTTATAGCGGCCGCTTGTGTGGGGTACGGATGTATGACATTCGCAATGCCACCCAGTCCGAGCCCCGCCTTCATCGCAGTGGTAACTTCGGAAATTAGATCGCCCGCGTGGCTCGCGACGATCGTCGCGCCGAGGATTTTGTCGCTACCTGCCTGCACGTGGATTTTCACGAAGCCGTCGGTCTCGCCGTCGAGCACCGCGCGGTCAGCTTCGGCGAGTTCCTGAACCAAGGTGCCAACCTTGATGCCCTTCTGCTCGGCCTCGTGCGCATACATCCCGACATGCGCGATTTCCGGATCGGTGTAGGTGCACCATGGAACGATGAGCGCGCTGGCTTTGGCTCGTCCGAAAAAGAGTGCGTTGCGGATCGCGATGCGCGCCTGTTCGTCAGCGACGTGGGTGAACTTGTATGGCGATGCGACATCGCCAATCGCATAGATGTGTGGATTGGCAGTCTGCAAATAGTCATTCACCTTGATACCGGCGCTGCGGTCGAACGCGACGCCCGCGGCTTCGAGATTGAGGTCTTCGACGTTCGGTTGGCGTCCCGCGCCGATGAGGACTTCATCCGCCGCGATCTCCTCCGGACCGGCTTCGCTCGCGGTCACGAGAATTTTCTCGGCACCGCGCTTCTCGATCCGGGAGATTTTGCAATTCGTCACGATGCGGACGCCGTCGCGAATCAACGCGGCTTCGACAATCTTCGCGGCGTCGCGATCCTCGCGCGTGAGGATTTGCGGCATCACTTCGAGCAGCGTCACTTCTGCATCGAAGCGGCGAAAGGTCTGCGCCAGTTCGCATCCGATGGGACCCGCGCCGATGACGACGATTCGCCGCGGCAACTCTGCCAGCGAGAAAACGGTTTCGTTGGTTAGATAGCCGGCTTCCGCCAGGCCGGGGATTGGCGGCACGCTGGCGCGTCCTCCGGTTGCGATGACGGCGCGCGCGAAGCGCAGCGTCGCGCCCGCAACTTCGACGTTATCGCGGCCGGCAAATCGCGCCGAGCCTTGGAACACATCGACCCCGAGGCTCTGGAAGCGCGCGGCCGAGTCCAGTTTAGATAGGTCCGCACGAATCTCGCGCATCCGCGCCATCACCGCCGGAAAATCCACCCGCACGCCATCGGGTACGATGACCCCAAAACGTTTCGCATCGCGCGCCGAGGCCGCCACGCGCGACGATGCGATCAGCGCCTTGGACGGAACGCATCCGAAGTTGAGGCAATCGCCGCCCATCATGTCGCGCTCGATCAGCGCCACTTTCGCGCCGAGGCCCGCCGCACCTGCGGCGGTAACGAGGCCCGCGGTCCCGGCGCCGATGACGACCAAATTGTAGCGTGGCGCGGGCGCGGGATTTTTCCATCCCTCGGGGCGCACGCCTTTAAGCAGCCGCAGGTTGTGTTCGTCGCGCGGCGCGATGGCTGCTGGCTCGTGTCCCATCGATGTTCTCCTGTCAGGTAGGTTGAAGGTCGGCGCTTTCCTTCAGCGCGCGCGAGGCGATACGGCTCGCGTACACCGCGACCGTGATCGTCGCGACGAGGCCCACGATGTTCAGCGCCCATTGCGCAGGCGTGCGGTGCGTTTGCCCCGCGGTTGCGAGGTTGCCGCTGATCGCGCCGATATACACGTAGAGTACGGTGCCGGGTGTGATTCCGATCCAGGTCGCGACTGAGTAGTCGCGCAGCGTGACCGCGGTGAGCCCGAACGCGTAGTTGAGCAGGTTGAAGGGAAACACCGGCGACAGCCGCGTGAGCAGGACGATCTTCCATCCTTCGCGTCCGACGGCTTTGTCGATAGCGGCGAAGCGCGGATTGCCTTCGAGTTGTCCCCGCACCCAATCGCGTGCGAAGTAGCGGCCGACCAGGAATGCCGCGATGGCGCCGAGGGTTGCGCCGATCGATACGTAGATCGCGCCGCGCAGCAATCCGAATACGACTCCGGCGCCGATGGTGAGTATCGAGCCGGGGATGAACAGCACCGCGGCGACGATATACAAGATGATGAACACGAGTGGCGCGATTGGGCCGAGGTCACGGATTCGATCCAGCGCCGTCGCGAAGAGTTCGCCCAAATGAAAATGCCGTCCCAGCACGATCAGTAGGACGATCGCGACTAGCGCAAGAATCACTTTGGGCTGGAAGATGGCTCGCATGTCCGCGCTTTTCTCAGCGCCACGGTAATGTAAAGGTTGATGTAGTGAGTGTACAGAAACATAAGGAGCACGCGCGCAGGCATCTGAAAGTCGGCGTGCTGACCGCGAGCGACACGCGGACGCGCGAAAACGACAAGAGCGGTGCGCTGATCACGGAAATGTTCGAGGCCGCGGGCCATCACGTCGAGTTCTACGAAATCGTGCGCGACGATACCGAGACCATCGCAGCCGCCATCATGGTTAACCTCTCGCGCCTCGATGCAATGGTGATTACTGGAGGAACCGGGGTTTCCCCGCGCGACGTCACCGCCGACGTGGTCAAGAAGATGCTCACCACCGAACTTCCGGGCTTCGGCGAGCTGTTCCGGATGCTGTCGTATCAGGAGATCGGTTCTGCGGCGCTCGCCAGCCGCGCAATCGCGGGAATGTGCAACGGAAAGTTCCTCGCGGCGCTGCCAGGTTCGACTGGCGGATGCCGCCTCGCCATGGAAAAATTGATCCTTCCCGAGCTCGGCCATCTGGTCGATCTCGCGAATCCCAATGAATCGTCTCACCATTAAGCTGTTCGCGACGCTGCGCGAGCGCGCGGGCGCGTCCGAGCTTACGCGCGAATTCGCCGACGATGCGACCGTTGCGCAAATCTGGGCGCGGCTGAAGACCGAGTTTCCCGCGCTCGAAGGCCATCGCGACGCGGTCCGCTTCGCGGTCAACCAGGAATACGTCGATGACGATTATCGTCCCCGCGCGGGCGATGAGATCGCGTTCATTCCGCCGGTCAGCGGCGGCTCCGATGCGCCATCGTGCCTCGGCCCGATTCGTATCGTGCGCGATCGCGTCGATGTTGCCGCGCTGGAGGCCGCGGTCGCTGACCCCGGCGCCGGCGCGATCTGTACCTTCGTCGGCACCACCCGCGAGAACAATGTCGGCCGGAAAGTTTTGCGCCTGGAGTATGAGGCCTACGAGCCGATGGCGCTTTCGGAGATTCGCAAGCTCGCGCTCGAAGCCTCGAAGCGATGGGAGATCACTCGCATCGCGGTCACGCATCGAATCGGCGTGGTGGAAATCGGCGAGACCTCGGTCGCGATCGCGGTCTCGGCGCCGCATCGCGCGGAAGCCTTCGAGGCGTGCCGCTTCGCGATCGACACGCTGAAGGAAATCGTGCCGATCTGGAAAAAAGAGCATTTCGAGGGCGGCGAGGTTTGGATAGGATGTCAAACCTCGCATCCGCCGCACCTGCACGCGGCCAAATAGGGGAGTCAATTCAGCACCCATTATTATCAGTAAGCTTATTGACCTCTCGGACAGGCTTCTATATCTCCTCAAGGAATGCCATTAGGACAAACCGTGGTTGAAAAGATCATCCTTGCCGAGCCACGTGGTTTCTGTGCCGGCGTCGATCGTGCGGTCGAAGCGGTCCGCAGCGCCCTGCGTGCCTATGGCCGCCCGCTCTATGTGCGTCATCAAATCGTGCACAACCGATTCGTTCTCGAAGCCCTCGAACAGGAGGGCGCGATTTTTGTCGAAGGCCTCGCCGAGGTCCCCGAAGGCCAGCGCGTGATTTTCAGTGCCCATGGCGTCGCGCCCAGCGAATGGGATCGCGCCAAGGATCGCGGCTTGCGCGTCATCGATGCCACCTGCCCGCTCGTGACGAAGGTCCATCTCGAGGTCGAGCGCTACGCCAACGAAGGTCGCACCGTCGTTCTCGTCGGTCATGCGGGTCATGAGGAAGTGAAGGGCACCCTCGGCGTCGCGCCAGGCAAGGTTGTGCTGGTGGGCAGCGTCGAAGAAGCCGAAAACGTTCAGCTTCCCGATCCTGAGCGCGTCGCAGCGGTGACGCAGACCACCCTCAGCATCGACGACACGCGCGACATCCTCGAGGTGCTGAAGCGCCGCTTTCCGAAGATGGCGACGCCGAAGACCGATGACATCTGCTATGCGACGCAGAATCGCCAAAACGCGGTCAAGGAGCTGGTTCAGCTCAGCGAGGCGATCCTCGTGGTCGGGTCGAAGCAGAGCTCCAATGCGAATCGGCTAGTCGAGGTCGCGAGGACGCGCGGTGCGCGCGCCTTCCTCATCGACTCGATGGCTGATGTCGAGCCCGAGATGCTGGCCGGCGTAAAGTCACTGGGGCTGACCGCGAGCGCGTCATCTCCCGAGTGGCTGGTCGAGGAGATCATTGGCGCGTTTA
>Ga0335079_10003868_pt1 | contig 17248 bp, 12 predicted proteins | sample Lox_Sample_33_FD_206719 | JGI IMG/M metagenome (GOLD analysis project Ga0335079, IMG submission 206719) | Soil microbial communities from Loxahatchee National Wildlife Refuge, Florida, United States - Lox_Sample_3.3 | ecosystem: Environmental > Terrestrial > Soil > Wetlands | place: USA... | reverse complement strand
GTTATCTCAGGTCCCGGGCACCAGCGTCCAGTCGCCGTTCTTGATCTCCAGCATGTGGAACGCCGACAGGTCGAGACCCAAATGGTCGGTCGGCGACATGTTCACGATGCCGCCGGTGCCGATATACCCCTTGGTCTTCTCGATCTCGTCACGGACCTTGGCTTTGTCGGCGCTCTTGGCACGCTGCATCGCCTGCACCAGGATCATCAGCCCGTCATAGGCATGACCGCCGAAGGTGGAGACCGCCTGCCCGGTCTTCTGCTGATAGGTGCGCGTGTAATTGACCACGACTGGCTTCTGCGGATCGCTGGCCGGCAGCTTGTCGGCAATCAGCAGCGCCGCGGCCGGCAGCCGCACGCCCTCGGCCGCCGGACCGGCAAGCTCGATGAACTGCTTGGAGGCGACGCCGTGGCTTTGGTAGAGCGGCAGCTTGATGGCGAGCTGGCGATAATTGCGGGTCACGATCGCCGGGCCCTGGCCGAAGCCCGGATTGACCACCGCCTGCACGCCGGCGGCGTTGCGGATATTGGTGAGCTGCGGCGTCATGTCGCTGTCGCGCGGTCCGTAGCTTTCCTCGTGTGCGATCTTGATACCGGCCTTGGGCGCGACCGCGACGCACTGGTCGCGCATCGATTTGCCGAAGGCATCGGTGCCAGAAATCAAGGCGACCGTCGTTAGATTACGCTGCTTGAGATCGGCGAAAATCTTCTCGCAAGCCATGGTGTCGGTGTGCGGCGTCTTGAACACCCATTTGCGCACCGGCTGGATGATCTGAACGGCGCCGGCCAACGAGATGAATGGGATTTTGGCGTCTTCGAACACCGGCATCATCGCCAGCGTGGAGCCGGTGGTGCTGCCGCCGACCATGGCGTCGATTTTGTCTTCTTCGACCAGGCGGGTGGCGAAGGTGCGCGCGTTGTTGGCGTTGCCGGCGTCGTCGTAGACGATCAATTGCAGTTTCTGGCCGTTCACGCCGCCTTTGGCGTTGATTTCATCGACGTAGATCTCCAGCGTCCGCTTTTCCGGATCGCCGAGAAACGACGCCGGACCCGTCACCGACAGGACGGCACCGACTTTGATTTGCGCGGAGGCTTGCAGCCCAGCGCCGAGCACGGCGCAAAGACCAATTACGGCAGTCGCCGCAACGCGTTGCATTGCCCTCATAGGATTCCCCCATCGTACACATTAATTTTATAATGGATGCATAGCAGGGCGCCGGAAACCGGGACTTGACTAATTTCAAGGCAGCCGGGGCGCGCTGGCGCGAGGAATCGACCGATAGCGCGGGGAATCCGCTCGCTGGAGCAACGAGATGACGACATCGAACGGCGGGCGGCTCGCGGCCGTCGTCTACGAAGCCGGCTTCCCCATCGACGAATTCCTCGGCCGCGTCGCCGGCCAGCTGCGCGCGGAGCACGTCCGGCTCGGCGGTGCACTGCAAGAAAACGCGCCGGGCGGAGATAGCCGCTGCGCGGCCATGAGTCTGGTCGACATCGCCACGCGCAAACGCTTCCAGATTTCGCAGGACCTTGGCTCGCAGGCGGAAGGGTGCCGGCTCGACGCGCAGGGGATTGCCGAATTCGTCGTGCTGTTCGACCGCGCGTCGCAGGACAATGTCGAGCTGTTGATCCTCAACCGGTTCGGCAAAGCCGAAGCGGAAGGCGGCGGCTTGCGCCCGGCCTTTGCGCGCGCCATGGAGGCCGGCATTCCGGTGCTGACCGCGGTGCGCGCGCCCTACGCCGAAGCGTGGGCGCAATTCCACGGGCATCTGGCGAGCGACCTGCCGACGGATATCGACGCGGTACTCGCCTGGTGCCACGACTCGGTGCGGCCGTCGCGCGCGGCGCGGCCCGCGCAATTGTCGCCCGCCGGCTGAACGTAAGGACCGCCATGACCGAAAGCCAAACCGCCGCCATTGGCATCGTCACCGTGTCGGACCGCGCCAGTGCCGGGACCTACAACGACGTCAGCGGACCGGCGATCGAGGATTTCCTGCGCGAGGTGCTGACGACACCATGGCGCTCGGTGCGCCGGCTGATCCCCGACGGGATCGACAGCGTGCGCGACACGCTGATCGAGCTCGCCGACCGCGAGCGCTGCGCGTTGATCTTCACCACCGGCGGCACCGGCCCGGCGCCGCGCGATCTGACGCCGGAAGGCACGATCGCCGCCTGCACGCGGCTGATGCCCGGCTTCGGCGAACTGATGCGCATGGAGAGCCTGAAGCAGGTGCCCACCGCGATTCTGTCGCGGCAGACCGCGGGCATCCGCGGCTCGACGCTGATCGTCAACCTGCCCGGGCGTCCGGCCTCCATCCGCATGACCATGCAGGCGGTGTTCCCGGCGATCCCCTATTGCCTCGACCTGATCGGGGCCGCGCGCATCGACACCGACCCGGCGCGCTGCAAGGCTTTCCGGCCGCCGCAATGAGGGCACCCGACTGGGTCTGCAAACTATTTCGCGATCAAAATGCGAGGCGTAGTAACGAAGCCTCGACGCCGGTTAAATGGCGCGCCGGTTCAGAATGAAACTGCAAACACTTCCGTCGCTGAAATTACTTTTGTAGTTTATTTTGGTGGCGCGATTTCTGCTCAGGCCCGATGAATGGCGGGCAATTCTTCCAAGTCTCCGCAGGTCGGTTGAAAACGTGAATGGGTGGTGGGCGCGACAGGGATCGAACCTGTGACCCCTACCATGTCAAGGTAGTGCTCTTCCGCTGAGCTACGCGCCCTTTACCGGATTTGGTCTTATCGGCTCCGATCTGGCGAGGCAAGCCGCCCGCCGGGCGGTCCCTCCGGCCTCAAGCCGCCAGAAGCTTCTGCACTTCGTTGACCAGATCGCGCAGATGGATCGGCTTGGACAAGACCTTGGCGTGCTTGGGCGCGGTCGAATCGGCGTTGAGCGCGACCGCGGCAAAGCCGGTGATGAACATGATCTTGATGTCGGGGTCGAGCTCGGCGGCACGGCGGGCAAGCTCGATGCCGTCCATTTCCGGCATCACGATATCGGTGAGCAGAAGCTCGAACGGCTCCTCGCGCAGCCGCTGGTAGGCGGACAGGCCGTTGTCATAGGAGGTCACGTCGAACCCCGCGTTCTGCAGCGCCTTGACCAGAAAGCGCCGCATATCGGTGTCGTCTTCCGCCAGGAGGATCTTTGACATGGTACCCTAACGCCCCGTCCCGGCCGCCCGTCCGGGGGCCCCTACCGCCCCATAAGACTTACGCCAGGTAAATAACGCGTGAACCAAAAGCATAGCTTGGCATAGCCTTGCGATACATTGACAATAGACCGTTATTGCGGGACCGGTTGGGCCGGGCCCACCACGATACTACCCGCGACCGAAATGGCCATCCATGAGTGAAATCCACGACGAGCTAGACCCGCCGTTCGAGGTGCTGGAGCCGGTCGTGGTGACGGCGCCGGTGCTGTTCAACTCGCCGCATAGCGGCTCGACCTACCCGCGCCAGTTCCTCGGCGTATCTCGGCTCGATATCGCCACTTTGCGCCGGTCGGAGGACAGCTTCGTCGACGAATTGGTGGAAGGGGTGGTCAAGCACGGTTTTCCACTGATGCGGGCCCATTTTCCCCGCTGCTTCGTGGACGTCAACCGCGAGCCCTATGAGCTCGATCCGCGCATGTTCGAGGGCCGCCTGCCCTCGTTCGCCAATACCCGCTCGATGCGGGTGGCCGGGGGTCTCGGCACCGTGGCCCGGGTGGTCGGCGACGCGCAGGAAATCTATGATCAGCGCATTCCGGTCGACGACGCGCTGCGGCGGATCGAGAGCCTGTACAAGCCCTATCACCGCGCGTTGCGGCGGCTGTTTTCGCGGCTGCACCGCGACTTTGGCGCGGCCGTGCTGATCGATTGCCACTCGATGCCCTCGACCGCTGGTCACAAGGACGAGCGGCCGCGGCCGGAATTCGTGCTCGGCGACCGTTACGGCACGAGCTGCGTCGGCGTCGTCGCCGAAACCGTGGAACGCGCGCTGCGCGCGCTCGGCTACACGGTGAGCCGCAACAAGCCCTATGCCGGCGGCTTCATCACCGAGCATTACGGCAATCCGGCCGCCGGGCTGCATGCCATCCAGCTCGAGATCAACCGCGCGCTGTACATGGATGAGCGCCGCTACGTACGCTCCGGCACCTTTGGCCAGCTGGCCGCCGATATGGAAACGCTGGCGCGGCGGCTAGGCGAGATTCCCCTCGACGAGCTGCGGCCCTATCGCGCCGCCGCCGAATAAAAAAAGGGCCGCTCGCGTTTGCAAGCGGCCCAAGTCTAGGGAGGAAACGCCCAAGGAGGGCAACGGTAGCTCTCGCTACCGCATTGCAATAAATTACACCGCGACGCACAAAAATCAAGGCCGGAAACCCTATTTCTCATGTGAATTTTGCATACCTGCGTACCAGATTCAGCCAATCCCCTTTTGGCTATGCGAAACAATCAGGCGAGCGCTCTCTGCACTGCAGCAGAAAATTTCGCTCACAGTGGCGTCCCCAGATGGAAAATTGCGCTCCTCAATCCGCTGTCATCGTGAACACGTAAGACCCGACGCGATCGCGGCCGCGGTTGCCGAGCGACCAACACTTCGATAGGTCGGGGCGACGCGCAAAGCAGGCAGCATGACGGCCATCGATTTCAGCAATTTCGTCGACCAGCTCGCTGCCGTTTCCGGCGAGACGATCCTGCCGTTCTTTCGCACCGCGCTGGCGGTCGACAACAAGAAGGCCGGCGGTTTCGATCCGGTCACTGCGGCGGATCGCGCCGCCGAGCAGGCCATGCGCGCGCTCATCCGCACGAACTTTCCCGACCACGGCGTTATCGGCGAAGAATACGGCGCCGACCGCAGCGACGCCGAATACGTCTGGGTGCTCGATCCGATCGACGGCACCAAATCCTTCATCACCGGGATGGTCGCCTGGGGCACGCTGATCGGCCTGATGCGCTTCGGCGAGCCGGTTTTCGGCATGATGAACCAACCCTTCACGCACGAAAAATTCTCGGGCGACGGCGGCGCGGCGCGCTACCGCGGCCCAGCCGGCAACCGCAACCTGCACGTGCGCGCCTGCGCGTCGCTCGACGCCGCGATCTTGTCAACCACCAGCCCACTGCTGATGAATGACACCGACCGTGCCGCCTTCGTCCGGCTCGAAGACAAGGTCAAGCTCTCGCGCTACGGCGGCGACTGCTACGCCTATTGCATGTTGGCGGCGGGGCTAATCGACCTGGTCGTGGAGACCGAGATCAAGCCGCACGACATTGTCCCCCTGATCCCGATCATCACCGGCGCCGGCGGCATCGTCACCACCTGGGAGAACGGTCCGGCGCAAAGCGGCGGCCGCATCGTGGTCGCCGGCGATGCGCGCGTGCATGCGGCCGCACTGGAGACGCTGAAAGTTTAGCGGACAATCCGTTGCCGCCGAACTCGATGACGCGAGCGCGCTCTAGTACCGCGGCGTGCCCGGCACGAACGCGTCAAAGGCCGCCCAGAGCTGGGCGCGAAAATGATCCTGCTCCTGCAGGATTTCGTGCTTGGCGCCTGAAATGATGAGATGGCGGCCGGCCAGGAGATTCATCCCGAAAGTCTCGATCGCCGGCGTGGAGACCACCTCGTCGCGCCCGGCCGCCACCAACAAGATCGGCTGGCGGATGTGGCCGGCGTAACTCGGCGCGGCAAAGCGCTTCATCAGGCGCAACGCGGCATCGGCCCAGGCAACGGTCGGGGCGCCGACGCCGAGCTCCGGCGCGGCTTCGAGCACCGCCATGTTGCGCGCGTAGCGTACCGGATCGGAGGTGAGCATGTTGCCGATGAAATCCTCGGCCCCGATCGGCTTGCCGTCGCCGGTCGGCACATAGCCGGAGCCGCGGCCGAGGACCCGCATCGTGCGCGCCAGCGGTCCCGCCATCACGGTGAGTTTGCCCGGGCGCAACGCGATCATCGGCGCGGACAGCACCATGCGGTCGAACCAGCGGTTGCCGTCATGGCAGGCGCGGATGCCGATCGCGGCGCCCATGGAATGGCCGAGCGCAAAGATCGGCGGGGGGCAATCGGGCAGCACCACCTGCTCCATGATCGCCGCGAGGTCGGTGGCATATTCGGAAAAATTTCGCACATGCCCCTTGAGGCGGTCGGAAAGCGCACGGTCCGACAAGCCCTGCCCGCGCCAATCAAACGTGGCCACGGCAAAGCCGCGCGCGCGCAGGTCGCGCACCGTCTCAAAATATTTCTCGATGTATTCGGCGCGGCCTTGCAGCACGACCACCGTGCCCTTGCGTCCGGGCGGCGGCGCCCAACGCGCAAAACGCAAGGTGATCCCATCCGGGGTTTGAATGCTGCCGGTCACCACATTCTCGGGCACCGGATTGGCGGGATTGGAGACCAGTTTCATGGAGCCCGAAAATGAGCGCGGCGCGCGCTGGCTCCGCGCCTTATAGCAGGCCCCGAAACCGGCTCAATCATACTGCCGGCAATACATTAAAATCTAGCTATTTCAATAGCTTACGTCCATAGGCCGAGGCCTCTTGCGAGGCCAAAAATACCTTCCCATATCAATTCTGCGTAGGCCATTCCGGCTGCGCTCGGGTGTTCGGTCCGGCCCTACGGCGGACCGCCCGCATGTCGCTCAACTCAAGGAGGATATGCCATGCGTACGTTTGATCTTGCTCCCCTCTATCGTTCCACCGTCGGCTTTGACCGGCTGTTCTCGATGCTGGACGGATTTGAATCCGCCCCGGGCTATCCGCCCTACAACATCGAGCGCACCGGCGATAACGCCTACCGCGTCACCGTCGCGGTTGCCGGCTTTGGCGAGAAGGACCTTTCGATCGAAGCGAAAGAGAACACGCTGACGATCAAGGGCTCCAAGCAGACCAAGGAAGAGCAGAACGGCGAAATACTCTATCAGGGCATCGCCGCGCGCGCGTTCGAGCGCGTCTTCCAGCTTGCCGACCATGTCCAGGTCAAGAACGCCAGCCTCGAGAACGGATTGCTGCACGTCGATCTCGTGCGCGAGATCCCCGAGGCGAAGAAGCCGCGCCAGATCCCGATCGGCGCTGGCAATGCCAAGGCGCAGGTGGTCGACACCAAGGCTGCGGCCTAACGTCAAATCCTTTTCCGACAGATGGCGCCCCGGCATGTCCGGGGCGCTTTCGTTTGTCGGACTCGGCGGACCGCGCCGCCGCGTCAGAAACGCAGCAGTTGTCTTATTTTTCAGCACCAGGGAGAACTGCGGCTCAGCCACGGTTCCCGGCATCAGCCTTAAGCGGTTAACTGGCCTCGCAACTTGCCACAGCGTCAACGGCGCAACGGCATTGCGTCCGCGCCCCGCGCGTGGTCCTCTTCTTGCTTGCTAAGACGGCGTCGCCGCGACAAAGCGAGAGGTCCGACCGATTTCGGCGTGGACCAGCCTTGTGTGGCGGTGCAAAATTTGGCATTGTCTATTAGGACAGCAATACTGTCCTAATCGCTGGCGAACACGGTACCGGCCTTTGCATGGGGGGCTGATGCTGGTGGCGCCCAACGGGAGCAGCCAAGGCGGCAACGGCTGATCAAGGCTGCCATTCTCGCGATCAGTTGCGTTTTGGCCGCGGTGCCGAATGGCCTGCGGACGAGGTGAGTGCGCCAGGACCAGTCGGTGGCGGCGAGGCAGAACGAGATGACCAAGGGCAAGAGCAGCGCACGAATTGAGGAACGCGGGAGCGCGGTGCATCCCCTCGACGCTGTGTCTTTGCACAATACCGGCATGCCGGAAGCGCAGGGTCTCTACGATCCGGCCCTCGACAAGGACTCCTGCGGCGTCGGCTTCATCGCCGACATCAAGGGTCGCAAGTCGCACCAGATCGTCGACGACGGCTTGCGCATTCTCTGTAACCTCGAGCACCGCGGCGCGGTCGGTGCCGACCCGCGCATGGGCGACGGCGCCGGCATCCTGGTGCAGATCCCGCACAGATTCTTCGCCAAGAAGGCGGCCGAGCTCGGCTTCAAGCTGCCCGAGCCGGGGCAATACGCCATCGGCCAGTTGTTCATGCCGCGCGAGACGAATTGGCGGCAGATCATCCGCGACATCTATGCCGAGATGATCAAGCGCGAGGGGCTCAAGCTGATCGGCTGGCGCGACGTGCCGTCCGACAATTCGACGCTCGGCGAGTCGGTCATTCCGACAGAGCCGGCGCATCAGCAGGTGTTCATCGGCCAAGGCAAGAAGAAGCTGAGCGAGGACGAATTCGAGCGCCGGCTCTATATGCTGCGCAAGTCGATCTCCCGCGCGATCTACAAGAAGCGCGAGCGGCGCGTGGCGAGCTATTACCCCGTGTCGATCTCCTGCCGCACGGTGATCTACAAGGGCATGTTCCTCGCCGACCAGCTCGGCACCTATTATCCGGACCTGCACGATCCGGATTTCGAGAGCGCGCTGGCGCTGGTGCACCAGCGCTTCTCGACCAACACCTTCCCGACCTGGTCGCTGGCGCACCCGTACCGCTACATCGCGCATAACGGCGAGATCAACACGCTGCGCGGCAACAACAACTGGATGGCGGCGCGCCAGGCATCGGTGTCCTCGCCGCTGTTCGGCGCCGACATCAGCAAGCTGTGGCCGATCTCCTACGAGGGCCAGTCCGACACCGCCTGCTTCGACAACGCGCTCGAGTTCCTGACGCAAGGCGGCTATCCGCTCGCGCACGCGGTGATGATGATGATTCCCGAGGCGTGGGCGGGCAACCCGCTCATGAACGAGGAGCGACGTGCGTTCTACGAATACAACGCCGCGCTGATGGAGCCGTGGGACGGCCCCGCGGCCATCGCGTTCACCAACGGCCGGCAGATCGGCGCCACGCTCGACCGCAACGGCCTGCGTCCGGCGCGCTATCTGCTCACGCGCGACGACCGCATCGTGATGGCGTCGGAGATGGGCGTGCTGCCAATCGCGGAAAAGGACATCGTCAAGAAGTGGCGGCTGCAGCCGGGTAAGATGCTGCTGGTCGATCTCGACGAAGGCCGCCTCATTCCCGACGAGGAATTGAAAGCGACGCTGGCGAAGAGCCATCCCTATAAGGAGTGGCTCGCCCGCACGCAGATCGTGCTCGAGGAACTGCCGGAAACGGCCAACGAGGCGCCGATCTCCAATCTGTCGCTGCTCGATCGCCAGCAGGCCTTCGGTTACACGCAGGAGGACTTGAAGTTCCTGATGACGCCGATGGCCACCACCGGCGAGGAAGCGGTCGGCTCCATGGGCAACGATACGCCGATCTCGGCGCTGTCGGACAAGCCGAAGCCGCTGTTCACCTATTTCAAGCAAAACTTCGCGCAGGTCACCAACCCGCCGATCGATCCGATCCGCGAAGAGCTCGTGATGAGCCTCGTCTCCATCATCGGGCCGCGGCCGAACCTGTTCGATCTCGAGGGCATGTCGACCAAGAAGCGGCTGGAGGTGCGCCAGCCGATCCTCACCAATGCCGATCTGGAGAAGATCCGCTCGATCTCGCAGATGAGCGGCGATCACTTCAAGTCGCACACCTTCGACATCACCTTCCCGGCCGAGCACGGCGCCGACGGCATGGGCTGGGCGCTCGAGGCTTTGTGCGAGCGCGCCGAAGAAGAGGTGCGTGCCGGCTGCAACATCATCATCCTGTCCGACCGCATGGCCGGCGCCGACCGCATTCCGATCCCGGTGCTGCTCGCGACCGCGGCCGTGCATCATCATCTCATCCGCAACGGCCTGCGCACCTCGGTCGGCCTGGTCGTGGAGACCGGCGAGCCGCGCGAGGTACATCATTTCGCCTGCCTCGCCGGCTATGGTGCCGAAGCGATCAATCCGTACCTCGCCTTCGAGACGCTGATCGCCATGAAGGACGAGCTGCCGCAAAAGCTCGACGAGAAAGATATCGTCAAGCGCTACATCAAGTCGATCGACAAGGGCCTGCTCAAGGTGATGTCCAAGATGGGCATCTCCACCTATCAGTCCTATTGCGGCGCGCAGATTTTCGACGCCGTCGGCCTGCGGCAGGACTTCGTCGACAAGTACTTCACCGGCACGCACACGCGTATCGAAGGCGTCAGCCTCGCCGAAGTTGCCGAAGAGGCGGTGCGCCGCCATCGCGCCGCCTTCGGCGATTCGCCGATCTACGCGTCGATGCTCGACGTCGGCGGCGACTACGCCGTGCGCGTGCGCGGCGAGGATCACGTGTGGACCGCCGAGACGGTCCGCAGCCTGCAGCACGCGGTGCGCGGCAATTCGCAGGATCATTACCGCGCCTTCGCCAAGATCGTGAACGAGCAAAACGAACGGCTGCTCACCATCCGCGGCCTGTTCCGCGTCAAGTCGGCGGAGGACGAGGGGCGCAAGCCGGTGCCGATCGGGGAGGTCGAGCCGGCCAAAACCATCGTGCGGCGGTTCTCCACCGGCGCCATGTCGTTCGGCTCGATCTCGCGCGAGGCGCACACCACGCTCGCCATCGCCATGAACCGCATCGGCGGCAAGTCGAATACCGGCGAAGGCGGCGAGGAAGCCGACCGCTTCAAGCCGCTGCCGAACGGCGACTCGATGCGCTCCGCCATCAAGCAGGTCGCTTCGGGCCGCTTCGGCGTCACCGCCGAATATCTCGTCAACTCCGACGTGATGCAGATCAAGATGGCGCAGGGCGCCAAGCCCGGCGAAGGCGGCCAGTTGCCAGGCCACAAGGTCGACAAGACCATCGCCAAGGTGCGCCACTCGACGCCCGGCGTCGGCCTGATCTCGCCGCCGCCGCACCACGACATCTATTCGATCGAAGACCTGGCGCAACTCATCTTCGACCTGAAGAACGCCAACCCGTCCGGCGACGTGTCGGTGAAGCTCGTCTCCGAAGTCGGCGTCGGCACGGTCGCCGCCGGCGTCTCCAAGGCGCGCGCCGACCACGTCACCATCGCCGGCTTCGAGGGCGGCACCGGCGCGAGTCCACTCACCTCGATCAAGCACGCCGGCTCGCCCTGGGAGATCGGCCTCGCCGAGACGCATCAGACGCTGGTGATCAACCGCCTCCGCGGGCGCATCGCGGTGCAAGTCGACGGCGGCATCCGCACCGGCCGCGATGTCGTGGTGGGAGCCTTGCTCGGCGCCGACGAATTCGGCTTCGCCACCGCGCCGCTGATCGCGGTCGGCTGCATCATGATGCGCAAGTGCCATCTCAACACCTGCCCGGTCGGCGTCGCGACGCAGGACCCGGTGCTGCGCAAGCGCTTCAAGGGCCAGCCCGAGCACGTGATCAATTATTTCTTCTTCGTCGCCGAGGAAGTGCGCGAGATCATGGCGGCGCTCGGCTACCGCACCTTCAACGAAATGGTCGGGCAGATGCAGATGCTCGACCAGCGCCGGCTGGTGGAGCACTGGAAGGCCAAGGGCCTCGATTTCTCCAAGCTGTTCACCAAGCCGAAAGCGGCGCCGAACACCGCCATCTACAAATGCGAGGCGCAGGATCACAAGATCAGCGACATCCTCGACCGCAAGCTGATCGCCGAGTCGCAGGCCGCGCTCGACCGCGGCGCGCCGGTGCGCCTGCAAGCCTTCATCCGCAATATCGACCGCACCTGCGGTGGAATGCTGTCCGGCGAGGTCGCCAAGCGCTACGGCCATGAGGGCCTACCCGACAGCACCATCCATGTGCGCTTCACCGGCACCGCCGGCCAGAGCTTCGGCGCCTGGCTTGCGCGCGGCATCACCTTCGAACTCGACGGCGACGCCAACGACTATGTCGGCAAGGGCCTGTCGGGCGGCCGCATCATCATCCGGCCGCCGGCGGATTCCAGCATCGTACCGGAGGAATCGATCATCGTCGGCAACACCGTGCTGTACGGAGCGACCGAGGGCGAATGTTATTTCCGCGGCGTCGCCGGCGAGCGCTTTGCCGTGCGCAATTCCGGCGCCATCGCCGTCATCGAGGGCGCCGGCGACCATTGCTGTGAATACATGACCGGCGGCATTGTCGTAGTGCTCGGCTATACCGGGCGCAACTTCGCCGCCGGCATGTCGGGCGGCATCGCCTATGTCCTCGACGAGGACGGCACGTTCAAATCCCGCTGTAACATGGCGATGGTCGAGCTCGAACCGGTGCCCCAGGAAGAAGAGATCGCCGAGACGGAGTTCGGTCATTACGCGGATCTCGAATCGCATGGCCGCGTCGACGTGATGTCGGACCTGACGGCCAAGGATGCCGAGCGGCTGCGCGTGTTGATCGCCAACCATGCGCGCTACACCAATTCCAAACGGGCGGCCGAAATCCTTGCCGACTGGCAACGATATCGCCCCTTGTTCCGTAAAGTGATGCCGGTCGAATACCGCCGCGCGCTTGCCGAGATGGCAAAGGAAAAGGCCGCCACCATGCAGGCCGCGGAGTAGCATGGGCAAGGTCACCGGCTTTCTCGAGATCGATCGCAACGACCGTCACTACGCCCCGGTCGCCGAGCGCATCAAGCATTGGCACGAATTCGTGCTGCCGCTCGCGGAAAAGGACATCCGCGACCAGGCGGCGCGCTGCATGGATTGCGGGGTGCCTTATTGCCATGGCACCAGCCGCATCACCGGCGCGCCGACCGGTTGTCCGGTCAACAACCAGATTCCGGACTGGAACGATCTCGTCTACCGCGGTCATTGGGATGAGGCCGCGCGCAATCTGCATTCGACCAACAATTTCCCGGATTTCACCGGCCGCGTCTGTCCGGCGCCGTGCGAGGCGTCCTGCACGCTCAACATCGACGACAACCCGGTCACCATCAAAAGCATCGAATGCGAGATCGCCGACCGCGCCATCGCGCAGGGGCTTAAACCCGAAGTGCCGGCGCACAAGACCGGCAAGAAGGTCGCCGTCGTCGGCTCCGGGCCTTCAGGCCTTGCCTGCGCGCAGCAGCTCGCGCGCGCCGGACACGAGGTGCATGTGTTCGAGCGTTGGGCCAAGGCCGGCGGGCTGCTGCGTTACGGCATTCCCGACTTCAAGATGGAGAAGATCCACGTCGACCGCCGCGTCGAGCAGATGACGGCGGAGGGCGTCCAGTTCCATTACGGCGCCGACATCGGCGTCAATGTGCCGGTCGACAAGCTGCTCAAGGAGCACGACGCCGTCGTGCTCGCCGGCGGCGCCGAGAAGCCGCGCGATCTGCCGGTGCCCGGCCGCGAGCTCAAGGGCATTCACTTCGCCATGGAGTTTCTGCCACAGCAGAACCGGCGGGTGAGCAACGAGCCCTTGGGCGAGGTCGAGCCGATTCTGGCGACCGGCAAGAAAGTCGTGGTGATCGGCGGCGGCGATACCGGCTCCGACTGCATCGGCACCTCGATCCGCCAGGGCGCGGTGTCGGTGACCAATTTCGAGATCATGCCGGAGCCGCCCGAGCACGAGAACAAGATGCTGGTGTGGCCGGATTGGCCGCTCAAGTTGCGCATTTCGTCCAGCCACGAGGAAGGCGTCACCCGCGAATTTGCCGTGCTCACGCAGAAGTTCTCGGGCGAGAACGGCCACGTCAAAAAGCTGCATTGCGTGCATGCCGACGCCAAGTTCCAGCCGGTCGCGGGTACGGAATTCGAGATCGAGGCGGACCTTATTCTGCTCGCCATGGGCTTCGTGCATCCGCTGCACGAAGGCATGCTCAAGGCACTCGGCGTCGCGCTCGATCAGCGCGGCAATGTCTCGGCCGACACCAATGCCTATTTGACTTCAGTACCCAAAGTCTTTGCCGCGGGCGACATGCGCCGCGGCCAGTCGCTGGTGGTCTGGGCAATTCGCGAGGGCCGCCAATGCGCGCACGCGGTCGACAAATTCCTGATGGGATCGACGACGCTGCCGCGTTGATTTAGCGGAACCAGCCGTTCAAGCGCGATTGCGGAATATCCGCCGGCGGCCGCGGCACACCGCCTTGCGGCGCGCGCTTGGTCTCCACGCGTTGTTCAACGTGCCGCGGCTTGACGCCCGTCGTCTGCAATATTTTCGGCCCGCCGCCGGATTTCGGCGCTTCAGGCGGCTTCACCACCGCGATGGGTTCGGTTCGCGCAACCGCCTTCGGTTCCGCCACCGCTGCCGCCACGGGCGGCGCCGCCGCGTTGGCGGCCGGCGCGACGGCCTTGGCATCGCTGCCCGGCGGCCAGACGAAATCGTCGGCGCGCCCGGGCGGCGCCGGCACCGGCTCGCCCTTGACCAGGACGCGATCGGCGGTCACATCGGCGTGCACCGGCTGACTGCCGCCGCCGCCCAACAATTCCTCGGAATTTCCCGGTGTCACGGTCAATGGCACGACCGGGCCCGCGACCGGCCGCACCTTCGATTTGGTTTCCGGCACCGGCCCAACCGGCACGGCAGGGAACGCGACCGGCACGCGATTGCTCATGTAGCGGCGGATTTCGCGCTCGACATAGTGCGCAAGCTTGCGCGCGCCGGACTTGGTGAAATAGACGCCGTCGCCCGAGCGCAGCCGTCGCATCTGCCCTTCGTAATCGGGGCCGAAATTCGAATACTTGCCGGCCTCGTCGACGAAGCCGTCCCATACGTCGATATAGTTCACACCGGCGCGCTCGGCGCGGGCGCGATAGAGATCGTTGAGATAGCTGGCGTCGGCGGTCGACTTGGTGCCGCGGATCGCCGGCAGGCCGACCCAGAAGACCGGCACGCCTTTGCTCTTGAGCGCGGCGATCGTCTCGTCGATGCGCTTGGAATAAACCTCGGCCCATTTATCGCTGCGGAACTCGATAATGCCGTTGGCGCTGCGCCCGCGTTGCGGCTCGGGCGCAATGATCCTGCCTTGATCCTGATCGTCGGCCTGATCCTTGGTTTGGGCGTTCTGGTCGGCGTTCTTCTTGTCTTGCTCGTCCTTGACGTCCTTGTCGGCCTCCTTTTCGAGATCGCGTTCGCGGATGTTCTGCCGGTCGCTGACGCCGAGCATCATGACCACGTAATTCGGCTTCTCCTGCGCCAGCAGGTCGCGCGCGACGTGCCACCAGTCGAGGTCGCCCTTCGCCTCGTAACGCAACAGCCCGGAATGAACCTTGTTCTTGCGGACGATGGCGACTTCCGGCGAATCCGAGAACGCGTCTTCCAGGCCATAGGCGAGCCAGTCCGCCATGCCGTCGCCCATCACGACGATCGAGGTCGTCGGCGCCGGCGCGTTCGGATCCGGCTTGTGCGCCGCCGGCGCGTGCGAGGACTCCGATTGGTATTGCGGTTGTTGCGGCGGGTACTCGCCCGGATAGGGCCGTGGATTGTAGCCGCCCCCGAAGAAGCCGCCGAAAAAACCGCCCTGCTGGCGCTGGCGGCTCAGGAACGGATAGCGGTCATCGGCGCGCTGCGCCTGGGCCGGCTGGGTGAGCGCGAGATCGATGGCGGCAACGCTCGCGCACTCGGCCACGGCCAGAATGACCGCGCCGACGAGCCAATGCGAAAATCGGATTTTCCAGACCATGCGACCGCCCAAGGTCTTAATCTACAAGCGAAAAGGCCGGCCGCGAAGAGGGCCTTGACCCGCGCCCAGGTCAAATGCGCGCAAATCATGTCAACTCGAAGGTGGCGGTTCCGCCAGGGCCTAATGCGACCGCAACTGGTCGAGGATGCCAATCGAGGCAAAGCCGTCGGGAACACGCCCGATCCGCGCCTGGAAATCGCGTACCGCGGCCCTGGTCTTGGCGCCGAGCTGCCCGTCCGGCTCGCCCACATCATAACCGCGGCGCTCCAGCAGTTGTTGCAGCTCGAGCCGCTCGCCGCGCGATAGCACGCGCTCGTAACGCGGCCAGCGCTGCACGAAGGGCGGCGCCCCGCGCAGCCGGTCGGCCAAGTGACCGATCGCCAGCGCATAGGCCTCGGCCGGGTTGTAGCGCATGATGACGCGGAAATTCGCCAGCATGAGGAAGCCGGGCCCCTGCACGCCGGCCGGAATCAGCAGGAACGCGCGGTCGTCCGGGCGCGGGAACGGCTTGTCGCCGGCGCGCGTGATTCCGGCGCGCTCCCAGTCGCGGATCGGCATCGAGCGTGCATGATCGGCGAGCATGAAATTGAAGGTCGCCGGCACGACGACCTCGTAGCCCCAGGTCTGCCCCGTGACCCAACCGTCCTTCTTCAGGTTGTTGGCGGTCGAGGCGATGATGTCGGGAATCGAGTCGACCACGTCGCGGCGGCCGTCGCGGTCGAAATCCACCGCGTAACGCTTGAATGCGGTCGGCATGAACTGGGTCGGACCAAAAGCGCCGGCCCAGGAGCCGACCAGGCGGTCGGGCCGAACGTCGCCGCGCTGGAGGATTTCCAGCGCCGACAGAAATTCCTCACGGAAGTAATTCTGCCGACGGCCGATACAGGCGAGCGTAGCGGTCGAACGGATCACCGGGCGGTCACCGCCGAGCGTGCCGTAATTGGTCTCGACGCCCCAGATCGCGGCGATGACATAACGGTCGACGCCATAGGTGCGCTCGACGGCATCGAACGTGGAGCGATAGCGTTCGAGCAACGCGCGGCCCTGGGCGATGCGCTCGTCGTTCACCAGCTGATCGAGATAGTCCCACAGCGACTTGGTGAATTCCGGCTGCGCGTCGAGCAGATCCATGATGTGCAGGTCCGGCGTGAGCTGCGCGGTATAGGCCGCGTAGACATCGCGCGAGATGCCGCGCCGGGCGGCAAGCGGCCACAGGCGTTGCAAGCAGCCCTGGAAATCCGCCGCCGCTGCGCGGATCGCCTCTGCAGTCATGCGCGGATCGCCGGAGGAGCCCGATTCGCCGCTCCAGCCCGGCGCCGTGGCGACGGCCGGTGGGATCGACCCGGTGATGCCGGAATAGCGGGGGTCACGCGTCTGCGCCGCGGCGGCGCCGCCGACGGCCGCGATCAGGGCCACGGCCACGCCACAGCGGTGGATCATTCGCAATGCCATGCCGCTTCTCAGCTGATCGCCCCCGTCACCCCTATGGGTGCCCCGGATATCGTTTCGACGGCGTTAATAGTCTAGCATTCGGCATCTGGACCCGCGTCTGCCGCCATGCTTTGTGCTCGGCCGAACCGATTAAAGCTCCAATAACAGCGATTAGGTCTCGCATGACCCGCATCCGCAAAGCCATATTCCCGGTCGCCGGCCTGGGAACCCGCTTCCTGCCGGCCACCAAGGCCATGCCGAAGGAGATGCTCCCGGTCGTCGACCGGCCGCTGATCCAGCACGTGGTCGACGAGGCTTACGAGGCCGGCATCGAGCATCTGATTTTTGTCACCGGCCGCAACAAGGGCGTGATCGAGGACCACTTCGACCGCCAGTTCGAGCTC
>Ga0335079_10003866_pt1 | contig 17251 bp, 22 predicted proteins | sample Lox_Sample_33_FD_206719 | JGI IMG/M metagenome (GOLD analysis project Ga0335079, IMG submission 206719) | Soil microbial communities from Loxahatchee National Wildlife Refuge, Florida, United States - Lox_Sample_3.3 | ecosystem: Environmental > Terrestrial > Soil > Wetlands | place: USA... | reverse complement strand
CGATCGTGCCCCACCATCATCGGAGCCGTCGCCGACATCGGGCTCTGGCATCACCGCTCCCGCCATCATCGGGCCCCGGCATCACCGCTCCCACCATCACCGTGCCCCGGCATCACCGCTCCCCACTATCATCGGGCCCCGGTTCATCGGCTACGGAAGCGAGTGCGGCGGGATCCGGATCCGCCGCGTCCCCGTCCGCTGGGTGGCCCGGGCCGGCGAAGGCGGCGAGGCCCGCCAGCAGATCCTGCGCCGCGGCCAGGTCGGCATCCAGCGGCCGGTCGGCGGTGTCGGCCGGCAGCGCGGCGGCCGCCAGGCCGAACGCGGCCGCCAGGCCCGGCCCGGCCGGCCGGGTCCCGCGCAGCCGGAGCGCCCGGACCGCGGCGACCAGCTCACACCCCAGCACGATCCGGTAGGCGCCAGTGACGTCGGTGGTGGCCCGGGCCGACTGGGTGGAGAACCCGGCGTGCTCCTCCGCGCCCCGTGACAGCACGGCGCTGCCCAGCGCGGCCGGGGCGGCCAGCCGGCGGATGTCGGCGATCGCGGACTGCGCCACATATTCCAGGATCATGATCCCGGAGCTCGGCGGCCGGTCGGTGGCCAGGAACGGGGCCAGGCCGGTGAAGGCCGGCTCGACCAGCGTCCCGAGCCGCGCCGCCGACAGCGCCGCGGTCTGGAACAGGGCGGCGCGCACCGCGTCCAGCGCCAGCCCGACATAGGCGGTGTGGAAGTTCCCGTTGTGCCAGACCGTGGCGCCGGCCACGTCGATCAGCGGGTTTTCCGCCGCGGCGTTCAGCTCGGTGGTCACCGTCTGCTCGGCGTGCCGCACGGCGTCCATGGCCGGCCCGTGCACCTGGGGCAGTGCCCGGTACCCGTAGGGATCCTGGATCCGCCCCGCTGGCTGGCCACCTGCTGGCTGGCCGCCCACCGGCTGGCCTTCCACCGGCTCGCTTTCCGCTGGCTGGCCAGGGTCCGCGAGCAGCGCCCGCAGGGCGGCCGCCACCGCCCGCTGCCCCCGATAGCGGCGCGCCTCATGCACGGCCGCCGCGTAGGGCTCGGTGGAGGCGGCGACCGCCCGGTGCGACAGCGCCGCGATCACGATCGCGGCGCGCATCAGCTCCGCCAGGTCGGAGCATGCCAGGGCGGCCTCGCCCACGGTGGCTGCGTTGCTGGACAGGAAGGCCAGCGCGTCCGCCGAGGCCAGCGGGAACCGTGGCTGCCGGGCCCCGTGGGGGAGCCAGTCCCGCTCACCGAGCAGGCACAGCGCCGTCACCGCCAGCGCCGTGAGGTCCCCGGTGCCGATCGCCCCGTACCACGGCACCGGCACCGACAGCCCGGCGTTCACCCCCTCCAGCAGCGGGCCGAGCACACCGGGATCCACACCGGAGCCGCCGGCCGCGATCTGGTTGGCCCGCACCACCAGCATCGCCCTGCTCAGCTCGGCGGCGACGATCGGGCCGCCGCCGCCCGCGTGGCTGCGCAGCAGCCGCAGCCCGTGCCCCCGCCGGTCCGCCGCGGCGACCCGCAGGTCGCGGTTGGCGCCCACCCCGGTGGTCCGGCCGTACACCTGGCGCCGGGCCGCCACCGCCGCCGCGGTCCGCGCGGCGGCCTGCGCGCGCTCCCGGCCGCCGGCGGTGACCCGTGCCGCCGCCGCGCCCCGCGCGACGTCCCGGACCTCGCCGCAGCTCACCGTCCGGCCGTCGAGCAGCACCACCGGCCTGGCCATCGCCCCCCCTATGCGGTCCGCGGTTCCCCGGTGCCGTGCTCGAAGGCGAGGATCCTGGCGCCGGTCCTGCCGGACCAGTACAGGCCCCAGCTGCACAGCGCCTGCAGCAGCTCGCCGAGCCTGGCCCGTTCTGCCTGCTGGATGTCGTAGACGACCTTCGGCGGGACCTGGTCGTACACGGTGCGGCTGACCAGCCCGTCGGCTTCGAGCTCGCGCAACTGCTGGGTGAGCATCTTCTGGGTGATGGCGGGGATGAGGCGCCGCAGCTCGCCGGTCCGGCGCGGCTGCTGCAGCAGGTAGAACAGGATGACGAGCTTCCACTTGCCGCCCATGACGCTGACCGGCACGTCGACGGGGCACCCGTAAGCGGGCTGCCTGGGCATCGCGGCCTCCCTAGGCACCGGAAAGTGCGTACTGGCTGTGACGGGTGGTTGCTGATTCTATGTGCCTATGACCTCACCAACTGGGACGCCAGTGCCCGGGCCGCCACCAGCGGGCATCCGGTGACCGCCGCCGCGGCCGGCCACGACACGGTGCCGCTGGAGTTCACCGTCCGCGGGCAGCGGGTCGCGGCCATCCTCCGCACCCCCCGGGTCCAGCGGCCCGCTGACGCGCCCGGCGCGCCCGGCCGGGCAGGTTCGCCCGGGGTGGTGCTGACCGGACCGTTCACCGGCGTGAAAGAGCAGGTGGTCTCCGTGTACGCGCGGCGGCTGGCCGACGCCGGGCTGGCAACGCTGGTGTTCGATCACCGCAACTTCGGCGCCAGCGGCGGCGAGCCGCGCCAGCACGAGGACGCGGCCGGCAAGCTGGAGGACCTGCGCGGGGCCACCAGCGCCCTCGCCGCGCAGCCCTCGGTCGACCCCGGCCGGGTCGGCTGCGTCGGGGTCTGCCTCGGCGGCGGCTACGCCCTGCGGCACAGCGCCTTCGACCCGCGTATCCGTGCCGTCGCCTTTGTAGCCGCGGCCTTCAACGACCCGCGCGCGATGCGCCAGGGCATGGGCGACGACGGGTACCGCGAGCAGATGCGGGCCTTCTCCGAGGTCGAGCAGCGGCAGTTCGGCACCGGCGAGACCGAGTACCTCCCGGCCGTCGACCGCGACGGCGGGCCAGCGGCCATGCCGGGGCGCGAGCCGTGGGACTACTACGGCACCGAGCGGTCGGCGGCGCCCGGCTGGGTGAACCGGGTCACCCGCCTGTCCGTGCGCGAGCTGCTCACCTTCGACGCCGCGATCGGGGCGGACTTCCTGGCCGGCACCCCCGCCCTGTTCATCCACGGCCGCCGCGACGACTTCTGCTCACCCACCGCGGCCGACGCCACCTACCGGCGTGCCCAGACGGCCGACAAGGAGTTCCTCAGGCTCGACACCACCAACCACATCGACCTCTACGACAATCCCGCCTACGTCGATCAGGCCGCCGCCCGCCTCAGCGACTGGCTGGCCAGGCGGCTGTGAGCGGCCGGCCGGGCGGGTTCGCCACGCCGGAGCCGGCGGCGCGCCAGCACGGCAGAGCCGGCGGCACGCCCTGAGGTGGGCGCTGACGGCGCGCCGGGTCCGGAGGTGACCGCGCGCCCCGGGGCGGGGAGCTGACGGCGCCCTCCGGGGCCGTAGCTGACGGCCTGCCCTGCGGCGGGCGCTGAGGGCGGGAGGCTGACCGCCGGCCGCCCGGCGCTCCGGCCCCCGGGTATAGCGGGAGCACGGGCCGCGGCCACAAGGTTGGCTTAGGGTGAGGGAGCGTGCACATGCCGGTTGGCCCGGCGGGCGCGCCGTCGAGGTGGTGATGGCCACAGCCGTGCGCCTGCCTGACCCGCAGCGTTCCTATGCCGTGCTGATCGGCAACGCCGCCTACGCGTCCGGCGGGCTGGCCGGCCTGCCCGCGGTGGCCGGCAACCTGACCGGGCTGGCCACGGTGCTCACCGACCCGGCGCTGGGCACCCTGCCGGCTGACCGGTGCGTCGTGACCGCCGATCCCGCCAGCGCCCAGGCGGCCCGCGGCACGCTGTGCGAGTACGCGGCCCGCGCCGAGGACACCCTGCTGGTCTACTGGGCGGGCCACGGCACGCGCGGGCCGCGGGATGAGCTGCTGCTCAGCGTGGCCGGCGCCGGCGCCGGTGAGCCGGATGCCAGCGCGCTCGCTCTCAGCGACATCCGGGACGCGGTGGCCGGCAGCCCGGCCGCCAACCGGATCCTCATCCTGGACTGCTGCGTCAGCGAGCGCGCGGCGCCGGTGAGCGGCGTCACCGACGCCGTTCCCGGGCAGGCCGCCATCGAAGGCGGCTACACCCTCATCTCCACGTCGCCGAGCCTGGTCTACTTCTCCCCGCCCGGCGGGAAGTACACGGCGCTCACCGGCACGCTGATCGGCATCCTGCGCGACGGAATGCCGGACGGGCCCGAGTTGCTCACCGTCGCCGCCATCTACGGCCAGCTGCTGTATGGCATGGCCAGCCGCGGCCTGTCGCTCCCGCGGCAGTTCGGGACGGAAACCGCCAGCCGGCTCGCGCTGGCCCGCAACCCCGCCTACCGCGGCCGCCAGGACCCCGGTGCGTTCCCCGACCCGGGCCCCCGGCCGCCGCAGCGGGCGGCCCGGTGGCGGCGCCTGGCCGCCGCGGTGGCTGTGGTGGCCGCGCTCGGGCTGAGCATCACCCTGGCCAATATCTCGCAGCACCAGGCCAGGCCCGCGCAGAATGCCGGCGGCGGCCAGCCGGGCGCGACAGACATCGACCAGACCGGGCTCAGCTTTCCCGTCTCATTCAGCGTCAATGTCTCCCCGGCAGCCGTCCAGGACGCCACCACGAGATCGTCGGCGATCGGCCGCATCATGAGCAGTCTCGACCACCAGCTGGTAGCCCACCACCTGCAGGGCCGCCGGGTGGGGCTGGTGCAGGTCTTCGTCTCCGGCCCCATTACTGGAATTCCGCAGTCCAATAGCGTGGCGCGCCTTGTTCTCGGTGGCCTCCGGCAACGCGATCCCATTTTTTCCCAGGCCGCGGGGCAGGGTTTCTGGAATGGCACCGGAGATAATTTTCTCTTTCAGATATACTTTTTCACCTGATATGCCGCCGCTGGTGGCCGCGGGAGGCGGGGGAGAGTGGTGGAGGAGCAGGCTGTCGCCGCTTACCTGCACCGCATCGGTGCCGAGCGGCCCCCGGTCCTGGACGGGACCGCGCTCGGCGTCCTGCACCGGGCCCACCTGCTGGCCGTGCCGTTCGAGAACCTGAGCATCCACCTGGCCGAGCCCATCTCGCTGGCCGAGGACGACCTGCTCGGCAAGATCGTCACCCGGCGGCGGGGCGGTTTCTGCTACGAGCTCAACGGGGCCTTCGCGGCCCTGCTGGAGGCCCTCGGCGCGCAGGTGGCGCGGGTCGCCGCGCGGGTCTACGGCGACGGCCAGCCCGGGCCGCCGTTCGACCACCTGGCGCTGGTGGTGCGCCCGGCCGACGGCAGCGGCCCGTGGCTGGCCGACGTGGGATTCGGCAGTCACAGCACCTACCCGCTGCGCTACGACAGCAGGCAGGAGCAGGACGACCCGGGCGGGCGGTTCCAGCTCGCCGGCACCCCGGACGGGGACGTGGACGTGCTCAGGGACGGGCAGCCGCAGTACCGGATCGAGCGGCGGGAGCGGCGCATGGCCGACTTCATCCCCACCTGCTGGTGGCAGCAGACCTCGCCGGAGTCCCATTTCACCCGCAGCACGATCTGCTCACGCCTTACCGGCGACGGCAGGATCTCCATCAGCGGCCGCACCCTGATCAGCACCAGCGGCGGGTCGCGCACCGAGCAGCAGCTCGGGTCCGCCGCCGCCGTGCTGGCCGCCTACCGCGAGCACTTCGGGATCGCGCTGGACCGGGTCCCCACCGCGGCATCCGCCTAGTATCTGGGCAATCGGGCAACTGGCTGGCCTGTCTTCCGGTCTGTGACCGTGTACCCGCATTGGCGCAGCTCGTCGATGATGCGCTGGGCACGAACTGGCATATGGACGTGCACGTCTGCCAGGCGCTGGCTGGAGTCCTCGAACCTGACGCACCAGACGCCGGGAACGATCCTGGCCATCGAGACACCGGTGATCGCGTCCTTGCCCGCTGACCGGGTGACGAACCAGGGGAAACGCAGCCGCACCAGGAGGCCTTGTGCTCCGATGTCGAAGCGGCCCAGCGGCCAGCCCGCGATCTTCTTACCGGCGTGCGCTTCGACAGCGAACGATCGCCACGAAGGCGTGGCCGCAGGATTGCCGGCGTGAGCGTCCCGGGGAGCCGGGCCAGGCGGCCCTTGCGGGTTCGCGGCACCGGCGTTGTCGGCCATAGAGCCAACAGTAGGCAGGAGCGCGGCCAGCGCCGGAGTCAGAGCCCTCGATCACTCCGTGCCCGGCTGTGTCAGGGCGTCGAGCATCTCGCCGAGGTGCTCGTAGATCCCGAGATGGCCCTCGCCCTCACGCAGTACCAGCTGTGCGTCCGGCAGCTTCTCCGCCAGGTACCGCCCGTGCGCGAGCGGTGCGAAGCGGTCGTCGGTGCCGTACCAGAGCAGGGCCGGGCAGCGGACCGCGCCGAGGTCGACGTCCCAGTCCCCGAGCCAGGAGACGTTGTCCCAGCCGCCGCCGCTGGTTCCCTGGCGCAGAGCCTCGTGCATGGTCGCGGCGAAGGCCGAGGCAAGCCGCTGGTCGGCCATCAGCTCGCTGTCGCGGGGAGACAGCAGGTCCGCAAAGGCCGCCGCCACCCCGGAGCCGCCGGACTCCCGGGCCAGCTCGGCCAGCGGCTCGAACCCGGCGCCGAGCGCAGCCGCCGCGGCGGCCGGGTCGCCCGGCAGCAGCGTGAGCGCGGCCCGGTCGCTGTCGTCGAGGCTGTCGAGCGCGCCGGGCACCAGCTGGAACGGCCCGGCGCCCGAGGCGACCCCGGCGCGGGTGACCCGGTCGCCGGGCACCGTGGCGGTGGCCAGCGCCCCCGGGCCGCCGCCAGACATGCCGAGGGTGGCGAACCGGTCCACGCCCAGCCTGTCGGCGACCGCGTGTGCGTCGGCGGCGACCGACGCGAGCCCGAACGGCGCAGGGGTGGAGCCGCCGTAGCCGGGCCGGTCGAAGGAGACAAGCCGGACGCCGTGCTCGGCCGCGAGCTGCTCCCCGAAGCTCAGGTCGAGCCGGGATCCCGGCGTGCCGTGGAAGTACATCACCACGCTGCCGCCGGGCTCGCCCGCGTCGCGGACCCGCAGCACCCGGCCGCCGCGGTCTATCTCGGTCTCCCGCATCTGCCGACGATAGCGGCGGCGTGCGTCAGCGGGAAGGGCCGGGCTCGACGCAGAACTCGTTGCCCTCCGGGTCCCGCATCACCACCGGGTGGCTCTGGTCGCGCCGCACCACCACCGCCCCGAGCGCCTCCAGCCTGGCCACCTCGTCGCCGACGGGGCCGGGCGCACGCAGGTCGAAGTGCACGCGGTTCTTGGCCGACTTGGGCTCGGGCACCCGGTTGAACCAGATGTTCGGCCCGCCCCAGCCCGCCGCTTCCACGAACGCCTTGCCGGGGGTCGAGTCCTCGTCCACGTCCGACCCGAGCGCGGCCGCCCAGAAGGCGGCCAGCGCCAGCGCGTCCGCGGCATCGAAGGAGACAGATTTGATGACACTCGCCATGCCGGCACTGTAACGCCAGCGGCACCGCCGTCACAGCTCCACGATGATGGTGACCGGGCCGTCGTTGACCAGGCTGACCTTCATGTCGGCGCCGAAGACGCCGGTCTCCACGTGTGCGCCGAGCGCGCGCAGGGACGCGACCGTGGCGTCGACGAGCGGCTCCGCCACCGGGCCGGGCGCGGCGGCCTGCCAGGTGGGGCGGCGGCCCTTGCGCGTGTCGGCGTAGAGCGTGAACTGGCTGACGACCAGCAGCGGCGCGCCCACGTCGGAGCAGGATTTCTCGCCCTCCAGGATGCGCAGCCCCCACAGCTTGGCGGCCAGCTTCGCGGCCGTCGCCGCAGTGTCCTGGTGGGTGACGCCGACGAAGACGAGCAGGCCCGGCTCGACGATGGCGCCCACCACCTGCCCGCCGGCGGTCACGCTGGCCTGGCTGACCCGCTGCACGACCGCCCTCACGACAGCGCATCCTTGCGGTAGGCCCTGAGCCAGCCGAGGGAGTCCAGATCCGTCCACAGCGTCGGCAGGTTCGCGGCGAAGAGCACGGCACCCCCAGTCACGACGGCAGCCGGTGCGGCCGCCCGCCAGCAGGTACCCATCATGGTCTCGCAGCCCGCGCCCCACCGGGGTGATCGCCACCTGCTTGCACCGGGCCAGGCGGAGGGGAATGCTGTGATCACGGAGCGCTGCGCGGGGGTGAGCCGCCCAGGGGGGTGGTGGCGCGCAGCCCGTTCCGCAGTCATACCGGCTCGGTAAGTGAGGACACGCCATGCCCAACGACGTCATGGACCCGGCAACGGCGGTCACCTGGGGACCGTTCATCCAGGCCGCTTCCGACCAGTACTACAGCGCCCCGACGGTGGCCAACCCGCCCAAGATCAAGAACATGCCCGCCGGCTACACGCTCGTGCGCACGATCCAGATGTCGGACTTCTTCGGGTCCACGCAGACGCGCGTCTTCTACGGGTTCCTGGCCGTGGGCGGCAACCCCAAGACCGCGGTGGTCGCGCTGCGCGGCACGGCCAACGACACCGAATGGTGGGATGACCTGCACTGGGATCTGGTGCCGTTCGCCCAGGTGAGTGGCGGCGGCAAGGTCGCCGAGGGCTTCTATGACATCTACAAGACGTTCGGCTCCATGGTCCCGGGCCAGCAGCAGGCCGCGCGGGCGTCGGCCACCTTCGCCGCCGACGTCGCGCAGGGGGTCGCCAGCAACTTCGCGGCCGGTCTTGACCCCAAGGTGCCGGTGGTGGTGACCGGCCACAGCCTGGGCGGCGCGCTGGCGACCCTGCTGGTCGCGGACATGACCGCGAACACGCCGCTGAAGCCGCAGGCATGGACGTTCGCCTCGCCGCAGGTGGGGGACTCGGCCTTCGCCGCCCGCTACGGCGCCCTCAGCACCGTGTCGTGGCGGATCTACAACCAGGTCGACGCCGTCCCCTACTTCCCCATCGACGTCTCCGACGGCTATCAGCCCGTCAACGCCGGGTACGCGATCAGCTCGCTGGGCAAGGCGCACTGGAGCCTGAGCTGCGCCCACGCGCTGAACACCTACCTGCACGTGCTGTCGCCCACCACGGTGCCGCTGGCCAAGGCCTGCCAGTAAGCCGGCCGGCCCGGGCCCCTGCCGCTCATCCGCGGCGCGGCCGGGCGCCGTCCTGCCGCTGCGCCCGCTGCGCCCACTGTCGGGGCAGCTGCGCCCGCTTCGCCGCGAGCAGCGGGATCGCCGCGATCTTCTCCTCGGTCAGGTCTTCCCAGCAGATGCCGGCGGGCGGCCGCGGCCCGTGCCTGGCGCGGCAGTCGATGACGCGCTCGGGCGTGACGATGAGGTCCACCGGCACGTCGTGGCCGGTCAGCGGGATCGTCCCGGCCGCGCACACCTGGAGCTCGTGCACGGTGGTGACGGCCAGGGTGTCCGGCCCGATCAGGCCCGCCGCGGTGGCCAGCGCGAACTCCAGGTCAGCGAACCCGCCGCCCTTGCCCAGCCGGGCGCCGTCCTCCCCGGCCGCGACGCTGCCCATCACCACCAGGTCCACCGGGGACAGCTCGGTCAGCATGACCCGCCGGGCGGAGCGGGACGCGCCGCTGATCGAGGCCGCCTTGCGGGGCGGCTCGCTCAGGTGGGCGGGATCCAGGGCGAAGAACGGCTCCGGCCCGGCCAGCCGCGGCACCGCCATGTACACGGTCTTGCCGTCCTCCAGCGCGAGCTGGCGCACCGGCAGCTGCGGGGAGTCCGGGTTGGCCTTCACGGTGGCGGCGGCCTGCCACGCCCGCGTGCCGCGGAGCCGCTCGGCGGCCGCCTCCGCCCCGGTGAAGTTCGGGATGCGTCCCGCGGCGCCGGGGAACCGGGCCACCCGGGCCGCGCCCAGCTGCGACCACACCTGCTGCCGCAGGGCGGCCTTGGCGGCCAGCACCTCGGCGGGGCCGCCAGCATCACGGTCGTGACGCGGCGCGTGACGGGCCATCCACCCATCCTGCCGCACGCGCACCCGCACCAGCACCTCGCCGGCCCGGGGCACGGGCTTGGGCACCTCGTCGACCGTCGCCACGTCCGGGGAGCCGAACCCGCGTGACGTGGCGGCCCTCATCGCTGCTCTCCTTCGCCGGCGGGGTACTGGAACACCTCATCGAGCGGCACACCGAACACCTGCGCGATCTGGAAGGCCATCTCAAGCGAGGGGGAGTAGCGGCCCTGCTCGATGGCGATGATGGTCTGGCGGGTCACCCCGATGCGCTGCGCGAGCTGCGCCTGCGTCATCTCGCCGCGGGCGAACCGCAGCGCGCGGATCGCGTTGGTGATCTTCGTCGGCTTGCTCATGGCCGCGCTACAGGCCCCGCCGGTAGGCGACGAGCTTCACCACGGACCCGGCCACCGCCCACAGCACGAACCCGAGGTAGATGACGTTGGCGATCCAGAAGTACTCCCACTTCGCCATCGCCATCAGCAGCCCGGCACCCGCGCCAGCGACGATGAACCAGCGGCTGGCGTACTCGCCGAACCGGGAGATCTCCCGGTCCCGCGCGTCGCTCCGGCGGCTGTCGCTGGGCCTGGCGGTCTCGACCAGCACCCGGCCCACGACCGACACGACGATCGAGGCGGCGGTGGTCCACAGCAGCGCCGGCACGTAGGACACCTCCGCGGCCGGGGTGCCCTGCAGCCGCCCGAGGACGATCGCCAGGTACACCCCGTAGGCTCCCGCGCTCGCCACCAGGTAGACCCAGACGCCCTTCTCTTCGTACGACATCGCTCCCCCAGGCCGGTCATGTCAAGAAAATTTGACATCGTCAATGTAAAGCAGGGCAGACCTCATGTCAAGTATTCTTAACGCCAGGAGGCCACCGAGAGCCGTAACCGGCGACTGCCCGGGGGCGTGACCGGCCTTCCGCCGCCGGCCCCGGCGAGGGCGAGCCAGGCGCTGAGCTGGCCGGCGTCGGCGGTCTGGCAGCGCAGGCCGATGTAGCCGTCGGGGCGGACGGCCAGCAGGCCGCGGCCGGGGACGCTGGTGAGGCGGTGGACGCTGACCAGCGGGCCGAACGGCAGGCCGTCGAGCCGGTCAGCGTCCCGGCCGAGCAGGACATGCACACCCGGCCGGGCCAGCAGCTCGTGCAGCCGCACGGTGCGCCCGGCGGCGCTGACGGCCTGGTCGGGCAGCCGGTCCCCGGCGCGGGGCCCGCCGCGCGGCCGCGGGGCTCCCTCCACCGACAGCGGGCTGGCGCGGTAGCTCACCCACAGCTGCGACAGCAGCCCGATCCCCGCCCCGGTCAGCCGGCGGCGGCCCAGCAGCGCAGGCACCAGCGGGGCGGCCAGCGGCGCGAGCCCGCCGCGCAGCGCCGACGGCAGGCGGCCGGTGGAGGCCTCGGCCCAGAACGCCAGGTGTGTCATGGCGAGCACCTGGCGCGCCACCGGCCGGCGTTCCCGGTCGTAGGAGCCGAGCAGGACCTCGCTGCCCGGGCGTGACGCCGCGAAGGCGAGCTTCCAGCCGAGGTTCGCCGCGTCCTGGATGGCGGCGTTCATGCCCTGGCCGGTGGCGGGGGAGTAGGCGTGCGCGGCGTCCCCGGCCAGGTACAGCCGCCCGCGGCAAAAGCGCCCGGCGACCCGGTGCTGGAGCCTGACCCGCGAGGACCAGGCGAGCGCGGTGATCCGGGCGTCCAGGCCCGCGCGATCCAGCAGCGCCTGCAGCTCGGCGGCGGGCACCGGCGGGCCGAACTGCCCGAACGGCGCCGGCCCGGGGCTGGCGGGCCGGGTGGCGAGCAGCCGCCAGGTGGCCCGCTCGCCGAGCGGGAAGGCGAACACCAGCCCCTGCCGCCCCGTCATGACGTGGGCCGCGTCCCCGGCGAGACCGGTGCTGAGCTCGGCGTCGGCGAGCACCACCTCTACCGGGTAGGGGCGGCCCGGCCAGCCGATGCCGGCCTGGGCCCGCACGGTGCTGGCCGGGCCGTCGCAGCCGGCGGCGAAGGCGAAGCTGGCCTGTTCCACGGCCGGTGACCGCAGCACCGCCCGCACGCCGCCGGGGCCGTCGCGTATCCCGGCCAGCTCGGTGCCCCGCTCCACGTCGATCCCGCGGTCGGCCAGCGCCCCGGCGAGCACCGCCTCGACGTCCATCTGGCGTATCAGCGTCAGGTGCGGGAAGGCGGTGCCCGGCAGCGCCAGGCCGGCCAGCACCACCCGCACCGCCGGGCCGCCCCGGCCGCCCAGGTGCAGGTCTGCCGCGGGTGCGGTGTCCGCCCTGGCCAGCAGCGCCTGGGTGACCCCGAGCGGGCGCAGCACCTCCAGCGTGCGGGCATGCATGATCAGCGCGCGGGAGGGGCGGAAGGCCTCCGGCCGCCGGTCGATGACCCGCACCGCGGCGCCGTGGTCGTGCGCCTGCAGGGCGAGGGCCAGCCCGGCGGGGCCGGCGCCGGCCACCAGCAGGCCGGCCGGCTGGGTCATGCGCGCCCGACCGGCTGCCACCAGGCCGCCCCGCCCGCCGCGGCGCCGGCCAGGACCTGCGGCCGCGCCAGCAGCTCATCGCGGCGCAGCCCGGGCAGCACGATGTAGTGGATCGAGCCCCGCACCGACACCAGCGCGAGCACCCGCCACAGGGCGCGGGCGTAGGCCTCGGCGCGCCGCGGGCCGTCCCACTCGTACAGGCCCCGGTAGCGGCCGTGCTCGTCGTCGGCCAGCCACAGCTTGGAGACAAAGCCCGGGAAGCCGGCGAACAGCGGGGTGTTGAGCAGGCTCTCGCGGCGGAAGGCGGCGTGCCCGCGGCCGCGCACGGCCCGCAGCCGGAACGCGACGGCCAGCACGCACGGGTCCTTGGTGGCGCCCCGGTCGACGGTGGTCTCCCGGTACACCCTCGCCGACGTCCCGTCGGCGAACCGGAGCCGCATCCCCACGTGCCCGGCGGGCAGGTGCAGCCGCCGCTGCCGGAGCAGCCGCACGGTGCTCGCGGCGCAGCTGGCCACCGCCCGCAGCGCCGCCCGGTAGGCGAGCGGTGGCCGCTCGGTGATGGCGCCTGCACATTCATGCCCAGCTGTGCCCGGCGGGCCGGTGGCCGCCGGGTCTGTTGCGGTCAGCTCGCGCATGGCGATCACCTGCTTTCCCCCACCTCCACGGTGCGCTGGCCGCGGGCCGGGCGCGAGAGGCCGAGGTCCCAGGCCCCCGCGGCCAACGTCCCGCATCGCGGTACCAGCCAGGCCTGCGCCCGGCGGGAGCAGTGGTGACGGTGGGGCGATCGCCTTGCCGGTGATCAGAGGTAGAGCCCGGTACCTTCGCCCTCCCGCGATACCCACTCCACGGCCAGCACGTCGGCTGGGTCGAACACGTCCCACCCTTCGTCGTGCGTGGTCTCCACCAGCCCGTCCGGGCGGAGCCGCACGCTGAGCAGCGGGTGTTTCTCGTCGTTCAGCGCCCACCGCGAGCTCTGTCCCCGGAACACCACCCTGACCTGCCCTGGCATACCGATCACCGGTTCCAGCAGCTCGGTGACCACCTGGCCGTCCACAGCGCCACCTTACGCGCCGGGGCCGGGCGGAGGCCCGCCGGCGATCACCACAGCGGCCGCAGCGGGCCGCCGGGGGCGATCCACGCGAGGTCGCCGCCCAGGTCACGCAGCCGCTCCTCGCCCAGCACCTCCGCCCACGCCCGCACGGTGTCGGTGATGGCCGCCTCGGCCGCGCGGGTGCACGCCCAGCCCTTGCCGGTGAGCACCACCAGCGTGGCACGGGCGTCGCCGGGATGCGGGCGCCGCTCGACGTAGCCCTTGGCGGTGAGCTCGTCCACCAGCTGGGCAGCGCCCTGCCGGGAGATGCCGAGGTGGCCGGCCAGCTCGGTCAGGGTGGCGCCGCCGGGCGCGAGCCGGGTGAACGCGAAGCCGTGGGCCGGGCGGACGTCGCCGAAGCCGCGGGCCTTCACCCCGGCCGAGATCCCGTCCACCAGCGCCCGGCCGGCTGCCAGCAGTGCCACGGCCAGCCCCTGCGCATCGTCGTCCCGCATGGGTACAGCTTGACAGATTAGGCAAGTAGCTTGAACATATAGGCAAGTAGATTGCTTAAATCTGCCGAAGGGACACGGGCACATGCCTGTCATCCACGCCGGTGAGGCCGTCGTCCACCACATGCACGGCGCGAGCTTCACCTCCTACGCCGCCCCGGCCCGCGGCAGCCGGGAGCTGTGCGCCTGGCGCGTCGAGATCCCCGGTCACACCGAGGGCGTCGCCCACCAGGTCTCCCGGGAGGAGGTGCTGTATGTGCTGAGCGGGACGATGCGGGCGGTGCTGGACGATCAGCCGGCCGAGGCCGCAGCGGGCGACGTGGTCCTGGTCCCGGCCGGCTCGAAGTTCCGCATCGACAACCTGGCCGCCGAGCCGGTGACCGCCTGGGTGACCGCGGGCCTCGGGCTGGCCGCCGTGCTGCCGGACGGCTCCTGGCTGACCCCGCCCTGGGCGAGCTGACCGACCGGCGGCACCGCCGTCACCGTCCCGGCAGGCACCGCCCGGATGTCATCGCCTCGGGCCAGGAACCGGGGGGTGGTCGCCGGCGGCCGCCGCCCGCCGCCGGGAGCGCCGCCGCTCAGCTGGCGGGCCGGGATTTGGTGCACACGAACCAGGTCCGGCTCTCGCTCTCGTCGCCGCCGCCGCTGTCGCTCTCGTATGTCTCCACGCTGGCGAACCGCTCGCTCAGCGCCTTTTGTATCCGCTCCGGCGGGAACGCCACTGTCCTGATCTTTCCTGTCAGCAGCTCATACCGGCCGTCATGCTGGCGCTCGCGTACCTCGATATTCCAGTCGAATACCGATTCGCCGCGCGCCCGCACCTTTATATGGAGGTAGTTATCGCCGAATTCCTGGACGATCTCCGGGGTGGCCGCCATCAGCTCGAGGCCGCCGATCGTGTAGGTGTCGAAGACGAGCACGCCGCCGTCGTTCAGGTGCTGGTCCGCGCAGCCGAAGAAGCTCTCCCAGGCCGGGAAGCCGAGCAGGTGGTTGATGCCGTGGTAGACGCAGATGACGGCGTCGAACCCGACGCCCAGCTGGAAGCGGCTCATGTCCGCCAGGTGCAGGGGGGTTCCCGCGGGGAGCTTGCCGCGGGCGACGGCCAGCATGCCCGGTGATATGTCGAGGCCGGCCACCTGGTACCTGCCCGCGAGCGACGCGAGGATCCCGCCGGTCCCGCAGGCGACCTCCAGCAGCGTCACCGCGCCGGGATGGGCGCGCCTGATGACGCCGTCGATAAACGCGGTCTCGGTAGAGGAGTCGCCCGTCACGGCGTCATAATGCCGGGCCAGCAAATCATAAGCCGCCACAATTAAAAACCCTATATGGCGCCGGTAACGTCACGCAATCGCCGGGCGCCCGGCAGGCCGTGACGGCCAAGGCTCCGGAGCCACAGCAGCCCGGGGCCGTCACGGCAGCCCTCGGGCCCGTGGCGGGAGCCCGGGCTGTAGCCCCCCGGACCCTGACGGTAAACGCCCCGGCCCGGCCTGGCGGGACTGATAGACCGTTGCCATGACCGCGGGCAGGCTTCCGATCGACCAGCAGCTGCGGCGCTTCCGGGCGGCGCTGATGCGCAACCAGCCGCTGGCCGAGGTGTTCGCCAAGGCGGCCGCCTGGGATCTGCCGGGCTGGTACCTGGTCGCCGGGTGCCTGTACCAGACGGTGTGGAACGTCGCCACCGGCCAGCCGCCGGACGCGGGCATCCTCGACTACGACCTGGCGTACTTCGACGGCTCGGATCTGTCCTGGGAGGCCGAGGACGCGGTTATCCGGGCCGGGCAGCAGATCTTCGCCGGCCTGCCCGCCCCGGTGCAGATCCGCAACCAGGCGCGCGTGCACCTGTGGTACGAGGGGAGGTTCGGGGTGCCCTGCCCGCCGCACGCGTCCACCGAGGCGGCGATCGACACCTACGAGGCGACCGCCGCCTGCCTCGGCGTGCGGGCGCGGCCGGGCGGGCGGTGGCGCGTCTATGCCCCGCACGGCCTGAGTGACGTGTTCAACCTGGTGGTGCGGCCCAACCCGGTGCTCGCGCCCCGGCACGTGTACCAGGCCAAGACCGCGCGCTGGCAGCGGCAGTGGCCGTCGCTGACGGTGCTGCCCTGGCCCGCCCCCGGCGGCGCCTGACGCCCGGTCAGAAGACCGCGCCGCCCGCCGGGTACGAGCGGCCCCGGGTGTGGCGCATCTGCCTGAGCAGCCGGTCGAACCCGGGCGCCTTGAGCGAGACCCGGCGGGTCAGGACATCGACGCGTTCGCGGTCCTGGCTCCGCCGCCGCCGGTCGTAAACCGTCCTCAGCGGGATCACCGACGCCACCGCGACCAGGGCCGCGTCGAGCACCGCGCCCCCCTCGTCCCCGGCCTCGCCGCACAGGATCTGCCGGGCCCTGGTCTGCAGCCCGGCGATGGCCTCCCGGTCCATCGCCACCAGGCCGCGGCCCTTGGGCTCGAACATCCCCTCCAGGATGAGCTGGTCCTCCACCGCCGCCAGCGTGGCCCTGCCCTGGCGCAGCAGGCCCCGCCAGCCGTGCGGCCGTGGCCTGACGGCCTGCTGCCACACCAGGCCGAGGATCTCACCGGCTGGGCGCTCGACCGCCGGGATCACGGCCGCGCCGGCGTCGATCAGCAGGCCCTCGGCCAGCAGCTCGGTCAGGGCGGCCCCCTGGACCGCGTAGCCGAGCCACGGTCTGCCGCCCGGTTTGTCCCTGCCGAGGTCATACGCGAGCAGGTACATCCTGGCGGGCAGCGTCTGGCCGGTGTCCATCTGGCCTCCTTCGCACAGATGTCACCTTCCCGCGCTGTCACATCCAAACGGCGTGCGGTGTTTTAACGCGACACCGGTGTCGTGACCGGACACACGGCGAAGGGACCGCCTGAGGCCCGGCCCGCCGGGCTCCCGAACCGGGGCGGAGCCCGCCGGCCGGCGTCGTTTATCGTGGCGGGACCAGCGCTTCAGGAAGTGGGCCGCCGATGCTTGACGACCTTGCCTACGACGACAGCGAGCCGCCAGCGGTCGGCCTCGTGCCCGTCGGCGTCACCTGGGAACAGGTGCAGGACCACATCAAGATCGCCCACAGCCCGCTGCTGGTCGGCCCCGGCGCCGACGGCGAGTACGCGGGCGCGTACTGGGCCAGCACCCAGATGGTGGTCGCCGCCGCCCTGGGGACCGACCAGGACGAGGCGCTGCGCGAGTTCCGCGACCTGCTGCGCGAGCGGGGCCAGCTGTGACCGCGCCGGGCACCGCCGGCATCCCCGGCCGTGCCCAGGTCGTCGTCATCGGCGGCGGCGTCATCGGCACCTCGGTCGCCTACCACCTCGCGCACCTCGGGATGACCGACGTGCTGCTGCTGGAGCGCGACCGGCTGACCTCGGGCACCACCTGGCACGCGGCCGGGCTGATGGCCACCTTCGGCTCCACCTCGCAGACCTCGACCGAGCTGCGGATGTAC
>Ga0335079_10003865_pt1 | contig 17253 bp, 17 predicted proteins | sample Lox_Sample_33_FD_206719 | JGI IMG/M metagenome (GOLD analysis project Ga0335079, IMG submission 206719) | Soil microbial communities from Loxahatchee National Wildlife Refuge, Florida, United States - Lox_Sample_3.3 | ecosystem: Environmental > Terrestrial > Soil > Wetlands | place: USA... | reverse complement strand
ATTGGGTGTTGGGCGGGGGGCTGAAGGGGAGGCTGTTGGTGTGGTTTCTCTTGGTAGTGGGATGACGGTTGATTGCCGGGGAAAGAAGAGAACGGGTGGGTGTTGGTTTGTAGGCGCGGGCGCCCTCGAGCGGAAACCGTCTTGTCAGGGAAAGGATCGGTGACCGCCGCCGCCGATCGCCGATCCGCGCCGGCTCCCCAGCCCGGGCTCTCGAGCGGAAACTACCTAGCCACCGCAACTTACCTGCATTCGGGAGGCAAGATTCCAAGCAGGAATGTTGGACGGAGCGACAGTGATTGCTCTCGCTTACTGGACGGTGGTGGGAATCTTCATCGGGGGGCGGATGGGACTGAAGTGTGAGCTCCCTCGTCCGGCCGCCATATGACCCAGGTCGTTATCAGGGACACTCTGATATTCGCGGTGGAACCGATATTCCGGACTGGAATGTCGGTACAACCTTCGGTGGCGGCCTCCCGCATCGAGCCTCGCTGTAAGCTTGATCCGACGGGTTATGGCCGCCAAGCGGATGAGCTAGGGAACCTCGTAGCGGGAAGTACATTCCAGCCATGGGCGGCGGAGCCAGGATTCTGCCGGTTTGAGCTCCCAGCGATGAGGTCTAGGAGGGCCGTTTACCTTTGCCCCTGAATCACAGAGCCCGGTGAGCCCTGACACTGCCTGGCAGCTACTGAACGCTCGGACGCGGGACACATTCTTCAACATAACCTTCCCATGCTGAAGGTTCGTGCGGAAGCCCCCACTTAGACGGAAAACGCCCGTTCTCCTCTCTTGCCTGAACGCGTCCCGAAGGGCTGGGCACAAGGAAGCGTAGCCGACTATAAGTCCAAGTGATTAGGCCCCCGCCAGGACTGACTCTACGCCAGATCCGCACACACATAGGCGTTTATCGTTCCTGATCGGTCCAATCTTCCAGAAGCCGACTTATGGTCCGGTTGGTTCTTCGTCGTTCAACTTCCGGTTAACCGGCACCCACCAGTTTGGCGGATGACGAACTGGTAAGGCTAATCGCGTACATGTGATGCACGATTTAGTAGCCAAGCCTTACGGGTTGAGCCGTTCGGTCATCTCACCGCCCGCGCTATCACCTACCCGCTGTCGCAATAGTCCCAGACAATGGTCCCACGCATCAAACCGCCAGGACCAGGGGTTCGGTGGTCCAGCCAAAGCAGCCTTGGTCGTCGTGCGTAAATGTTCCCATCAGTACGACGCCATGGTCTATTCCACCTTGGCCGAACTGTAGATCGACGATTGCTCCCGTCCAGATTTGGTGGAATCCATTTCCGTTGCGCCTAAATTGTATAAAGTTGTTCTCGATAATGATGTTGGACAACGAGTCTCCGTAAACGGTGCCGGACACGTTGCCATTGTTATCGAGCTGAAAGTGCAGTATGCCCTGGAATCCATTCCCGTTCACGGGCCACTGCGGTCCGCTAATCACAAGCTTCGAAATGAAGTTCCACGCCATCGAGCCGTCTCCTTTGCCAAGGGGTAGGTTATGGGCAGCAAGCTCGCAGACGCGGACCGCTGGTTGCCAATCCTTCTCAGGGTACGTCCACCAGGAACCCCGAGAACTGGCATAAATACTGGCCGCTGTTACTAACGCCGGAAATTGCCGTATAGCAATACGGCGTTTCGTTTGACTTCACATAGATTCGTGTTTCCTGGTGTGTCGCGAAATAGTCGTATCCATGTCCACTGCCCATGAAAGTGGCCACGAAAAAATGTCGGATGTCCAGCGGGGTTAACTGAAGGTCGAGCGGCTTCAAACCTGGTTCCAGTGTTCCTGCGGCATCGAACTCTTGAATCACCAGCCGCTTTCCTGCGGGAATTGGCGTGAAGTTACAGGATCCCTGTTCATTTCCCGAAAAATTTATGAAGCATACGTCCTCATAGGGCTGAGCGGCCTCCAACGTGACCAGCGGCGCCGGATTGTTCTGGCCATTCAGCGGGTTCGTGACAGTGACACTCGCTCCCGGCGCCAGGCTGACCGTCGGCGTGTTTGCTACATTGACCGTCGCAGTATTGGCCACGTTCACGTTCGGGGTGTTGCCGATATTGACGATGCTGCCGGAAGCCAGGCTTACGGTCCCGGCGACATTGGTCGTGCCTTGGGCGGCGGTGGGAATCGGCTGTCCACTGCCATTCACCACCGTCACCGGCAGTCCCCTGCCCTGACTGACCGCAGGAATTGAAACGAGTGAACAGGCGGCAAGTAGAGATACTGCAACCATCGATTTCCACGTCATGAGTTTCATCATCCGCTCCGTGGGATCTGCCGCTGTGTCGCGCTCAACGCAGCGGTCACGATCTGATGGGGGCCACTACAACCCCAGATCGACGGTCCGTCAATGCACCTGCGGGAGAAATCTATGTTCCCTGCTAACTCGCTGGAATGACTCGGTTTCTGTGGCGTTATTCCCCATTTGGAGGCTGGCTCGAGGCGGTTGAGAATCGTGCTAGACTCGTGTTGCCTCGGGGTGGTTCTTGGATCCTTCCGACTCCAACACAAGGTGGCTCCGCGCTGGAAGTCCTGCGAATCCTGGTGCGTCATCCTGGCGAGGTCGTAACTCGACAAGACCTCCGTGATCAGCTGTGGTCCGACGGAGTCTATGTTGATTTCGACCGCAGCCTCAACAAAGCTGTCGTCAAGCTGCGCGAGGCACTTGGTGACTCCGCCGAGTCTCCGCGCTTTATCGAAACCCTGCCCAAGGTTGGTTACCGTTTCATCGCGCCAGTAGACGGAAGCCGGGCCAAGTTGGAAAGCGAAACGCCGGTGAGTGGCGCGAAAGCCCCACCGAAGGTGGGTTGGGTCAGTCGCTTCTGGATCGGGCTCGCCGCCGTCGTAGCGCTGATTGCGATCCTTGCCTACTGGCTCCCATCTTCGCCTCCTCCACGCGTCGTTACTATTACCAGTCTCTCGCATTCTCCTGAACCCAAGGTGCCCCGGCTTGTCAGCGATGGTTCGCGAATTTACTTTCCAGAGCACCATGATGACGTACTTCGCCTGATGCAACTGTCGGTCTTGGGTGGGGAGGAGGTACCACTTCCCAGCTCGCTGGGGAGCAGCGTTATTTATGACATTTCGTTCGATCGCTCTGAACTGCTTGTCGGGCGAATTCCTGAAGGCGTGCAGTACGACTGGCCGCCGCCGCTGTGGATTATGCCGTTAGTCGGTGGAGCTCCGCAGCGGGTTGGTGATGTGCGGGCACAAAGTGCCACCTGGTATCCCGATGGCCAATCCATCTTGTATGCCAAGGGCGGAGATTTGTACCGCGTTCGTCGCGACGGGAGCAACGCCACAAAGCTCCTATCGGTTTCGGGAGCGATTCGCAGCCCGCAGTGGTCCCCAGACGGCAAGAGGCTCCGCTTCGATGTCGCCTCGGGCGGATATGGCAGCAGTCTTTGGGAAGCGGCACCCGATGGCAGGAACATTCATCCCCTGCTTCGAGGATGGAATATTCCAGCCAACGAATGCTGTGGACACTGGACACCCGATGGCAAGTACTACGTGTATCAATCCCGGCAAGCGGGGCATACCGATCTCTGGGCCATTCGCGAGAAATGGCCGCCACTACGCAGAGCGGACCGCAGCCCAGTTCGTCTGACGAACGGTCCGCTGAACTTCATGTCGCCGATTCCCAGCAGCGATGGGAAGAAGATTTACGCCTTGGGTGAACAGCAATTAGGCGAGTTGGTTCGATATGACAGTGTCGGAAGGCAATTTGTCCCCTACTTAAACGGCATCTCCGCCGAAGGCGTGTCGTTTTCGCGCGACGGACAATGGGTCGTGTACGTGAGCTATCCGGAGGGGATCCTATGGAGAAGCAGGATTGACGGAAGCGACCGCCTGCAACTGACCCAGCCTCCTCTCCTGGCTACTACTCCCGTCTGGTCACCCAGCGGCAAGCAAATCGCTTTTGCGGGAACCGGGAAGGCGCAACCCGTTTGGCAGATGTATGTGGTGTCCTCCGATGGCGGTGAGCCCAGGCAAATAACATTCGCCAGCCGTGATCAGGGCCTCCCCTGGTGGTCGCCGGACGGTACACGAATCGCCTATTCCGAATATCCCGGCTGGAACCCTGAGGTATCTGTCATTGACCTGTCCACTTTGCAGGTAACAACCCTGCCAGGTTCCAAGGGTTTGTGCTGTCCTACATGGCAGCGGGACGGACGCATTGTCGCGCTGGCGAGCCATCCACCCAGAATCGTGCGCTTTGATCCCGTTGCACAAAGCTGGTCTGAGCTGTGGCAAGGACCACTTGACTACTATGACTTGTCGCACGATGAGCAATACATCTACTTCGATACCAAGTGGCAGAGCGATCCGGCAATCTTTCGGCTGCGCATCTCTGATCGCAAGCTGGAAAGGGTCGCCAGCCTAAAGGGCGTCCGCCGCACGGAGGGATTGAGCGGCATGTGGTTCGACCTTGCGCCGGATGACTCACCGATGCTACTGCGCAATCTCAATACCGAGCAGATCTACCAACTTGATCTCCAGCTTCCGTAACAACATGCGCAATGGAGTTGAGCACCTTCAAAATCTTGTGGGCGCTTGCTCCGGGTCACCAGGAATCTCGGGCGAATTCGAAGCGACAAGCCCCTGCTCCTCCCCGGAAATAACTTTTTGCCAATCGGGCACAATTTTGACGTAATGGAGCAGGTCGGGACGCATCTTTCCGCTTCTTGGCGGATTGTCCTGGGCGGATGGTCGGCCAATCGAGAGTTGGCCAAGAACGGGCATATGGGAAACTACTCCCGAAAAGTTGGCCAGTGTTTACGAATGCTTTCCTTTCATCTGGCCGTATAACGGCCATCCCGTGCTCTTGAAAGATCGACAGGTCGCAGCCACAAGGACGGAATGCCGACATTCTCGTCAAAGTGGGACTGCTAGCCGCGCTGGAATATAATCTCGTGCCTATGGCGGTTGTCGCGGGTACGAGATTCGGGCCCTACGAGGTGGAAGCATTGATAGGCGCCGGCGGTATGGGTGAGGTTTACCGCGCCCGCGATATCCGGCTGCAGCGCACGGTAGCTATCAAGATTCTCGCGGCACATCTGTCGTCGAACCCGGTGCAGCACGCGCGATTTGTGCAGGAAGCGAAGTCGATTTCCGGGCTGCAACACCCCAACATCTGCGTGCTGCACGATATCGGCTCCGAAGCCGGCGTTGATTTCATGGTCATGGAGTACGTGGAAGGGCGTCCGCTCGACCGCGTCATCCCAGCCGACGGTCTGCCGGCAAATGTAGCCATGAACTATGCCGTTCAGGTGGCTGACGCACTGGCACGCGCTCATAGCGCAGGAATCGTGCACCGCGACCTGAAGCCAGGCAACATCATGGTCAATGACAGCGGGCTGGTGAAGGTGCTCGACTTCGGGCTGGCGAAAATCGCCGTCGCGGCGCCCCCATGCGGTGATCAAGGAGCAACGATGGAGGCCAGCGCCGGCACCAGTCCCGGCATCATTGTCGGAACGCTGGCCTACATGTCGCCCGAGCAGGCTGAGGGCAAGGTGGTCGACGTGCGCAGCGACGTCTTCTCCTTCGGCTCGGTGCTCTACGAGATGCTGACCGGAAAGCGTGCCTTCGATGCTCCGTCGGGAACGGCCCTGCTTGCAGCGGTGATGCGGGACGATCCGACACCGGTCAGCCAATTGAAGCGCGATGTGCCTCCGGAACTGCGGCAAATCATCTCGCGCTGCATGAGGAAGAATCCGGCCGACAGATATGCGTCGGGGATGGAATTGGCGCAGGATCTTCGTCAATGCCGCGCCTTGCTGTTCCCGGAGTCTGGCGCGGCATTCACTCCGGCGCGTATCATTCGAGAAGTTCGGCGACCGCGTGTGGTCGTGCCTTTGCTGCTATTCGTCATTGTGGCGTGCGCGGGAATCGGCTGGCTGGTGAAGCGCTCCCGCGACGCGCGATGGGCGCGCGAAGTGGCACTGCCGGAAATCAGGCAACTCTACGATCAGGGCAAGTACGGCGCCGCGGCTGCTCAAGGGGCGTTCGACACCGAGTTCAAACTCGCCTCCAAAGCTGAGCAGGCGATTCCCGACGATCCGGAGTTGGCCAGGCTTTGGCCGCTCATCTCCTATGACATGACACTGGAGTCGGACCCTCCCGGCGCCAAAGTCTATCGCCGCGAGTACGACGGCAGCGACAACTCATGGGAATATGTCGGAACGACTCCGCTGAAGAATGTCCGCCAGCCACGCGGGATCTTCATTTGGAAGTTTGAGAAGCCGGGCTACGGCACGGTTCTGCGTTTAACTCCGGCCCTGATACCCAAGTATTACCCTCCTCCCGGCGAACCTGTTGAAGCGAAGGTCACGCTGGACGAGGCGGCGAAGATTCCCGCCGGCATGGTCCGGGTCACGCCGCAAAAGTACTTTAAGTCGTTATTCATTCCCGGCTACGACAGCATGCCGGAGTTACCGCTGAACGACTATTGGATTGATCAGTACGAGGTCAGGAACCGGCAGTTCAAAGACTTTGTCGATCAGGGCGGCTACCAAAAACGCGAGTATTGGAAGTATGAGTTCGTAAGAGATGGTAAGCATCTCAATTGGGAAGAGGCGATGGTGCTGTTCCGCGACGCGACCGGGCGTCCCGGACCGAAGGATTGGGTCGCCGGCGAATATCCCAAAGGTCACGACGACTATCCCGTAACCGGCATCAGTTGGTACGAAGCCGCCGCCTATGCGGAGTTTGCAGGCAAGAGCCTTCCCACCATCTATCACTGGAACCGCGCTGCCGGCCCGTTCCTCGCCTCGGTGATTGTGCCGGCAAGCAATTTTAGCAGTACGGGAATCCTGCCCGTCGGCAGCAAACCGGACGTCGGTCCCTGGGGCACATACGACATGGCAGGCAATGTGAAGGAGTGGATCTGGACCGAGGCGGAAGACGGCAAGCGTTACGTATTGGGCGGCGCATGGGACGAGCCTAACTACATGTTTATCGATCCTGATGCGCAATCGCCGTTTCTGCGTGCCGCAGACATTGGATTTCGCTGTGTCAAGTACGTCGACCCGAATGCAATTAACAAACAGGCGTTCGCGGCCATGCCCACACCGCGGCGCGATCTGACAAAAGAAAAGCCGGTTTCGAACCAGATCTTCGAGGCCTACAAGGGACTTTATTCTTATGACAAGACGCCGCTGGATGCAAGAGTCGAGCCGGTAGACAGCAAGGACGAGGACTGGACGATTCAGAAGATTACCTACTCGGCGCCCTACGGCCACGAGCAGGCGACCTCGTATCTGTTGCTGCCCAAGAAGGGCAAGCCGCCCTATCAGGTCGTGCTGTTCTTCCCTGGGTCCGGCGCTCTGAGCCTGCGCCACTTCGCTGTGCAAACGTCCGCTTCTCTCGATGCCATCGTTCGCAGCGGACGCGCCGTTCTCTACCCGGTCTACAAGAGCACCTACGAGCGGGGCGACGGAATGGAGTCGGATTCGGCCGACACCAGCAGTAACTGGCGAGATCACGTCGTCATGTGGGTCAAGGATGCGTCACGCGCGATTGATTACGCGCAATCGCGGCCCGACTTGGACCACAACAAAATTGCTTACTACGGTTACAGCTGGGGTGCGGTCATGGGAGCGATCGTTCCCGCCGTCGACCAGCGGATCAAGGCCGTCATCATTGCCCTTGGTGGACTGAATTACGAGAAATCTCTTCCTGAAGTCGAGATGATCAACTTTCTTCCCCATGTGAAGCAGCCGGTGCTTATGCTCAACGGCCACTACGATTTCTTTTTCCCCGAGCAGACGACGCAAGTACCGTTTTATAACTTGCTGGGATCGCCGAAAGACCAGAAGAAACGCATGGTGTACGACACCGGTCACGCCGTCCCTCGCAATGAGCTAATCAAAGAAACGCTGGATTGGCTGGACCTCTACTTAGGCCCGATAAACTGAACCAGCAGACGGACTCTTGCAAAACAGAAAATTCGCAAAAAAACGTGCTTAATGGAAAATTATTGCCGACAATTCGGCCAGGGTTTACGAACGCCTTCCTTTCATTCACTTGGGTGTATAACGGCCTAACCGCTCTCTTGCCTGGGTGGCATTGCCCTTCACGGCCGTTGTTGTGGCGCTGGGGCTGATCGTCCTGATTCGATTCGGACCCCTGGCGGTTTTTGTCTTCAATGTGTATTACATCTTGCTGTCCACTCTGCCTGTCACGATCAACTTCTCCCGCTGGTATATCGGCCGCTCCCTGTTTCTACTGGTACTGCTAATTGGCCTCGCTGTGTATGGCTTCCGCGCTGCCCTGGCGGGCCGCCCTGTTTTCGGCAATCTCGCGCTCGAGGATTGACCACAGGCAGCTCCCTGGAAATCCGGCTAGATCTCCCAAAACCGTACTTGTAGGCCGCCTCGATTTTGGCAGGTCCACTGGTGTGTCTTTCAGCGCGGCGGGCAGATTGGAGTAGACTTTCGGGCTGAACGGGTGGTAGCAAGATCGAATGTCGGGCCGGGACACGCCGTCCTAGGTCCGGAGAACGAAGACCTCATGACCATCTTCGCCCGCTTAGAGAACTGGAAGGAGCAAGGCGCGATATCGCAGGAGCAGTACGCGCTCTTGTCGAGCCTCTCCCGCGGAGAACCCTTCTCGCTTTTTCTTGAGCTGAACCTTCTCCTTTACGCAGGTGTACTGGCGTTCGTTGCGGGGCTTGGCTGGACCGTCGCCACCTGGTCCCAGCAACTCGGTGACGTCGTCGTCCTGACCGTTGTCTCCGCTATCCTCATCGCCTGTTTTTGGTACATCTTTTCCCACGCGCTCGCTTGGTCTCCCACGGAAACGCCTGCACCGAGCCCGGTCTTCGACTACGTGCTTTACCTCGGCAGTCTCGTCTGGTGCGTGGAACTTGCCTACATGGAGAACCGCCTCGGCGTGCTCTCCGGACAATGGGATCTCTATCTCCTGGCGACCGCCGTACTCTTTTTCTTCCTCGCTTATCGGTTCGACAATCGCTTCGTACTGTCGCTCGCTTTATCCTCGCTCGCTGGATGGTTCGGGCTCAAGATCTCGCACTGGTCATCCCATCAGGATGCGATGTATCGGCAATGTGCTCTTCTCTACTGCCTGCTGGTTGGCGGCGGTGCCGTGCTTCTTCAGCGCCGGAGTCTGAAGCCTCATTTCTTCAACACGTATCTGAACATCGTGGCCAACGTTCTCTCCTGGGCTTTGCTCTTCGGCGTGTTCGAGCCAGAAGGATACAGCCTCTGGTTTCTCGCTCTGCTTGTGGCATGTGGAGTGTCCCTCGCGTGGGGCCTGAAGCGCCGGCAGTTTGCCTTCGTTGCGTATGCCGCGGTTTACGGCTACATCGGCGTCAGTTCGGTGCTGATTCGTGGCATCAATGGCTTCACTGCCGTCCTGACCTATTTCGTCATTACCGCGGTTGTAATGCTGGTGGCGCTCGTCCAGATCGCGCGACGCTTCGGGAGGCTGGCATGAGACTCTACACCGCCTCCAGCGAAGAGACGCTGCGTGCCAGCAAACTGCTGAAGGACTGGGCCGGTGAGGGCTACCTCACCAAGGAGCAGTACCAACACCTGAAACAAGAAACAATCTCTGAGCTGCGTACCACCAACATTTTCTTGCGACTGGTCTTGTTCCTGTTCACCCTGATCATCGTTGCCGGCGCCGCCGCGCTGTTCCTGGAAGGTTTTCTTTCGCGGCCATCGGATCAAACTTCTGGCATTTTCTTATTGATCTTCGCTGCGGTGTCCTACGCGGCCGCCGAGGTTGCCGTATCCCAGGCCCGGCTCTATCGCTATGGGATCGAGGAAGCCCTCGCCGTCTGCTCGGTTGTTTTTCTCTGCGCGGGGCTGATGTTCGCGATTTTCAGCGGAAGTTATCCGCCTAAGCCATACCAAGCACACTCCGTCGTTCCCGCCGCCGGCGTCGTATTTTCGCTTTGGATCTGGCGTCGCTTTGGGCCCTGGTATGCATTTCTGGCCGCCATGATCTTCGCCGTCTTTATCCCCGGCTACTGGACTTCATCTCCGTGGGCGCAACATTTGATCGTCGTCGCGTTCTACACAGTCGGACTGATATGTGTGGCTGTAGTGCGCCCCCGCCACCGCTTTGACTACCTCGATGATGATTATTCGCTTGTTGAAGCATTCCTCTGGCTCGGCATCTACCTGGCAGTCAACCTCCAGCTTTCGTCGTTGAACGTACGCGCGCAGTGGTGGGTCGGCACTCAGGCCGCTGAATTCCCAAGGCCGTTCTACTGCACCACTTGGGTGCTGATCTGGTGCCTGCCGCCCGTCATCCTCGTCCGGGGCACTCGCCAGAAGGATCGCTTCGTCATCGCGGTGGGCACGATTGCCGCCATCCTGACCTTCGTGTCCAATAAACCTTATCTCGGCTGGCAGCGGCATACCTGGGACCCGATACTTCTGGGCGTATTGCTGACCGGTGTTGCCTTGTACATTCGACGCTGGCTTGCCCGTGGCCCGGGCGGGATTCGCCACGGCTTTACTGCCGCGCGCCTATCGGGAAGGGACAAACGATGGATGAGCATCGGCTCCGCCGGATTGGGTCTGGTGTCACCTCAGTCAATAACGCCAAGTGCGCAAACAAAGAGTCCGGACTTTCGCTTCGGAGGAGGAGCTTCGGGAGGCGGAGGCGCCGGCGGCGATTATTGATGGACACTTAACGCCGATTAATGCGGAGTCACAGGCAATCAGGCAGTCGGGCTGTTCACTTCCTTCGCGCTGATTTGCGATCTTCTCCGCCACGGATCTCACCCTTTGCTGCATCCAGCCGAGCCGGGAAGGCGTCGAACTCCGGCTCGGCCCACTCCAGCGAAGTTGGTCTAAATCTTCCAACAACTTGGTGTCGGTTCGCAGGGTGGCCAGCGTACGAAACAGAAACGCTTGCTCGCGCTGTTCGCACAACGTATTTGCCAGCGCACTCAAGGTGGTAACGTTCACCTTCGCGGAAGGCAACGCATAGTAGTGGCGAAAGAGTTCTTAGGTGCCGTCGACCAGGTACACGTTCACAATTGAAGTTCATGATGCCGCGGCCGGCACGTCTATTGAGTTGGCGCGGGAGCGGGCTGCCGCGACGGCGTGCCAAAATTCACTTTGGGAGCCTGCCGCGCTCCTTCGTCGGTTTTGAAGTAAGCGTCATTGCGAGTGAAGCCCGATAAACTGGCGACAATATTGTTCGGGAACAAGCTAATGTAGGTGTTGTAGTCCTGGACGGCCTCATTGTAACGGCGGCGCTCGATGGCTATCCGGTTTTCCGTGCCCGCCAACTCGTCCTGCAATCGAAGAAAGTTTTCGTTGGACCGGAGTTGCGGGTAATTTTCCACGACCACCAATAACCGGCTGAGAGCCGAATCGAGCTGACCATTGGCCGCGATCTTCTCCTGCGGCGTTTTCGCACCCATCATGGCGGCCCGCGCGGCAGCAATATCGCCGAACACCCTTTCCTCGTGTGCGGCGAACCCTTTCACCGTCTCCACCAGGTTCGGGATGAGGTCCGAGCGGCGCTGCAGAACCACATCCACCTGCGACCAGGCTGCATTCACCGTCTCGCGCTTGCGCACCATTTCGTTGCGATGGCTGATGAACATGCTGCCGAACATGAGCGCCACTAGAACAATCACCACCAACACAATGATTGCGACTTTCATGCCGATCTCTCCCCGTTAACCTTCGATCCATGGATGGTTATTCTTGCTGGGACAATTTCTGTAACTGACGCTTGGGCACGCGTACATCCAGTTCGTGAGCGACCCGCTGTATCGCTGTCATGTACGCATGGTAAAGCTCTCGCTCGTTTTGCGTGGACGAGACTTCATTTCGCAATTCCAGAATTGACCGCAGCGGTTGCGCTTCGAATCCAAAAACCTTCCCGGCATTCTCCAGCAGCTCCGGTTTCGTCTCCGGCGGCTTCTCTCCCACCACTATCAACGCATGGCGCAACAGTGTGAGGACGGAGGTAATGGATTTGGCGAGAACAGCTCGCAGCTCTTCTTCATTGTCAGGAACCAGCAGCAAGTGATGCCGCAGCCGCAGGAGCGTAGTTCGCAGCTCGTGTTCCACCTCGACTCGGTGCAGGTTCATGGGTACGTGAATGGATGCCACCACATCCTGCCCGAAAAGCGTCTTATGCGAGCGCTGCATGTCGAGGAGTTCAATCGCGAAGACGTCAGCAGACTCATGCAGCTCCTCGAGCGTCATAATCATAGGCGGTCGCAGCTTTTCCTCATAACTCCACCAATGCAGCACCGCCGAGATCGCAGGGAACGAAGCGGGTGGCAACTGCTGCGTAACCACCAGCACGTTCACATCGGAGAACTGCTCGTGGAAGTCCTCGCGGGCCGCCGAACCATACAGCACCACCGACACGAGATTCTCGCCGCACGCCTGCCGCAATCGGGTAACGAATTCCTGCAGCTTGCTTTCCGGTTTCTTCATTGATCGTCACTCCGGCCTGGTAAGCTCACCAACTGCCTCCCGCGCCACCCCCGCCGCTCATTCCGCCACCGAACCCGCCAAAGCCTCCGAAACCCCCGCCGCCACCACCCGAGAAGCCTCCCGAACTACCACCGAATCCGCCGCCCCAACTTCCACCACGACTTCCCATGGCGCTTCCCAAAATTAGCCAGGGAAGTGCAGATCCGCCTCCGGACCGCGGACCGCGGCCGCTTCCTCGACCCGCGCGTGAAAGTGCACGCACCACGATGAAGATGATCGCAATTACCAGGACGGGGATCCACCACGGCGTTTCCCCCGCGGCGGCACGCGGCCGGTTGGCCGGCAACCCGTTCAACTGCACCCCTTTGTCCGCCGCTATCAGTTGAGCCAGTCGTGTGGTCCCGAGCAACACGGCAGCGCTGTAGTTTCCGGCTTTAAGATCGGGCACCATTGCCCGCCCAATGTCTCCAGCGCGAGCGTCGTTGATGACCGGTTCTAACCCGTAGCCGACCTCAATCTTGTACTGGCGCTCTTTTGGCGCAAGCAAAAGCAGAACACCGCGGTCATCCTTCCTCGATCCCACACCGAGGTGCTTGTAGAGATCGGCGGCATAATCTTCCTTGCTGCGATCGTCTAGGGAATTCACCGTCACGACGGCAATTTGCGCGCCCGTTTTCTGCTCGACCTCGGCACACAGCGTCTCTAGCCTCGCCCTAGTCGCAGTGTCAATGACGTTGGCAAGATCGGTAAGGTATCCCTGCGACCGAATATCAGAAATCCTCTGCGCCCACGCGAACGAACACCAAACTAACAGCAGCACAGCCAAGAGGGCGAAGTTGAGGCGAGTTTGTGTGTTCTTATGTGGCATTTACGTAGGCGTAGGTACCTAAGTGTACGCTGGTTCATCGCGGCATGATGATCGAAGGTGACGCGGCATCGAAGTGCTACGATTGCGACATGAACGTCAATGAGATTGTGCGACAGCTCAGGGATGAACGCAGCAAACTCGATGCGGCAATACTGGCCTTGGAAGGCGTCAGCGCGGGTGGTTCTCGTGTGAAACGCCGGGGACGGCCTCCAGGAATAACAACCAAACCGGCGGCTGATGCTACGCCTAAGCGACGGGCCATGTCTGCAGCGGCCCGGAAGCGAATTGCCGAGGCAATGCGTAAGCGCTGGGCGGCGGCAAAGAAGTCTGGCAAGAAGCGGCTCTAAACCACCAGCAGCATGACGTTGTTACTTAGGCTGGAAAGGAGAATGGAAAGAGAAGTAGCAAACAGTCTAGCCCGGCGTACGGGGACGTGACTTCCGCTAGTTCGAGCACTCGCCGACAATCTGGCGTTGAAACGGTTCCGAGCTCTCCAGCAGAGTTCCGTTATGAACAGACTCTGAGATTGCCAATGGGTTGCTGCGAATTGCGTTTCATGATTTCTGGATTGTCGGGAAACGGGAGTGCGCCGGGATAAACCGGCATGTTGTACCCGATGCAGTGGGCAGATCCTCGAATGGACGGACACGAATCATCTCCGGCACACAAACTTGATTGCGCTGCGGGATGATAAGAAGGCAGAGGAAGTAACGCGGGAAGGATAGCCTTGGCAAAGAAGCGCGCTCTCCTGGATCGCATCAACAGCCTTCCGAAATGGGCGCGTGACTACATCGCGCATATCGAGACGGAGGGCGATCCAGCTGGCACGCAACGACGCCTCATCGAGCAGCAGGATCTCATCCGAGAGCTGACCGCCAAGATTGCCGAGTTGAAAGGTGAGCCTCTCAGCGAGAGTGACCTTGATGTATAGCAAAAACAAAAATCGACTTCGGGCACTCGCGTAAGACACCGCAGGACGTGCCAGCCCGTCGCTGATGCCGAGGGCAGGGCGACATTGCCTGTAGCGTACAGACGGCGGTCTGCTTGTCCGGCGGCTGCGTGGACGAGCTAGCACAAGTGATTGCTCGCGCAACGCACGAATCGAAAATTGATTTCGGAAATCAGTTGTTGTGTCATCAGTGACTTACGGGTTCCAATTTTGCCAACTGTGCTCAGTTAAGTTCTTTGTTTGCTGTTTCAAGGCGGATTCGACTCGCACACGCTTCCGCCAAAATTAAACCACTTAGCTAGGCTTACATGCCGTTTCCATACTGTTGAGCGCCAATGCCACAACTTTGCTGTGCGCCGTGGACATTTCATCCGTCACAACGTCGCCATAGACGTTCATCGTGGTTCGGATGTCCGCATGACGCATCAGCCTTTGTTGTACGGCAATCGGAGTGCCCACGCTGTCTAGCCAGCTCCGGTAGGTGTGGCGCATCGTGTGAGTGCTCACGTGACCCACGCCAGAGGCTTTCCCCGCTCTCAGATATGCGCGATTCAGACTATCCGCTGTCCACGGCAGACGGCCAATCTGAGCGGGGGACGCAAAAATCCAGTCATCAGCAGCACTGAAGCTTGTGGTCTGCTTCCATGCCTTCAGAATGTCCAGCATCTCCGCGTCAATCGGCATTGCCCGGTCTGAGTATTCAGTCTTTGTCTCTCCTACTCTCTGCCGAACGATGCTGCGCTGGATTCGCAGCGTACCGTTGAGCCAATCGACATCCGACCAATGCAGCCCCAGGCACTCCGATATACGCAGCCCGAAGCACACGCAAGTTAATGCCATCGTGCGGAACGGCTCTTCCATGTGCTCAAGCAGCTTGCGAAATTCCTCAACGGTCAGACTGCGAGGCTTCCGCGTGCGCTTGGATGCGCCCGGAATGGTCACAAGGCTCATGGGGTTTCGGGCCGTGGGAATATCTCGCGCCACATGGCGAAGTCCCACAGTAGGCCAATGAGAAAGCGAATGGATGACTTGCTGCGAGGGGCAAGGGCGAGTGAATTCAACCACAGCTCTACAGGCCGGGCTTGTAGCTCCGTGATCGCTGAGTCGCCCCAACGCGGTTGCACGTAGAGACGTAGCCACACATCGTATGAACGTCGCGTGCTGTAGCGTTGTGGCATCTTTTCCGCTTTGTACTGCTCAACCAGCGTGCCCACGGTTGGCACGCCGGAGTTGGGTTGTGGTTTTGCTTTTGGAGTTTCTATCGCGTCACGTAGCGGCTTGGCAGCCTTCCACGCGGCGGCCTTGGTGGGGAATCGCCCAAGCACTTTGCATTTGCGTTTGCCGTCTTCCCACCGGAGGTAGATTGTCTACAGGTTTTTTGGGGCTACGCGGGTGGGCTTTCAAACCAATGCTCAGGTTTGCTTCGTTTCCGGTATCCGGAACCTTGAGGGCGGAACATTCCGTCATGGCGGTGGACTCTGGCGGTTGTCGAGGAATAACTGGCCGGTCGGGAGCGCCTGCAATGCGAGTCGCTTCGACTCGCAATCGCTCCCCGCCGGTCTTCGCAAGTTACCCAGTAACCTAGACTCCTACTCGGTCCTGTTACTCCTGTAACGGATGGTGGATACAGGATCCTTCAACATGCGTTGACTGCCTGCAACAATAGAGGTTGCGAGAGCAAAACGCTTGCTCAAGACGCGATGGCTCGCAAAAGCAAACTCTTTCCGTCGGGTGCCCTCGACCTAGCAGCACTGTTGGTGCCGCCGGGCCACGAGTGTAGCAAGGAAGAGCGAAACGAGTTTGTATGTCTTCTCCCTTATCGTCCACCGTGGAAAAACTTGATGGCAGCCTGCAGACGATTTATTCCGAAATAGACTGCCTGGGCGCGAGTTTGGAGATCAACAACGACCGGCTGCTTCACAGTCTGGCCGATGCGCGCCACCATGCGGCGATGTTGCGTGATCTGATCCGAGCGGAGCGTCCCCAGGCCCAGTGGACGGACCGGAAAGGGCTGGGCGAGTTGATCCATGAATTGGAGATGGAAATTGCGGCCCGGGCCAGGCGCAACCAGCAACGGCGCAACAAGCTGCTGGCGCTGGCGAACGAGTTCGACGCCGGCAAGGTGAAGCATCGGGTGGAGACCCGCGCCGCCGCCCTCAATAGCCTGCGCGCGAAAGCTGTCGCTGAGTTGCGAGCGGAGGCGAATCACTCTCGTGAAGTTAAGGACCTTCCTGGGCCAAGTGCCAACGATTGGCTACTTTGGGCCTGCAACTTGCGAGAAGAGGAAGAGAAAGACTCCGCGATTCTGGCGGAGCTGCATGAAGATTTTCCCGTCGTAGAAGCCTTCGTCGGGCAAATGGAAGAGAGCTACTGGGTACCGAGCGCAATAACACAGAGACCTTCAACGCCAAACGCCCAGCCCGCCGCCCGGCCGGAACAGCGCGCCGCGGCGCAACGGACGGAATCCCCATTAGAAGGCATCCCCAAAAACTGGGATGAAGAAACTCCCGAAAACGCTGGGACGGAATTCTACACAACGACCCACACCGCGAAGTACGTGTACTCGCTGGCGCTTCGTGATAGCCGCCCAAGAAACGGAAACTCGTCGGCCCCGCAACCGCTTCAGAATGCCCAAACGCAAACCCAGGAGCAATCAACTAGGGTGGTAACAGAGTCTCTCCTGGGAACAATAGCGGCGGCCCCGCATGTTAAGCTCTGTCAAAATTGCGGCGCCACTTTTCCGGCTGCATTCGAGCACTGCCCGTTCGATGGTTCACCACTGCAGCCTCTCGCTGCGGCATCTCCCCCCCAAGTTAAGGGCACCACACGCCAGGGTTCCCAGAAGAATGAAGTGCATGCCATCGTACCGGCTGCAGGACAAGCTCAGGTCCAATCGTCGCAACCAGGCGCGATTGGCTCGCGGCCTATTGCTGAGTTGGGCAAGGTAGCAGAGCCGCAACAAGGCGGCACTAAGAAGACATCC
>Ga0335079_10003862_pt1 | contig 17258 bp, 21 predicted proteins | sample Lox_Sample_33_FD_206719 | JGI IMG/M metagenome (GOLD analysis project Ga0335079, IMG submission 206719) | Soil microbial communities from Loxahatchee National Wildlife Refuge, Florida, United States - Lox_Sample_3.3 | ecosystem: Environmental > Terrestrial > Soil > Wetlands | place: USA... | reverse complement strand
GAGCACCAGCGTCGTGTAGTAGTCGCCGCCCTGGCCGCCGTACTCGATTGGCTTGTCGAGACCGAGGAAGCCGAGCTCACCCATCCGTTCGAACACCCAGTCGGGGAAGGTCGTCTCCTCCCACTCTTCGGCGTGGGGCTGGAGCTCCTTGATCACGAACCGGCGGATCGAGTCCCGTAGCTGCTCGTGATCGTCGGTGAAGATGAAGTGCTTGCGCTGGGTGGCGAAGTCGGGCTTGAGGACGTCTGCGGTGGCCATGGCGGCGGACGCTAGCGGACTCGTTGGTTTGGGGCCGCGCTTCGCGCGGCATCCGTGGGTCCGGGAATCCGAGTTTCGGTAATCATCCCGTGACCGATGTCCTCCTACGCCGCGCTCCGCTACGAGATCTCCGACGCCGGCGTCGCGACGATCTCGCTCGACCAGCCCGACACGCGCAACGCGCTGTCCGACGAGCTGCTCGACGAGCTGATCTCCGCGTTCGAGGCCGCGCGGGATGACCCGGTCGTGAGATGCGTGGTGCTGACCTCGACGCACGAGCGGATCTTCAGTGCCGGCGCGAACCTCGGAGGGTTCGCAGCCGAAGTGCCACTGGCGCACAAGCATTTCGGGACCGAGCGGTTCCCTCGCGTGTTCCGGTTGATCGGCGAGCTGGGCAAGCCGACGATCTGCGCCGCCAATGGGCACGTGCTCGCCGGCGCGCTCGGGATCGCGCTCGCCTGCGACCTGATCCTGGCGCGCGATGGCGCCCGCTTCGGCACGCCCGAGATCAACGTCGGCGTGTTCCCGTTCATGATCATGGCGTTGATCTACCGGAACGTTCCGCGGAAGAAGACGAACGAGCTGCTGCTGCTCGGCGAGCAGATCTCGGCGGCCGAGGCCGAGCGGATCGGGATCGTCAACAAGGTGTTCGCCCCAGCCGAGTTCGAGGCTGGCGTACGCGAATGGGCCGAGAAGCTGGCGGGCAAGTCGCCGCTGGTGATGAAGCTGGGGAAGGACGCGATGTTCCGCCAGCAGGACATGGCCTTCCTCGACGCGCTTGACTTCCTCCGCTCCCAGTTGACGATCGCCCTGTCCACCGAGGACATCCAGGAGGGTGTAAAGGCGTTCTTCGAGAAACGGGAGCCGCAGTGGAAGGGACGGTGAACACCAGCCTGCTGCGCCCGCTGGCCGATGACCTGCGGGAGCGGCGGGAGCGGATCAGGCTCGGCGGCGGGCCCGAGAAGGTGGAGGCCCAGCACGCCGCCGGCAAGCTGACCGCGCGGGAACGGATCGATCTGCTGATCGACGCGGGGACGTTCGTCGAGCTCGGCATCCACGGTCGCCCGCACTCCTCGCAGCGCGCGATGGACGGCCGCGAGGCGCCCGCCGACGGTGTCGTGACCGGTTACGGCAAGGTCGACGGACGACTGGCGGCCGTTGCCGCCTACGACTTCACCGTCATGGCCGGTTCGATGGGGATGACCGGCGAGCTCAAGGTCGGGCGCCTGCGAGAGCTGGCCCGGACCAAGCGCATCCCGATGATCTGGCTGCTCGATTCCGCCGGCGCGCGCATCCAGGAGGCGGTGGGATCGCTGTTCGCCGGCACCGGACAGCTGTTCCGCGAGGAGGTGGTGAGCTCGGGCGTGATCCCGCAGGTTGCAGCGCTGATGGGGCCGTGCGCTGCCGGCACGGCGTACATCCCCGGGCTGGCCGACTTCGTCCCGATGGTCCGAGGACGCGGTTCGATGGCGCTGGCCGGGCCGCATCTCGTGCGGGCCGCGGTTGGCGAGGACGTGACCCAGGAGGAGCTTGGCGGTTCGCGCGTTCACTGCCGCAAATCGGGGGTGGGGGATCTGGAGGTCGAGTCGGACGAGGCGTGCATCGAGGCGATCAAGGACTACCTCAGCTACTTCCCGCAGCACTGCGAGCAGCCTCCGCCGACCAGGCCCACGGCCGATCCGATCGACCGCGGGGACGAGGAGTTGCTCGACATCCTTCCCGACTCAAACCGGAAGCCTTACGACATGTACGAGGTCATCCGCCGGATCGTCGACGACGGCGTGTACTTCGACCTGAAGCCGCAGTGGGCGAAGACGATCATCACCTGCGTGGCCCGGTTCGGCGGCCGGCCGGCCGGAATCGTCGCCAACCAGCCGCGGCAGCTGGGCGGCATCCTCGACAACGACTCCGCTGACAAGGCAGCCCGCTTCATCAACCTGTGCAACGCCTACGGCCTCCCGCTCATCTACCTGATGGACGTCCCCGGGTTCATGGTCGGGACCAAGGTCGAGCAGGCCGGGATCATCCGGCACGGAGCCAAGATGCTGTACGCGACGGCGAACGCCACCGTGCCGAAGATCACGGTGGTGCTGCGCAAGGCCTACGGTGCCGGCTACTACGTCATGGCCGGCCGCGCATACGAACCCGACCTGATCGTGGCGTGGCCATCGGCCGAGATCAGCGTCATGGGCGCGGAGGGCGCGGTCGAGATCATCTTCCGCAAGCAGGTACAGGAGGCCGAGGACCCCGCGGCCAAGCGCCGCGAGCTGATCGAGAACTTCCGCCAGATCATCGACGTCTACATCGCGGCGGGCAACGACATGATCGACGACGTGATCGACCCGCGAGAGACGCGCCTGGTGATTTGCCGCGCGCTCGAACTCGCCGAGGGCAAGCGGGTGGAGCGCCCGTGGAAGCGCAATGGGGTCGTGCCGGTATGAGGCTCGTCAGGCGGGTCGGCCCGGCCGTCGCGCTGCCGCTGGCGATTGCCGCCTGCGGCGGCGGGACGAGCACGAGCACGACCAGCACGGGGCCGGGCAACGTCAACGAGCGGCCCTCCAAGGGCCCGAACGGCCAGCTGACGTTCAGCGCTCCCGGAATGGCGATCCACTTTCAATACCCGGCGCAATTTCGCGCCGTGGCACTGGCGCCGAGCCGGCGCATCGCGGGGAGCACGACGCGGGCCACGCATTCGGCTGTGGCCATCGGCGAGTATGACCTCCTGATCGTCTCGCACTATCCGGGGCTGAGGTACCCGGTCACGGCGGCCAACGTAGGCGCGGTCAGGCCCCAGTTCGACGCTGTTCTCAGCCGGGTGCTCGGGCGCAAAGTGCGCGGCACGGTCGGCGCCGCGGGCGGTCTTCCCGCGATCTTCTGGCCGCGCGAGCGCGTCGCCGGACTCCCGGTCAAGGCCACCGTGATGATCGTGAACGTGTTCGTCGGCAAGGACGAGTACGAGCTGCAGTGCCAGGCCACTCCGGCACACCTGGCGACGATCGAGGCTGCGTGCCGGGAGATGCTCGCCACGCTGACGACCAGGACGAGCTCATGAGAACCCCGACTCGCCGCATCGATAAATGAGCGTCGAGGATCCGGTAATCATCACGTGCGCGATCTCGGGCGCGATCGCGAACCGCGACCAGTGCCCGGCGATCCCGTACACACCCGAGGAGTACGGCGCCGAAGCCCGCCGGATCGTCGACGAGGGCGGTGTCCACATCCACATCCACGCCCGCAAGCCCGACGGAACGCCGAGCTACGAGGTCGAGGACTTCCTCGCGATCCGGGACGCGATCCGCGCTGCGGTCTCAGATGCGGTGATCATCAACTTCTCGACCGGCACCGTCGGCGTCCCGGTGGCCAAGCGGATCGCCTATCTCGAGGCGGGTCGCCCCGCCGTGGCCGCGCTCAACATGGGCTCGATGAACTACGCCAAGTACTCGCGCAGCCGCAAGGACTTCGTGTTCAAGTTCGTGTTCGCCAACCCCTTCGAAGAGATCGTCGAGCTGCTCGAGGCGATGCGTCGGCTCGGAATCAAGCCCGAGCACGAATGCTTCGACGTGGGACACGTCGGGTCGCTCGCCCCGCTGGTCGACATGGGGTTATTGGAAGCGCCGCTGCACGCGGACTTCGTGATGGGGGTGGTCGGGGGAATCCCGGCGAGCGCGCGCAACCTCGCGGTGATGGCCGACAACCTCACGCAGGTCCCAGGGCCGGTGAAGCACCACTGGGGAGTGATCGGGATCGGGCGCGATCAGTGGATGCTGGTGGCGGCCGCGCTGACGCTCGGCGGCTCGATCCGGGTCGGGCTCGAGGACAACTTCTACCTGCCCGACGGGTCGATGGCGCGCTCGAACGGGGACTTGATCGCCAAGGCGCGGCAGATGACCGAAGACGCGGGCCGGCGGCCGGCGACCGTCGAGGAGGCCCGCGAGCTGCTGGCGATACCGGTCGAGGCACCCGCATGACCGCGCTCGACGGCATGAGGGTGCTCGACCTCACCAGGCTGCTTCCGGGCGGGTTCTGCTCACTGCTGCTCGCGGACTTCGGCGCGGACGTGATCAAGGTCGAGGACACCGGGCTCGGCGACTACGTCCGCTGGGCGCCGCCGCATTACCGGGGCGCGGAGCAGAGCGCGAGCAGCGCCCTGTTCCTGTCGCTCAACCGGGGAAAGCGCTCGATCCGGGTGGACCTGAAGTCGCCGGCCGGCAAGGACGTGCTGCTCCGGCTGGTGCGCGACGCCGACGTCCTGCTCGAATCGTTCCGCCCCGGCGTACTCGACCGGCTCGGGGTCGGGTACGAGCGCCTGCGCGGCGAGAATCCTGGGCTCGTGTACTGCGCGATCACGGGCTTCGGCCAGGACGGCCCGAACCGGGATCGGCCCGGGCACGACATCAACTACCTCGGGCTGAACGGGATCCTGGGCCTGAGCGGCGAGGCCGACGGCCCGCCGGTGTCGGCAGCCGCCCAGATCGCCGACCTGGGCGGGGGCGCGCTCATGGGCGTGGCCGGAATCCTGATGGCGCTGTCGGAGCGTGCCCGCTCGGGGGAGGGGCAGCTCGTCGACTGCTCAATGTTCGACGGCTCGCTGTCGTTCCTCGCGATGCTCGCCGGCGAGATGCTCGCCGACGGCAGCACCCCACGCCGCGGGGCGCTCCGCCTCGCCGGCGGGCTCGTCTGCTACCGGCCCTATGAGTGCGCGGACGGATACGTCACGTTGGGTGCGCTCGAGCCCAAGTTCTGGGCGGAGTTCTGCCGTGGCGTGGGGCGCGAGGACCTCCTCGATCGCGCCTTCGACCCGCCCGGGTCGGCGGCGCATCGCGCGCTGTCGGACATCTTCGCCGCCCGCACGCGCGAGGAGTGGCGCGCGTTCGCCTCCGAGCACGAGTGCTGCCTCGAGCCCGTCCTCGACCTCGACGAGGCGCTCGGTGGCGAGCAAGTGGCGGCGCGCGGGATGGTCGTCGAGCTCGCGCAGCCCGGCGCCGATCGTCCGGTCAGGCTCCTCGGGGTGCCGGTCAAGCTCAGCCGCACGCCCGCCGACCCGACACGCGCGCCAGGCCCTGGACTGGGTCAGCACACGAGCGAGGTGCTAGCCGAGGCCGGCTACAGCGCCGAGGAGATCGACGCGCTGCTCGACGCCGGCGCGGTCGCCGGGCCCGCCGACGGCGTATCGGCGTCGTTTATGGGCTAGCGCGGCCCCTCGGGGGCCTGCCGACTAGACTGACTCGTCAATCGAACTTGGGAGGGGCCGTGCGCGCCGGGGCCGTTCAGCTTAACTCGACCGAGGACACCGACCGCAATCTGGAAACGGCCGACCGCCTCGTGCGCGAGGCCGCATCGCTCGGCGCCGAGCTTGTCGTTCTGCCCGAGAAGTGGAGCGTACTCGGCACCGACGAGCAGATGACCGCGGCCGCGGAGTCACTCGATGGAAGGTGCATCTCGTGGGCGCGATCGACCGCGCGCGAGCTGGGGATCGATCTCGTGGCGGGCTCGATCGTCGAGCGCATCGACGGGCGCTCCAAGTCGGCCAACACGAGCGTCCACGTCGGTGCCGATGGCGAGATTCGCGCCGTGTACCGCAAGCTTCATATGTTCGACGTCGAGGTCGACGGCGTCGTGTATGCCGAGTCGGCCTCCGAGGACGCCGGAGACGAGGTCGTCGTCTCGGAGCTTCCCGATGGCGCCAAGCTTGGCATGACCGTCTGCTACGACGTCCGCTTCCCGGAGCTGTACCGCATCCTCGCCGTCCGCGGCGCGCGCGTGGTCACCGTGCCGGCCGCGTTCACGCTCGCGACCACGCGGGACCACTGGGAGGTGCTGCTGCGGGCTCGCGCCATCGAGAACCAGTGCTTCGTGGTCGCGCCTAATCAGATCGGCGCTCATCCGCCCGGCAACCGCGCCGGCGGTCGGTCTCTGATCGTCGATCCATGGGGCCTCGTGCTCGCATCGGCTCCCGACACCGAGACGGTGATCGTTGCCGACCTCGACTTCGATGTCCTGGACGGTGTCAGGCGGCGCATCCCGGCGCTCGAGCACCGCCGGTCCGACGTCTACGGCTGGAAGCTCTAATGGCAGCGTCGGGCACCGCCGCAGCCGCCGACAAGCGCCGCGTAATCCTCGACGCCGCGATGCGCGTGTTCGCGCGCCAGGGCTTCCACACGTGCCGCGTGTCGGACATAGCCGATGAGGCCGGCGTGGCCTACGGCCTCGTCTACCACTACTTCTCCTCCAAGGACCAGATCCTGGACACGCTGTTCCTCGAGCGCTGGGACGTGATGCTCGCGGCTATCGGCGAGGCCGACCGCTCCCAGCGGTCGCCGCGCGAAAAGCTGGCGGCGATCGCCGGGTTCATCGTCGAGTCCTACCGTCACGAACCCGAGCTGATGAAGGTGATCGTGGTCGAGGTCACGCGCGCCGCCAACACCTTCGGCCGCACCCATCTGGCCAAGATCCGCGAGGCGTACGCCCAGATCGCGGGAATCGTCGAGCGCGCCCAGGCCGAGGGCATCTTCCGGCCGGAGATCTCGCCGGAGTTCGGGGCGCTGGCCTTCTATGGGTCGATCGAGCAGGTGCTGACCCGCTGGATCTTCGACCGCGACGCGGTCGACGACGACGAGCTCGAGGGCGCCAAGCGGATGATCGTCGAGACCATCTGCGGCGGCCTGGAGCGGGACACGACAGCGGCTCCGCTCGGGGTCGGATCGGCGGCTCCGGCAAATGACGTCTCGAGGCCGGAGTGAGGGGTTCGGCAGGCTACGCCTCGATGTCTGATTGAATCCTCTCCGATGACTGAGAGTCCCCTGGTCAAGCGCCTGCTTTGGTCGGGCCTGCTCGCCGGAACCGGCGCGCTCGCAACGCTCCTGTCGACGCGTGTGTCCGCGATGATCTGGACGCGCCTGTTCGGCGAGGATCCGCCCGAGTGACCGAAGACACTGAGCCCTCGACCACGCAAGCCACCGCGGACGCCTCGCCCGGCGTGGCCGACAGCATTCCGCTGCAGGCTCGAGCCGCGGCACTCGCGGACGAGCGCCCGGAGGTGGCAGTGGGGGCTGCTTTCGCCGGTGGCCTGGTGGTCGCCATGATCCTCAAGCGCCTTGGCCGCTGACACCAAGTCCGAGAATCTCGTCCAAGCGGTGACGGACGTCTCCGACCGGGTCAGCAACCTGGTCAAAGACGAGATCGAGCTCGCCAAGGCGGAGGTCACCCAGAAGGCCATGAGCCTCGCGCGGGGCACCGTCGCCGTCCTCGCGGGCGCGGTGTTCGGCGTATTCGCGATCGTGATGGGGCTCGAGGCCGCGGCCTGGGCGCTCAACGCGATCCTCGTGCCCGGAGCCGGGAGCATCTGGGAGGGATTTCTGATCGTGTTCGGCGTGCTCGCCGTATTCGCGGTTACCGCGTTCATGCTGGCGTGGCGCGCCTTTCAGCGGGGAACGCCGCCCGCGCCGACGATGGCCATCGACGAGGCCAAGAGAATCCGCGAGACGGTGGCGTCCAAGACCGAGATCGGATCAGGATCCTGATGGCGGCACGCAGTCCCGACCAGATCCGGGCCTCGATCGAGCAGAACCGCCAGGAGCTCGGCCAATCGCTCGAGCAGCTCCGCGCGGAGGTGACCGAGCTCACCGACTGGCGGGGCCAGATCCGCCGTCACCAGCGAGAGGTGCTGATCGGCGCCGGGATTGCGGGGTTCGTGCTCGGGGGCGGTATCGCGGCGCTCGGTGCGCTCGCTTTCGGACGACGGCGGCGCCAGATCGGCCGCTGAGCGCCGGGCTCCGGCCCCGTCACGACAGCCGCTACGGAGTGAATCGATGCCCTGCACGCTCGTGACCGGCGCGACCGGGTTTCTCGGCTCGCACGTCAGTCGGCTGCTGGTCGAGCGGGGCGACGAAGTCCGGGCCACGGTCCGCGCTCGTTCGAATCTCCGCGCGCTCGAAGAACTCGAGGTGAGCACGGTCCGCGCCGACGTCCGCGACCGTCGTGCGGTCCGTGGTGCCATGCGCGACGTCGACCGCGTATTCCACCTCGCCGGCACGACCAACCTCAGGCTTTCCCGAGAGCGTGTGTTCGCGCTGAATGTCGAGGGCACCCGGATCGTGCTCGAGGAGGCGCTGCGCGCCGGTGTCGAGCGGGTCGTGTACACCTCCTCGGCGGCGGCGATCGGGCCGTCGGCCAAGGGCCGGGTCGCGACCGAACGGACCAGGTGGGACGCGGCGCGGTACGCGATTCCCTACGTCGACTCCAAGCACGAGGCCGAGGGCGTGGCCGTGGGACTGTTCGGCCGAGGGCTTCCGGTGGTGATCGTGAACCCGGCGCACGTGCTCGGCGCGGGGGATCCGGGCCGGTCATCGACCGTGCTCGTCCGGCGGTTCCTCCGGCGCGAGATCCCGGCCTACGTCGACGGCACGCTCAACGTCGTCGGCGTCGATGACGTCGCGCGCGGGCACGTGCTGGCCGACGAGCACGGGGTGCCCGGGGAGCGCTACATCCTCGGCAACCGCAACTTCACGCTCGACCGCCTGTTCAACGATCTCGCCCGGCTATCCGGGGTCGAACCGCCGTCGCTGAAGCTGCCGCTACGCGCCGCTCTCCTGATGGCGCAGGCGGCCCAGATGGTGCCGGGCGGCGCTCCGATGCCGTTGCCGTCCGAGGTCCGTGCCGCGTCGCTCAACTGGGCGTTCTCGAGCGCCAAGGCCAAGCGCGAGCTCGGCTGGCGGACCTCGCCCCACGAGGACTGCCTCGAGGAGACGATCGCCTGGTATCGGGAGCGCGAGGGCGATCGGATGGCGCCGCCGGGAGCGCGACAGCCGGTAGTCCTGCGATTGGCTGGCGGGCTGGCGCGTCGGGTGCCGACGGGGCTCCGGTAGTGGCGACGCTCTACCGCTGCACGACCCCGACCAACTGGCTCTGCCCATGCGGGCGCGTTGCCCGGGCGCTCAAGCGCGACGGGGTCGAGGTCGAGGAGGTGAGGGTCCCGCAGCGGCGCTCTCGCCGGCCCGAGGTCGAGGCGCTCACCGGTCAACGCCGGGTGCCGGTGCTCGTGATCGACGGGGAGGTCATCTGCGATTCGCGCCGGATCGTCGAGCACCTCGAGTTCCGCCGGGTCAGCGGGAGCTCCACTAAGGCCGCGGGTCCACCACCCACTTCTTCGACGGGCCGCGATTCGGCGTCCTGAGGGCGTCCGGCAGTTCCTCGAGCGAGATCGTCGGGCCGCGGAGGGTGCGCCACAGCGTCCCATCGGCGGCGAGCGCCGCCAGCGCCTCGTCGACCTCTTCGGGGGAGTGGTGGAACGAGCCGCGGAGCTCGAGTTCCTCGTAATGGAGCGGGCCGGTCTCGAAGCTGACCTCGGTCCCGGTCGGGCAGCCGCCCACGAGGACGACCACGCCACCGGGCGAGGCCGCGGCGGCGGCCTCGCGCCAGGCTTCGGCGCGGCCAACGGCCTCGAAAACGAGCTCGTGCCGGTCGTCGAGATGCTCGCCGGTGTGTGCGCCGAGCGCGTCCGCCTGCGCGCGCCGTTCCGCGTGCGGGTCGGCGAGCGTCACCCTCCGCCCCTGGGCCACGAGCAGAGCGGTCAGCATCAAGCCCATCGGGCCGCCGCCGAGGATGCCGACGTCGCCGGCCTCGCTGCCGCGCGCGACGGCGTGAACCGCGGCCGCGAGCGGCTCGGCCATCGCCGCGGCCACCGCGGGAAGGCCGTCCGGGATGGGGTGAAGCGCGGCGGCCGGAGCGACGATCCGTTCGGCGAAGCCGCCGAGCACCCAGGTTGGGTTTCGGCAGATCTGCGCCCGTCCGCACTGACAGGGGCGACACGCGCCGCAGGCCACCGAGTCCGACACGAGCACCCGCTCGCCGGTGTCGGTGCGCACGCCCGCGGTCTCGTGGCCGAAGCGACAAGGGTACGGCGGCAGCACCCGGTGGCCGTGGCGCCACATCTTGATGTCGGTTCCGCACGTGGTCGCGGCGTGGACATCGACGATCACCTCGCCCCCGGCGGTGCGTGGCTCCGGATCCGGAACCGCCTCGACGCGCAGGTCCTGCGGGCCGAACAGCAGCGCGGCCCTCACGGCTCGACCACGACCTTCAGCCCGGCCTGGCGGCGCTGGAGATCGAGCGCGTGCGCCGTCTCATCGAGCGGAACCCGGTGCGAGACCAGCGGACGCGGGTCAACCCGGCCGTCGGCGATCAGCGTTAGCGCGGCCCGCATATCGGCGGGGCCGGCGGAGTAGCTGGCCGTGACCGCGATCTCGCGCAGGTAGAGCGCGGTGGCGTCGAGGTTCGGAGGCGAATCGGGCGCGGGTGGGGCGTAGAAGCAGAGCGTGCCGCCCGGTGCGACAGCCGCCACGGCTTGGGCAATCGCGTCGGGTTTGGGCGTGCACGCGATCGCGACGTCGACGAGTTCGTTGCCGTGTTGCTCAGCGCCCAATGCCTCGGCCCGGTCCAGACGCTCGGAGCGCGGTTCTCGCACCCAGACGGCATCGACCCCGCGGGCGTGCGCGGCCGCGATCTGGAGCAGTCCGTTGACCCCAGCCCCGACCACGAGCAGCGAATCGCCGACGCGGAGCCCCGCCCGGTCCTGCGAGCGAAGTACGCACGCGAGCGGCTCGATGAACGTGGCCGTGATCGGGTCGATGCCGTCCGGAAGCTCGAGCAGCTCGCCGACCAGGTCCTGGGAAATCCGCACGCGCTCGGCGAACCCCCCGGGGTCGAGTCGGGTCGCGCGAAAGCGCTCGCACAGGGTCTCGTGACCGCGCCGGCACCGCCGGCATTCGCCGCACGGGGTGTGATGGTGGATGGCCACCCTCGTGCCGGGCGGTGGCGCGATCGCGCCGGGGCCGAGCGCCCGGACGGTGCCGATCACCTCGTGCCCCAGTACCGCCGGGAGGCGCGAGGCGATGTACCAATCGGTCACGTCGGACCCGCACACCCCGCACGCGAGCACGTCGCAGACCACCTCGCCGGGGCCCGGCTCGGGGTCAGGGGCCTCCTCGATCCGGACGTCGCCGGCGGCGAACGACCGCGCGACCCTCATCGCGGGCGCAGGGCGTCCAGTGACTCGGCGCGCGGGGATTTGATCGTGCCCCGCTCGGTGACGAGCGCGGTCACCAGGGCCGCCGGGGTCACGTCGAAGGCCGGATTCCGGCACCGGGTGTTTTCGAGCGTGATGCCCTGCCCCGCGAGCGATCGGACTTCCTCGGCGTCGCGCTCCTCGATCGCGATTTCGGCGCCGGTTGGCGTTTCCGGGTCGATTGTCGAAGTCGGACCGGCGACCACGAACGGGACGTCCGCGGCACGCGCGGCGAGCGCGAGACCGTAGGTCCCGACCTTGTTGGCGACATCTCCGTTAGCCGCCACCCGGTCGCAGCCGACGATCACCGCGTCGACCGCCCCGCCGGCGATCAGCCCGGCGGCCGCGCTGTCGACGATCAGCTCGTGAGAAATGTTCAGGCGGCCTAGCTCGTACGCGGTCAGCCGTGCGCCCTGGAGCAATGGCCGTGATTCGGTGGCGAGCACATGGTCGAGCGTGCCGCGGTCGGCCAGCTCGGCAATCACCGCAAGGGCCGTGCCGCGTCCGGGTGCCGCGAGTGCGCCGGTGTTGCAGTGGGTCAGGATCCGGCGCGCGCCGGCAAGCAGGTCCGCGCCGTGGCCCGCGATCGCGTCGCTGGCCGCTTCCTCCTCGGCTTCGATCGCGCGCGCCTCGCTGAGCGCTGCAGCAAGTCGGCCGGGGCCCGCCGCCCGCGCGGCCGTGTACACGCGGTCGACCGCGGCGCGCAGGTTCACGGCCGTGGGCCGGGCGTCCCGCAGGGTCTCGCGGGCCCGCTCCAACGCCTCGGACGAGGGATCGCGCGAGAGCTCGACGACGACCCCGTAGGCGCCTGCGACACCGATCAGCGGTGCGCCCCGGATGGACAGGCGCTGGATCGCCGCCGCTACGTCTGCGGCGCTCCGAAGCTCGAGCTCACGCTCGCGCCAGGGAAGCCCGGTCTGGTCGATCGCCCAAAGCACGGAGCCGTCGAAGCGCACCGCGACGATGCTCGCCGTCGTGCCCCGAGTCGTGGCCATCGGCCGATGCTATCCCCGGGGCGCCCGAGTATGCTGTCCGCGTCGTGTCGGGCCCTGGAAGGGCCCGAAAGGGGTTGCTCATGCAGTTGCGACTTCTCATCCTGTTGGTCTTCGCCGGGCTCTGCCTGCCCGCGCCCGCCGCGCTTGCCGACGGCGGCCCGATCATGACGCTGTCGCAGGTCGAGCCCGGGATGCAGTGCACCGGTGAGACCGTCGTGCAGGGGACGACGATCTCGTCTTTCGGCGTCCAGGTGATCGACATCGTGAACCAGCCGGGCGAAGGCGCGCGGATCCTCGTCCAGGTGTCGGGGGCGGCGGTCGCCTCGACCGGCATCGCCGAGGGGTTCTCGGGCTCGCCGGTGTACTGCCCGGACTCGCTCGGGACGATGGAGAACGCCGGCGCGATCTCGGAGGGGATCGGCCAGTACGGCAACAACGTCGCGCTGGTGACGCCGATCGAGCAGATGCTCGGCGAGCCCGTCCAGCCGCCGCCCGACGCGCCGCGGCTGGCGGTGAAACCGACGCCGCTGGTCGGGCCGTTGACCGTCGGCGGCCTATCGCCGGCGGTGTTCGGCGTGCTCCAGCGCGCCGGTGAACAGGCGGGTCGGCAGATCCTCGCGTCGCCGACCGGCGGCGGGCAGGTCACGAACTTCCCGGTCCAGCCGCTGATACCAGGCGCGTCGGTGAGCGCGAGCTACTCGTCCGGTGACGTCCCGATGGGCGCGATCGGGACCGTCACTTACGTCGACGGGCCCACCGTCTACGCCTTCGGGCACGAACTCGACGGCGCCGGCCGGCGCTCGCTGCTGCTCCAGGACGCCTACGTCTACTACGTCGTGAACAACCCCGACCCGACGACCGCGCCGAGTTACAAGCTCGCGTCACCCGGCCATACCGAGGGGATCCTGTCGAGCGATACGCCCAACGCGGTGATCGGCGAGGTGGGAACGCCGCCGCCGACGATCCCGGTCGACGTCACCGCGCACGACGTCGACACCGGGCAGTCGCTATCGCTGGACACCCTGGTTGCCGACGAGACTGACATCGGCCTGCCGCTCGGCAGCTCGCTTGTCGACACGATCGCCCCGCTCGAGGTGGCCCAAGCGGCGACGCAGATCTACAACGGGCCGCCCGCCGCCGAGTCGGGACGCATGTGCCTGCAGATCTACGTGCGCGAGAGCCGCACGCCGTTCGGGTTCTGCAACCGCTACGTCGGCACGGGCACGGCGGGCGACGCGGGCGAGTCGCCGCCGGAGCTCGCGAGCGCCGCCTCGGGCGACGTCACAACTGCGTTCGGGGACTTCGAGCGGGTCGACTTCGCCGCGCTCCACGTCACGCACGTGGTCGCTGAGATCGCCGCCGAACGGGGCCTGGCGCTGGCGAGCATCGTGGGCGCGCACGCGCCCTCCCGGGTCAAGGCGGGGCGGACGGTCAAGGTCCGGCTGGTCGTGCGCGTGTACCGGGGAGGGAGGCGGACCGTGTCGTTCCGTCTGAGGATCCCCGCCGGCGCGAGCGGTCCGCTCGCCGTGACCATCCACGGACCCGCCGCGCCGCCGCCGGCGAGCACGAACAACCTGTCCTCGTCGCTCGTCATCTCTCTCTCCGAAGGGTCCGCGCCGACCGGGAGCGGGAGCGGATCGTCGGCGATCTCCTCGATCCCAGAGCTGCGGGACGCGATCGCGTCGATCCCGCCCTATGACGGGCTCTACGCGAACGTGCCGGGTGCCGGCAAGCAGCGCGTGTTCCGCGACCCGTCGCTGCTGATCACGGGGCGGACGACGCTACTGCTGTCTGTCGAGAAGCCTTAGAGGCGGTTCTCGATCGAAAGCGGCGCCGGCTCCTGGGCCGCCGGCTCGGGCGCGGGCTCGCCGCCGTTCGCGTCCTCGACGCCGAGCGCGGTCTGCAACTCGCCCGACTCGTACATCTCGGTGACGATGTCGCAGCCACCGACAAACTCGCCGTCGATGAACAGCTGCGGGATCGTCGGCCAGTTCGAGATCGTCGAGAGCTCCTGCCGGATCCGGGGGTCGGGGAGAATGTTGACCGCCGCGAACGGTGTGCCGACGGACTGGAGGATCGCAACCGTGCGAGCCGAAAATCCGCACATCGGCTGATCCGGAGTGCCCTTCATGAACAGAAGCACGGGGTTCTCGGTGATAGCGCTCTCGATCGCCTCGTGGATCTGGGTGCTGACGTCGTCGCTCATGCGATGTTCTCCGTTTCCGAAGCCTTTGCTTTCGTCTGTATTGACAGCGCGTGGATGCGGCCACCGACCTCCCCGCCGAACACGTCGTAGACGAGCCGGTGCTGGGCAATCCGGGACAGATCTTTGAACGCCGCCGCCGACACGACCGCGTTGAAGTGATGGCCGTCGCCGGTCACGGCTGCGGTGGCGCCGGGAATGCCCGCCTCGATGCGCTCCTTGAGCTCCTCGGGGGTGGCCGGTACGTCTGTGGCTGCCATGCTCCTTAGCGTAGCGAGATGCCATCGCTATACTGAATGAAGCAAGCTGCCGATACCGATTTCAATGATCACACTGACCGACAAAGGTGCTGAAAAGGTCCGCGAATTCCTCGCCTCGCAGAACTCGGTGGCCGAGACCGCCGGTCTTCGAGTAGGCGTCCGCGGCGGTGGGTGCTCGGGCTTCCAGTATGCCCTCGCCTTCGACGAGCAACGCGGCGATGACACCGTGTTCGAGGACAAGGGGATCCGGCTCCTGGTCGACCGGCCCAGCCTCCCGTACGTCAAGGGCTCGGTGATCGACTTCGTCGACGGCCTCCAGGGCGCGGGCTTCAAGGTGGACAACCCGAACGTGATCGCGGCCTGTGGCTGCGGATCCTCGTTCCGCGTCGCCGAAGAAGAAGAAGTCTCCGCGGTCTAGGTTTCGCCGGCGTCCGGGCTAATTTCGCGGGCGGTCTGGGCTAATTTGGCCGGCGGTCCGGGTTTGTGCCGGGCGGTTGGTTTTTTCCGCGAGGGTTCGTGCGGTGCCCGCGATTTCCGCGAGGGTTCGTGCGGTGCCCGCGTTTTCTCGCGATCCGGACGCCCTGTAAAACGCAGCAAACCGCGGCTGGGCCCGGCCGGTTGGCGACATAAGCATGGAGAGCATGCTTATGTGGGTCGCGGCGGTGGCCACGGCGGGACTTTGTCCGCTTATACAGGGCGGGTTTTGCCCGGCGCCCGGGATCACATTGGGGTCGCGTGCAGCGACCGCCACAGAAACAGCGATGCCAGCGTCCGGTACGGGCGCCATGCCTCGCCGATCTCGGTTACCTGCGCCGGCGGCGGTAGCACCGGCAAGCCATAGAGGTTCATGACGGCCTTGCGGATCCCGAGGTCGCCGGCGGGCAACACGTCAGGCCGGTTCAGGTGGATGATCAGGAACATCTGCGCGCTCCAGAGCCCGAGGCCCTTCACCGCCACGAGCTCCGCGATCACCTCCTCGTCGGGAAGCTCGTCGAGGTGGTCGAGGTCGAGCGAGCCGTCGAGCACGTGCTCGGCCAGCGACCTCAAATAGCGAACCTTCGCGTGGCTGAGGCCGGCGGCGACTCGCAGCTCCTCAGGGTCTTCGGCGAGAATCTCGGCCGGAGTCGGGGCCCGGCCCCCATACCGCGCGATGAGCTTGTTGTAGATCGACGCCGCGGCCGCGTTTGAGAGCTGCTGGCCGGCGATCGCGCGTATCAGGGTGGCGTAGCTATCGCTCGGTAGGTAATGGCGGAAGTCCTCCAACCCGTTTGCCCCGATCCCGTCGATCACGTCCCGAAGGACGGGGTCCGCCTCGCGGAGCGCCGCGATCGCCTTCGCCTCCCCGCGGGAGACCGTCTTCTCAGGCGTGGCCGGCAACGCGCCCCGTCGTCAACCGTCCACGGTTTCCGTCACGGTCAGCGCCGCGCCGTCGAGCGCGCCCAGCGCGCGCCCCACCGAGCACGAGATGCACGTGAACGTCGGGGTGTCGCGGAGCGTGTAGGAGCTCGACTCGGTCGTCCGCAAACGCTGCACCAAATCCAAGAAATCGGCCGGGTTGTCGGTCTCGAACGCGACCACGAACTCCTGGTCGTCGAGGCCGAACGAGTAGCTCGTGTTCAGGTCGACCGAGGGGTATTCGCGGCCGAGCTTGATGTGCTCCTGCATGATTCGCCAGCGCTCGTCCGCTGGCAGCGCGTACCAGGCCCGCGTCTTCACGAACGGGTACACGAACAGGTACTTGCCGTGAGCCGGCCGCACCTCGAGCCGTGACTCGTCTGAGTACTCCGACGGCTTCGTCATCGCCAGGAACGAGTACGGGACCTCGCACCACTTCATCAGGCCGCTCTGGGCGAGCACGACATGGAACTCGTGGATCCGCTCGAGATTCTGCGCCTGGGTCAAAAGCATGAGGTCGGCGTCGCCACGCGTCCCGACCAGGGAGAACGCCCGAAGCAGGTGCCCGTCGGCGAAGTCCTCGCACGCCGCGATGAACTCGCGCTTGTCCTCGGCTCGCCGCTCGTCGTCGAGTCGGCGCCAAGCAGGATCGACCTTGAGGAAGGTGTATTTGACGAAATGTCTAACCGGCATCGGTGTATTTGATGATACGCGCGGCCCTGCGCAGCCCATGATCCGGTTCCCCAACTACTACCATTACTGCTGATGCGAGTAGCGATTCTGTCGCCGTACTCGTGGACGTATCCGGGGGGCGTCACGAGGCACATAGAAGCGCTCGCCGAGTGCCTGATTGCTGACGGGCACCACGTTCGCGTGCTCGCCCCATATGACCTGCCCGACCGCGCGGGATCGATCCTGCACCGGGGCGCCCGGCCGCAGCCGATGGAACAGCCCGAATACCTGGTCTCGCTCGGCCGGACTTTCTCGCTGAAGGCCAACCAGGCGGTCTCGAACATCTCGATAACCCCGTACGGATACGCAACGGCGCTGCAGGAGCTCCGCACGGGCGGCTACGACGTCGTCCA